>Ga0172375_10005949_pt1 | contig 17310 bp, 17 predicted proteins | sample LakKiv1m_FD_114537 | JGI IMG/M metagenome (GOLD analysis project Ga0172375, IMG submission 114537) | Freshwater microbial communities from Kabuno Bay, South-Kivu, Congo - kab_092012_11.1m | ecosystem: Environmental > Aquatic > Freshwater > Lake | place: Democratic Republic of the Congo...
ACACTCTGAAGAAGTCGCCTGATAATGAAAACGGCCACGGTATTATGGTCCTTTCCGCATGGGGGTCGCGGGCTCGCCCATGGCGAGCCCGCGACCCCGCGGATCATGAATTTACTTTACCGGCGTGACGTAGTTGGCGAGAGTGTATTCATCCATGCGCGGTTCATAGGTGACGCCCTTGCGAACCGCCCAGGTTGTGGTCTGGAAATAGAGCGGAAGGATAGCGTGATCCTTCGTGAAGGCGATGCGCGCCGCTTCCTGGAGATAGCCTTCGCGCTTCGCGTCGTCCGAGGTCGAGGCAGCCGCCTTGATCAGCTTGTCGAATTCCAGGTTGGAATAGCGGCCACGATTGTTCGCGCCGAGTCCGGCCGCGGCATCGTAGGTGGCGAGGACGGCTGTCATGCCTCGCGCCGCGTCGCCGGTCGTGTTTCCAAAACCCATCAGAAAGATGCTGTACTCGAGCTTCGTGGCCGCCGTGCCGAAAACGCTGTACGGCAAAGCCTGGACTTTGACATCGAGGCCGATGCGGGCAAAGAATTGTCCAATCGTCTGCGCGACCTGCTCGTCGTTGAGGTACCGATCGTTCGGCGAATGCAGGGTGATCGAGAAGCCGTTGGGATAGCCAGCGTCGACGAGGAGCTTCTTGGCCTTCTCGACATCGTAGGGGTCAGGCAGGAGATCGGGGGCGTATCCCACCATGCCCTCGGGCACGAACTGGCCAGCTGGCTCGGCGGCGCCATTGAGAACGCGTTCGACCAGAGCTTCGCGATTTATGGCCAGGGAAAGCGCTTCCCTCACTCTGGGATCTTTGAGCGGATTTTTGTCCAGCGGTTTCCCATCCTTGCCGGCTACAAAGGGCGATTTATCCCTGTTGGAATCCATATGGATATACATCATGGTCGCGGCCGGCTTTGAAAGAAGGGTCACGCGGGAGTCTTTCCGCAATCTGTCCTGATCCACGGGCGATACCTGGTCGATTATGTCGACATCCCCGGCGAGGAGCGCTGCGACTCGGGAGGGGTCGTTGGTGATGGGCCGGAAAATGACGCGATCGTATGAGGATTTCTTGCCCCAATAGTTCGGGTTTTTGTCGAGAACGAGCCTGTCTCCCCTCACCCATTCCACGAACTTGAAAGGACCCGTGCCAACCACGTATTTGCCCTTGTTGAAATCATCGATGTTGGCGCCCACGGGCGTTGTCGAGGGAAGGACGTAAACGAAGGAGAGGTCCAGCGGAAGCTGAGGGGAAGGATCTTTCAGAAGAATGCGGACCGTAAAGTTGTCCACAGCGAGGACATCCTTGATCGCCGCCACGTTGCGCTTGTAGCTCGAGGGGGAATCGGGGACGCGTGGAATGCGCTTTATCGAGTACACGATATCGGAAGCGCCGAAATCCTTGCCGTCGTGGAATTTGACGCCTTGCCGGAGTTTGAGCTCCCATGTGAGCGGGTCCACTTCCTTCCATGAAAGGGCCAAGCTTGGCACCATCCTGAGGTTCTTGTCCCGTCCCACGATGGTTTCGAATATCTGCTGGGAGGCCTGTTGGGTAGCTCCCGTCGTGGAATACTGGGGGTCGAGCGAGGCAGGCTCGGTGGAATTGCCGACCTTGAGCACCGACTGGGCCCAAACGCCACCCGTCATCCCGACTATCGCGATGAACGCCGCCAGCAGCGCGACTATCCGCCGCTTCGATAGGATTCTTCCTTTCATTGTCGATCCTCCTCGGGTCGGCGGGCCTGTACGGTCTTCGCCGATTATAGCCTCGATTCTAGGCTCGTCGGGATTTGCCGTATGTAGGAGAGAACCAGGAAATTCTGTAGGATACTCTCCTACAATCCGGCCGTTTACGTATGATCGAAGCCAGCGAGCCCGTGATGATAGGCATAGCTCAGGAGTTGCGCGTTATTCTCCATATTCATTTTCTCGAGTAGTCTTGTGCGATAGGTACTCACCGTCTTGGCGCTGAGGGACAGCAGATCGGCGATTTCGCCCACGCTTTTTCCCGTGGCCAACATCGAGAAAATCTGGTATTCCCTGTCCGAAAGACGGCGGTGCGGCTCTTCGGCTCCCTTCGCGACGTCTTCAAGGAGAAGCTCGCTGACCTTCGCGCTAAGATAGCGATGGCCAGCCACCACTGTCTTGACCGCCTCGACGAGATCGCCGGGATCAACGGCTTTATTGATGCATCCCGAGGCTCCGAGCCTGAATGCCCGGAGCGCGTATTGTTCCTCGGGCAGGATCGTCAGGATGAGAATGTTGGTCGAGGGATCGATATCCTTGAGATCGCGGATGAGATCGAGTCCATCCCGCCCGGGCATCGAAAAGTCGAGGATAACGAGATCGTAGTGACCCGATCGGGCAAGATCGAGCGCCGCGGCCCCATTCTCGGCCTCGTCGAACGTGGCGAAGGCGAGGTTTTCCTCGAGAAGCTGGCGCAACCCTTTGCGCACCAGAAAATGATCGTCAGCGATTAGTATGTTCAGCATCATGCTTGCTCCGATTCCCGCGTTCGCGTTTTCCGGTCTTCGGGAGATAGGCGATCACGGCGCATCCTTGGCCCGGCGCTCCCGATATCGCCAAGGAGCCGTCGAAGGCGGCGCAGCGCTCTCGCATCCCTATTATGCCGAATGAATCCTGCGCGTCCACCTTCCTTGGCTCGATCCCGACCCCATCGTCCTTCGTTTCGAGCCTGAACCCCTCTTCATCCGCAAAAAAGCGGACGATGACGCTCTTCGCGGCCGAATGCCTCGCGACATTGCTCAGCATTTCCTGGAGAATGCGAAAGAAAGCCTTAGCCTGGTCGGGAGATAAATCCTCCCAACCCTCGCCGATATCCAAAGTTGTCGTAATACCGCTCATCCGACCGAAGCTCCCCATGTACCAGCGAAGCGCGTCAGGGAAGTCGAGGGTTTCGAGACCAAGAGGGCGAAAGCGAGTGGCGACGGCTTTCACCGAAGCCATGGTGTCAAGAATGGCTTTTTGCATATCTCTCACGACGGGCTGGCGCTCTTCAGTCTTCGATTCGGGATGGGCAGCGAGCCAGTAGGCGTGAAAATTCAGCACCATGAGGTGCTGACCTATCTCGTCGTGCACATCTCGCGCCGCGATCGTGCGCTCCTCCTCCCGCGCTTCCTCGATATGGCGAGCGAATTTGACGAGGAGGGCGTTCCTTCGACGCAAGCTCCCGACTCGCGCGGCGATCGCCCCCGCGAGTGTGGCCGCGGCGACACTCAGCGCGAAGGCGCGAAACCACCAGGTGGCCCACCAAGGCGGCCGCACGAGTATGGAGAGCGAGGCGCCGTAATAGTTCCAGATACCGTTGCCATTGGCTGCCCGCGCTCTCAGAATGTAGCGCCCGGGCGCAAGGGGCGCTATGTATCCCGTGTTAACGTTGCCCATTGCCGTCCAGGCTGACTGCCTGCCCTCGAGGCGCATTTCATAGCGATTGCGCCCGGGCGCCGCGAAATCGATCGCCGCAATGGAAAACCCGAGGCCTCCGTTGTCGTAATCGAGCGCAATTTCCGAACCGTCGAGTGTACGGGACGCCGACTGCCCCTCGCCCAGGGACTCCACCTCCGATATCACGACATCGGGCGCGGGAGCGTATCGGCTGATTCTCGTCGGATCGAAGCGCGTGAGCCCCTGCCCGCTTCCCACCCACACGTCACCATTATCCGAAACGAGAAGGGCCCCGGCCTCAAGTCCCCCTCTTTGCAGCCCGTCCTCCTCGCCAAAAAGGAAGATATCGTTCCTGATCGGATCGAAACTGAAAAGACCAGCCGAGCTTGCCACCCAGAGCGTTCCCGCCTTGTCTTCCGTCAAACCGTATACCGTGTCGGCAAACAACCCGATCGAGATGCCCCGCTGAAACACGATTCCCCTGTCCGGCTCGAGCCCAACGAGACCCGCTCCACCCGTCCCAACCCACAGAACTCCCCGAGAATCCTCGAAAACGCACTCGATCCTAAGGTCTCCGATCCCGCCGCCACGATGATCGCTTAAGCCGACTGGCCTGAATCGAGTTCCCCCCGGGTCGAGCACGAAGAGGCCGGCATCGGCCGAGCCGACCCATATCCTTCCCTTCGAATCCTCGGTGATGCAGGTGATGATGGACGCGGACAGGAGCGACTCATTCCCTTTTCCGCCCCAATGGACGGCTCGTCCGGTATCCAGGTCAAGAAGGTCCAGCCCCCCTCCCTCCGTTCCCACCCATATCTTGCCGTCATCCCTCTCGAGCAGACAGGCGATGGAAGAAGAAGCTAGGCTGGCGAGATTGCCCTCCTGGTGGACAAAGCTCTGGATCGGCCTCTCCGCTTTTTTTCTGAAAAGGCCAGAGTCAGCGGTGCCTATCCAGAGCGCTCCATCCCTCCCGACAAGGAGCGGGGTTTTTTTCTCCAATCGTAGTATGCTCCCAGGGAAATTCATGCGACGTAATGAATCCGACAACGGATCAAAGCCGAGCAGTCCGGCCGATCGTGACGCCGTCAGTATTGTCCCCGAAGGGGATTCGACAATTGCCTGGATCGAGCCCAGGGGTTGGCCGTCGCTGGAAAGGGAAAAGCGAGAGAACGTCATCGAGCGCGGGTCTCCCGTCAGCAGACCGCCGGTTTCCAGTCCAGCCCACATTAGTCCTCTACGGTCCCTCGCCAGGGCGCGGACTTCCGCTCCGTCCACGAAAGGTGTCACCAGCATTTCCATGCTTGAAGGATCAAGGATGCCGATTCCCCCATCGAGAAAGCCCGCCCAGATTTGTCCGCGAATGTCTTCGGCCATCGCCGTTACCCGGGGAATTCTCTTTTGGCCGGCTATCGCGTCCGAAGGTTCGCTCTTCGCGTGCCTGAAATCCTCCCCCTCGATAAGATCAATGCCTCCATCGGAAAGGCCTACCCATATGAAACCGAGCGAGTCTTCGATGATCGCGCCTACTCGATCGGCGGCGATGCTCGTAGCGATTGTGCCATCATGCCGGTAGCATACGAACGAGGTCCCCTCGCCGTCGAAATGGCCGAGACCCGCCCCATCGGTGCCTACCCAGATTCCGCTCTTGGAATCGACCAGAAGGGCGCTTATGGCCTTGCCCCCAAACCCAGGGCCAGAAAGCTTGTCTATATTCAAACCGATCGGATCGATACGCCAGATTTTTCCCCCGGCTGTGCCAGCGAGTATGCGCCCCGAAGGGTCCATGGCGAGAGCCGAAATTTTCGCGTCGCTTTCTCCCGCATCACCCGCTTCCCCGAGTCGAACTTTGTTGAAGCTGCCCACCGCCGCGTCATATCGAGCAAGGCCGCCGCCATTGGATCCGACCCATAAATTGCCTCTCCTATCTTCCAGAACCGCGCTGATCGACGATGAGCTAAGAGCGCTGGCGTCGGAATCAGGCTTGAAAACTTTAAAAGCATGTCCGTCATAGCGATAAAGGCCACCCGCGGCCCCAATCCACATGAGACCCTGCCTGTCCTGCATGACGCAGGAGACAGCTCCGCCCGCGAATCCCTGATCCTTTCCAAGCGTTCGCCAGGCGATAGCCCTAGAATCGAAGGCGAAAACCAGGCTGGAGCTGGCGATCTCTATAAGGAGAATCGCCATCATCACCGAAGGTCTTTTCATCACGACCCTCCTCAAACCCGCGTCTCCTTGCCTCTGGCTCCCTGGCAGTCGGGCGACGAAGCCTCATCGGGGCAGCAACTCACCGAATGGCCACTCCGTTCGAGCGCTTCGCGCGCTGAACCCAAATTTTCTCGTTTTACGAGCAAATAGTCGGTATCGAAGGTCGAAATTGCGAAAATGCTCACGCCCGCTTTTGCGAGCAAGGCGCTCGTCTCAGCCAAAACCCCCACAAGGCAAAAATCGAGAGGTCCTGCTATCTTGAGAATTTTCCAGCCGCCCTCGGTTCGGCCCGCGCCGTCCAAAAGCCCCGACTGGCAGACCACTGACACTTCATCTGAGGTCTTTGTTAGGCAAAAGAAGCCAAGAGCGCTAAAATCCACTGCGGGGACAATGTCTGGGCCGAAACGATACACTGAATACTCCCCCGCCAGAATAATGAACTGCATGCTTAATGTTGGTATCGCGAATCAACCCAAGACACAAGCCCTGGAGTCATCATTCAAAGTTCGGCCGTAAGGCGCTCGACAACGGCGTCGATATGTATTCGCGTCGTATCGAGCACCGCTACGTCGAAATCCCTGGCGCCGATCATCAGGGGAAGCTCGGTGCAACCCAAGATGATGCCATCGGCTCCCTCATCCAGGATGAGCCCCGAGCAAAGCCTTACCAGCCGCTCCTTCTGCTCCGGTCTCACGATTCCTTCCTCAAGCTCGGGAAAAATAATGTTCTGGACAAGAGCCCGACCTTCCTCTGGGGGCACGAAGGCCTGTATTCCGCGCAGCGCCAGCGCGTCTTGATAGAAATGATTCGCCATTGTGAAACCAGTTCCGATCAACAGGAGCCTCTTGAGGCCAAGCGAAGCGGCCCGGGTGCAGGCGGCCTCGACGATACTTATCAATGGAAGCGGCGATCGCTCCCGAACTTGGTCGAATACAATATGGGGCGTGTTCGAGGCGATAAGGGCAAAATCCGCTCCCGCTGCGGCCAGTTCGTCGATCGCGCGCAGGAGAAAATCAGCCAGGCCGGGGAAATCCCTTCTTTCGGTGAATCGCAGCATCTCGGTCATATCGACACTGTTTACCACGATTTTCGGATAATTCTTGCCGCCTGTCGCGCGCCGAAAGTCAGAGATTATCTCCCTGTAATAATCGAGCGTCGACGCTGGTCCTACACCTCCCACAATTCCGGCTTTACCCATAAACCCTCTCCCTGCCGCGCCGCAGCCGGCGTCCTTATAATGAGCGCAGTCTCAGCGCCACGATGCGGATTGCGTCGATATTCTTTCCATAGATCAGGCATCCTACCCCTATCACGACATTATCGCAAGAATCGGGTGGATGAAAATCTTCCAGACAATTATGATTCACATGGATACTTCGGAGTGGCGCTTGCCATCGTGGCAAGGTACCATTCAGATCCAAAGAGAAGGCCATCAATGAGCAAATTCGATTCTGACTACGCTCGCGTTGAAGCCGCGATTAAATACATCGAAACCCAGGCTACCCGTCAACCTTCGCTGGACAACGTGGCTGAATATATCGGCCTTAGCCCCTATCACTTCCAAAGGCTATTTACGCGTTGGGCGGGAGTCAGCCCGAAGCGATTCCTCGAATACATTACGATAGAGGCGGCAAAACGGCTTCTGGCCGAATCGGCTTCGGTGTTGGATGCGGCACTCGATGTAGGCCTGAGCGGCCCCTCGAGGCTCCACGATCTCTTCGTAAACGCTGAGGCAATGACGCCGGGCGAATTCAAGCGCTCGGGCGAAGGATTGGAAATCCGCTACTGCGTCGGCGTCACCGCCTTTGGCGACTGCCTCGTCGCGGCCAGTCCGCGGGGACTTTGCGCTCTCGAATTCCTCGATACAGCCAATCCGGACGCGGCGCCAGCGGCCCTCGAAGTCTTGAAGCGACGCTGGCTCAATGCCACCTTCATCGAAGATCCAGCCCCCTGCGAAGTCGCCCTTAGCCACCTAGCCTCGGGTGCCGCGCCACATTCGGCGGACTCGCCCAATCCGGCGAATACACGCCGCAGTGAAACCCCTCTCCGCCTTCATCTCAAGGGTACGAACTTTCAGCTTAAAGTCTGGCAAGCTCTTCTCGCAATCCCTGAAGGCCGCCTCGTCTCATACGGCAAACTCGCGGAAATGATCGGTTCCCCCGGCTCGGCCAGGGCTGTTGGCACTGCCCTCGGCCAGAATCCGATCGGACTTCTCATCCCCTGCCACAGGGTATTGCGCTCATCCGGCGAAATAGGCGGCTACAAGTGGGGAATAGAACGCAAGAAAGCCCTCATAGCCTACGAAGCGTCCTCGGTCACGAACCGCTGAGGGCTCTTCCGCTCAGGCCAAACCGGTCTTTGCTTCGACTAGCCTCGTCGCCAGGAAGGCGGAAAACGCCAACAAAGCCGCCGACGCAGCCAGCGACGCCTCGAAGGACCCCGTAGCCGTGTTGATTGCCTCCATCCCATAGACAAGAAGCACCGACGCCTGTCCCGCAAGGGAAACCAGGCCATTCGAACTACCCTCGGGAGTTGGCCGCACGGCTTCGGCGGCATATTGCATGCCCACGGGATTCACCGCGATGAGAAAAAACCCGAGAACGAAGGCTGAGGCCGCGATCAGGGCAAAGCCTGGCGCAAAGGCTATGCCGAGCAATCCTGGAACGGCGCCCGCGAGTCCCATGACGATGTAGGGCGTACGCCTTCCCCTGCGATCTGAAATCGCCGGAATGATCACCGCGCCCACAAGTCCGCCCGCAAGCATGATCGCGCCCACTATCCCAGCGGCCGTCGAATCAATCCCTCTTGGCTTGACGATACCCTCGACCCATGTCGTCACCCCGTTGAAAATCCCCATTCCGATGAAGGAAATTGCCAAATAGCGGAGAAACGAAGGGTTGCGCAACGCGTATTTAAGACCCTCAATCATGAAGGCGCGCTCGCGTGATGCCGACTCGTCCGGAGGCAGCGCCGGTTTCTCCTTCGCCACTGCCACGAAAAGCGCGGCCGCGGCGACAGCCGCCGCCCCATACACAAGCTGCACCGTGGCGATATTCATCCCCTCCGCCAGAACCGGCGTCACCACAAGCCCCACCGCCGTGCCCGCTATGCTTGCTATCGTGATGAGTCCCACGGCCGTCGCCCGCTCGCGCGCCGGAAACCACGCCGCCGGCATTTTCGTCCACGCGTTGAGAAGCAGCGGCTGCGCCGCCGCGATGCCGCAGGTCGCGGCCAGCGCCAACCCGTAATTTCGCCCCGACGCTCCTCTCAGCACGCCAAAGACGCCTACCGCGATCGATCCCGCGCCTACGACACGCGCGAAACCGAAGCGATCGATCAGCCACGAAGCCGGAATCGATAGCGGAATGAAAGCGATCATGAACGACATCGCGAAAAATCCTATCGCCAGTTCGGACACGCCATAATATGTCGCTGATGCGCTCGTCACGGGCGAGTAAGCGATCCACAATGCCTGGATGGTCAAATTGACGATCATCGTCGCCGCCAGCACCGCCCACCGATAACGGTAGACCCTGTAGTTGCCTTCCTTCACGCTATCCGCTCCTTATTTCATTGGCTTTCTAAATGTCCCGTCACCGGATTCGTCGCCCTCGTCATTCAAGCAAGATCGTCGTCCTGAACGCTATCCGCGCGTTGCCACTTATCTTCACCAGCCAGGGCTCTCCGCCCTTGCTGTACACATGGACCTTCATGTAGCCCTTCCTTCCGATTGCCTCTCCTTGCTTTATAATGAAGGTGAGCCCTTCATCCCTAGCTTCCAGCCTGCCGTACCGAGTGAGATAAGCCCCGAGGGGTCCGTTCGCGTTGCCCGTGACGGGATCCTCTCTGATACCGATCGCCGGGGCAAACATCCGCCCGCTCGTCAGCACCCCCGGCTCGCCCGAGTCGAAGGTAAAAGCGAAAAAACCATTGCAACCGATTTCAGCGCTCAATCCCGAAAGCAGGGCATCGTCGATCTTGATCGAGTCGAGCCTTGACCTGCTCGAAAGCGGAACCAGCACTTTGGAATGGCCTGTGGATACGATCTGTATCGGAAGGGAATTATCCAGGTCCGCCGGGCCAATGCCCAGCCCGCGCAGAAGGACAGCCTTGCGGTCGCCGTCGAGCAGGGCTCCGAATTCTATCCCCGCCTGCGTCATCACAACCCGTATATCATCTCCCTCCGGGAGAATCTCCACCGGCAGAATCCCGGCTTTCGTCTTCTGTACGATCATTCCCGAACTCAAGCCCCGCTCCTTGGCGTAAACATAGTGAGCGCCGATCGTAGCATGTCCGCAGATGGGCACCTCGCGGGTCGGCGTGAAAAATCTGACCTCCACATCATACCCGGCCCCACCTTCATTGAAGATGAAAGCAGTCTCGGAATTGTTCAGCTCCCTCGCGATGGCTTGCATGACGCTCTCGCCAAGCCCGTCGGCGTTCGTCACCACACCCGCGGGATTCCCCGCGAAAAGCTCTTTCGTGAATGAATCAACCTGATATACCCGCAATTCCATCATTGCTTCCTTTCCGCACCCGATGGGCATCGTCACGGCTTGCGTTCGCACCATTTTACGCGCGAATATCACAAAATCAAAGCCCACTCCAGGATGTAAAGCCCTGCCGGGCAGTGGTTATTCGCCAAAATAAAAGCGTTGCCGCGAGACTCCTGGACTCAGCCCCTCCAGGCGTGACAAAAAAGGCCAAACCGGACAGTCTGCCGGTTTGGCCTTCTCCATTAAGTTTGCCGCCGCAGCGACATCGTAAGTATACTATATTTTGCTTTTGTTATATCGATACTGACCCTGAGGAGAGACCCAGATGAAATTCATTCCCTATCTCGTATTCCAAGGCAAAGCCGAAGAGGCCATGAAATTCTATGAATCGGCGCTCGGCGGCAAGATCACCAGTATCCAGAGATTCGGCGACATGCCCGCAGATGCTCCCCAAGCCACTTTCAAAAACTATGTTCTCCATGGCGAACTGGTCGCCGGCGACTTAAAAATCTATTTTTCGGACTCTCCGAACAGCGTCGCCCAGGGGGAAAACGTAACCATTCTCGTCGACTGCGCTTCCGAGCAGGAAGTCGACGGGCTTTATGCGACCTTATCCGTTAACGCCGAAATCCACATGACCCTCCAGAAAACCTTCTGGAAAGCGAAATACGCGAACCTTAAGGACAAATTTGGGGTCTCTTGGCAACTGAATTACCAGTTCGCCTGATCTGCCTCGCTACCTGCTGCTAGCGGCACAACAAGTGTCACAAGCAGCAGGCGTGAAATAGCTTTATTTCCTGAGTGCGTTCTCTATAGCCATCAGAATAGCCTTGCTGCTGTATGTCGCTCCCGAAATCACGTCCAGGTTAATCTTCTGCTCTTGCACGACCTTCGCCAACAGAGCCTCAGCCGGTTTCCCTTGTCCATTTGTATGTTTTATAAGATCTATGGCCTCGATCCTATGATCCTTCACCTTCACCTTTAATTCGACGGCCAGCGGGAAAGCGCTGAACGATCCGGTGTGCTCCCCATCGGCGATAACGCCCAAATCCACTTCCGCGACGTCCGCTTTCGCTAGCTCTTTCAAGCCGCTTTCCAGTTTGGCCTTCACGCCGCTGCCTACGACGAAAATCGCGACGGCCACTGCCGCTATGATGATAAAAGCCTTCTTAATCTTCATGATACCTCCAGAGTGTCAAACTTCATCGCACATCTCCATGATTTTTTTCATGGTAGCCCAATTCCTCGTTGTCGCCGACACCTTCAGCATCTTTTCAAGAAAATTATTGGTTCTTTTCGATGTCCCGTAGCCATTCCCATAATACGAGTATACTGCCCGATGCCTTACCTCGTGCCTGTCAACATCGTTCATCGTTCCCATAAGCGCCTCGATGTCCTCCCTGTCCGGCTCATGGGCCAGCATCGTCACATAGAGATTCTTTTCATTCCCCAAATAAGCGAGAGGGTGAGCTTCGACAATGCCTCTCAGCTCTTCCTTCCCCAACACGATCGCCACGGTCGTCACTTTCACTCTAATCTGGAGTTCAAACGCTATCTCCGCTTCCATTTTCCGCTTGTTGGATTCCGAATGCTCGAATACCGCGTTGCCGCTCTGAATATAGGTCTTCACATTCCGACAGCCTATATATTCGAGTACTTTCTTGAAGTCTTCCATTTTGAGAACTACCCCGCCTACGTTCACCCCTCGCAGGAGGGTTATATATTTTGCGCTCACATTATGTTCTGGACGAATTGAACCCTGAGACCATCAGGATCGAGCAGGTAAATAAATTTAACGGAAGGATTCGGCTGGAATGGTCCGGCGAATATCTGAACGCCAACGCTTTTCAAAAGCTCCACGAATGCATCGAGTGATTCAACGACAAAGCCAATGGAAATATCCCGACCGAAGGATACTGTCTTGTTTTTCGCCTCATAAATCAGCTCAACCTGCGTTTCCCCGGATCCGAGGAAGGCGATTTCCATATCGGGATTCGGCTTCATCCTTCTGGCGATCGGCAAGCCAACGATATCCCTATAAAAACCCAAGGACTTTTCCATATTCGTCACGTTTATGGTTGTCCAGCAAAATTTCATGTTCCCTCCTGAAATGAGATCTATCTTCGCGCAGTCCTGCGATGCTTGCCCGGGCGCCATGGAACCCCTTCGTCAAGAATGTTTTTTCTTTTTCCTATCGTTTTCTTTCCTCGTATTTTCCTCTACCCGAAATCGTACAATCCTCCTGATCAGATCATCCGGCAATGGCTTATCGAGCGGAAACTGCACCGAACCCTTGGCGTGCTTGTACGCTCCAAGCTCATCCTTGAAAGCCTCTATGCCGCTCGATGTCGGATAAAAACCAATATGATTCCCAAATCCGGCGAAATGAACGAGATTGCCATAAAGAAAATACGTTGGCATCTGGTAGGAGATTTTTTCCGAGGCTCCCGACGCTTCAGCCTTTACGATCCTCCACATTTCGTCCAGCTTTACCTTTGTCCGCCCGGAAAAATTGTTGATGTATTGGCCGATTGGGGACGTTCCCATCGCCAGTTCCCAATACCCAACGTCGATCCATGAACCCTTCTTGTATCCGACTTCCGTGAAATGCGCGACCTTTCTGAACCCGAATTTCTCGTGCAGGCCGACACTCTTCTCGTTCGGCAAAGCTATCACCGCCATCGCTACATGGATATCCATCGCGCGGAGCTCCTCGAGAAGTCTCTCCAAAAGCTTGGTCCCGAGCCCTTTCCCAAGCTCGCCTTTCTCCACGTAGATGGCCACTTCCGCCGTATGCCGGTAAGCCGATCGCTCCTTCCAGGAACTCGCGTAGGCATATCCCTTTATCTGCCCCGCAACGCTGCAGACTATCCATGGATATGATCGCGTCACTGAGGAGATTCTCCTCCCTAATTCTTCCTCCGACACCGCTTCCTCTTCGAAGGAAATCACCGTATTCACAACGTAGTGGTTGTAGATATCGCAGATTTGTTTTGCGTCTTCCAGCTTTACCTTTCGTATGCAGGTATCCGTCATTTGATTTTTATCGCTCCATGGCAGCGTCAAAAGCCGATTAGCGGCTTTTGATTCATGATCGACCCATGAATCTCTGTCGCGACAGGAGTCGGAATGCCGAGCTCCTTCCCCATTCTCACTATCGTGCCTCCGAAGAGATCGCGCTCATCCGGCCTATCCTTCTGCTCGAAATCGCGCTGAAATGATGTTTTTGTCTCAAAGGGAAATTTCGCCGCTTTCGCTAGGGTGTCCTCGACGATTGTGCTGGGCAGTTCGATTCTTTTTTTCTCTGCAATGGCGACGATTTCCTTTATTATGTCAACCACAATAGCCCGATGCTTTTCGGATTGAAGTACTTCTCCGATGGATAGGTTGAAATTCGTCGTCACGAGGCCGACGGAAGCGATGAAAAAGTATTTGCCCCATATTTCCCTGGATGGATCCGGCTGCCAATCGTAGTCAATATTCGCCGCGCTCAATATTCCCAGGATCGACGTGTCTGCGTCCTTCGACTGTGGATCTTTTCCAAGTATGATTTTATGCACGGCGCCGCTCTGCTTCACGACACCCGGTTTTTCTATGTGAGTTCCGACGTAGACGCAGGCAGGATGCAGGTATCCCGTCTTTATCACCTTGCGCACTCGTTCGCAAATATCGACTCCATTCAGCAATGGCAGCATCACGGTCTTTGGACCGATCTTGCTCTTGAGCTGCAGGAGCACATTTTCGAGGTCATACCCCTTTACGCAAATCAGGCAATAATCCAACAGCGGCAGCTGAGCGATATCATCGGTAGCTTTCGTGGGTTTGCAGACGAATTTTCCTTCATCGGCATCGAGCAACAGCCCATTGGCCTGGATCGCCTCCAGGTGCTTGTTTCTGGCTACGAAATAGATGCTCATCGTAGCGCCAAATTCAGGTATTTGAGTGAGCTTGCCTCCAAAATATCCGCCGACGCCACCGATACCTATCACCGCTATATTCATACCGTCTTCTCCTTGCCGGAACCAGCAACACTGTCATTTGCCGCTGGTATTATAGTCATATCGCCGATGCCACAAGACTAGAGCGCTAACTCGACGATTGCAAGCACTCGCTTTTCTTCAGTTTTGCTCATCGTCCGCAAGAGCGGCCCGTTTCAGTTCGGCGATATCGAGTTTTTTCATCTTCAAGAACGCCGCGGTAACTCGGGCCAATTGCTTGGGATTTTTCTCACTCATCATCGTAGCCATAATACTTGGCACAATCTGCCATGATACGCCATACTTATCTTTCAGCCAGCCACATTGCTCAGATTCCGGGCGCGCCGTAAGAGCATCCCAATAATAGTCCACCTCTTCCTGCGAATCACAGCTGACTACGAATGATATCGCTTCGTTAAAATAAAAGCCATTTTCATAAGCGTTGTCCATAGCGGCGAATGCCTGGCTCTCGAGCGTGAATGAGGCGTGCATCACCGCATTTTCCGCGTTTGGCTCCGCCTGCGGCCCGTAACGCGTAATATCGGTAATTGCCGAATCATGGAAAATGGATGCATAAAATCGTAAAGCTTCTTCCGTCTTCCCGTTTTGATCGCCGGTGAACATAAGCGTAGGCGTAATCTTCTGCGCTGAGCTTTTTCCACCCATATACATCAGTTGCCATGAAAGACCATACCTGTCTTCCACCCATCCATAGTGTTCGCTGAAAGGATACGCCTCCAGCGGCATCATCACCTTGCCCGATTCCCCCAGGTTCCCCCAGAGGTAATCCACCTCTTCTTTCGTATTGCATGCGACCAAGAATGAGATAGCAGGGGTAAATTTAAAATACGGTCCTGCTGAAATCAGCATGAACTCCTGGCCTGCCAATTCAATTGTCAGCAACCCGACCTTTCCAGATGGCGTTCCATCGAGCGTAGTCGCGCTTTTTATCGAAGAATTCTTAAAAATTCCAGTGTAGAACTGAGCGGCGTCTGCGGCTTCGGTATCAAACCATAAATGCGGGATAATTTTTTGCATGAAGCCCTCCCCCTATGTGCCTTAAAGTACTGCACTTTGGCAAAGGCTCCAAATCAGCGACTTCCATTTCACCTCGAAACGCGAAATGCGTACGTGAATTCCAGGCCTTTCGCAAGTGCGATCGATGCCGGGTTTCTCGAATCAATGTCGACAAAAATAGTCGAGACATCATAGTTCAGAGGACATGCTGCATTATCGATCAGCACGCCTCTCCGGCAAAACCGAGCTTCCAACGCCCTGGGGATATCACATACGTCATGGAAACAGTACAATCGGCGCAGTTTGTCGTCTGGATTCACCCCCCCCATAAGCATCGCGTTTATTCTCTTTGAGGGCTCAGTCGAGCCATACTCAGGTCACGCCATGAAACAATATTCAGTTATAGTGCTTGGCATTTAGGGCAAAAATATGAAGCCCCTCCAAGATACTGGATCTTTTCGATCGAACTCCCGCATTTTATGCACCCAAGCTTAAGCGCTTCCTTGTCCAAAATGCGCGTATAACCGCCTTTTTCTCCAAATAGATCATACTCATCATTCCTTCCGCCAAGCTTTATTGCAGCATCGACGGTCTCGATGATCGAATCATAAAGCCTTCGTTTTTGCGCTTTATCGAGTTCGCCGACCGAGCGCTTTGGATGGAGCCCCGCATTGAACATAATATCCTGCGCGATCGAATTCCCCAATCCTGGTATCAACTGATCTTGTGTAAGGAAACCCTTTATACTTCTCCTTTCGCTGCCGCAGCATTCCTCCGCCAATTTCGAGAAATACTCGAACGTAAATCCCTCATCGACAGGAGTAACCCGCATATCACCAATGTATTGTCTCTTCACCTCTTCTCCTCGCCTGTAGAGTTCCATCGCTCCCCACATTCGCGTCGTGGCAGAAAGTGCCGTCCCATCCTCGAACGTCACGAGGAGATGATACTTTTTCGGTATGCCTCCAGCAGACCCGTGGTAGAGTATTTTCCCTCCGCATTCCCCGAAAACCAGTACATGTACAGGATTGAGCGGTATGAACAGCCATCTTCCTTTTGAGTATGCGGGACCCACTATCTTGCCCTTTATTGTTGACGCGAATTCATCCTGTTTGACATTGTACCAGACGAATTTGTGAGGAGAATTCCCAAGCACGCCGCCCTGCACGGTCTTACCCCTGATTGCGACATTCATCTGCCGCGCAAGCGTGACATATTCCGGTATCTCGAACATCGTCTCTCCTGTTTTCTAGCAACAAGGTTATCTATTTTGAGTTTTTGTCCTACGCGTCAACCATTCTCGGATCCGAGTATCCAAATTCGATAAAGCTTCAGAGTAGCGCGCCAGCGAGGCGCGGGACAATTCCCGCAGGATGGACCAATCACACTTCACTTTTCGCTATGCTCGATCAGCCTGTCGTACTTCACATTCTCGGTTTCGAGCATTTTCAATCTAATCTGTTCTTTTTGAAGTTCGAGCTCTAAAATCTCTTTTTGCAGCCTGATCTTCTCGACGGAACGCTTATTCCTCAAGTTGAGCAGCACAAAACCAAAAACAATCAACGGTACACCGATCAAGGCGGATAATATCGCGATAATTCCAGCTATATCCATGGTGTCATCTGCTCCTTTTTCTCAATTCTCAGCTACTGGTTCTTCTCTTGCGATGTCTCATCAATATTTTCTTGGCTCTCGCATAATCTTTTTCGTCCACATATATGGTCACTTCGCCGATTTGCCCTTTCTGCTTCGCCTTCGATTGCGTTTCATACGGAATACCCGCTTCCCGCAAACTTGCAATGAATGGATCGGTCTTGGCTTGATTTTCATATGTCCAAAGAGCTGTTAGCAAGGTACCCTCCAGTGAATTTATCTCGCGTTGCTGCTATAGGAGAGAATTTCACAAAGCAAATCATTCTTTTCTTTCATGAGGTCAATCCCTCTCATGGCTTTCTCTATTCCCTCCTCATCTGTCCAAATGCACCTCCATCGAATGACGCAACGATGCCCAAATCCTACGATTTCCTCAGTTTCGAAAGCAATATTCGATTTCCCCTTGCGTAAATCCTCGTAATACTGCTTTATCTTTTCCTTCCCTTTATAGATATTTCTTTCAGGTGCGGAACGAATGCTCTCAAGAATGCAATCATCGCTCAGTATCTCAGCGATTCTATTAATCCCTTTTGCGTTCATCTGTTCGAACAAAGCTATGA
>Ga0172375_10005950_pt1 | contig 17310 bp, 16 predicted proteins | sample LakKiv1m_FD_114537 | JGI IMG/M metagenome (GOLD analysis project Ga0172375, IMG submission 114537) | Freshwater microbial communities from Kabuno Bay, South-Kivu, Congo - kab_092012_11.1m | ecosystem: Environmental > Aquatic > Freshwater > Lake | place: Democratic Republic of the Congo...
GGGATTGTGAGGCCCCAAGTCTGCTGACGCCCCTCGGCCCGTGGAGCCGGCAGAAGTACTTGCCGTTCTACAAGTGTCTTCGCAAGGAAGGATGGGGGCCAACGCGCACAGCGTCTCTCCAGGATGCACTGCAGCTTACCGGCCAACTTCTGGGCACCGCGGTAGGACGCACTGCCGTCGTCATCTTCACAGACGGAGGCAACGCGGGCGATTGTCCGCAAAAAACGGTGGCGGCTCTGAAGGATTGTTACGGCGACAAGGTCCAGATCTTCGGGGCTTTCTTCGGTTCCTTGGAAGTCGGCTGGAGGAACCTTTACGAAGTGTGCAAACTCACCGGCGGCTACGCCCGTTCATGGGAAGAAGTCCGCAGTAAGCCCCAGATGAAGGATTTTGCGTGGGACATCACCGTCAGGGAGATCAGGTTCCCTTATCCGGAGATTTTCTTCCAGGAGAAGAGCGCGGAACTGATCCCTTCCGAGGCGTTGAAGCTGGAAAGCGTGGCGAATTTCCTTCATGCCATTCCGCAATACGTGTTGCAGATAGACGGCCACACAACTTTCTTCGGAACGACCAAAGACAACCACAAGCTGGGCATGGCTAGGGCCCAGAGTGTCAAAGACGCAATGGTGAAGATCTACAATATCCGGCCCGAAAGGATCGCCATTCGGTCCTGGGGCGAAGAGCTTCCCAGGTACGACAACCAGAACCCCGACAGCAGGCTCCGCAACCGACAGGCGAACCTTTACCTCAAGCTTCCCCTCCGAAACTTCCCCTATGATGAAAAACGTCTCCACACCTTCGGGACGCCCGCTATAGGCGACATCTACAACACTCAGGAACGCAACGGCGATAGAGAGTGGGCCTGGCCCGACAAGCCGGTGTCGGAAGCCACCCTTCCCGTCCGAAGCGAACGGTAAGAAGGCAGGGAAGAATCCGAGAAGCGGTCTTGAGAAGAATCAGCCGGGGAGGGGCTTTTTGCAAAAAGTCCCTCCCCGGGCCCCTCCTCAAAAACTCCACACATATGGGCGGCTTCCGCCGGTCGCCGCACGGTTTACAAAACGCGGCGTGACACACACGAGCCTTGGGCTTCTACGTAGGATGCGGTGACCAAAGGGAACCGCATCGTTCGCTGTCTTTTCCTTGATGATCCGGTCCACATCACCCACGGCATCCTAGACGCGCTGTTTTTCCCGCAGCCTTCGCGATAAAATCTCCTGTAGCCATTTCACTCAAGGGGAGGCTCACCGTGGACAGCACTTTGAAGGACATCCTGTCGCGAGAACTGGAAGAGATCCGGAACGCCGGGCTCTACAAGGAGGAACGGACCATTCTCGGCCCGCAGGGGTCACGAATAAGAGTCCTGGGGGGCGAGGTCATAAACTTCTGCGCGAACAACTATCTCGGGCTGTCTTCGCATCCGGAGATAATCGCGGCAGCGGCCAGAGGCCTCACGGAAAGAGGCTACGGCATGTCTTCGGTGCGGTTCATCTGCGGCACCCAGGACATGCACAGGGAACTCGAACGAGGGATATCCTCGTTCCTCGGCACCGAAGACACGATTCTCTACTCTTCTTGCTTCGACGCCAACGGAGGGCTTTTCGAAGCTCTCCTCGGCAAGGACGACGTCGTCATTAGCGATGAACTCAACCACGCCAGCATCATAGACGGCATCCGGCTGAGCAAGGCCGGCCGCAAGGTTTACCGACACTGCAATATGGGGGACCTGGAGGAGCGGCTGAACGAGTCCACGGAGTTCAGGGTGAGGATGATCGCAACTGACGGGGTCTTCAGCATGGATGGCGACATGGCGCCGCTGGACAGGATCTGCGATCTTGCCGAAAAACACGACGCAGTGGTTATGGTGGATGACTCTCACGCGACTGGTTTCATTGGGATGAACGGAAGGGGCACCCCCGAGCATTTCAATGTGGCACAACGCGTGGACGTGATCACCTCGACTCTCGGCAAGGCTCTGGGGGGCGCGTCGGGCGGCTTCACCAGCGGACGCAAGGACATTATAACCTATCTCAGGCAGCGCTCCCGGCCGTATTTGTTCTCCAACTCGGTGGCCCCCCCCATAGTCTACGCCTCCCTGAAGGCCCTGGACCTTATAAGCCGCAGCCATGACCTCCGAAAGAGACTCCATGAAAACACCGCGTACTTCAGAGGACGGATTGCGGCCGCAGGTTTCGCCGTTTCACAGGGGATCCACCCCATTGTTCCAATAATGCTGGGAGAAGCCGGGCTGGCTCAAGAAATGGCTCGTGAACTCCTTGACGAAGGCGTGTACGTTGTCGGGTTCAGCTTTCCTGTTGTGCCGAGGGGAAAGGCCAGGATCAGAGTCCAGGTTTCAGCGGCCCATACCAGAGAGGAACTGGACCGCGGGGTAGAGGCCTTCGCGAAGGTGGGAAAGAAACACGGAGTCCTGGACCAATAGTACCCTGAATTGAGGGATTCTTGGGGAAGAAGTGAGGGAAGGATCATACCGGTGGCCAATTTTTTATACTTTTCGATTTGACACCGACTTATGCCTTTTCGCGTGCAAACGAGTGAATCTGCCTTGCCGGCGGGGTAGCTCCGGAGCAAAGTCAGGACCTCCGTTCGAAGCGGAGGAGATGCCCCGCCGTAGTCATTGGCCCGAAAGCGCACTAGTATCGGCAGGAATTGCTTGTTGTGTGACAGGGGAATCGGACACTTATTTTGGCACTCGCTATAACCGAGGCAAGACCGCCGGACAACCGGCAGTCCTGCCTCGAAAGACTGCCTCGTTTCACCTCGCGTATACGGTCGGGTCAGGGATGCCGGCTTCCAAGAATCCTTTCCTGCGAAGAATGCAGCTGTCGCAAGCTCCGCACGCTGCACCGCGTGCGTCCGGATCGTAACAGGAATGGGTAATGCCGAAGTCTATGCCCAGTGCCACGCCTTTGAGTATGATCTGGGCTTTCGTGAGTCTTATCAGGGGAGTGTGTATCTCGATTCTGGCGGCTCCTTCAACGGCCATCTTCGTGGCAAGGTTGGCCATCCTCTCGAATGCTTCAATGAATTGAGGCCTACAGTCGGGATAACCCGAGTAATCCAGCGCGTTGACGCCTATAAAGATGTCTCCGCATTCCAATACCTCCGCCCAGCCGAGGGCAAAGGACAGAAATATGGTGTTTCGGGCAGGAACATAAGTGACCGGAATACGGCTTTCGATCTCTCCCAGCGGGACGTTCTTCGGGACGTCCAGGTCCGCTGTTAGAGCCGATCCTCCGATTTTTCTTAGGGGCAGATCCAGAATCAGGTGGTGGACGGCCCCCAGGGCGTCCGATACGCGACGGGCCGCTTCCAGCTCCACATGGTGCCTCTGCTGATAATTGAAAGTCAGAGCGTGGGGCTCAAGGCCTTGAGATTTCGCTAGTGCCAGACAGACAGCGGAGTCCACTCCGCCGGAGACCAGCACCACAGCCTTCTTGTGTTGTGTCATAAAACTCCCTTGATGATCAATCTTCATAGTACGCAGATGCGATTTTGCACTCGAACTAACGTGGAGATCTCTCCGCATCTTGGTCTCTTGCCTTAAGCTGAGGCACCGGCAGGAAGGCGCCTATGGCAGACTTACAGTGAAATTTTAGCAGCAATTTTACGCATCTGCAAACCGTTGCGATACCTCCTTTGAAACCGAGCATTAAATTGATTTTTGTCGTTAAGTCGGGACGGATTTGAGTATAATCGCGTGTGTCCTGAAAGAAATAACCTACGACATGGGAGCCTGAGACATGAAGACCTTCGGAGCGTGTTCGATGATTTCGTGGCTATTCATATTCGTTTTTTTTGGTTCCGCATCCAATGTGCTTTCACAGGACCTGTTCAGTGAGATAAGTCAGCTCAAGAAAGATCTGTCGGATCTGCGAAATGAAGTCTACGATCTCAGGGACTTGGTTTACGGGTTCAGGAAAGCATTATTGGATAGCACACATGCGCCCGGTCATCAGAAGGCTGAGCGGGAGCAACCCAAAGAAGAGAAGGCGGCTAGACAGGACGATGCCCTAGACGATCAGCAGTTGACAAAAATTATATGCCGGGCCGTCGGAGAATTCTTCTCGCAAGCCGAGGCTGTTCTGAGAGCGAGTGATTCTTCGACCGCACAGACAGGAATGAGAAACGCCCTCCAGAAGATGAATGCCGCGCTAAGAGACCATGCCAAGACCCACAGGGTTTCCAAGATTCTCAACATTTATGAAGGAGTGGCTTGGGATACTTACCAGGCGGTCGAATTGAGACATAGCGTAGCCGGCAACGAAGACTTCATAAAAGCCCTGCAAGCGCACAAGCGGAAATACATGGAAACTTGCCCTAGAGAATGAGAAGGAAGCTCGGTAACCGTTCACTCATCAGGGGATCAAAACGTTTTTGTGGAGCAGGCTTTCCAGCCTGCCTATTCGGAAATACCCGCCATAACGGGCTAGAAAGCCCGTCCTACGATTCACTGAGTTCCCGACGAACGGTGCTCACCCACGAGTAACTGAATGGTTACGAAGCTCGGAAGAATCTTCTTGACCGTAGACGGGCCTCGAGACTGTGGAATCCCTCAATCTGCACGAAAAGATCACACGAGCTCCGTGAAAGACTGCAAATGCTTCATTGCCGGGCCGCGGTTCAATGGCCTTTTCTCAGGTCCTTGAATCTCTTGGCCTTGACCTCGTACCTGGGCAGCGAGCCGTAGCTGAAGACCTGTATCTCGTAGCCGAGGTTGGTCTTGACTCGCAGTTCGGTCCTGAGTCTTGCTTCCAGGTCTTTAGCCAGATGCTGGGCTTCGGGGGTAAGTTCAACTTTCAGCAGGATGTGGTCTATGTCGCCCCTCTTTTCGACTACCACCTCATATTCGTCTCCGAGTCCCGGAATAGAGCGAACTACGTCCTCGATGGCCGACGGCGCCAGTAGCACGCCTTTGACCTTGGTGATATCGTCGGCACGTCCGACCACACCGCCCGGAACAAGACGGTAGGACCGGCCGCAGTCGCATTGCCGGGCCCCCCATTGCACGATGTCCTTGGCATCGAACCTGATGCACGGCTGGGCAATGCGGTCGAAGGCGGTTATCACTAGCTTGCCTGGTCGGCCCGGCTCAGTGATTGTCTCGCCTGTGTCCACATCTTCAATCTCAGCGAGGAACATGGCTTCGTTCACGTGGAGAGCGCCGGGCTGTTCCCGGCACTCGAAGCCCCAGGCGCCTATTTCAGTCGCTCCCGCGTGATCGAAAACCTTGGCGGCCCATGCCTCTTCCATTCGGGACTTGGTGGCCGGGACCAGAGCCCCAGGTTCGCCTGCGCAGGTTATCTTTCTAATCTCAAGATCCTCGGCGGGGTTGAGTCCCATCTTGCGGGCCGAATCGGCCATGCCCAGCACGTAAGTCGGCGTGCACATCATAGCAGTGGCCTTGATCTCCTTCATTTTGAGGATGCGGGCCTGTGTATCCAGCACTCCGCCCGGAACTGTCTCGCAGCCGATTTTCTCGCACGCGTAGTGGCCAGCCCAAAAAGCCACGAAAATATTATACCCGAACGGCAGGAAGACCCGATCTCGCGGCCGGTATCCCTGCGCCCACAAAAGTGTGGCCCAGCACTCCGACCACCATTCCCAGTCCTGCCATGTGTCAGGCTGATAAACCGGACTTCCGGTTGTTCCGCTGGTTTGGCGGAACTCAGTGACCTCTTCCAAAGGAACGCATAAAGCGTCACCGTATGGAAACGGGTCCTTGCGCTGAATCGGCAGCATCATAGCCTTGTCTATCTTGGGGACGCGGCTGATATCGTCGAAGGAGCGGATCTCGTCGGGGTCCACGCCGGCGCCTTCGTACAACGCCCGATGAAAACGCGAATTATCGTAAGCCCATCTGATGATACGCTTGAATTTCCTCAGTTGAAGCTTCTGTAACTCTTCTCGGGGAAGGGTCTCCAGGTGGGGATTCCAGTAGGGGATAGCAGAATTCATGACGCCGTCCTGACCAGCCGTGACTAACTTAGACATCGCACGACTGCGCCGCTTTTGTGGCTGACAAGGGCCGGATGCCCAGCCCGTCTTACTTCATGAACTTGTTGGGGAGCCAAAGCGAAATCTCGGGCACCAGCAGCAGAAGCAAAAGGCATACCGCCATCCCGATGATGTAAGGATAAATTCCTTTGTACACTATACCGACCGGGACTCTAGCCACGCCTGACACCACGAAGGCGTTGATGGCCATGGGCGGAAGAATCACGCCGATCATGGTAACCACGCTCACTATAACCCCAAACCAGATCGGGTCGTAGCCCAGATTCAGCACCACGGGCAAGAAAATCGGGGTGGCCAGGATCAAGAACGCCAAGTCCTCGATGAAGGAGCCGCCAATCAAGTAAACCGCAATTATGATCATCATTACCACGATGGGAGGGACCTGTAGGCCGCCGAGCCATTGTGCCACAAGGAACGGAGTCCGGGTCACAGCAAAAAAATGGCCCAGGATTGTGGCACCGGCTATGAGCATGATCACCATGCAAGCGATTCTAAGCGTTTCCATGATGCCCTTCACGAATCGCTTGAGATTCATATCCCTCTTGAACAGGGTCAAGAGCAGCACCGCAAAGGTTCCGACGCTGCCAGCCTCGGTGGGTGTGAAGAACCCCTGCATGAGGCCCCCGACCACGACCAGGAATATGACCAGCACTAGTATCACCGGCGGCAAGGACGCGAATCTCTCGCGCCAGGAGGAGCGCTCACCTTTTGGCCCGAGGGTGGGGTTGATCATGCTCCAGCCGAGGAGAGTGACGACAAAGGAACCTGCTATAAGCAGCCCGGGAATGATCCCTGCCAGAAACAGCTTGCCGATAGATGTCTCGGTAAGGATGCCGTAGACAATGAGCACCACGCTGGGAGGTATGAGGATGCCAAGGGTCCCCACCGTGGCCACGGTTCCGCAGGATAGGCGCCTATCATAACCGTAGCGGTCCATTTCCGGCACCGCTATGGTGGCGAAGGTCGCAGCGGTTGCAGGCGACGAGCCGCAAATTGCCTTAAACACTGTAGCTGCCGCCACCGTGCCGATGGCAAGGCCGCCGGGCACATGCCCGATGAACTTGTACGCTGAATCGTACAGGCTCCTGGCCACACCGCCGCTCGCTCCCAATTGGCCCATGAGAACAAACATCGGGATGACCGTGAACCCGTAAGAAGACAGAACCGAGTAGATGTCTTTGGCGACCAGGTTGAGGGCCGCGTTGACGTTCACTATGGCTGCGAACCCGACGAAGCCCGCGAAAGCCATGGCAAAACCTATCTCCAGTCCCATGAGAAAAAGACCAAAGAGCAATAGGATAACTAGAGCTGCTATGGTAGCGACGGTCATGTTTCGGCTTCCTTCTTCTCTACCATGTCAACAAAGAGCACCAGACACTCTATCAGGCAGCATACACCGATACCGTAAGCTACGGGAAAGAGGGGTAGCAGCAGGGTGGGGGTGGTTTCACCGGTCCTCCTGTAGTCTGCGCCGAGGCCGAAGAGGTTCCACGCGATTATAAGGAAGATTGCCATGGCGAGTATTCGCGTAAGAACGTGCAGGGTCCTTTGTACCGCAGGCGGGAGTTTGCCGGTAAGGAAATCCATGATCACATGACCATTCACTCTGGAGGTCTGAGGGATTGCAAAGCCTATGACCACGGCTCCGAGGAGGCCGACCAGCTCATACGTGCCCACGATTGGACTCTTAAAGGCCCGAAGAAAGACGTCCGCCACCGTGAGAAACATGCTGCCGGCCAGAGCAACGCCGGCGACTACGAACATGAAACGCGACAACGCCCTCACAATTCGAGACAACCACTTCACTTGTTACTCCCGAGTGCGGCCGCCCCCCTGAAATGAAGAGCGGCCGGGACGGAAATTATTGTGGATTCTTGCTCATCCACTCCAGACAGAACTTCAGCGCTTCGTCACCGGGCACGCCTTTGGCTTTGGCGGCAGCTACGTACTCGTCAAGAACGGGGCGCACGGTCTTGGCCCATCGTTCGTCCTCTTCCTTAGAGAGAGGAATGATTTGATTTCCTTTGGACAGGGTGAATTCGGTTCCTTCTTTGTCGAACTGGTCCCAAGCCTTGCCGGTCTTAACAATCCATTCTTCGTTGACCTTTTCGATGGTGTCCTGGACGTCCTTCGGCAACGAATCCCATTTCTTCTTGTTCATAGCCACGAAGAAACCCAGAGAATAGGCTGATCCGAAATTCTGGGTGGTGGACTTTATGACTTCGGCGAATTTCCAGCCCTTGAGGGTCTCGATAGGAGAAACCAAGCCATCCACCACGCCTTTCTGCAGAGCGTCGTAGGTCTCGTTCTGCGGCATGGCCACAGGGGTCCCTCCAAGAGCGCTGACAACCTTCGCGCTGGTGCCCGAGCATCTGATCTTCATTCCCTTGAGGTCTTCCATTTTCTTGACAGGTTTCTTGGTGTGCACGATGCCCGGACCGTGACCGTGGAGGTACATGACCTTCACTTCGTCCAACTCCTTGGGCTTGAATTGCTTGTAGAATGCGTTGCAAAGGTTGGTCACCTGAACACCGCTCTTGTAGCCCAGAGGTAGATCTATGACCTCCGAAAGAGGGAACCGGCCCTTTGTGTAGCTCAGCACCGACATACCGATGTCTGAAATACCCTTGACAACTCCGTCGTAGCACTGGTCCGGCGGTGTCAGGGTCGCACCGGGAAACATGTTTATCTTGACTGCGCCGTTGGTTCTTTTCTCGATCTCCTTTGCCCATTCGGTGGCCAGGATAGAATGGCCGTGAGTCGCAGGGAAGAAAATCGAGTAGGTCAGTTCAACGGTCTTGCAGTACCCCGGTGTTGCGTTCGTCAACGCGAACACGGCCACGGCAAGGAACCCGACCAGAAGGGCCGTCATTTTCCTCTTGTCCATGCTTCACCTCCTGTTTTTGGTCCGTAGAATGTTTCGCCGAGAAGAGCCGGCATTCCGGCCTTTGCCAAACCATTCGGCTAACGGGAAAAGGAAAGGGCCGACAACACGGGAGACCGGTGATTCATACCATTTCGCGTCCGAGCCGGCGAAACCGCCGGAGTCCATCTGCCTTCCGAACGGAGGACCTGACTGCGCTCCGGTGGAACCCCGCCTGTATGGCAGAGTCACTCACTTGCAAGCGAAATAGTATCACCCCAGGCTCGAGGATTCGTCTCCGGGACACAAGTTCGCCATGCTGAAACGGTCACACAGCCTGGGGGGCCTTCTCACGCGGCCCTAACTCCTATGGTGCCTTCGAGATTCCGGCCTGGGGTCCGCTCTCACATCCGCCTGTATGACGGTTGCCGCGTGAATTCCTGATGAATGCTCGGAGTCTAACGTACCCCCGGCGTGGAAGTCAAAGACCTTTTGGCGGGAATCCAGGCTGAAAATATGCCCCTGGCCTTCTCCGTCGCTGACGGATTGCCCCCCCTCTCGTTGACAGCACTATATGCCTTTGTTATCATCCTTTTCTCGCACAATTCATCAAGAGGTAAACGGTCATGGCAGACGTTGAAGGAATGGCGGAAGCAAGAGATGTGAAAGCCCGTGAATGCGGCGGTGCCGCCGGGTTCCATATCAAGGGAAGCTCCCACCTCGACTGGGGAATGAAGAACCGACTCTCGCGGATAATTAAGCCTGACACCGGACGGACTGTTATGTTGGCCGTGGATCACGGTTATTTTCAGGGTCCCACTTCAGGCCTGGAGGTCATGGAGGACACTCTCGAACCGCTAATTTCCTATGCGGATTGCCTCATGCTCACCCGCGGGATACTCCGCACCTCGGTGTCCCCCGGCAGTCAGGTTCCCATCGTGCTGCGCGTCTCCGGCGGCCAGAGCGTTCTCTCCGAACTGTCCAACGAAACCTGGAACGTGTCCGTGGATGACTGCATTCGGCTGAACGTGTCCGGAATGGCTCTCTCCATTTACGTGGGCGGGGAGTACGAGCATCAGACTTTGGTCGCGTTCGCCGATCTCATTGATGCGGGTCATTCCGCGGGGATACCTATCCTGGCGGTTACAGCGGTGGGCAGGGAAATGGCGAGGGACGCACGCTATCTTTCACTGTCTTCCCGGATAGCAGCCGAAATGGGCGCGAACATCGTTAAAACATACTACTGCGAAAATTTTGAGCGTGTCACCGGCACGTGTCCCGTGCCCATAGTGATGGCCGGCGGAAAGAAGACCCCCGAGATAGACGCCCTGACAATGGCCTACAACGCCGTCGTTCGCGGCGCGGTGGGCGTCGATATGGGCCGGAATATCTTCCAGTCGGATTGTCCCGTCGGCATGATCAAGGCCGTTCGAGCCGTGGTCCACTATAATGAAAAGCCCGAGAGCGCGATCAAGATCTACGAGGACGAAAAGAAGGCTCGGTAGTCAGTCTCTTCGGCTTGAATTGAGCACTTTCTGAAAGAATCCCGTAGGGGGACCAGAATCATGGAATGGGCCGTAGGCTTTGCTCCGCACATCGTCTTTAGAAACATTGTGTAAGCCGGCCCACTTGTCATTACGAGCGAAGCGAAGCAATCTCAAAGTGTTATGATTCAAGGGCCCGGGATTGCTTCGTCGCTGCGCTCGTCGCAATGACAGGGAGCAACGAACCGGCTTGTGGGAGCTGAGCAAACCCAACAGACGATCATGCAAAACGGGTCCCCCTAGGTACTTCCGGCGCCCGACACCATTTCAACCGCAAATGGGGATTGCTGAATGCGAGTGGCAACATATTACAATAACAAGGACATCCGCATCGAGGAGAGAGAGATCCCTCGAATCAGTCCTGACGAGCTGCTCGTCAAGGTCTGGGCAAGCGGCATTTGCGGCAGCGACGTCCTGGAATGGTACCGCGTGCCCAAAGCTCCGCTGGTGCTGGGACACGAAATAGCCGGCGAGATAGTCGGGGCAGGCGATGCCGTGAAAGAGTGGAAGCCCGGCCAGAGGGTGTTCGTTTCGCATCATGTTCCCTGCAACATGTGCCGCTATTGCCTGGACGACCATCATTCGTGCTGCGACACGCTGGCTTCGACGAATTTCGATCCTGGCGGGTTCGCCGAGTATCTCAGAGTTCCCGCGATCAATGTAAGCAACGGCGTTTACGCTCTTCCCGAAGGCATGTCTTACGAACAGGGAGTGTTTATTGAGCCTCTTGCCTGTGTCTTCCGCGGGCAAAGGCACGCGGGCTGGAAGCCCGGCATGAGGGTCCTGGTTATTGGCAGTGGGATTGCCGGTCTTCTTCACGTCCGGTTGGCGAGGGCCACAGGAGCCGCCAGGATAATTGCCGTGGACGTAAACCCCCATAGGATTGATGCTGCCGTGAGATGCGGGGCTGATGCCGCGTTCATGTCAAGCGGTGACCTGACGGCGCCGGTCAAGGATGCGAACGACGGAAGGTTGCCGGATCTGGTGATTGTGTCCACGGGCGCGCCCGCGGCGGTCGAGCACGCGTTCAGCCTGGTGGATCGAGGGGGGACCATTCTTTTCTTCGCACCCTCCGACCCAGGGGCTTCCATCCGGATGCCGTTCAACGATATCTGGCGAAAAGAAGTGACCACGACGACTTCCTACGCGGGCAGCCCCAAGGACATAGCCGCGGCCATTGAACTCATCGCTTCCGGAAGGGTTCCAGTGACCGACATGATTAGTCATCGGCTGCCTTTGGAAAAAACTTGCGAAGGATTCGGCGTGGTGGCAGGGGCGGCCGATTCCATAAAGGTAGTAATAGAACCACAGAGATAGAATCATTTTCAAACTGTCAGGTAAGGGAGATGCCTTCTACACCACGGGAAGAAATCCGGCGACGCATAGAAAAACTTCAGTCACTGATGGCGGCCTCTGCCCTGGACGGCGCACTTGTCGTTCAGCGAGCCGACCTTTTCTATCTTTCCGGCACCGGCCAGGACGCTCACTTGTTTGTCCCGCTGGAGGGGGCTCCGCTGCTCCTGGTACGGAAGAACTTCCATCGAGCTGCAGCCGAATCACCCCTCGAGAACGTCGTACCACTGAAGAGCCTCTCAGAGCTGAAGAATGCGGTACTTTTTCACTTTGGGGCCGAACCGAAGGCCCTCGGCATGGAACTCGACGTGCTCCCGGTAAACAATTTCAGGCTCTATCAGGAGCTTTTTTCCGACCTGGAAATCAAGGACGTATCACCGCTGATCAAGGAAATGCGGATGATCAAGTCCCCTTATGAGTTGGGCTTGATACGACGGGCCGCTGCAATGAACCACGAGATGTTCGAAGCCATTCCCGGCATCCTGAAAGATGGAATGACCGAGATTGAGTTCTCGGGTCTGGTGGAAGCGTTCTACCGCGGCCGCGGGCATCAAGGCCTCGTAAGGGTGCGAACCTTTAATCAGGAGGTCTTTTACGGCCACATAATGTCCGGGCCGAGCCTGGCTGTGCCGAGCTGTTCGGTGGGACCCACGGGAGGGCCGGGCCCCCATCCCTCGATGCCTCAAGGGGCGGGCTTCCGAAAGATCCGCAGGCACGAACCCATCCAGGTGGATTACGTGGGAGTAATCGAGGGCTATATTGTGGATCAGGCCCGGACTTTCTTCATGGGCGAGCCTCCCGGCGAATTTCTGAAAATCCACGAGATTGCCCTGAAGATTCAGAACTCCATAGCCGAGGAAGGGGTGCCTGGAGTGCCTGCTGAGCGCCTCTACGAGACGGCCCTCACCATAGCCCATGACGCGGGCCTGAGCGAGGGCTTTCTTGGCTATCCCCAACCGGTCCCGTTCGTTGGCCACGGAGTGGGGCTGGAACTCGACGAGTTGCCAGTGGTGGGCAGAAGATCCCCCCATATCTTGGAAGAGGGAATGGTGATCGCGCTGGAGCCCAAGTTCATCCTTCCGGGCCGGGGACTGGCAGGAATTGAAAATACCTTCGTCGTGACACAAACCGGCATGGAGAAGCTTACCCGACCCGACGACGCGATCAAGGCTCTTCCTTGACCTGAACGAGTGAAGGAACTTTTGTATCACCTACCAAACGAATGTCCGGTTTCCCTCGAAGAGAACGGCTGCCTCTCAAGCCAGTGCTGGGACAGGTATGAGTCCCGATTGAGGGGGTGCCACTGCTGAGTCGGTGTCAAATCGAAAAGGACAAGAATTTTTCCAGCCTGTATAATCGAATGGGCGAGTCCCGCTCCCCTAATCATGGAGATCAGGGTCAGGGGACTCGTCGTCTTGTGAGTGCAATCGTGAGCTATCTGCCGGCAGACACTTTTCTCACGTGGGGAGGCGGAGGCGGAGCCGGCATCCTGGACGGATAGATCAGCCCGATAGGGAGCTGGCAATTCACCGGGTCTACCACCGGCACCTGCGGGCCCTGGTAGAAGCCGTTCACGTCCCATCCCCACAGCGGCTCGGACCAGCACCCGATATGACTGGGTGAAATCCTGAACCCATGCAGGCCCTTCAGGTTGGACCAGATGGTCTGGTCGGTGTACATATTCGCGCCGTACCCGTGAGGCAACCACGAAAGGTTGGCCGGGGCCTGGGTGAAGGTAGGTTGGGCCATGCATACAGTCCCGCAGGCAAGAGTACCGACGAGGAGTGCGACGAGAAAAGTTTTTTGAGCCATTTGACCTCCCGGTTTATGACGGAGGAAAGGTCGTCACTATTTTCTTCAATTTTACCGTATTAATAAGGTAATTGTCAAGTTTATAGGTTATTGTAACATATCATAGGCCCAATTCTTAAAGCTAAATCATAAAAAATACCACCCCCTGTAACCCTGGCGAGACCTCTGTACACTTACATGGCAAGGGACGCGATGATCGGTCAGCGGTTCGATCCCGGACACGTATTCCAAGACTGTTCCGGAGGGACACAATGAATTCGAGAACAATTCAATATCTGGTGATTGTTGTTCTGGCGGCGCCTCTGGGTGGCGCGGTTCCAAGTTGGGCGGCCGACACGACGCCCGACGCGGGGAAATCTTTCTCCATGCCTCCCGTGGCGAAACTCGTGATGGGCAACCTGGGCAGGTTGCTGGTCTTAAGGTCTGAACTGAACGTCACGGACACCCAGCGAAGTGAAATCGCGCAGAGCGTGAGGAAGCACCGCAACGAGATCCGGCCTGTTGCAGCTTCGGTGCTGGAGAAGCGCCGAGCGCTGCGGGAAGCCGTGCTTTCCAATCCCGGCGATGAGGCGGCAATCCGGAAGGCGGCCGCGGATCTGGGCAAGGCCATAGGAGACGCAGCTGTGGTGGGGTCGAAAGTCATAGCCGAGGCGCGCACTTCTTTCACGCCGCAACAGATCGAGGCCATAGCAAAGTTCAAGAAGGACTGTGACGGGGCTGCCGACTCTTGGGTTAAGCAGATCGGCAACATCAACTGACGCCGACCCCCGAGGCCAAAGAGCTTCATCGAGTCATGAGGACCGCTGAGGCTGCTTTCACCATGAGAGCCGGCATGGCTGCCGGCCCTCACACCCTGTTTTTCCTCTTGGAATACGAAGAAATGGTATGACTCCAACGCCGGAACTGGACCTGGACGATATTAGCGAGAGCCTGGCCGGCAACGGCGATGCTTACGCCCGCCTGGTAAGGCGTCACCAGGGAAAAGTTGCTCAACGCATGTGGCGCTTCACAAGGGACAGGACGGCTCACGAGGAGCTGGTACAGGATGTCTTCGTTGAGGCCTATATGAGCCTTCGCACCTACCGGGCCGAGGCCCCTTTCGAGCACTGGCTGGCGCGGATCGGTACAAGCGTGGGGTACAAATTTTGGAAGAAGAAAGAGCGGGAAAGGTTACAGGCAAATCTTTCCCCCGAAGATTGGGAAAGGATTCCCGGGGAGATCACGGAATCGGTTGAACCTTCGAGGGCCGCGGAAATCCTGCATGAATTGCTGGACAGGCTTCCTCCCCGTGACAGGCTGGTGTTGACCCTAAGGCATGTCGAGGACAAGAGCTTGGAAGAGACCGCCCAGCTCACGGGATGGAGCGTCACCATGGTGAAGGTGCAGGCCTGGCGGGCCAAGAATAAGCTCAAGCGGCTTTTGCAGCAGGTTGGAGTGGAGGGCTTCTCATGAATGAAATCGAGTATCTGGAAGGGCTGGCCTCCGCAGCCCGGAGAGAAGACGTTCCCCAAGTGGATGTATCGGGCCGGGTGACAGCCATGCTCCGCGAGCGCGTGGAAGATTCGGTGAGACCGTTGGCATGGGTAGCTAGTTTGTCCTTTGCCGCGGCCCTTCCTGTTGCCATTGTAGCATACCAGATTCTGGAAACGTCTATGGATCCGTTGCTGGTGGTGTTTCAGATGGCGCCGTGGGTAGTGTTATGACAAACCATGTGGATACTATTCAGCCCGTTGCGACGGCAATATCGCCACCGCAAAGAAGGCGGTTGCGTATTGTTCTGGTGGGGGTCGCGATCTTGCTGTGCGGCATGGTCATCGGGGCCGGCCTGACGGCGATCGTGCTCCACAAAGTTGTTGTCCATGCTATCCACAACCCTGATGAGGTCACTCAGAGGATAGCGGCACGAATAAGATCCAAGCTCAATCTCAACGAAGACCAGGCCGCTCGCGTGAGCGCCATACTGGCGGAGCGGCGAAAGGCAATTCTGTCCATACGCAGGGAGGCCCAACCCAAAGTAGAGAAGGAGCTGGATCGGCTTCAAGAAGAGGTGGCCGCGGTGCTGACGCCTGACCAGACAGCATCCTGGAACAAACGCTTGGACGAGCTGCGCCGGACGTGGCTGCCCAGGAGGGATGAGGCGGGTGCACCTTAAGGCAACACGATACTTGACAGATCAACTCGTGAACGATATGCTGAAATAAAGATGTAATCGGATGTCGTTGAAAAATTGCCTGGAAGCCGAGAACAGGCCTTCCAGGGGCCATCATCAAAGCAACTTATTTAGATTCAGGTGCCCGGCGACGAATCCGGGCTGCGGTTGCCAATAACTAAGATCGAGGAACTCACGACGTGTAACGGCTGGAATTGCCGCGTTTGACACCCACCGGTGAGTTATATGATTGATCGCCGTCCTGCCATCCGTCTCTCTCACAGCAGACCGCTTTCGGCGCGATTCATAGCCCTGACGGCGGTTCAATGCCTCGCCTTGCTCGCCGTACAGATCGCCGTCGGTGCAGAACCTTCGATACTTGGGATCGGTCTCGGCCTGAGCCCCGCAGCGGTCCGTGACCTGTTCGGCAAGAGTAACATTCCACTGACCGAAATTGATGCCGAGACTCTATCCGCCGGTCGCCCTTTGGCGCCATTGGACGGAGCCAAAGAAGTGAGGCTCTACTTCGAGAAAGAAGCTCTCCACAAGATAACGATTCTCTTCGAGATACCCTCCCGAGAGCCTACCGCAAACAACTTGATGCAGCAATTCGAGAAGGAAAAGCAGAGGCTGAGGGGGTTGTACGGGGAACCGGCGCGCGATGTGGCTGAAATGAAGATATCGAGGCCTGAAGACCGTCATGAGTGGTTGACCCGGGGCCGGGGTTACTACCAGGTGCTCTGGCAGGTCGGGGATCGCTTAAAAGTTACTCTGTGGCTTTACGGCGAAGACGCGGGGATCGTCTTCATGGAAACTTACGAGAGTCTATAGAGGCGGTGAGAGTAGTAACGGAAGATGTCGCGGTCCGGCAAGGAGCCGGTTTCGCGACATTCTCGATTAGTCCTGCGGCTAGGAGGTGAACGTGAAGAGTAGACGAGCTTTTGTGCCGGTCGGTTTGGTGTTGTGCGTTCTGTTGGCCGTTCCACTAATTTCCTGCGAAAAAGGAAAACCCCTTTCTCAGATGGGACCAGCCAAGTATGCGGGATCGGAAAAGTGTGCCGAGTGCCACAGCCGAATCGCAGTCACCTTTCGGAACACACTGCATTCTAAAGTCATGCAGGATGCCAAGAAGAATCCGAGAGCCATCCAGAGCGACTTTGTGAACTCGAATCCGTTGGTGGATTTCAAGACGGAGGACGTCGTCTTAACCCACGGTGTCCAGTGGAAGCAGCGTTACGTGGACAAGGAATGGCGAGTCAGGGTTGGCCAATGGAATTTTGAAACCGAGAACTGGTCGCCATACAATCCGGACGGTTGGAAGAAAGCCGATTGGCGGCAAAAGTGCGGCCACTGTCACGTTGTGGGATTCGACACGCAGACGCTGTCTTGGAGTGAGTTGAGCGTAGGTTGCGAAGCTTGCCACGGTCCCGCAGGCAATCACATAGACTCCAGGCTGGAAGACAAGTTCCGAACCATAGTTAATCCGGCCACTCTTCCGTTCAGGGCCGCATCGGACGTCTGCGGCCAGTGTCATACACGCGGCAAGAGCCCGGACA
>Ga0172375_10005951_pt1 | contig 17305 bp, 16 predicted proteins | sample LakKiv1m_FD_114537 | JGI IMG/M metagenome (GOLD analysis project Ga0172375, IMG submission 114537) | Freshwater microbial communities from Kabuno Bay, South-Kivu, Congo - kab_092012_11.1m | ecosystem: Environmental > Aquatic > Freshwater > Lake | place: Democratic Republic of the Congo...
ATTCGCCAAGACGGGCGAAGAAGAGCAGGAGGTCCGCGACTCCCTGAGTTTTTATCCCGTGACGGCGCAGATCGTCACGATCGCGATGCTGGAGCTTGAAACGGACAAGGCCTTTGTGTATTATCAGGTCCCCGGCAAACAACCCGAGCGGGTCATGGAAGGGGATGCGGAATATTTCTCCGTCCCCAATGAGAAACAGCTGTTGGAGCTTTTCTGGTCCAGGCTCTCGAAATACGATGCCTTCATCACATTCAACGGCCGCGGTTTTGATTGTCCTTTTATTCTCGTGCGGTCCGCCATCAACCAGTTGAAGGCGACGAAGAACTTGATGCCCGACCGTTATCGCTCCAACATGCACATCGATCTGATGGAGAAGCTGACGTTTTTAGGCGCCGTCCGCAGGCGCTTCAGTCTCCATGTCTGGTGTCATACTTTCGGTATCAAGAGCCCCAAAGAAGACGGCGTCACCGGTCTTGATGTTAAAACCCTGTTCCATGAGGACCGGCATGGCGATATCGCCCGTTATTGTCTCAGAGACGTCTTTGCGACGCGGGAATTGTACCGCATCTGGGACAAATATATGAATTTCCCTGCATAAAACACCGCCCCGCCCGGAAAATCTCGTCTTGTAAAACCCGGATGTTTTCGGTAAGATAAAGAGACATGACATTCCAAAAACAGCGTATTTTTTCCATTAAACCATCTTGTTTTAAGCCTTACGGCCGGATCATTGATTATCCGCGCAAAGCGGCCGGGGGCCGCCGCAATCTATTCAGGATCATCGTGCGGCAGCGTCATACGGGCTGGAGGATCGCCTATCTGGTTGTGCGCGATAAAGTTATAGACAGGCTTGAACAGCATCCGGGTTCCCTGGAGAGCTTTGAGCCGGTCAAAGGGCGTGCGCTTCTATTCGTGGCCCGCAGGCGAAGGATCTCGGACATCAGGTGTTTTCTTCTGGACAAGCCTGTCATCCTGAACAAAGGTCTCTGGCATGGTGTCGTGGCCTTGGGAGACGAAGCGGACATCAAGATCACAGAGAACGCTTCTGTCAGGTGTGTGTATTGGAAGCCTGGCATTAAAATGGGTTGCATATGAATGAAGAAGTTTCCTATGAATTATATTTAAAAGAAGCAGCCGAGCATTATGAAGGCCTGTGCAAGCGGTGCGGCGCCTGCTGCGGGCTTTTTGAAAAAGACCCGTGCACGGAACTCGTGCGGGGAGGGGACGGACGTTATTATTGTGGTATTTATGAGGAGCGTTTCGGATTGCGCCGGACCGTCCGCGGGAATGAGTTTTTTTGCGTGCCGGTCCGCAAAGTCATTTCCGGTTCCTGGGCGGGATCATATCAATGCGCATATAAAAAGCAGTTAACGGGTTTGCGGGTTCACACCGTTAGAGGATAAGGTTCTCTAACGGTGTGAACGAGTCCATGAGTTAAATACAATGAAATCTTATACAGAATATCTTTGGTTTCAAACGAAGGACAGGCATGAGTTTGTCAATATCACTCCTGACGTCGAAGAGATCGTCGCCAAGAGCGGTGTCAAGGAGGGATTGTGTCTGGTGAACGCGATGCACATCACGGCATCAGTTTTTATCAATGACGATGAGTCCGGCCTGCATCGGGATTTCGGCCTCTGGCTGGAGAAGCTCGCTCCGTATGGCAAGGATAAATATCAGCATAACCTGACAGGGGAAGATAACGCGGATGCGCATCTGAAGAGGACGATCATGGGCCGCGAAGTCGTTGTGGCCGTCACCAAGGGCAAGCTTGACTTTGGCCCCTGGGAGCAGATATTTTACGGAGAATTCGACGGCCAGAGAAGAAAGAGGGTCCTTGTGAAAGTCCTGGGAGAATAAGGGGTGTTGAGGATGAGGATGACGGCCGGAGGGGGCGGGCGGAGGGCGAAAGGCTCTTCGCAAAAGATCAACCCGTACCGCGAGGTAGCGCATGCCATCAGGAAAGCCAAAAGAATCGCGTTGTGCGTGCATATGTTTCCTGATGGCGACGCCCTGGGGTCGATGGCAGGGCTTGCGTTGGCGCTGAAACGCCTCAAGAAAGACGTGACATTGTTTTCTCCGAGCGCCTTGCCGGCGCGTTACCGTTTTCTGCCTCATTACAGTTCCATCCGCCTGAAACCCGCGAACAGCGCGCCTTTCGATCTGGCCATTGCCCTTGATTGCGCTTCGTGGGTTCAGCTGGGGGTGTTCCATGAAGACGTTTTCCGGAGGGCGGGACAGGCGGTTGAGATCGATCACCACACCTTCCGCAAACCTTTTGCCGATCTGAAGATCATCGACAGAAAGGCGGCGGCCGTCGGCGAGATCGTTTACCGCCTGGTCCGCATGTTGGGCCTTTCGCCCGACAGGCAGATGGCTGTCTGTCTGCTGGTGTCCATTATTGTGGAGACGGGTTCTTTCAGGCTTCCGACCATTACGGCGCAGACGTTCAGGATCTGTGCCGAGTTGATCTCGCAGGGCGTTAATTATTACGAGCTCGTGGAAAAGAGTTATTGGAGCCGCACGCGCCAGGAGGCGATGCTTTTGGGCATCTGTTTCTCGCGTGTCCGTTTCTATAATCGCGGCCGCCTGGCCGTGACGTATGTCAGGGCTTCGGACCTTAGACGGCTGAAGGCGAACGAAGAGGATGTTGATCCTATTGCCGACCAGATACGGACCCTCAAGGACATCAAGGCGATCCTTTTGTTCCGGCAAATGTCTGACGGCAGGTGGCGTGTCAGCCTCAGGTCTAAGGGATTTGTCAATGTCGGCCAGATCGCCGAGGAATTCGGCGGAGGCGGCCATCCGGATGTGGCAGGATGTTTTATCGGCAGACATGATATGAAGCGTTTGATCCGTCGGGCACAGAGGGAACTTTAATCCTTCGCAGAAATCCCCGGCTCTGGCCTCGGCCTACGGCCAGGCCGAAGCCGGGGATGAATGCAGTTGTGGAGTTCTGCTGCACCCCGCGCTTATCGGGAATGGCGCGGGTGTTTCGCCTTCTGCTCAAGAGGAAGCCCTGGTCTTTAGACCAGGGAGGCTTCACGAGGTGGACTATGGAGAACCGTCAATTGGAGCTTATGGAGATCGTCGCGCATTGCTGCGATGTCAAGACGTTCCGCTTCTCTCTGAAAGAGGATGTTCCTTATATACCCGGACAGTACCTTGTGTTGACGCTGCCCATAGGCGGCCGGCAGATCTCAAAGGCTTTTTCCATTTCCAGCTCTCCGACTGAAAAGGGATTCATCCAGTTCACGAAGAAACTCAGCAACAGCCCTTTTTCCAGGGCCCTGGAAGCCCTGCAGGTGGGCCAGGTGTGCGCCGTGCGATTTCCCATGGGGAATTTTACGTTCACCGGCCAGCACCCTAAGGCCGCATTTCTGATCGGCGGGATCGGCATTACACCGGTGCGCAGTATTTTTAAATATGCGACGGACATGAAGCTGGCGTCAAGTCTGGTCCTTTTGTATTCGAGCCGCACGCCGGAGTATCTGATCTTCCGCAACGAGCTGTCGGCGATGCAAAAGGAGAATGACCGCCTCAGGATCGTCTATACCCTGACGGAGTGTGCCGAGAGCATCGAAGGGTGTCTCCAGGGATATATCGATGCCGACCTGGTGCGCGAGGAGATCCAGGATTATCCTGAAAGGGTATTCTATACGTGCGGGCCGCCCGCCATGGTTGATGCCATGCGCAAGATGTTGATGAACAAACTTGCCGTTTCCGAAGATAAGATCGTCAGCGAGGATTTCATAGGCTATTAGCGTGCCGCGTCAGGCGCCCGCATGCCCGGTGGTTTGAGGGCGCGGCCCTGGCTTAAGCAGAATGAGAACATGTTTTCGTCTTTGCGCGTTCGCGAGTTTCGGATCTACTGGGTGTCGATGTTCGTCTCTTTGATCGGCAGCTGGGTACAGACCATGGCCCAGAGCTGGCTGGTGTTCCGGCTGACGCACTCCGCTTTCCTCATGGGCCTGACAGGTTTCTTGAGTTATCTACCTGTGTCTTTTTTTGCCCTGGCGGCAGGCGTCTATGTTGACCGCAGCGTCAAGCGCAACCTCCTTTTGGTGACGCAGTCTTGTTTCACCATCCTGGCCCTTGTTCTTGCTCTGCTCGTATGGACGGGGACCGTTAAGATTTGGCATGTCATCGTGATCGCTACGATCAACGGTTTTGTCTTGAGCTTTGACTCGCCGACGAGGCAAGCGATGGTCGTGGAACTTGTCGGGCGCCAGCATTTGATGAATGCGATCGCCCTGAATTCCGCGGCTTTTAATTCCGCCCGCATTATTGGGCCTGCGGTCGCGGGGCTCCTGATCGCCCTGATCGGAACATCGGGGTGCTTTTTCGTCAACGCCATCAGCTATTTGCCGGTCCTGGCGGCGCTGGCGCTGATCAAACCTCGTCCGTCCGTCGTGCGCGGGAACCAAACGTCGGTCTATTCGGATATTCGCGAGTCTATTCTGCTTGTCAAGGATAACCGGTTCCTGCTTTTTTTGCTTGCTTTGGTTGCTTTGGTCAGTACCTTTGGCGTGTCTTATGTGGTCCTAATGCCGATTTTCGCGCAGGAGGTCTTGAGGTCCGGCGCTATGGGGTTGGCGATGCTGATGTCTTCAAGCGGCGCCGGTGCCCTGATTGGCGTTCTGAACGTCGCGCGGTTGAAGAATGCTCACGTCAGATTTCGGCTGTTGCATATATCCGTGATCGTGTTTTTCCTGTCGGCCATGGTATTTTCCGTTTCCAGGAACATGCTGATATCCTGTGCGCTTCTGGTATTGGCGGGGGCCGGGATCGCCGGCAGCATGGCCTTGGTTAACTCGATGATCCAGCTTTCCATTCCTGACGGTCACAGGGGCCGCATTATGGGTTTGTTCATGATGATGTTTATGGGATTTATTCCTTTCGGCAATCTGCTTTTTGGGGCGTTCGCTCAGGCGTTCGGCGTTCAGGAAGTCGTCTTTTTTGCGGCCCTCATGAGCATGCTGGTCTATTGGCCTTTTTCAAGGAAGTTTCTGTCAGACAGACGGACTTTTGAAGAGAGAGCGTGTTTGTGAAGAACGATGCCGTGATCGGTCTTTTCCGCGCCATGGCGGATTTCCTTGAGATCCAGGGGGGAAATCCTTTCCGGATCAGGGCGTATCGTAAAGCTGCGGACAATATCGCCGGCCTGGAGGATGATATTGCCGATCGCGAACGGCAAGGTTCTTTGGGAAAAATTCCGGGCATTGGAACAGATTTAGCCGAGAAAATCAGAGAGATCCTGGCAACGGGGACCTTCGCCGAATACGAGAAGGTTAAAAAGAATGTTCCCGATGGCGTCTTGGAGTTGATGCAGGTCCCGTCCATTGGTCCCAAGAAGGCGAAATTATTTTTCGATACATTTAAGATTGCTTCTCTGAAAGAACTGAAACGCGCGGCTCGCGGCGGCAAAATCACAAAACTCCCCGGGGTCAAGCAGAAGACTGTTGATAATATCCTCAAGGGCATCGAACTGCTGGAAAAGGGGAAGGAGACGATGGACCTCCTGACGGCGCATGCGGCCGCCGCGTCTTTTATGTCCCTGCTCAAGAAATATAAGGCCGTGCGGGAGATCGCCGCGGCCGGCTCATTGCGGCGCATGAAGGATACGGTGAGGGATGTGGATATCCTTGTTGCGTCCCAAGAGCCCCAAGCGGTCGCCGATGCCTTTGTAGGATTTGCGTCCGTAAAAAGAGTCCTGGCGCACGGCGCGACAAAGTGCGCCGTCGTGACCAAAGAAGGCGTGCAGGTGGATGTAAAGATCGTGCCCAAAAATGAATTCGGCGCAGCCCTCCTTTATTTCACCGGTTCAAAAAGCCACAACATCAAGTTGAGGCAGCTGGCCATCAAAAAGGGATGGAAGATCAATGAATACGGCATTTTTGATCGTGCGGGCAAGCGCCTGGCATCGGCTACCGAAAAAGAGATGTATCAAAAACTGGGTTTGCCGTTTATCGCCCCGGAATTGAGGGAGGATACGGGCGAGGTAGAGGCGGCCCTGGAAGGCAGGCTTCCGCGACTGGTGACGCTCGGCGATATCCGGGGCGATTTTCATGCCCACACGAGTTATTCGGATGGAAAAAATACTGTCCTTGAGATGGCCAAAAAGGCAAGGTCCCTGGGGTATGAATATCTCTGCCTGACGGATCACTCCGTCACTTTGAGGGTGGCCCATGGCCTGGATGAGGCGCGGCTGAAGCAGAAGCGCCGGGAGATCGATCGCGCCAACCGGGACCTGCGCGATTTTCGTATCCTGTTCGGCACCGAGGCAGAGATCGACGCGGAAGGCAACATCGATTACAACGACAGGGTCCTGGCACAGTTCGATATCGTCATCGGCGCCATCCATTCGGGGTTCAAGCAGCCGCAGAAACAGTTGACGCGGCGCCTTGTGCGCGCCTGCGCCAATAAGCGCGTGCATATCATTGCCCATCCGACAGGCAAACTCTGGCCGACGCGCGGGCCTTATGAGCTTGATCTGGACGAGGTTTTCAGCGCGGCGCGCGATACCCGCACTGCCCTTGAGATCAATGCCCATCCTTACAGGTTGGACCTGTCCGACATGAACGCCCGGCATGCCGCCGAGAAGGGGGTGCGCCTGGCGATCGGGACGGATTCTCATGACGTCTCGCACCTGGATTACATGGTTTACGGGGTCGGGTTGAGCCGGCGGGCCTGGCTTAAGCGCGAGGACCTTTTGAATACATTGAGCCTGGACGGGCTCCTTAAGACAATAAAGAAATGAAAATATACATACGGAGCATGACGATAGGCGTGTTGCTTTTGGCATTGGCGGGCGGATGCCAAAAACCCCTTTATCAGGAAACGCAATTTATTATGGGGACCTTTGTCGAGGTCAAATCGCCCGATGTCCGGGCCTCGGCGATCGTGTTTGATGAGTTCAAGAAGCTCGAGGCGATCTTTAACCTCTTTGACCGCGGCAGCGAACTATCGCGGCTGAATGATACCCAGAAGGCCGTTGTTTCTGAGCCGTTGTTCGATATCATTCAGCAAGCCCAAGGATTTTATCGCCTCACGGACGGGGCCTTTGACATTACGGTAGGGCCTGCATCCGTGCTTTGGAAGAAGGCCATCGCTTCAAAAATACTGCCGGGGCCGGATGCCGTGGCGCAGGCCTTGTCGCTCGCGGGCTCGGATTTTATTTATCTGGACGCAAAAACAAGGGAGGTCGCGCTGCTCAAGAGCGGCATGCGCATCGACCTGGGGGGGATCGCCAAGGGGTTTGCTCTGGATCGCGCCGTCAGGAAACTTAAGGATGCGCAGATTGATTCCGCTCTGATCAACGCCGGAGGCAATATCTATTGCCTGGGTACGAATCATCGCGCGCCGTGGCGCGTAGGCGTCCAGGACCCTTTTCGCGAGGGCAAGGTTTTGGATGAGCTCGTTTTGGCCGACAGGGCGGTGGCCACCGCCGGAGATTATCAGCAATATGTCGAGATCAACGGCAGGAGATATTCACACATTGTCGATCCCAAGACAGGTTATCCGGCGCAATCCGGCATCGTTTCAGCCACGATCATTGCGGATGATGCCACGGCATCAGACGCGTTGTCGACGGCATGCGTCGTCCTGGGACTGGAAAAGAGCCGCAAGCTCTTGAGCCGGTTTCCGGAGATGAAGGCCATTTTGGTTGCTAACGACGGGACGCTCTATAGAATTTGAGTTATTAGGAGATTGTATGATGGTGGTAAAGCAGCTCCGGCCTTAAGGCCCGGTCAGTTGAACGGAGGACATCTTGAAAAAGGAATCGTCTCGAACCCGCCATGTCCGTTGTTGGGAATTTTTTCATTGTACGCCTGAAGCCAGGAAAGAATGCCTCCTGGGTGAAGTACAGGAATGGCGTTGCTGGATGGTCGATATAGCCTGCTGCAGGATCGATGCCAAAACGCCGCTCCCCTTGAGTGTCAAGAAGGTCGTTTGTAAAACGTGTGCCTTATACAAAGCATATAAAGACATCATCTGATATGAGGCGTCGTCTGTATGCGTTATTGTTGGGGGTGGCCGCGGCCGTTCTTTTGGCATCGCCGATCCAGGCGGCTTCCCGGAAGTCTTCGAAGAGTTCGGTGACGGCTCAGGCCGTTTATGCCGTAGACTACACGAACAGGAAGGTTCTTTATGCCAAGAACCATCGGCATAAGCTTTATCCTGCGAGCACCGTCAAGCTGCTGACGGCCCTCGTTGTTTTGGACAACAAAGACCTTCAGGATTGCGTCGCGGTTTCTTCAAGGGCCGTCAATGTCGAACCGACAAAGGCAGGCCTGGGTCTGGGGGTCTCGTATACGACGCAAGACCTCCTGGAAGTCCTTTTGGCGACATCCGCTAATGACGCGGCCGTCGCGTTGGCGCAAGCCGTTGCCGGTTCCGAAGCCGGGTTTGCCAAGCTGATGAACCGGAAGGCGAAGGCGCTCGGCATGAAGGATTCCCATTTTACCAATGCGACGGGCCTGCCGGATCGCTCGCAGGTGACGTCCGCTTATGACATGGCCATCCTGACGCGCGCAGCCTTCAGCAACTCTTTTATAAAAGAAGTGATGGCTAAAAGGAGCGTGACGATCGCGGGTTCCGACGGCCGCAAGATCACGCGCACCAATCATAACAAGCTCCTGTGGCGGCTGAGCGACCCCCAGGTGCTGGGCAAGACGGGTTATACGCGTGCCGCGGGCCATTGTTACGCAGGCATCGCTTATTATGACGATAAACGGGTATCGTTTGTCATCTTAAAAAGCCGCAAACCCTGGGCGGATATCTATACGCTTCTGGGCGTGCCGCGCCGGACAAAGCACCGATAAGATGAGCCCGCACGGATTGCGGAAGACGGGTCGTATCATGTTTTATGTCATCATCGCTGTTGTTTTTATCTGTCTGTATGCGCGCGTGCTTGAGTTTCGTTCTTTGTATTTTCCTTATAAAGACGTATCCGTCGATCCGTCGCAGATCGGCCTGGCTTTCGAAACAGTGACCCTGGTCGCCCCGGACGGCCCGCGATTGTCATGCTGGTATGTCCCGGGCGGCGCCGACAAGATTGTTTATTTTCTGCATGGTAATGGCGGCAATATAAGCCACCGACTGGAGAAGATACGGTTTTTCCACGATCTGGGTTATCCTGTTTTCATCCTGGATTACAGGGGGTATGGCCAGAGTACGGGCTTGCCGGGAGAAGCAGGCCTTTATATGGATGCCCGGGCGGGCTATGATTACCTGACGAAAGTCAGGAGGTTTGCGCCGGACAAGGTCGTTCTCTACGGTGAATCTTTGGGTTCTGCCGTGGCTGTGGAGTTAGCTAGCCGTCTGCCGACAGGGCCTCTGATTTTGGAGGGGGCGTTTACATCGGTAGCGCAGATGAGCAAACATGTCTATCCGTTCCTCCCGGTGTTTTTGCTGGCATCGAAATACGATACCTTGCACAAGATGGCCGGTGTAGCTGCGCCGGTCATGTTCATCCATAGCCGCAATGACGAGATCGTTCCATTTGAAATGGGCCGGGCGCTTTATGACGTTTGTGGCGGCAAGAAGACCTTTGCGGCGACGACCGGCGGCCATAACGAGCATTTCATGATCCATGAAGGCAGGCTCAAAGATGATGTGAAGCGTTTCTTATCCGAAGCTTGACGTTGCACGAGTTAAAATAAAGGACTTAAAGCGATGAGCGAGAAACTTACCGTTCAAGACATGCAAGGCCTCAAAGGCAAGCGCAAGATAACGATGTTGACGGCATACGATTATCCGATGGCCCATGCCATTGAAGGTGCCGGTATCGATATGATCCTTGTCGGCGATTCTGTCGCCAATGTAGTTTTGGGCCTTGAGTCCACGAAAGACATGACCATGGATCAGATGATTTATCACGCCTGCGCAGTCAGACGGGGCGCGCCGCATACGTTTCTGATCGGGGATATGCCTTTCGAGGCTTACCAGAAAGATGCCCGTAAAAGTGCCGGAAATGCGGCGCGTTTTATCCACGAAGCCGGGTGTGACGCCGTCAAGCTTGAGTGGTTTGACCGCGCGCTCGAAGCCACAGAACGGGTGATTCAATCGGGAATCCCTGTTATGGGGCATGTGGGTTTGACGCCGCAGACAGCCGATCAATTGGGCGGCTTCAAGGTGCAGGGTAAGGATGCTTCGGCGGCGCGCGCGCTCATCCGTCAGGCTGGAGATTTTGAGAAGGCGGGATGTTTTGCTGTCTTGCTGGAGTGTGTTCCGGACCGCGTGGCGCACCTGGTCACGGAGACCCTGTCAGTCCCGACCATCGGCATCGGCGCAGGCCCGTTTTGCGACGGCCAGGTCCTTGTGACGCACGATATGCTCGGTCTCTTTGAACGCTATAAGCCGAGGTTCGTCAAGGCATATGCCCAGATGAGCCGGGATATGGCCAAAGCTTTTGAAGCCTTTAAGGCCGAGGTTCTGGAAGGAAAGTTCCCGGCTGACGAACACATATTCAAGATCAAAGATGAGGAATTCAAGGGTATTCGTCGCGCAGAAGGGGAAGAGGGCTCTTAGAAACACACGCACAGGTCTCCGGCAGGTCCGTTGGTCCGAAAATTTATTCCCATGCGGACTGTTTTAGCTTGACATGGCCTTGTTTTTAGAGTAAAAATAATATCTTCCTGCCTGCCTGTTTTATGGGCAGACGCGCCGTTAGGCAAACAAGCCTCAAGGACACACTTCTTTAAATAAGAATATTTCATGGCAGACATATCTTTGATGGACAAGATTGTTTCTCTCTGCAAGCGCAGAGGGTTTATCTTTCAGAGCTCGGAGATCTACGGCGGCCTGGGTTCGGTGTGGGATTACGGTCCTTTGGGGGCGGAACTGAAGCGTAATGTCAAGGACCTTTGGTGGAAATCCGTGGTCCAGGACCGGATGGATATGGTGGGCCTTGATTGCGCGATCCTGATGCATCCCCAGGTATGGAAGGCCTCCGGACACGTGGACGGTTTCACAGACCCTCTGGTTGACTGCAAGGCTTGCAAGAGGCGTTTTCGCCTGGATCATCTCAAAGAAGGCACAGGGTCCGAAGAGCGCGTCTGTCCGTCGTGCGGTGCAAAGATCGACCTGCGTCAGTCCCCGCCCCGGATGTTTAACCTGATGATGAAGACTTCCCTCGGCGCCGTTGAGGACGAGAGCGCCGTCACCTACATGCGTCCTGAGACTGCGCAGGGGATCTTTGTGAATTTTCTCAACGTTGTGGATACGACGCGCAAAAAACTCCCCTTCGGTGTCGCGCAGATCGGCAAGTCTTTCCGCAACGAGATCACGCCGGGCAATTTCACGTTTCGCACCCGTGAGTTCGAGCAGATGGAGATTGAATACTTTGTGAAGCCCGAAGAGGACGACAAGTGGTATCAATCGTGGATCCAGGAGCGTTACGGCTGGTATGTCCGTTACGGCATCAAGAAAGAGCATTTGCGCATCCGTCCTCATGGCAAAGACGAGCTGGCGCACTATGCCAAGGCCTGTTCGGACATCGAATATGAATTCCCGTTTGGTTGGTCGGAACTGGAAGGGATCGCCAACAGGAGCGATTTTGATTTAAAACAGCATGAGCAGTTCAGCGGCAAGGAGATGGTGATCTTTGATGCGCAGGAGAACAAAAAAATCAGGCCGCACATCATCGAGCCGTCCGGAGGTGTCGACAGGGCTGTTTTGGCGTTCCTGGTCGACGCCTACCATGAGGAAAAAGTCAAAGACGATATTCGCGTCGTGCTGAAATTTTCCAAAGAACTGGCGCCTGTCAAAGTCGCGGTCCTGCCGCTTTTGAAAAACAGGCCGCAGCTGGTCGGTCTGGCCCGCGACATTGCCGAAGACATGATGAAGGAGATCCCCCTGGTTTACGATGATACGGCGGCCATCGGCAAGCTCTATCGCAGGCAGGATGAGGTCGGTACGCTGTATTGCGTGACAGTCGATGTCCAGTCTCTTGAAGATAAAAAAGTCACGGTGCGCGACCGCGATACGATGCAGCAGGAACGCGTCGAGATCGCGCAGCTCAAGGCATATTTGTTAGAGAAATTAAAATAATAGCCCCATGGGAGACATGGGGCATGGATTCCGCGCGCGTGAGCGCGTGGTGTATTCGAAAGGAGCGGTAGGGCAAATGGCAAAGAAGAACGTGTATTCTTTTGGAGGCGGCAAGGCAGACGGCAACGAAAGCATGAAGAACCTGCTGGGCGGCAAAGGTGCCAACCTGGCGGAGATGGCGGGCCATCCGGCCCTGAAGTTGCCCGTGCCTCCAGGTTTTACGATCACGACCGAGGTCTGCACTTATTATTATCAGAACAAGAAAAAATATCCCGCGGGCCTGAAAGAAGAGGTTGCAAAAGCCCTGAAGAAAGTGGAAACGATCATGGGCAAGTCCTTCGGCGACCCTTCGGACCCGTTGTTAGTTTCCGTGCGTTCAGGCGCCAGGAAGTCGATGCCGGGCATGATGGAGACGGTTTTGAACGTCGGCTTGACGGAAAAGACGATCCCCGGGCTGATCAAACAGTCTGGCGGCAACCAGCGTTTTGTCTATGACGCTTACCGCAGGTTAATGATGATGTATTCCGACGTCGTTATGGAAAAGGCGGCGGGCATCGAACCCAAGGATGAGATGGGTATCCGCCGTCAGCTGGAACGCATCATGGACGCCCGCAAGAAACAGAGGGGCGTTAAGAACGACGTCGATCTGAACGTGGAAGACCTGAAATTCCTTTGTGCAGAATTCAAAAAGAAGATCAAGGAAGTCCTGGGGCAGGATTTCCCGGATGATCCTATGGCCCAGTTATGGGGCGGCATCGGCGCTGTTTTTTCTTCGTGGAACGGCAAGCGCGCCGTGGCTTACAGGAATATCGAGAAGATCCCGCATGAATGGGGAACGGCCGTCAATGTCCAGACCATGGTCTTCGGGAACATGGGTAATGATTCCGCGACGGGCGTGGCCTTCACGCGCAATCCGGGTAACGGCGATGCGGCATTTTACGGCGAGTATCTGGTGAATGCCCAGGGCGAGGATGTCGTCGCAGGCATCCGTACTCCGGCGCCCATCAACCAGTATTCCCAGAGCGAGCACAATAAAGACCTGGAGACCCTGGAGCGCAAGATGCCCAAGGTTTACAAAGAACTTTTTGATATCCAGGAACGGCTCGAAGAACATTACCATGACATGCAGGATATCGAGTTCACCATTGAAAAAGGCAGATTGTTTATGCTGCAATGCCGTATCGGAAAAAGAAACGGTCCGGCAGCCGTGAAGATCGCGACCGACATGGCGAAAGAGAAGCTCATCGATAAAGCGACGGCGGTCAGCCGTGTCACGCCGGAACAGCTTGATGAACTCCTGCATCCGATCATCAATCCTTCCGAAGAGAAGACGAAAAAGTCCATTGCCAAAGGGCTTCCGGCCGGGCCGGGCGCCGCTTGCGGCATGATCGTCTTTACGTCGGCAGATGCGATCCGTTTGTCCAAAGAAGGCAAGAAGGTCATCCTGGTCCGCGAAGAGACGAACCCGGAGGACATCGACGGGATGCGCGCCGCAGAGGCCATCCTGACTGCCAGAGGGGGCATGACATCGCACGCAGCCCTTGTGGCCCGCGGCTGGGGCAAGTGCTGTATCGTGGGTTGCGCCGCCCTGGAGATCAATCTGGCCAAGAAAGAAATTGATGTGGAAGGCGGCCTGGTCCTGCACGAGGGGGAGTGGATCACGCTCAACGGGACCAAGGGCCTCGTGTATCAGGGGCAGTTGAAGATGATGGATGCTTCTTCGGAGAATGAGGTCCTCAATGATTTCCTGAAGATCTGCGATACCATCCGGACGTTGAATATTCGCACCAATGCCGATACGCCCGATGATGCCAGGAAAGCCAGGCAGTTCGGAGCCGAAGGCATCGGGTTGTTCAGGACAGAGCACATGTTCTACGGCAAAGGGTCTGAAGAGCCTCTTTTTAAGCTGCGCAAGATGATTATGTCGTCGAGCCTTGAGGAAAGGAAGAGGGCCGTTGATGAGCTCTTCCCGCACGTCAAGAGCGATATCAAGGCGACGCTGGAAGCGATGGAAGGCCTGCCGGTGACGATCCGTCTTCTGGATCCGCCGTTGCACGAATTCGTTCCGCACCAGCAAGAAGCTCGTCAGACACTTGCCAACAGCTTGAACATCTCCATGGAGGAACTGGAGAAGAGGGCTGACGGCCTGGCTGAATCCAATCCGATGATGGGCCATCGCGGCGTTCGCTTGGGGGTCACATACCCTGAGGTGAGTGAGATGCAATTCCGCGCCATTCTGGAATCAGCGGCCGAGCTTCTGAAAGCGGGCAAGAAGGTTTTTCCGGAGATCATGATCCCTGTTGTCTGCACGGTCCAGGAATTGACGGATCAGTTGAGCATTGCCAAGAAGGTCTACGCAGAGGTTTTGACCAAATTCGGAATGAAAAAGATCGACCATATGTTCGGCACCATGATCGAGATCCCGCGAGCCGCGCTCGTGGCCGACAAGATTGCCGAGGTCGCTTCGTTCTTCTCTTTCGGGACGAATGATCTGACACAGATGACCTTCGGGTTCTCTCGCGATGACATCGGAGCGTTCCTGCCGGAATATCTGAAGAAAGGCATTCTTCTGGAAGACCCGTTCCAGACGATCGACCAGGAGGGTGTGGGCGAATTGATCCGGACGGGGATTGACCGCGGCCGCAAGACCAATAAGAAGCTGAAGGTCGGTATCTGCGGTGAGCACGGCGGCGAGCCTCGTTCGATCGACTTCTGCTACCGGGCAGGGATGAATTACGTTTCATGTTCGCCGTTCCGCGTGCCGATCGCACGTCTGGCTGCGGCCCGGGCGGTGTTGGCCGGCAAGCCGGTCAAGAAGGCAAAAAAGAAATAATCGGGTTTATCGAGTAAACGAGTTACGAGTTGACGGGTCGAGATATCGGCTCGTTAACTCGTAAACTTGCTAATCAACCTTTTTATGGAAAATATCAAATCCTATATTAAGGAAGTGCGAAAGATCCCGCTCTTGACGGCGAAGGAAGAAGTGGACCTTTCCAGAAGAGCGCAGCGCGGGGAGAAAGAGGCGCGCGACCACATGATCCGCGCCAATCTGCGCCTCGTCATCAATATCGCCAAGAAGTACATGTATCTCGGCATTCCCCTGATGGACCTGATCGAAGAGGGCAATGTCGGCCTGATGAAAGCGGTCGAAAAGTTCAATCCCAACAAGGGGTTCCGTTTTTCAACGTATGCCGCCTGGTGGATCAAACAGAGTATTACGCGTTCCGTCTTCGACCAGTCCCGCACGATCCGCATCCCCGTCTATGTCAATGAGCTTTTGTCCAAATATAAAAAGACGAATGAACGGTTGATGGGTAAGCTCAAGCGCGTCCCTACGGATTCCGAGATCGCGCGCTCCATGCGTATGACGTCCGAGAAGATCTGCAAGATACGCGGTTACATCAACAAGACATCGTCGCTGGACGCGCCTATCGATGAAGAGGGCGGCAATGAGATCATCGACTTGATCGAAGACAAGACGACCGCGACGCCGGAGACAGAGATTGACCAGTTTTTCAATAAGGAACGCCTCAGCGGCCTTTTGGGTATCGTCAATGAGCGCGAACGCGATGTCCTGGACCTGAGATTCGGTCTCAAGGACGGCAAGATCCATACATTAGCCGACGTGTCCAAGAAGCTCAGCGTTTCCAGGGAACGCGTCCGGCAGATCGAAGAAAACGCTTTGAAGAAACTTAAAAAGTTCGTCGTCGAGCAGGATAAGGAGGCCATCCAGTAATATGTCGGACTCAAAATTTTATACATTGGTCATTCCCAGGTTTGAAGATGTCTTTCATTCTTTTTTTGCCTCCGAGGTCATTAAGGGGGTCACGGCCGCGGCCAGCAGGCTGAAGGCGGATATCCTTATCCATATCACGGAGCGCCATAAGCACGCCGATTGGGCCACCAGCGAGTCCATCCGTGCTGAATACATCAAGGGCGTCATTTTTGCGGACATCGACGGCGACAAGAAGAAGCTTTTGGAATTTATAAAGGCCGGGACCCCTTGCATCGTCATGAACAATTATTTCAGCGAAGACATCAATTGTATCGCCATCGATAATCGCAAGGCGGCGATGGATGTTGTCGAATATCTTGTCAAGCTTGGGCATACCAAGATCGCCACGATTGCCGGAGACCTGAACACCCAGGCCGGCGAAGCCCGTCTGGAAGGGTACCGGCAGGCCATGGCAAAATACGGGTTGGCCATCCCGCGGCAGTATATCCAGGAGGGTTTTTTTCTGAGGACTCCGGCGCGGGCGGCCGCGCGGGTGTTGTTGAACCTTGAAGACAGGCCTACCGCTATCTTTGCCGCCAGCGACGTCATGGCGCTGGAGGTCATCGATGAGGCGCGCGCCGAAGGTATCCGCATCCCGTGGGACCTTTCCCTTGTGGGTTTTGACGATAACCCCGTCGCAGGCTACAGCCAGGTACGCCTGACCACGGTCTCGCAGCCTATCGTCGAAATGGGCAGGCTGGCCCTGGAAAAATTGAACCAGATCGTAGCGGAAAGGGAAAAGCAGCCAGTGAAGGTCGTGCTTCCGACGAGACTGGTCAAGAGAGAATCTACGCTTGTGTTGAACAGGCAGTGAGTGATGGGGAGGAAGGCATATGGCCGACGCATTAAAAAAATATATCCGCAGCATTCCTGATTTTCCGAAACAGGGCATCCTGTTCTACGACATCACGACGCTCCTGAAAAACAGGGCCGCTTTCAAGAAGGCCATTGACGGTCTGGCAAAGATCGCCAAAGGCAAAAAGATCGATTATGTCGTTTCTGTGGAATCGCGCGGGTTCATTTTCGGCGCGGCCCTGGCCTATAAATTAGGAGCCGGTTTCATCCCGGTGCGTAAAAAAGGCAAGCTGCCTGCCGAGACGATCTCTGCCGATTATGCCCTGGAATACGGAACGGATTCTCTTTACATGCATAAAGATGCCCTGAAGGCGTCTTCACGGGTCCTTATCGTCGACGATCTTTTGGCGACGGGGGGTACGGCTGCGGCTGTCTGTTCGATGGCCAACCAGCTTAAGTCCAAGATTGCCGGTATCATCTTTTTGATCGAGCTCTGCGGCCTTAAGGGCAGAGAAAAGCTTAAGGATTATCCGGTTTATTCGCTGATACAATATTAACTTTCATTGCCCCCGTAGCTCATCTGGATAGAGCACAGGTTTCCTAAACCTGGTGTGGCAAGTTCGAGCCTTGCCGGGGGCACTTTTTTTGGATGCAAGGCGAGAACTTCAAGGGGCGTGGGGA
>Ga0172375_10005958_pt1 | contig 17294 bp, 14 predicted proteins | sample LakKiv1m_FD_114537 | JGI IMG/M metagenome (GOLD analysis project Ga0172375, IMG submission 114537) | Freshwater microbial communities from Kabuno Bay, South-Kivu, Congo - kab_092012_11.1m | ecosystem: Environmental > Aquatic > Freshwater > Lake | place: Democratic Republic of the Congo...
GCTGGGGTCAGAGACCGCCATAGTAGCGTGTCTCCCCGAGCCAAATCGCCGAGACCAACCGTCGCTCCGCCCGCTGGGCGAAAGGGGAGCGCCGATGCCGCGGGGACGCAAGAAGCGGGTGCTGCAATGTCACCCGCCGCCCAAGGGGTACTACACGGTGGATTGGGTCGTCAACGACCTGGTCAGCCTGAACGCGCTCTCCGGGCCGGGGCTCAGCCTGTGGCTGCACCTGAAGGGCCTGGCCTGGGAACGTGGGGAGTGCGATCCCACGGACGAGCGCCTGGCGGAGCTCATGGGCGGCGTTACGGCCGAGATGGTGCGCATCACGCGCCGCGAGCTGCGCAGCAAGCACCTGCTGCTCGAGTATCAGAAGCCCGGCGCGTCGGCGGTCCGTTGGCTGATCCCGCTGCCGGTGCTCTCCGGGCAGCGAGGAAGCCTGCCGGCCGGGATCGTCGAGGCCGTGGCGGTCGCCGAGGCGCAGCTCCGGCAGATGCTGGCCCAACTGCGCGCCCCGCAGGCGGAGCCGCACCCCGGCTCGAACGGGAATTCACCCCAAGTGGAATTTGGGGCAAATTCATTTTGCCTCAAATTGGCCCTTAAGGAGGAGGAAGGTAAATACCCGGGAGATCTCTATCTTCCTCCTCCTGAAAGGGTTAACGCGATCGCGCGCGGTAACGGGGAGGAGGGGGGTGCGGGGGGAGGGCGAATTTACCCCAAGCAGGATTTGGGGCAAATTCAATTTGGGGCAAATTCGGCTGGGGGTGAAATCGTTGCGAGCGCAGCCGATGCCGAACGCGCTGAGCTGACCGAGTTCCTGGTTGAGCACGGCATCTTCGCCAGCGTCGCGGTCAGCCTGGTGGAGTGGATGCTGGCGCACAAGACGGTCGCCGAGGCCAAGGTCTACGCGCTGGCGCACCTGCGCGCGGTCCAGGCGGGCGAGAACCCGCGCGGTCAGCGGCTGCAGGGCGAGCAGGCCATCGGCCGCTGGGTGGCGCGGCTGCGCGAGCACGCCCGTGTGCCAGAGTGGGCGCTGGATCAGGCGGCCCGAGAGCTCGAGGCGGGCGATGGCGCCGACGAGGAGGCGGTGGGCGAGGATGATCTCGAAGCCGACGATGAGGCCGATGAGCAGCTGCCTGACGAGACCGACGTTGACGCCGACGATGATGGCGCCGAGCCCATCGAGGAGATCGCCTGTATCCTCCTGAACGGCCAACCGGCCACGCCGTCCGCCGTGTGGGAGGCAGCGAAGGCGCAACTGCGCTTCCAGATGGTGCGCGGCACATACGACGCCTGGCTCGCCGACACCCGGTGCGTCGGCGTGGAGGACGACCCAGAGGAGGCCAGCGCCGATCGGACCCTGGTGGTGCAGGTGACCAACCGATACGCCGCGGAGTGGCTGGAGCTGCGCCTGAAGCGCCTGATCCTGCGCACGCTGCAGGGCCTCGCCGGCGCCCCGATCGGCGTGCACTTCCGGGCCGACGGGCAGAACCCGGCGCCGTGAGCAAACGAGCAAGCTATTCAACCAACCCAGGAGGAGAATCTATGGCGGCAGTGAGCCAACCCAAAGCGAGCACTCCAGATCGGCACACGATCAACGTCACTGATCTGCGCACCGAAACCCGCGAGATCCTGGAGAACGCGCATTTTCGCGGCTGGCACTACGTTGTCCTGCGCGCCGGGCAGCCGATGATCGCGATCCTGGATCATGCGGAATATGAACGGATATTGGTCCTTGCTGCAGATGGCGAAGGGAAGGTGGTCGCAAAGGAACGAGCAGGTGGCCGACCGGGTTGAGCGGACGGTGGCGTAGTGTGCCTGGCTATTCAGACCCTCGACTAATGATCGCGTGGTGCTCTGAAGCCCTCTGTGTCCTGACCGAACTGGACGAGCGCTTTGTGGCGATGACGGTGCCGGAGCCGTATCTGACAGATGTACTGGCTTCGGTCACGATCACACCACCCACGACTGGTTAGTGGCGCAGAGCTACTGTGCCGTTACGCCAGGCTTAGTGCGGAGACTGGCGATGTCATCGGCCCTGGGGCACGCGCTTTAGCAGGAGGATCAGTGGCGGTCGGAGGATCCGTTTGTGCAAGTTGTGCCATATTGATGGTCTGCACCAAAGAACGGATCTCAGGCCGGGTGCGATTCTAGCTCGGGACTCCCGGCTGAAAGCCACTCTTGCTCCAAAGCCAGAGAGGCGTGTGTATATCAATTGGGCAGAGATCGGTACCAGCTAGGATATTTCTCCAAGCATCGGCCGCCATCGAAGCTGCCCGTGGATCATCCGGATCAGCTTCGATGGCGCCTAACACGATGCTGGCCTGGATGACGTGGGTGTCTGGTGCCACTGAGAGACAGCACCGATTCTTCAGATTCGCGTCGGTATACTGGGTCATCACATAAAGCCAGTAATTGGCGATTTTGGGCCCGCACAGGTATGGGAATCCCGTCTTCTGTCGAACCTGCACTTCTTCCAAGATCAAGGCAATGTCGTTTTGGCTATTGGCAAACAGTGTTCTCACATCCGCCCCGTAGCTACGAGTAAGCGTTCGGCATATTGTTTTCCAGATCGCAGGGTGCCGGTTGCGCTGAATGGCTACCTTGTATTTCGTCAAAGCGGCACATAGATCCTCGTCGGCGGCAGCGTCGACTGCCTCTGGCTGAAAAGCAAAGCGAGTGGCAGGATCGCGATACGTGGCCAGTGCCGCCTCCCACAAACGATAGGAGTTGCGCTGGTAATTTAGCGCCATGGGCAAAGTGAAGTAGTGGAAGTTATCTCGAGAAGCCCGATCTAGTCCTGGATTGGCGTCCTCGGGCATGTGCGCCCCACCAAGAAGTCCTTGGGCATGGAATTCGCGCAGGTACCGGACAGCGGCTAGTATCTCGGTCGGGCTTCGTCTGGGTGGGTTGGGGACGCAAAGAAGGGACAGTTGTTGATGATTCATTTGGCTAGTCCTAGCATCCGTGGCCATCCTGATGTGGATTGTGGGATGAGTCACACAGTCGCGAGATGGCCTAGCGAGCCGGTGCTCTGCTAGATTCAGCGATCAAGAAAACTTCACAGCGTAACTTGGTTGCTGTAATTCATCGGACGTGAATCTTCGGGCGAGACTTTCCTGCCATACACCCAGCACCTTGTACTGGTTGTGCTGCAACGCCGCCCACTCTGCTGCTCCGAGGCGCGTTGTAGTCGGAGTATGCAGGTTGATCTCAATGGGAGAGACGCGCAGCGGGAGATTGGAGTGAATGGTCTGCAACTTATCGAGTAGCGTTTCTATCTTGCCGCGCACGTCACGCAGTTGAGGAGAGGTTAACACAAGATAAACGTAGATGTCAAGTCCGCTCCTCACCAATCTGCCCAGTATATCGAGCTGGCGATCGAAATGGCACTCAGGCGCACGTGTGTTGAAGTGGAAGGACTCAGGATCGTAGCCTTTCAGGCAGCCGATCTTGCCGAAGTTGGCATAACCAAGCATCAGGTCCCAGTCCTTGGTCGTCAGATACCTCCAGGCGAAATCGCTACTGAGGTTGTCGTCAGCCCATAGGTAGACCTTCTCATGCAACTCAGCATCAAGCAGCGCTTGCATCATCCAGGGTATCCATTCCGGCACAAGATCCGGTTGACCGCCGCTGAGGCGTATGATTTGGGGAGGAGTATCCTCGTATCGATAGAACTCGATCAGGTCATCACACGTGAAGTACCTGGATCGGGAGGTGTTCGCAATCATTAGCTGATAGTCTACGTAGCAGAACCAACATCGGTAGTTGCAGCCTGCGACTTGGAAAACCTGAGCAGCTCGAACCTGATCAGGAGGTAGTCCCAGCTTGTATGCTGCCGGCTCAAAAGGGAAGATGAAGTCGACCCAGCCAGCTTTGGAGGCTTGCGGCTTGTGCCATATTCGGCCGTATCCCCCACAGTTGACATTCCGAACGTCCAGCGCCTGCTGAGAGCCGCCCAAGGTTGCGATCAGGATAGCCTTTGAATCCGCTTTCAGAAGAACTGTGCGCAACTTGCAGGCCAGGCGATCTACCGCCGCGGGTTGACTGCTAGCCGTCATCGCTCCTTACCTCCAATCTTGACTCGTATCACTGATGTTTCCGAGCGACAACCATCTGCAAGATCGGCAGATCGCCAAACTCCATTTGGAGCTGAACAGCTGCCTGGATCAATGCCGGAGATATTCTCTGACCTGTCAGCTGCCTTCCACGCGCAACGACGAACCTGTCAAGTATGTAGCCGCATGAAGTCAAGAGTTCACGAAGCTCTGCATCGTGATACGTGAATGAATACACCTCGGCGTCCTGACCCGATGAGTGTACAAACTTGGTCATCCCTTGTGGAATGCCGGACGACTTGCGCAACGCGTCTGACCATATGCGCGAGGGTGATGTGAACGCCCAGGAGCCCTGAGCTTTCAGGACTCTGTTGACCTCGCTAATCGCTGGTGTGCGGAGAAACGGGTCCGCCAGACTACTTACCACGAGATCCAGGGTTCCGCCCGGGAACGGTAAGCTGGAGGCTGCGCTACAAATCTTCTCTGTGTCGGGGCGGCAGTGAACCAGTGATAACATGCGCGACGACAGATCCGCCAGAAACGTGTGCGCTCCGCTTCCCTCCAGGATGGGTACAAGGTGCCCTCTGCCGGTGCCCAAATCAAGCACCGAGCAGCCAGGTTGTGCCAGACGCGCGATTTCATCTCTGAAGAACCCCGCGCTAAGATAGTGGAAGTTAGCGGTGGTGATGCGTTTTTCATCCGAGAATTCGTCGGCGATCAAGTCATAGCCACATCTGTTTTGCCGCTCCACATCAGACTCATCTACGGGAGCCGGAATGAGTTCATGCACAGCTCGCAGAAATTTGCCCACCAGCACATCGACTGATTCCCTGGTGTCGACCGAAAGCACCACGTCAATGGGATGTGTCTGTGGCCCGACTTGCCGATAGAACTCCCAGTCCTCATCGGTTCTGACAACTCTTTCCCTGTCGAGGCCAATAGTGCAGCGTTGTTCCTTCGACCAGAACTGCTCGGTGTCTTCCGGCATGAGCACGACCGACAGTGCTCCCGGCAAGAGGTGTTTCAGCTTAGCATGATGCTGCGGATGAATCTCTTTGATCGGGATTCTGCCGTTTTTGGCCAGGTCCTCCAGTGACTTGAAGGCCATGGCGTACCGATGTCCATATACTTCGTCCACAGTGACGAAGGCTCCGCTGCGCTCAAGCTGATTGAATTCCTCTCGAGACAGATGCTCGTATTCCGAGTTGGCTTCATCGGCTCGGCGTGGACGAGTAGTGTAAGAGCGTGGGCGACAGAACTGTACCTCTTGCTGAAGCAGGCGATCGATCATCCGTGTCTTTCCAACCCCGGATGGGCCGCCCACCATGACAATCTGCAGCATATGGACCTCCTCGATGACGGATATGGCAGAATGCTGTATCGGCCTGAGCGCATGCCAAGTCAGCGCACTCCTGAGATATGGGATCCAGTCGGCGGAGTCCTACTCCGCCGACTGGCCTCTTCACTGCGGCTTGAGTCGCCAGGCATAAACCTGGTCGCCGAGCGTCGGCTGGCAATCTGTGAGGATAACTACCTCTGAGCCGACAGCGGCCCTTTGACATGGCACTCCTTGAATGCGTAACTCGCTCACCTGCAGGTGCCCATAACTCTCAGGACCTTCGATGATCACGTCCTCGTTCACCGCCAGATCGCCGGACGTCAGACGGATGCGAGTGTTTTTCGAGAGCAGCTCATGCCCAACCACCTCACCGATCCGGATACGTTCCTTAGTGGCCTTGTTGATGGGCAATGCGATTGTTGAGTCCTCCGGGCCGGGAATCCCGTAAAGGAAGCCTGTGCCAAATCCCCTGTTGAAGACGTTTGCTAACTGTCCCTGCCACGCGTGCGCCTTCTCGCTGGAGAACGATCCGTTGAGACAGGCATCGATGGCTGCGCGGTAGCAGCGGGCCGTCGCTTCCACATATTCAGGAGGGCGCCGTCTGCCTTCGATCTTGAAGACGGAGGCGCCAGCCGCGATGAGGTCCGGCATGTGGGCAATGTAGCACAGATCCTTCGCTGAGAAGAAGTGACCTTCATCGTAAACGATGTCGGTGTCCTGCGTATCCACTAGTCGCCAAGAACGTCGGCAAGGCTGGGTACATCGGCCGCGGTTGTCGAGTTTGCCGGTGAAGAATTGGGAGAAGTCACAACGTCCCGAATAGCTGAAACACATGGCTCCATGTACGAAGACCTCGATCTCAGCCTCCACAGAGGCCGCAATCTGGCGAATCTGCTCCAGGCTGAGTTCGCGCGCCAGGATAAGGCGGCTGGCGCCTTGGCTGACATAGAACTGTGCTGCGATCCGGTTGCACACATTACATTGAGTGGAAATGTGGAAATCGATGCCCAGCTCCCGGGCTACTGCCATGACCGCAAGGTCCTGCACGATCACGGCATCGATCCCGAGCGTCTTTGCCGTGCGCAATACCTCCCGAAGCTCATCGATCTCGCTGTCGTAGATGACCGTGTTGGTCGTGAGGTAGGCTTTCAATCCACAAGCGTGACACGTGGCGATGGCTTGGGGCAGATCCTCAGGACTGAAGCCGGCCATATCGCGCCTCATACTGAAGCGGTCGATACCGAAGTAGACGGCATTGCCGCCTCCTGCTGCCGCTGCCCTAATCGTAGGAAGATCATGTGCCGGGCACAAGACCTCAAGCGGAGCAGTGTGGCCTAGTCTTTTCTGCCAGATCTCCGCATAGTCACTCATGATCACACCTCCCTTCAGCCCCTAGGGGCAAAGTCAAGGGCCTGCATCAGGTCCCTGAACTCATCGAGATCCAACTGCTGTTCGTTGTCAGACAAAGCAGCCGGTGGATTCTGATGGACCTCGACCATCACGCCATCTGCTCCGGCCGCAAGGGCTGCCCTGGCTAGTGGGATCGCGATATCGGTTCGACCAGCGGAATGGCTGATGTCCGCGATCACTGGTAGGCGTGTGTCCTGCTTAACCAGGGCAATGGCGCTGACGTCCAACGTGTTGCGAGTCGCGTTTTCGAACGTTCTGATCCCTCTCTCACAAAGGATAATGTCCCTTCCGCCCGCCAACAGAATGTACTCCGCGGCGTTGATCCATTCGTCAATGGTGGCGGCGAATCCGCGCTTCAGCATCACAGGCTTGTTCGTGACACCTACTTCCCGTAACAGCGGGTAGTTCGCCATGTTTCTCGAACCGATCTGGAGGATATCTGCATACGAGGCAACCAACTCCACTTCCCGCGGGTCCATCACCTCAGTGATCGAAACAAGGTCCAGGTGCTCTGCCACCTGCTTCAAGTACTTAAGGGCTTGCGACCCAAGTCCTTGAAAGCTGTACGGCGATGTTCTCGGCTTGAATGCACCTCCGCGCAGAACGAACCGTCCATATTGGCTGATTGCTGTCGCAACCGCAAGAAGCTGCTCCTGGCTTTCGATAGAGCATGGCCCCGCCATGACCACGGGTGCTGCCGCGCCAATACGTATCCCTTTCACGTCGATGACGTTTCGTCCTTCATGGGGATGGCGGCATACGCGCAACCCGTCCATCGGAGAGGTGCCAGGTCGCGACGCGAAGCCTACACCACGGATCGCCAGCGGGGAACCGGCATACCCGGGGGCGTCAATTAGGGTATCCAAGGCCTGGTAGGCAGTAAGCGCAGACATCTTCTTCACTCCCAGTTCTGGCGTGTTGCGCTCCGGATTCGCCCGGTCGCGTCGACTGCATGTAAGGTCATGCCCTCTGCAGACGATGGCCGCCCGTTTCTGCTCATAGAGCCTGGCATGACTACGATCCCTTTTCGTGCGCCTGGGGTCGAGGGACCGGCAGGAAAGCCCGGCGGCAGCAGGCTGCGGCCATCGGCAGTCCATCAACTCAGGATATTAGGGCGGCTCATGGAGCCGCCGACCATCATGCCGAGCTCGAAGCCGATTAGCAGTATGATGATTGTCTCAGGGCTCATGTGTTTACCCTCCGTGTCCCGCAGGCTCTGATGGGATTTGGGTTGTACTTTTACGAAAGCATCCCTTCCGCCTTCTTCATTTCCCTGGCCAACGGCAGATTCTGCAATAATGCTGAAATTTGGCTCAGGGCCTCATCGAAGCTGTCAAATGGGATCTCAGCCACCACGCCTGGGCAGCCGCGCGTCATACGGGAAACCGGATGCTCGCGTTCGTAGAGCAGGATCACGGGGACGTCAGATTGCCGTGCGATCTCGACTTCTTGGCCCACGCCCAGAGACGGAATGCCAACGTAAGCGATGACCAGACGAGCCGTCCGCACGTGGTAGCTGTCGAGCTCGTACACACGCTGCGAAGACACATCGGAGTTGATGACAGGATCTGTATACCGATGTGGCACGTAGGGCGTCAATCCATGCACTTCGCATAGGTCGGCAATACGTTCGTAGTCTGCCTTCACTCTCTCGGAATCCGAGATCGCCGTCAATGCGCCGGAGATGAAAACTTTCGTGTTCATGGTTGCTGTGCTCCTTGCCAGATTTCGGACTCAGCCACGGTGCCGAGCAGGAAGTCGGCTAACATTTGCAGGGCCCGATTCCGATAGAACCGACTGAGGTGCTCCCTAGAGTAGCCAAGTTCCTTGGCGACCACCTTAGCGTGAAGGTTCTGCCTATAGCGCAGGTCGAGATACTGGATTTCGATAGGCACAGGGCTGCTTTTGCGGTGGCTCTCAACCAACTGCTCTAGGGCCGTATGGAGGAGTCTGTTTACTGATCTGCCGGACGCTTCTCCGTCGACATCCTCAAGCTGGATGGAGATGGTCTCCCAGGCCGCGAAGGCAGTCTGAGCTAGAGCATGGGGGTCATCCAGCTTGGTCAGCGCGCCAGCCAGTTCTCGCAGGAGTTGAGATGAGGATCGCATGGGTGGTACCTCCCTTCGCACCCTACTGTGCATGACCAATTGGTCGACGACTGTCTAAAGTATCGCGCAATAGTCCCCATGTGTCAAGCGATTAAGTGACGTAAATTCTACTGTACTCACGAATTGAGACGGAGAAAGTCCACAGTAATGGACTCTTTTGGCCTGACCTGAGAGTCGGCATGGCTATCTTGAGGTATGCTCTATGGATTGTTGGTATGCTGGAGGCGGGCGTCGCCGCCCTGGGCGGCCCACAGGGTCCACAAAGATTAGTCGAGATGGTCCGAGGGTCTTGCAAGATATGCCAATGCATGCCCAAGACGACTTTGACGTCCGTATTTCTGAATGCGTGACCTGAATCTTCTTTACAGCCGTAGAGCAGATCACTTAAATGCTTGACTGTGACTAACTAATCTGGTATAATGTGGTAACTGATCAAGGTTCCCATTGCCCATTCCTGTGGTTGTTGGACCCTGATTGAATCAGAGGCTACCGAAAGCCGCAAGCTTGCCCTTGTTTGACTCAAATCGCGGGCCAAATGCTGGTCGCAGATATGTCGGAGGCCAGCGGGCGACATCAGTGGCCCCGCGACCAGGCTTCTGGCGTGCCTCCATTGCTCTGTCAGTCAGTTATCGGCCGCTCTGGATGCCCTTGTCGTGACTCCCGATTACTGGGATTGGCGCAAAGGCTTGCACAACTCGATAGCTGGTCTGTTCAGTAGTTCGCAGACGAATAGGATCTGCCCAACCCTGGAATACAAACACCAGGATGTACTGCACTTCAACGGCGGTCGGGAGAATTCAATATGTCAACAGAATTTCTTGAGGTCGCACCTGAGGCGGAGCAGCAACCGCCTATTGAGCGTAAGCTTGAGCCAATCAACCTTGCCAAGATTGAGGCAGCGATTGCGGAGCGACTCAAGGACTATCGAGCCTCGACGAGTTTCACTCTTGCTCAGATGAAGGAGCTCACGGGCGAATCCACGAATAGTCTGTTGTATCTTGAGAGAAAGGACGAGTTTCTTAGCCCGGTCTTCGAAAGAAAGGGTCAACGCCAGGAAAGGCGGAAGTACGCGCTCACGGATCTGGAGAAAGCGCTCTTCGTAGCAGAACTTAAGAGAAGGGACATGAGTGTGGGTGAGTGCATAGCGGCCTGGCATGCTCGGTCTCATCTCACAGAGCCTGCTTACTCTGAGTCTGCTGCTTTACTGCCAGTAATCCATGCTGGGATGAACCACGTTCAGCGTACCCAGGTTCAGGTGATGGCTCGGTTACTGCAGATTCTGCTTGAAGTGATTTGCGATGCAGAAGCAATTCCGGGTGCGCTGATCATGGTCGAAAGGTATCATCATGACAGCGACCAATTGATGGACATCACGGCGAAACCTGCAAAAGGGAGTGTGCGTCTGCAGGTAAGGCGTCAGAGTGAAGGTGCCGCGGCCTCGCTTCTGCGGCAGACCCCTCGGATTCCAATCGGATGGAGCACAACGGATGGTGAGGTCTTCGTTCGCTTTCAGGACCCGGAGCATCTTCACAAAGTGCTGCCGGTTCATGATATGTTCTGCGTAGTGATGCCAGCGCGAACTGGGTCTGATTCATATGAGGTTACGCTGGGGATAGACAAACACTCTACGGATGTGAAGTTACGAGACATCATAGAGATGCTGGCACGCGGTTGCGTGAACTTGCCGGCGGACAGATACGCCCTGATTCAGGTTATTTTGCCTCTCCTGTGGGATGTGGTGCTTCAGCTTGAAACGCGTGTTGATGAGGATATGGCATCGGCTCCTCGTCGAAACCAGTCAGATATGCTGACGGTGTTTGCCAACCTGGTTGTCGCGGCGGATCCCGCCTGGGATTACTGCGCGATCATGGAGCCACAAGCGGAGCACAGTGATGGCCTCGCGATCGCAGCGGCTAGTTCATCTTTTCCGACTGATATGCGGGGCGGTACCACCTACCCCGTTGAGTATTCACTGCCTGGTTGGGTTTACCGTTTTCGGAGCCCTCTTTTTGTGAACCAAGTTGTGCAGTCGGATCCGCGCGTATTCGCTCAGGCATTCGAGAGGCCGACTGCTGTGGCCGCAGTGCCAGCGTGTGTCGATGACGATTCCCCGGTTGGGGGTGTCTTGTATGTTGGTAGTCGTAAGGCGCGTGAGAGCAAGGAGGACATCTTCGACGAGACAGGTCGGAGGCTTTTAGGCTCGCTTGGGCGACTTGCTGGAGAGATTCTGGCTAGAAGTGATATGACCCGCAAGACCGTCAGGAGTGCCATCAGGTCCGGCATTTCCACGGCTCCTGAAACCAAGTCGGTTGAGGATCTGCGCGACATCCTTGGTGGGTACCTAGAGACGCTCGAACATCTGCCGTCGACTGAACTCGCAGATCGATACGTGGTGCTCTTTGCCGTCCGAGTTGGAAACTTTGACGAGTTGCGGTCCAGTAGCATACAGGTCGCAGAATGGATGATGAGCACCACGATGACTCTCACTTACGATTTCCTGAGCGCCAATCTCCGGACTTTACCCAATGCGGAGCTTACTATGCTCAAGCTGGGGGCTGATAGGGAGGATAGCCTTGCTGCATGCATCGTACGCGCGGATTCTGACTTTAGACCGCTGCGCCAGAAGCTTGCTGATCACCTTGGAGTCACTGTGTATTTGGGCATGCGGCGGGATCCGAAGGTCATGGTGTGGTCACTCCCATTTTCTCTTCGTGAGCTGCGACGCAAGTGCGAGCAGAATGGTACCACAGTAACCGTCGACAATCTCATCGGAAGGGTCTATGGGGCCCTCAAGGTGCTTCCCTTTATTCATCAAGGAGATACATTTCTTAGAGGCCGTGAGTGGGCGAAGGCGCTTTTGCAGTACGAGCTCGCACATCATCACGATCCGGAGAACCCATATCATCTAAGGCACATCGGTCAGTGCTGCATTCGGCTAGCACGATATGAAGATGCGGCTGCTGCGTTGAATGAGGCGCTTGATCTTGATCCGAGCTACCCAGGGACATATAGGTGGCTGGGGGAGCTGTGCATAGACAAGTTGGATTATGATCCAGCCATTGCCTGGATGGAGAAGGCGATTGAGTTGGACCGGCGTAATCCTGACCTACACCGCAGACTGGGGGAGATCTTGGCCCTGCGGGGAGAACCAGGGAACACTAAGAAGGCTGTAGACGAATTCAAGGAAGCCATGGTCCTCGACAAGCCCGAGGAGGCGGTCCAGGCACTCTATCTTGCATACATAGCTCGTACCTACGCAAACGGGGCTGAGTTTGAGCAGGCCTTTTCCTGGTACGAGCAAGCCCTGGCCTTGGACCCCACCAACGGGATCATCGAATTTGAGCTGCGGCTGATGAAGAGTAAGCCTGCCGCCAGGCGTAAAGTGGATTCGCAGGATGTCAGTGATGCTCTTCGATGACTTCGCGACTGAGCTGTTGCACACGCGGGACTCGCAGCCGGATGAGCAAGCTGTCGCGTTTGTAGCTTTGTTGCGACAACTTGACTCCACCGAGGTCGCCGCGGCAGTACATTTTCTGCAGGGCCGGTTCGATCAAGGATATCGGCCACGCCTCGATGGCGATCGGTCTCGTTTCCCGCGGCTTTCCTCGCAAGTTCGCGTTGCCTCTGCACGCTACAGTCACGGTCGCGGATTGCCGGCAGGGCAGTTGACTTTGGCGGACGTCTACCGTGCGTTGCATGATCTTTGGCCACGAATCGAGACTTGGCTGTCTGGCAAAGCAGCGGTACCGGACGACTTCATGCCCCTTGCTCAGCAACTGAGCCAATCAGCCCAGTCAATCCTGGTGCGTGCCCTGGTGGCCCCAGTGCTCAGTGATGAGCTGTTAATCAAGGTCGTTGCTAATTTGGACCCTCGTGCATCGACTGTCATGACATCGCGACTCCGGGAGTCATACCTGCACACACTCCCGGACCTGGGCAGATTAGCGGCGGAAGTGCTATCCCGGGGCATTCAGATCGTCCGTGACGTTAGCCCTGAACCGGCTATACCTGTTCCTCCAGAATCTCTCAGGGTCTGGTCGTCCGTAGAGGAGGCCTGGAGCTTCAAGGGCCCCTGTCTCGTACAGCCTAAGTTCGATGGAATGTTCGTTCAGATGCACAAATACGAAGGTCGTGTGTGTGTGTTTGTGCGAGGCCATCGGCGGTCTCGGTGGCTTGACCTTACGGAGCAACTTAGCGAACTGTCTCAGATTTGGTCCGTTCGCACCCCAGCAGAAACGGTCATCATTGAAGGCGAACTGGTTGGCTATCGAGTAATGGACGAGGAGGTGACTTCCTACCAAGATACCCTTACGGCACCGTTTCATCGCCTGTTTGCACACGAGCTTCTTTTCCTAAATGGCACCGACTATCGTGCTGAGACATATGTCCGCCGCCGCGCTACTCTGAGCGCATTGGTGGGTCAGGTAGCAGATCCCTCGCTTATGCTGATGCCAGAGAGTCCAATCGAAACCGAGGCGGATATGAGACGTTTTTTTGAGGACACGATCAGTGATCCTCGATATGAAGGCGTGATCACCAAGTACAGGTTTGCACCCTACATGTCCGGACGATTGAGCGCTGGGAAAGGCAAACTCAAACGTTACGAGTCGTTTGATGCCGTTGTGGTTGGGTACAGAGAGTCCGCAGGGGAAGTAACAGGCGTGCTGGTAGCAATCTGGGATGGAACACCGGGCCTGGGCGATAGGAAGCTGGTGCCGGTCGCGCTTGTGGAAAGCGTAAAGGCTGGCCGTGACCAATGGCATTTCATAGAGTCATCGGCACGCGCCAATGCCCGATCCTTCAGACATCCACTATTGGTCCCCGGAGGTCCATCCGCAAAGTGGACTGAGCCGCTACTAGTTGTTGAAGTGGGCTGCGATGGCCAGCGGGTGCGGGATCCTATTTTTGAGCATCTGGGGTATACTTTTCGCGATCGTACTTTCCTGAGACTTCGAGAAAACGACAAGAGCATTTGGGATGCGGACAATGTTGAGAGATTCCGAGGACTGCGTTTGGCACCCGGGGAGAGTTGAAGTTCTCACCGGCTGCATGTTCAGCGGAAAAACACAAACTCTGATCGGTCTGATAACCCGGTTGCGCGATGCTGGGTATCGGGTAGCTGTCTTTCGGCCCGACGCGGACACCCGTTCTCCGGCCGGGGGCCTGAGATCTCACAGCGGGCTTCATCTCGACGCCACTGGGGTTGCCGATGCGGTGGCCATACGCGCTCAGATATCGGATGCTGACCAGTTCATCGCCATAGATGAGGCGCAATTCTTCGATGAACGCATTCTGGATGTGTGCCTACAACTGGCTGCAAGCGGTAAGCATGTGCTGATCGCTGGTCTCGATCTGGATTTTCGGGGTTTGCCATTCGGCCCCATGCCCAGACTGCTCGCCTGCGCGCAAGTGGTACGCAAGCTCTCGGCTCGATGTTCAGTATGCGGCGAACCAGCCTTCTTGACCCAAAGACTGATTGATGGGAGACCGGTCACGTTTTGGGAGAAGGTCGTCCTGCCGGGCGGTGCAGAGTTGTACGAACCCCGTTGTTATGTTCATCATGAGGTGCCAGGTCGGTCACTGTCTTTAGGGCAGGCGGTCGATCACAACCTTGACTGGCAACTGCTGGACTGGGTCAGCAGGCTACGTGCCATCGGAGAAACTGGACTCAATTACTCGGAAAACACCTTTGACCGTGAACGGTACGGAGAGGTGATGTCCTTGGCTTCGGGGATCGCGACGTTCATTGGATTTGACGAGTCCGCAGGCGCTTCGGTCTCCAGCATCGGTCAAGTTAGGGCAACGGCAGGATCAATGAGCGCGGGCTACGTTACGCCTAAGGTAGCGGTGGCCGCGGCGGTGTTTGAACCTGAAGGAGCCATTCTGTTAGTTCAGAGAGCTGATGACCTGAGTTGGGCTCTTCCTGGCGGCTGGGCGGAAGTAGGGCACACGCCATCCGAGAATGCCGCTAACGAAGTCTACCAAGAGACAGGCTTGCTCATAGCGTGTGATGGTCTGGTTGGCGTATACGACATGCGGCTCAAGCCGATTGGTGTATCTCCTCAGCCCACCTATACGCTGGTCTTTCATGCGGCAACCCAAGAAACGAGGCTGGCCTTGCACCGTGAAGAGATTCATGCCGCCGAATTTTTTCATCCAGATGAGCTTCCGGCCCTCCAACCCGGTGCTGCAGCACAGATCTTTGATGCGCTTCGGTATCATGGAACTGATGAGCACGCGCATTTTGACTGATGGGTTCATTCCAACTCCACACAGATTGCCCCAATCTGTGTATGCACTTAGCAGTCACTCGCAAGAATCTGTGATTACCAGCGCCAGAAACCCCGATGCTCTGTGTCGCTAACCTCAGTGGTGACGGCGCGGTTGGACGGTGGGTGATCCTGCCAATCGGCCTCATCCGTTTCCTGCCGCAGGGGTCAGTCGACGTTTCCTCGTCCCTTTGTGGTTGCTAGCGCGGTCGTAACCATACCAGTTGGTTACTATACCAAATGGTATAACCACAGTCGAGTTGGGAAGTTGCGCACTGCCGCGCGTGCCTCGGATCGAGCAGTTGGTACTGGGTCAGGGACCCATTGGGCTTTCGGCGATCCTACCGCGTGCCTCTTCAACTGTTACCCCCTGTGCCTGGGAGCCGACATGGCGTTGTGTGTGCCTGGATCGGCCTCGGCAGCAGCATGACTGTCTATACCCACCATAGTACATAGACTCTCGTGAAGCTATAGAAATGGACGATAAGGCAACAGGGCCGCCCCAATTCTTGACATCTGTCGGCCAGTGTGCTACAGTAGACCCTCGAAAGGGGTTCCCAGGCGGGGACCCCTTTTTTGTTTGCCCTTCGACTTTCGCAACACGGGGGTCCCGCGCATGGAAATCCGGCTACGTCCTGTTTTGCTCATCCTGCTCCTCGCAGCCGCCGCGATCGTCGCGGCCGCCGTTGGCCTGCCGCGCCTGGGGATCAGCCCCCAGGCTTTCAGGACGCCGGCCACGCCAATGGCCCAGGCAGCCTTAACCCAGACGCTGGCCAGCCACCGCATCACCTTCGTCGACGAAAGCGCGGCCTGGGACTGGCAGGCGGCCTGCCAGGATGCCCTGGCGGCCTGGGTGCAGCAGTCGCCCAACCCCATCCGCACGATCCGGGTCACGCTCACGGACGAAAAGAACCTGGGTGTCTCCACCGTCGGCGTCGGCTATCCCGCCGACAAGGACCAGGCCGCCATCGCCTACGCAGCCTGTGATGGCAAGCCTGACTTGGCCTGTCAGGTCTCCATCAAGCAGGGCGCGGCGAGCGACGACCTGAACGTCGCGGTCACCGCCGCGATCCCGCACGCGATCCGCAACGCCTGGCTGATCCACGCCTCCGGTGGCGCCGAGCAGATCGACGCCATCCGCAAGAACTGGTCCTGGGAGCAGTTCCAGCCGCTACTCCAGAAAGGAGGCACCGCATGGCGCAGTTCCTGCCTCACCGTTTCCAAGTCCTGAAGTCGCGTCCGGCGAGGCTCGCCGCCTCCGCGCTGCTGCTGGCGATTATCGTCCTGGTCATCTGGCTGATCGCCACCGCCTCCGCGCCGCAGCAGGCGCTCTGCCAATCGCCCTGCCTGTGCCGCTACTGCGACGAGCCGACCGTCAACGGCCGCTGCCCGACCAGCGGCGACGGCGGCTGCATCGGCTGCGCCGGCGCCTGCACGTCACCGAACAACTGCGAGTGGAGCGGTTCCAGCGGCGGCTGCGGCCCGGTGGCATGCGGTTGCCGGGATTCGGACTGCGCCGGCGGGCCGCAGCCGACCACGCGGCCGGCGACCCCGGTCCCGACGCCCACGCCGCCGCCCGGCTGCCCCGCGCCCGGCGCGCCGATCACCTGGATCGAGATCATCCAGCCGAAGATCGCGGCCGCGAAGTACGAGCCGGACCACCCGGTCGTCATCGGCCAGGATCCCGACCGCCGCGGCTTTGACCTCCTGATCAACGGCACCGGCGGGCAGGCCCGCAAGTGGAAACGGGACACGAAGCAGTTCTGCGACGACGGCAGCGGTACCTACCCGGGCGATTGTCCCGACGGTCCCTGGCACTGGGACTGCCCTGATGTGATCATCGAGCGCTACGACGATCCCTTCCAGGCCATCGAGGTACGCATGCGCCTGGCCGACTCGACGGTGGACTGGATCGAGAAGGACTTGCCGGGGCGCTACTACGGCGCGGCCCGCAAGGAGGGGCTGCCACGCACCTGGGCCCTGCGTGGGGTGGCCGGCCAGATGGCGGTGTCTCAGCGCTGGCGCTATGCGCCCGGCCAGCCGGACGTGTTGAGCACCGGTCCCGTTGACCCCGGCATCCACGGCGGCAAGATCGTGGGCACGACGGTAGGCA
>Ga0172375_10005961_pt1 | contig 17292 bp, 17 predicted proteins | sample LakKiv1m_FD_114537 | JGI IMG/M metagenome (GOLD analysis project Ga0172375, IMG submission 114537) | Freshwater microbial communities from Kabuno Bay, South-Kivu, Congo - kab_092012_11.1m | ecosystem: Environmental > Aquatic > Freshwater > Lake | place: Democratic Republic of the Congo...
GCGAAGCCCCGGCGCTCGATAAGGTCAGGCCCTCGACGGAAATATATGAGACAGGGATAAAGGTGATCGACCTTCTGGTCCCGTACCCGAAAGGCGGAAAGATCGGGCTGTTCGGCGGGGCGGGAGTCGGCAAAACGGTCATTGTGATGGAACTTATACGAAATATCGCTACCGAGCACGGCGGCGTGTCCATATTCGGAGGGGTTGGGGAGCGCACAAGGGAAGGGAACGATCTCTGGTTGTCGATGAAGGAATCAAAAGTGATCGACAAGACCTGCCTTGTGTTCGGACAGATGAACGAGTCCCCCGGTGCGAGGTTCCGCGTCGCCCTGTCGGCGCTCGCGCAGGCGGAATATTTCAGGGACGAAAAAAAACAGAACGTGCTCCTTTTTATAGACAACATCTTCAGGTTCGTCCAGGCGGGCTCTGAGGTTTCAACGCTCCTGGGCAGGATGCCCTCCGCCGTCGGGTACCAGCCCACCCTGGCGGACGAGCTCGGCGACCTTGAAGAGAGGATCGTTTCCACCAGGGACGGTTCGATAACTTCGGTCCAGGCGATATACGTGCCTGCCGACGACCTGACAGACCCGGCCCCAGCCACGACCTTCACGCATCTTGACGCGACCACAGTGCTTTCAAGATCGATAATGGAGCTTGGTATTTATCCCGCGGTCGATCCGCTTGAATCCTCGTCAAGGATCCTTGATCCCCGGGTGGTGGGAGAGGAGCATTTTAACACCGCAAAAGAAGTTATCAGGATCCTTCAAAGATATAAAGAGCTGAAAGATATAATCGCGATACTCGGTATGGAAGAGCTCGGCGACGAGGATAAGATAATAGTGGCCAGGGCCAGGAGGATTCAAAAGTTCCTTTCCCAGCCGTTCTTTGTGGCTGAGGAGTTCACGGGGCAAAAAGGGAAATACGTGGCGCTGAAAGACACGATAAAAGGCTTTAAAGAGATAATAGAGGGCCTCCACGACGATGTGGCCGAGAACGCTTTCTATATGAAGGGCACGATCGACGAGGTAAAAGAAAATGGCGCTTAGGCTGAGGATAATGACGCCCGTTAAAAAGCTGTTCGACTCAGAGGTCGAATACGCGGGGTTTGAGGCCGTTGACGGCTCCGTCGGCATAATGGAAGGCCACACGCCGCTTGCGGCGGTGCTGAAAAAAGGCGCTGTCAGGTACCTCAGGGGCGGGACGGAAGGCCGGATCGACGTGAACGGCGGTTTTGCCAAAGTAATGCCAGACGCGGTATGCGTCTTTGCGGGGCCTGATGCGTAAATTAGTGGTCAAGGGAGGGGCGCCCCTGAACGGGAGCGTAAAGATAAGCGGGGCAAAGAATTCCGCCCTGCCGATCATGGCCGCCTCGCTGCTTTTGACCGGACAGTCCCACCTGACCAACATACCCCTTTTAAATGACGTCGTCACCATGATCAGGGTCCTCCGCGTGCTCGGCCTGAGGGTAGAATACAGCGAGCCCAACACGGTGCATATATGGGTCAACGGCAAGATCAAGCATGTCGCCCCTTACGAGCTGGTGACAAAAATGAGAGCTTCTTTCTTTATCATAGGGCCAATACTGGCAAGGATGGGGCTGGCAAAGGTCCCGCTGCCGGGAGGCTGCGCGATCGGGTTCAGGCCGGTAAACTTTTATATCAAAGGCCTTGAAGCCCTGGGAGCAAAGATAAGGATGGAGCACGGGTTCGTCATCGCGGAAGCCAATAAACTGAAAGGCGCCAAGATCTACCTGGATTTTCCGTCGGTCGGGGCAACGGAGAGCCTTATGATGGCCGCGACACTGGCAGAAGGACAGACCGTCATCGAAAACTCGGCCCAGGAGCCTGAAATAACCGATCTTGCCGCGTACCTGAAAAAGTGCGGCGCTCTTATCGAAGGAGAGGGGACCGAAACGATAACAATAACGGGAGTGGATAAATTAAATGGCTGCGAATATAAGATAATCCCCGACAGGATAGAAGCCGGGACCTTCATAGTTTTGGGCGCGACCCCCAACAGCAAAGTAACGGTGGAGAACGTCATTCCGGAGCACCTGGTCTCGGTCACCACCAAACTTGCCGATTGCGGCGCCCTAATAAAGTCCGATGCCAGCAAGGTCGTTGTGTCCGGGCCTAAAAGGCCGAAGGCGGTCAATTTCAAGACCCTTCCGTACCCGGGATTTCCGACCGACATGCAGGCGCAGCTCACTTCTCTTCTTTCTATAGCGGACGGGACAAGCGTGATAAACGAAACGATCTTTGAGAACAGGTTCATGCACGTGCAGGAGCTTAAGCGCATGGGCGCCGACATTCAGATCGAAGGCCACAGCGTCATTATAAACGGCGCCATCAAGCTGTCAGGCGCTCCGGTGCGGGCTTCCGACCTGAGGGCCGGCGCGGCGCTGACGATCGCGGCACTGATAGCCGAAGGCGAGACAACGATAGATGATATTGACAGGTACATTGACAGGGGATATGAAAAATTTGTTCAGAAGCTGAAAGGCCTGGGAGCCGATGTACAAGAAATTGCTTGAGTGGGGCAACAAGGTCGTCAGGGCTGAGAACAAAAAGGGCAGGCTGGCCGTTTCTCTGGTCGGGGATATTGAGATCAGAAAATTGAACAGGAAATACCGCAATATCGACAGGGCGACCGATGTCCTGTCTTTTGAAATGGGGGAGGACGGTCTGCTCGGGGACATAATCATATCCGAAGCGACAGCAAAAAGGAACGCGGCCAGGTTCAGGTCCGGCTATAAAGAGGAGCTGAAGAGGCTTGTGATCCACGGGGCACTGCACCTTCTGGGTTATGACCACGTGAAAAAATCTGATAGAATGAAGATGAGGTCCAGGGAAGCATTTTATGCCAAGAAAATTCGCTGAGAGCTTTACCTATGCCCTGCGAGGGGTAAGGTTCTCGTTCCGCTCGCAGAGGAACCTCTCGATCCACCTTATCTCAGGGACCGCAGCCGTGCTTCTGGGGATAATCTTCCGGATCAGCTTCATTGAAACGGCGATACTGGTCATAGTGATAGGTGCCGTCATAGTGCTTGAACTGTTGAACACCGCGATGGAAGAGATAGTGAACCTTCTAACTCTCAGCCGCAAGATGAGGGCGATGGTAGCCAAGGATGTGGCGGCAGGCGCGGTGCTTGTGGCCTGCTCGGGAGCTCTTGTGGTGGGCTGCCTTATCTTTTTGCCGAGGATAGCGAACCTTCTTTTAAAGGGGATAATATGAGCGACTTCGTCCTGTTGATCGTGTTCGTTTCGTTCTCGGCTTTCTTTTCTCTGTCCGAGACGGCCATCACTGCCGTCAGCAGGATAAAGGTGAAAAGGTTCTTCAATCAGAACCTGTACGGCTCAAAGGCTCTCTATGAGCTGAGGGAGCATCCCAACAAAATGCTGTCCACGATACTTTTCGGCAACAATCTGGTCAACATTGCCGCGGTCTCCCTTGCCACCTCGATGATAATCAAAACGTTCGTTAAATATTCCATCACCAGCGAGAGCATCGCGATCAGCGCGGCGACCGTGATCATGACCACCGTGCTCCTTATTTTCGGCGAGATATCGCCCAAAACTATCGCGATAAAGTTTGCCGACAGGATAGCCCTGGTCGTGGCGCCGATAGTCAGCATCCTTTCGATAGTTTTCTATCCGTTCATTGTTTTGTTTAACTTCATATGCAAGCCGATAATAAAACTGTTCGGTGCAGACACCAAGATACACGTGCCTTTTGTGACCGAAGAAGAGCTTAAGATGCTGCTTTCGATGAGCGAGGAAGAAGGGGTGCTGGAGCAGGAAGAGAAAGAGATGATCCACAGCATCTTTGAGTTCAGCGATTCGATTGCAAAACAGGTAATGGTCCCGAGACCGGACATGTTCTGCCTCGATGTCAATACTCCTTTGAGCGAGGCCCTTGTCAAGATATCTGAAGAGGGCCATTCAAGGGTCCCTGTTTATGAAGGGACGATCGACAACATAATCGGGCTGGTGTTTGCAAAGGACCTGCTGGGCCTGTGTGTCGAGAACAGGAGCTCGACCCTGAGGGATATAGTAAGGCCTCCTCTTTTTGTGCCCGAGTCAAAAAAGCTTGACGAGCTGATGCGCCAGATGCAGTCAATAAGGACGCATATCGCCATCATCGTGGACGAGTACGGAGGGGTGGCGGGACTTGTTTCCCTGGAAGATCTTCTGGAGGAGATCGTGGGAGAGATAAAAGATGAGTTCGATACCGAAGAGAAGAACATCGAGGTCCTTGCGGACGGCTCGGTGCTTGTCGACGCCAGGCTTACCGTCAGCGAGGTCAACGAAAAAATAGGCACGACGGTCCCCGAAGGCGACTATGATACTATCGGCGGTTTTGTGTTATCATTGATTGGTAAGATACCTTCGGTCGGTGATACCGCAAGAGCGGAAGACTTGAGGATAACGATAGAAAAAGTGTTCAAGAGAAGGATAACCAGGATAAAGATAAACAGGGTTAAAGGAGAGGAAGCGGAGGGAAGCTCAATTGTCGGAGGATAAAAAGACAAAGTATATTTTCATCACGGGAGGAGTGGTCTCTTCCCTCGGAAAAGGCATCACGGCGGCTTCGATAGGCAGGATACTCAAGTCCCGCGGCCTCAAGGTTACCATCCAAAAGCTCGATCCCTACATCAACGTCGATCCCGGCACGATGAACCCCTACCAGCACGGCGAGGTCTATGTTACCGAGGACGGGGCCGAAACAGACCTTGACCTGGGCCACTACGAAAGGTTCATAGACGTCTTTCTCGGAAGGGTGAACAATGTCACCACCGGCATGGTCTACTGGACCGTGCTGCAGAAGGAAAGAAGAGGGGATTTTCTCGGAGGCACGGTCCAGGTGGTCCCTCACATCACCAACGAGATCAAGGACAGGATAAGGCGTGTCACAAAAGAGGAGCATTTTGACACCGTCATCTGCGAAATAGGCGGCACTGTCGGCGATATTGAAAGCCTTCCTTTTCTTGAAGCGATAAGGCAGTTCAGCAAGGAGGCCGGAAGATCGAACGTTGTCCACATACATGTAACGCTGGTCCCGTACCTCCAGGTCACAAATGAGTTCAAGACAAAGCCCACTCAGCACAGCGTGAAAGAACTTCGCGGCATCGGCATCCATCCCGAGGTCATCATCTGCAGGTCAACGGAGCCTCTCACCAGCGAGCTCAAGGAAAAGATCGCACTTTTCTGCGATACCGACAAAGAAGCGGTGATAGGCCTTGCTGACGTGAAGTCGATCTATGAGGTCCCGCTTGTCCTTCAGAAAGAAAAGCTTGACAGCATTATAATAAAATACCTTGACCTCAAATGCGGAAAAGAGGACCTTGCCGAATGGAAAAAAGACGTCGATATGCTACTTGACCCTCCCAAAAAAGTGAAGATCGCGCTTGTCGGAAAATATGTGGAGCTCAGCGACGCTTATATCAGCGTAGTGGAGGCCATGAAGCACGCGGGAATAGCCAATAAGGTCGGAATAGAGATCATATGGGTCAATTCCGAAAAGATCGAAAAGGACGCGGATATCTCCGGTCATTTCAACGGAGCTCACGGGGTGATCGTCCCCGGAGGGTTTGGAACAAGGGGAGTGGAGGGCAAGATAAGGGCGGTCCAATATGCCAGGGAGAACAAGGTCCCGTTCCTGGGGCTGTGCCTGGGAATGCAGTGCGCGGTGATAGAGTTTGCCAGGAACGCATGCGGCATGAATGACGCGAACAGCTCTGAATTCGATCCCAAGACGCCGTTCCCGGTGATAGATTACATTCCCGACCAAAGGTACATCAAGGAGATGGGCGGGACCATGAGGCTGGGGGCTTATCCATGCAGGATCAGGAAAGGCACGAAGCTTTATGATGCGTACAAAGAGACGCTAGTCCAGGAAAGGCACAGGCACAGGTACGAGGTCAACAACGAGCTGAGGCCGAGGCTGGAGGAAAAAGGCATGGTCTGCTCGGGAATATTCGAGGAAGCGGACCTTGTGGAAGTGATGGAGCTGAAGGGCCATCCGTGGTTCGTTGCCACCCAGTACCACCCCGAGTTCAAATCAAGGCCCAACAGACCGCACCCGCTTTTCCGGGATTTCATCAGGGCAGCCGCTGTCAGGAGCGGCGAGCAGGAGACGCTGTTCTAAACTGTATCGTTGATCTTTCATGTAAGGGCGGGTTTCAAACCCGCCCTTACTATTTATATTCATACAAATACGTTATATAATAATAAACGGAGGAGTGGCCGAGTGGTTGAAGGCGGTCGCCTCGAAAGCGACTATACCTTAACGGGTATCGGGGGTTCGAATCCTCTCTCCTCCGCCAGCAAAAATCAATGAACCTCAAAAAAAGTTCCAAAGCCGTCATCTTTGACATGGACGGCGTGATAGTCGATTCAATGCCGTACCATTATATCGCCTGGTACGAGGCGCTGCGTCCTTACGGCATCAGGGTAACGGCTTATGATGCGTATACAAGGGAAGGGGAGATGTGGCAGAAGACCCTCGCAGATCTTTTTGGCCGTGAAGGCCTTCGGCTCGATAAGAACATTATGAAGGATATCTTTGATTCCAGGCAGAAGGTGTTCAAAAAATATTTTAAGCGCCATATATTCAAAGGCGCTTTCGAGTTCATTTCCTGCCTGAAAGGGAAAGGCTACGCACTTGGCCTTGTTACCGGAACTCCGTTGTCGGAGGTCAAAAAGATTCTGCCCAAAAAGGAGCTTTCGACGTTCGGCGCGGCGGTGACGGGGGCTATGGTTAAAAAAGGAAAGACCCATCCCGAGCCGTACCTTACGGCGGCAAAGCTTCTCAAGGTCCGGGCTAAGGATTGCGCGGTGATCGAGAATGCCCCGCTCGGCATAAGGGCCGCTAAAGCCGCGGGCATGAAATGTTTTGCGGTAACGACCTCGCTTCCGGGACAATACCTCAAAGGGGCTGATATAATTGTTGATAAGCTCGAGGATGTGATGACAAAGATCAGTCCGGTATGTAAATGACGCGGAGAGGTGGCCGAGCGGCTTAAGGCGCACGCCTGGAAAGTGTGTATACGTGAAAGCGTATCGAGGGTTCAAATCCCTCCCTCTCCGTTCCCTATTTTTTCAGCAGCCACAGTAGTTCCTTGACTTTCAGTGCCCTGTTTCTCAGATTTCTTGATCCCCGGTAGGTATTGTATGCTTTTTCTTTGACCGTCCATTTTCCGTATTTTGAAAGGATCGACCTCAGCGTCTTTAAAGGAATGATCCCCTCGTCGTTGTAGGAAAGAACGATGAACTTTGCCCTCAGATGCTTTATCAGGTCGTCAAGCGCCACAATAGCGGCCTTTCTTTTATTGTACGCGGACCTGTTCCAGTTTTTAGATATGCCGCTCACGCCGTCCTGAATGTCAAAATCCTTGTAATCATTTATCAGATTAAGCATGAAATAATTCGAGCCGTAGGGATGCTGGTTGTACGGGGGGTCGAGATAAACGAGGTCAAATTCCGGAAGCCCCGGGTCTTTGACAAGCTCATTGATGTCTTTTTTAAGGACTTTCGTTTCGCATTCAATATCTGAAAAGACAGGCATTTTAAGGCTGATCTCCTGTTTTATCCTGTGAAGCGCGTTCTCCCCCTTGCCCCCGAAATGACCTATGCCGTGTTTTTTATGGAAACCCTTGAACACTCCGGACGTGTTGGTGTGGATAGAAGCTTCCACCAGCAGGGCAGCAAGGCAGAAAACGCGGTATTTTTCCGGGATGTCCGACGCGATAAGCCTTCTGATGTTGTCTATTATCTGAGCGTTCTTGTTGGTGTAAAAAACGCGCTCTCCTTTTCGGATGCTGCTGTCATTCCGGGGAGAATAATTGAGGCGGATAAACCCGGGCTTATTCGACAACAATTTGCGCTCATTCAGGAGATCAATATATGATCTGAGCTTTCTTTGGTCTATGTCCGATCTGTTGGCAAGGTAGCATTTGTTGATGGTATAGCTGTAATTTTCCAGATCATTGACATAAAGTTCCCCGGCATAATATTTCAGGAGCCTTGCAGCGGCGCCGCCGCCCGAAAATCCGTCAAGGATAATAAGCTTGTCTTTACCCAGAGATCTCCTTACAAAGGCAAAACTTTCGTTCAAGAACGGGAGCAGGGCCCTTTTGTTGCCGATATATGTGATCAGCTGTGAAACAAAATAGGGGCCGTCAAGGTCCGGTCCAGCCGCGGGAACAAAAATACTTGCCATTTCTTTGATATATGTTATCATAATGCCAATTGATCCGTGAAGAAAATATTTTGCAGAAGGAATGTTCTGTCGGTTGTGTTTTTGTGTGCGCTGGCTCTGCCGTCGGAGGGCGCGCCGGTCTTCATTGATTCCGGACTGAGTTTTGGCAATGCGGACGAAGGAACTATCTCCGGCCAGAACTACACATGGGAAAGCGAGCCGCTGCGCGACATGGCTTTCTGGATAAAGATCGAACCCGGTTCCGACCTTGTTGACGGAAGCAAAAGGTACCAGTTCATACTGGAGATGAAAGCGCCATACAAGCCCATGGTCCTGGCGGAGGGGCCCTTCGATTTTGACGGCGACGGGGAAAGCGTCGTGTATAAGAGCACCTGGTTCTTTGCCAACGCACGGACGATCGATTTTCCGACCCCCGAGGTTTACGGCACCTGGGAGGTCGGTTTTGATATCAGGAACAAAAACACGGGTGAGCAGATAAATGTTGAAAAGTTCAAGTTCGAGCTGATCGACATATCGGAAGGCAGATCAAAGGAGAAATATCAATGGGGAAAGTTTCGATAATTTTGGCGGCAGCGCTGTTGATGCTTCAGGTCCGGGCATTCGCGGTCCCAGTCGTTAAGGACGCAGGGGTGAGCGCGGGAAACTATGCGGAGAACAGGATGCTTGATGCCAGAACTTCCTGGATGTCCCAGCCCGAGCAGTGGATGGTATTCTGGGCAAAAATAGATCCCAAGTCCGACCTCGACGGCGATTCAAGGCGGTTCTATTCCAAGGTCGAGTTCATATCTCCCGACAACACGCTTAAGATCCTGGACGGGCCTTTTGCCTTTGACGATGAAGGGACGGCAAAGATATTCAAGACCAGCTCGTTTTTTGCTAACGCGAGCACTCCCGAGGTCCCCAGGCCCTTCGCTTTCGGACGCTGGACGGTCAATTTTTATGTGTTCGATGAAAAGAACGGCGAGAGTGTCATGGCAAAGACGATAAACTTTGAGATGATGGAGAGCAGAGCGCTGGCTCCCGCTGCCGGATTTGGCACGCCTGAAGCAGGGGCCGTATCTTCGCCGGAGCCGTTCTACATGGAGATTGCGCCGGCCATTGAAAAAACGGAATCGGAGATAGCAAGCGAAACCGAGATAAAAAAACTGAAGGCCGAGCTAAGCGAGATAAAAAAGATGCTGGAGACCAAGGTCAGCAAAAAACCAAAAGCAAAGTCCGTCAAAAAGAAGGCCCCCAAAAAATCCTGAAAATCTGTTAGCATTAGATTATCATGCGGATAAACCTTGCAGGGTACAATATCGACACGGATGTGCTTGAAGAAATGAAGCAGGCTTTTCCGCAGAGGCAGGACGCAACGCCCGAAACGCTTTCCGCCGCGTACGCCAGGATCAGCCGGGACCCCAGGGAGATAGACGAGCTGCGCAAGGACTCGCGCCGGGAGGTTGAAAAGGCAAGAAAGTCGAACAGTTCTATAATCTTCAAAATGGGGCATCACTCTGTAGCAGAGCACGCGGTCTTCAATTTTGACATCATAGGCATTTCAAGGCTGGCGGCAGAGGCCCTTGAACATTTCAGGCTCGCTTCTTTCACCGAAAAATCCCAGAGATACATTAAGCTCGAGAACGATTTTGTCATTCCCGATGAGATAAAAGGGACCTCTGTCGAAGGCAGCTTTATAAATGCAGTGAAGGAGCAGAACGCTCTTTATCACAAGCTTAAGGAAAAGACCCTGCCGGAGGACGCCAGGTACATTACTTCTCTTGCAACTCAGGCCCAGCTGGGGCTTACCGTGAACGCAAGGAACCTGGAGCTTATTTTCAGGAGATTTGCCTCGCAGCCCCTGGCTGAGGTCAAAGAACTTTCTAAAAAGATGTTCGATCTGGCGGCGGAGATAGCGCCGTCGATAATACTGTTCACCGAGGAGAATGATTTTGATGGGAAGAGCTACGATGAGATAAAATTCGAAATTCGAAATTCGAAATTCGAAATAAATTCTAAATTCCAAATGCAAAATTCGATACAAGAGGTAAAGCCGGTTGATTTTACAAAAGACGCCGATGATATTCTGGTCACAAGCCTTCTTTTTGCGGTGAGCGGGGAGGGGTATGAGGGCTGCAGGGAGAAGGTCAAAAGGATGACGGCAGAGGAAAAGGCGGCTGTCGTGAAGGCTTCGGTAAAATACATGCAGTTCTACGATACGGTCCTGAGAGAATTCGAGAATATCGACCTGACCTTTGAGGTCGTCCTGTCAGCGGCCTGTTTTGCCCAGCTTAAGCGCCACAGGATGGCAACCATCATCGCTCAGCCGTATGATATTGCGCTCGGAGTGACGGTCCCGCCTTCGATAAAAGAAATAGGGATGGAGAAAGAGTTCATGGAAGTTATCGGAAGAACGGAAGATGTCTACGAAAAAATATCCAAAGTGAGCGGGCTTGCGGCTCCGTATGTCCTGACCAACAGCCACAGAAGGCGGGTCCTCTTTAAATGCAACGCCAGGGAGCTCTATCATGTTTCCAGGCTTAGGGAAGACGCCCACGCGCAGTGGGACATACGGAATATATCAAAAAAAATGAGCGAAGAAGCGAAAAAGGTCATGCCGCTTGCGATGCTGTTAATCGGCGGCAAGGACGCCTATCCGGAGGTATACAGGAAAATATTTGAGAAGTGCCCAAAGATGTAGGCCCTCACCCCGGCCCTCTCCCGGAGGGAGAGGGCGATTAATAATGTTAATAGAATCATTAAACCTGAACGATCATGATTTTCCCTCGCCCGCGGCCAGCGGGAGAGGGGGGACCCCACGCCACAGGCGGGGGGTGGGTGAGGGCTGGAGAATATTCTTATTAGGAATTCTATTTTTGTCGGTTTCCGTCCAACCCTGTTTGTCTGCGAGCCGGTTCCACACGCTCGATAACAAGTTAAAGGCCATCGCCTTTAAGCGCTACGGAAAGCAGGTCTACAGAGGCTATGCGATTGGGATATCGTTCAGGGACCTGCGCACCGGATACCTGATATCGGTGAACGGGAACAGGACCTTTCCCGCGGCATCGATCATCAAACTTCCGGTGATGACCTATCTTTTTTATTTGTCAGACCATAATCTGATCGATCTCAGCGAGCACATCGGCTTCTCTTATGCCGACAAGCTGCCCGGCGCCGGCATCCTCCAGTGGCTCCAGCCGAGCAGATATACCCTGTGGAACTACTGCAGAATGATGATCTCCCTGTCCGACAACACCGCGACCAGGCTGCTGGTCAACAGGGTGGGGAGGAAGAACGTGAACAGGTACTGCAGAAAGATCGGGCTGTACAAGACATTCCTCTTGAACTCTAACCCCCTGACCGAGCCGCCGAACAGGAGCGCCAACCTTACGACCCCCAATGACATCGCAAAACTCCTTGCAAGGATAGAAAAAGGGACGGGTTTCAAGCCTTCATCAAGAAAGGACATGCTCTCTTTCATGATGGGACAGAAATACCGCTTCGGCATCCCTTTTGCTCTTCCCAAGGGTTTCCGCTGCGCCAACAAGACAGGCAACATCTCGAACGTCCTGCACGACTGCGCCATAGTGTACGCGCCGCGCGGAAAGTATGTCCTGTGCGTCTTCACAAAAGGGTTCAAAAGGGACAAGGCTGCAAGGATGGTCATCAACAAGGTCTCGGCCGCCGTCGCGGCATATTACAGGTAACCTCACCCCGCTGAAATCAGCTATAATATAATATATGAAAACACGATTCGTTCTTTTATTCTTCATGATAGCTGCCGCTATGGCGGTAGCGTTCATTCATATATCGAATATAAGTAAAAAAGTATATCCTATTACCCTTGAAGGACAGGTGCTGTCTTTTGCGGCAAAATACCCGGCGCAGGACGTCCTTGTCATTTCAAAATCTAAACATCTTCTCTATTACTGCAATAATGGTCTGATGGTGCGCAGGACGGCGTGGAACGGATTTGACCTGGCTTTTCCCGCTCCGATCGCCATCGGCATGGGAGGAAGGTACGAGACCCCGGCCGGAGAATATTATATCTGCCAGAAGAACCCGAACAGCCGCTATACCCTTTTCCTGGGGCTCAGCTGGCCGAACATAGCTGACGCAAACAGGGCTATTGAGCTGGGCTCAAGGCTCAGCGCCTACGATTACAGAAGAATAGTCGCGGCCAACGTGCTAAGGCAGCAGCCTCCCTGGGACACTCCTCTCGGCGGGACTTACGGCATTCACGGAGCCCCTACATATATGAAGTACGCGGTCGATAGGATGGAAAGGGGCAACCCCGACCTCATTTATGTGACAAAAAAGGATAATACAAGAGGCTGTGTGGCGGTTGAGCATCGCTTCCTAAGGTTCCTCTTTGCAAGGGTGGATGAAGGAACGCCGGTCCTTATCCTCAACTAAAATGGGATTCTGCATTAACTGCGACAACCGCCACGGCTGCAAGTCAAAAACGCCTCCCTGCATAGAACTGATGAGAAAAGAAAATGTCAAAGATATGTGCGGGAAGGAATATCTTAAATCCGTAACAAAGCTTGAGCTTTGCAGGGAATGCGACTTTTTTTATTCATGCTGGGGAGAGACGGAGTTCGGCAAAGCTACTTCTTCAGCCTGAAATGCGTCTCCACATCTCCGACAGCTTCAAAAGTTTCCTTGTTGACCGATACAATGACCTTTTTGGTCTTTATCCACTCGCCCTCTTTTTCAATATGGACATTGCCGGTCATTGTTATTGTTTCCGTCTTTTCGTCGTAAAAAGCCCTGTCGGCCTTTGCCCTCTTGTTCTTCTGCAAAAGGAGCACGCTTCCTTCCGCAAGGGCGTCGCCGCTCCTTGTCGAGACCCTCAGACTGTCGCTGTTCAAAAGCACCCCGTCCCTGAGGACCTTTTTTGCCTCGATGTTCTTTATTTTTTCTATCGAGCTTTCTTTGAGAATATCGGAGCCTTTTCTTATATAGACCCTGACATGGCTCCTGAGGGTGGCTGTCCCGCGTTTATCGTCGAATGAAAGCGCCTCGGAAGAGGCTATCTTGCCTTTCTGCGTGAGAAGCACGCCCCCGTTCATCGCGCCGCTGTAGTCCTTTGTAGAAAAAAGCAGGCCGTCCGCCCGTATCGACGTCACCATTTTTTTCTTGGTTATTCGGACGTTCACTTCGCCGGTGCCCTGAAGAAGGTCCCTGCGGTAGTAACTTTCCATGGTCGTCGAAGAGATGATGTGATCTCCGGCCTTTACATACGGGCTTTTAGTCATCATCGCGACGTTCCTTTCGTGGTCCGCTTCGACTTTTCCGGCCCTGGCGGAATACTTCCTGTCAAAAACGCTGACATTGTCGGCTGTAGATCTTTTGATGTTGGACCTGTAGTCAAGGTGAAAGGCAAGGATGCGTGAAAAGCCTTTGGAAGGCTCCCTGAGCACTTCGGTCGTGCTGGCGTGGGCTATATCGACCCTTGCTTCAAGGGGCCGGGGCTCGGCTGTGGAGCCGAAAGCCTCGATCCTGTCGTTATACCTTGTTACGACTACCTTTTGCGCCCTGATGTCCTTTATGATGAGCCGGCCTTTTTTGTAAACGTTCCCGCTGAAGACGTCATCGAACTCAATGACCTCATTGCCCCTGCCGGCCGAAAGCCTTTTTGACGATATTTCCCAGCTCTTTTTACCGTCCTCAAAGCCTGTTACCGAAAGGTCTCTCGCGTCCAGGACCTTTTCTTTCCTTACGTCGGAAAGCATCCTGATATCGGGGACGACCACATAAAGAACAGCAAGAAAAACGGCGAACACCGCCGACATTATAACAACGGCCTTTTTATCGTCAAAAAGTTCAAAAAAATGTCGCATTTTTATATTATGAAAAAGAATACCACGGTTGACGCTATTTTGAAAGAGATGATAGAATAAAATCGTAGGGGAGTAATATATTGCGCCCGTACATATATGCCTGTAAATATAGAAAGGGGAAAAGGAAAATGGCAGGAAAAGTGAAAGTCGGGATCAACGGGTTCGGAAGGATAGGCAGGCTCGTGTTCATGGCCCTGGTGGAAAAAGGGGTCCTTGGAAAGGAAGCGGACGTTGTGGGCGTGGTGGATATCAGCACCGACGCAAAATATTTTGCTTATCAGCTAAAGTACGACTCAGTCCACGGCAGGTTCAAGGCAAAGATCTCAACCGAAAAGAGCTCCCCGTCAGCGGAGGCCGACGATGTGCTTGTGGTCAACGGGGAAAAGGTCAAATGCATAATGGCGACAAAAGACCCGTCTCAGCTCCCGTGGAAAGAGCTGGGGGTAGATGTGGTCATAGAATGCACCGGTCTGTTCACGGATTCTGAAAAAGCAAAAGGCCACCTGGCCGCGGGGGCCAAAAAGGTCATAATCTCGGCGCCGGGAAAAGGCGACGTGAAGACGATCGTCATGGGCGTCAACGACGGCGAATATGATTCCGCAAAGCACAATATCGTTTCCAACGCCTCCTGCACGACCAACTGTCTTGCTCCCCTTGTCCATGTGATCCTTAAGGAAGGCATCGGCATCGAGACGGGCCTGATGACGACCATCCACGCATACACGGCGACCCAGAAGACCGTTGACGGGCCGTCCAAAAAAGACTGGAGAGGCGGCAGGGCCGCGGCGATCAATATCATCCCGTCTTCAACAGGCGCCGCAAAGGCCGTGGGAGAAGTGCTCCCATCGACAAAAGGAAAACTGACCGGAATGTCCTTCAGGGTGCCGACAGCCGATGTCTCGGTAGTCGACCTGACGTTCCGTTCGGTAAAAGACACCTCGATCGAAGAGATAGACGCGGCTCTAAAAAAAGCTTCGGAAACTTATTTAAAGGGGTTCCTCGGAGTTGCAAATGAAGAGGTCGTGTCCACTGACTTTATCCACGACGAGCGCTCTTCGATCTACGATTCGCTGGCGACGCTCCAGAACAACCTGAAGGGCGAAAAAAGGTTCTTTAAGGTCGTTTCCTGGTACGATAATGAATGGGGTTATTCGAACAGGGTAGTGGACCTCCTGGTAAAAATGATAGGCAAAGGGCTGTAAAAGATGAAAAAATGCATCTCAGACCTTAAGGGCAGCGACCTGAAGGGTAAAAGGGTCCTGGTCAGGGTGGATTTCAACGTTCCTCAAGACAAGAAGACCGGCGCCATCACAGACGACAGAAGGATAAGGGAATCCCTTCCCACGATAAAATACCTTATCGACAGGGGAGCCAGGGTGGTTCTTGTTTCGCATCTGGGCCGCCCTGCAGGGGTAACCGAATCCCTCAGGATGAACCCTGTCGCGAAAAAGCTCGAAGAGCTCCTCGGTAAAAAGGTCCAAAAGCTTGACGACTGCATAGGAGAAGAGGTCGAGGCGGCTGTTTCAAAGATGAGCGACGGCGACGTCACGCTTCTTGAGAACGTGAGGTTCTACGGAGAGGAAGAGGCAAATGACGAGAACTTTGCAAAAAAACTGGCCTCTCTAGCCGACGTTTACGTCAATGACGCTTTCGGGACCGCGCACAGGGCGCACGCCTCTACGGAAGGGGTCGCTCATATCCTTCCCGGCGTCTGCGGCTTTCTTATCAGAAAAGAGCTTGAGTTCCTCGGCGGCGCGCTCACAAACCCCAAAAAACCTTTTGTCGCAATAATCGGCGGCGCAAAGATCTCGACCAAAATAACCGTTATCAGGAGCCTTGCGCAGAAAGTGGATGTGCTTGTGATCGGCGGCGGCATGATCTACACGTTCATGAAGGCCCAGGGGTTCGAGGTCGGCAAGTCTCTTGTCGAATCAAAGTTCCTTGACCAGGCAAAAGTGATCTGGTCCCAGCTAAAAGGGCTTCCAAACCTGAAATTGATAGTTCCGGTTGACCATGTTGTGGTCCCCGAGCTGAACGCTGACGCTCCCGCAAAAGTGGTGGGCAACGATGCAATACCCGCTGACATGCTCGGAGTCGATATAGGGCCCGAGACCGTCAAACTTATCAAAGAAGAGATAAAGAACGCGGGCACCGTGGTATGGAACGGGCCGATGGGAGTGTTCGAAATAGAGAAGTTCGCAAAAGGCACAAACGAGGTGGCAAAAGCTCTTGCGGAGTCAAAGGCCATCACGATAGTCGGCGGAGGGGATTCGGCCTCCGCTGTTGAAAAAGCCGGGGTTGCCGATAAGATCTCCCACATCTCCACGGGAGGCGGCGCGTCGCTCGAGTTCCTCGAGGGCAAAGAGCTTCCGGGGATCGCCATACTGCAGGAAAAATAAATGGCGAACACAAAGACACTGGTCGTTATTAAACCGGACGGCATCAAGAAATCGCTCACAGGCAATATATTGTCCCGCCTTTCAGAAACAAAGCTCCGCATAATAGGCGCAAAGGTGCTCCATGTTACAAGGGAACTCGCCGAAAAGCATTACTCGCATCTCAAGGACAAGCCGTTCTTTGAGGATGTGGCGAAGTATATTTCCGGCGAAGTATATGATGAGCCGTACAGAAGGGTCCTGGCGCTGGTTTACACGGGCCCGGATGCGGTGGGAAAAGTGCGGAAGCTTGCCGGCGCCACAAATCCCGAAGAGGCCGATGCCGCGTCGATAAGGGGGCAGTACGGCAGGATAACTTCATCAGGCATTTTTGAGAACGTCCTCCACTGTTCCGCGACCCCCGAAGAAGCGGAGGTCGAGATAAAACTATGGTTCGAGCCGGATGAGATCATCGAAGACATCTATCCTACGGAAGAGATAGAGGTCAAGGTCCGGAAAAAAGTCTGGAAATAAGGGGTTTCCCAGAGCGAGCGAAGCGAGTCTAGGGGCCTATGGTTCAGTGGTAGAACGCGGCGTTCGCAACGCCGAGACCTGAGTTCGACTCTCAGTAGGTCCAGTTGATCATGAACAATAATCTTGCTTTAGTCCTCTCCGGCGGCTTTGTCAAAGGCGCCGCTCACATTTCTATCGCCGAAGAAATGTATAGGGGACGCAGATCGCAGCCCCTCGACTACGCTCGGGACAAGTACGCAGGTACATATTGCGCGAACGGCATTAAAGGTGTAGAATATTACACTGATAGGTGTAAATAACAACGTCATGATAAGCATAAGGTCAAAGATAACAAAAGA
>Ga0172375_10005962_pt1 | contig 17291 bp, 13 predicted proteins | sample LakKiv1m_FD_114537 | JGI IMG/M metagenome (GOLD analysis project Ga0172375, IMG submission 114537) | Freshwater microbial communities from Kabuno Bay, South-Kivu, Congo - kab_092012_11.1m | ecosystem: Environmental > Aquatic > Freshwater > Lake | place: Democratic Republic of the Congo...
ACCCCAAATCAATTAAAATTTGTGGATAAATTATGATTTTTTTTATTTAAAATTATTAAAGACAACCTTAATTGCTGTTGACAAAAGAAATGACCTCTGTTATACTCCAAATGATTAGTTCGCATTATCATTTCTAAACTTATTTAATATGATTACGGCCATTACCATAGCGCAAATCATTTCCGCGATTATCATGATGATTTTAATCTTGGTCCAAAACAAAGAAGGCGGACTCTCCGGCGTCTTTGGCGGAAATCAAGGCAACAACATATATCGCACAAAAAGAGGCGTTGAAAAAACCATTGGAATCGCCACTATTGTGTTTGCCATAATTTTTCTTGGCTTATCTTTTGCCAGCATTTGGCTCCAAGCCTAAAACTCGGACCAAAGCTTAATTTTTGCTGACAAAAAAACTTCAATCTGTGTCAATATTTTTTAAAATCAAAAATCTTTGGTCATTTTGGCATCAAAGTCGCCAAAATAACTGCAAAAAGTCCAAAAATTTTTATCTTCACGATGAACTTTTGGTCCAAAAATTAAATACAAAAAAACGCTTTCCGACAAGAGAACAGCTGGCTTATTCGTACAAATTTTTAACACCAAAAGAACGTCTTTTGGTGCGCGTTCTTCTCGGAGTAATCATTATCAGTTTTATCGGACTTTGTCTGAATCTCTATTGGACCAATTCTTCTCTTTTGCCAAAAAAGGGTGGACTTTATTCAGAAGGATTGATCGGTTCTCCGCGATACATCAATCCTCTTTTTGCGGTTGGCAATGACGTTGATTTGGATTTAACGGCCTTGATTTATTCCGGACTTTTTAAATTCACCAATCAGGGAGTTGAACCGGATTTGGCTGAATCATACGAAATAAATGAAGAAAAGAAAATTTACACCATCAAACTAAAAGACAATCTTTATTTTCATGATGGCGAAGCGCTTAACGCCGATGACGTGATGTTCACCTTTGGCAGAATCCAAAATCAAAAAAGCAAATCGCCTCTATATTTTACATTCCAAAACACCACCATAGAAAAAGTGGATGAAAAAACCATCAAATTTATTTTAACCGAACCGTTTGCGCCATTTTTGGAAAGTCTCACTGTTGGGATTCTTCCAGAACATGTTTGGAAAAATATTGAACCGGACAACATGTTGTTGGCTGAATACAATTTAAAACCAATCGGTTCCGGTCCTTTTCGCTTTTTGTCATTGACAAAAAGCTCCATCGGCAAAATCAAAAATATTAAATTAAAAAGTTTTGCCAACTATTATTATCAAGAGGCTTATATTGATGAATTTGACATAAAATTTTATGAATCTTTTGATTCGGCGGTTGAAGCCATGAATAATAAAAAAATTGACGGACTTGGTTATTTGCCAAAGGAACTTCGCCAGAGAATCATCAATAATCGGCAAATCAATTTTAATTTGCTTCACTTGCCTCAATATACAGCCGTTTTCTTTAATTATGAAAAAAATCCGATTTTAAAAGATTTAAAAATAAGGCAAATTTTAGCTAATGGGTTGGATAAACAAAAAATCGTCAATGAAATATTAAACGCCGAGGCCGAAGTCATTGATGGACCGATTTTGCCCGGATTTTTAGGCTATACTTCCGAAGTAAAAAAATATGATTTTGATGTTTTGACCGCTCGCGCAGAATTGGACAAACAAGGTTGGAAATTAAGCGAATATGTAAAAGAAAAAGAGAACTCGGAAGATTACCCATATTTAGTTAGAAAAGCGAATAATCAATATTTTGAATTTACTTTGACAACCGTAAATCAACCGGAAATAGTCAAAGTGGCCAAAGAAATTCAAAAATCTTGGCAAGAACTGGGTATCAAAGTGAATTTGCGAACGGTTAATGCCGAAGAAATGACCACAGTCATCGCTTCACGCGATTATGAAACTTTGCTTTATGGTCAAATTTTGGGTTTTGATCCTGATCCATATCCATTTTGGCACAGCAGTCAAAAATCAGTTTACGGTTTGAATTTATCATCTTTTACAAATTCAGAAATTGATAAATTATTGGAAGAAGCTCGCAAAACCATTGATGAAAAAGCTCGCGGTCAAAAATATGAATCTTTTCAAAAAATCGTAGCGGAAAATTTACCGGCCATCTTTCTGTATAATCCGACTTACACTTATCCGCAAAACAAAATTTTAAAAGGCTTCAATAATACCAAGATAATTTCTCCGGCCAATCGCCTGATAAATTCCAATTCTTGGTATATCAAAACAAAACGCGTTTGGAATGAATAAGTGAGTGGTGATTTTGCCGACAGGCAGGCAGTGAATGATCACGGTTATAAATTCATCCAAAATCCAATTCTTTTATTATTTTATAATCAAAAAAACTTCTTGTTTTTGTTTTATTTTTAATTTAAAACAAAAAAACCGTTTACACCTATTTCTGATAATAGAAAATGACGTTTTGTCCCTCCTTAATTATTAATTCTAAATTTTAAAATATTTATTTTATGTTTCAACAAAAAAAATCATTTAACAACAGCCGTCCCAATCGGCCAAATCAACGTCCGCACGGACGCGCCACTTCTCCGGTTGTGGCCGCAAAAATAAAAGCGTTGCAAACCGCGCGCATCAATCCGACTCCGCCAAGAATTCCGACTTTTCCTGTTGCCGGCGGATTTTTCTTTCGCTCTCCGGACAGCAAACAAACACCACTGCGCGTGATGGTTCTTGGCGGATTGGAAGAAGTCGGTCGCAATATGTCAGTCTTGGAATTCGGCAATGACATTATTATTATTGACATGGGCTTGCAATTTCCAGAAGAAAACATGCCCGGCATTGATTACATTATTCCTGATATTACTTATTTAAAAGGAAAATTAAACAAAATCCGCGGCGTTATTATCACTCATGGACATTACGATCACATTGGCGCGATTTCTCATCTGATGCCAGAATTAGGCAATCCCCCGCTTTATACCGCCAAATTAACAGCCGGTTTAATAAAAAAAAGACACGAGGAATATCGCCAACCGCCTTTGGATATTCGCGTTGTTGATCCTGATACCGACAAAATTCAACTTGGTCAATTTGAAGTGGAATTTTTCCGAGTCAATCATAATATTCCGGACAGTTTTGGCGTGGTTATGAATACGCCGATCGGCGCAATAGTGCATACCGGAGATTTCAAAGTTGACTTGAGTCCGATCAACGATAAACCAATTGATTTAAATAAAATCGCGTTAATCGGCGCGCGCGGAGTCTTGGCTTTGATGGCCGACAGCACAGACGCCGAGCATCGCGGACACCAAATTTCCGAAGGTGAAATAACCACTTCCATTGAAACCATTTTTCAAGAAGCCCAAGGTCGCATTATTGTCGGGACATTCGCTTCTTTAATAAATCGTATCCAACAAGTTTTGACTTTGGCGGAAAAATACAATCGCCGCGTTTATTTGGATGGACGCAGTATGAATTCTAATGTGGAAATCGCTTATGAACTCGGATATTTAAAATTCAATCGGCATAATGTTGTTGATGAAAACGCGGCCAAAAGGACGCCCGATGACAAATTGGTCATTATTGGCACCGGCGCGCAAGGCGAAAAAAACGCGGTTTTGAATCGCATCGCCAATCACGATCACAAATTTTTGCATGTCAAGAAAAACGATTCCATTCTTTTTTCTTCTTCGGTTATTCCGGGCAACGAAAGAACCATCCAAAATTTGAAAGATTCTTTTTATAAACAAGGCGCAAAAGTTTATCATTACCAACTCATGGATGTGCACGCCGGCGGTCATGCCAAACAAGAAGATTTGAAATTGATTATCAGACTTTTTAATCCGCAATATTTGATTCCGATTGAAGCCAACCATTACATGCTCCGCATTCACGGACAATTGGCCGAAAGCGTAGGCATGAAACCGGAAAATATTTTTATCGCGGCCAATGGTCAAGTGATTGAATTTTCCAGACCGGCCAATGCCACAGAAACAGTTGGACGCTTAACCGATGAAAAAGTGCCAACCGAATATGTCATGGTTGACGGCCTCGGCGTGGGCGATGTTTCCAGTATTGTTTTGCGCGACCGCCAAATGATGAGCGAAGACGGCATGTTTGTCGTCATCGCCATGGTCAAAAAAAACAACGGCGAACTGGTTGGCAGTCCGGATATTATTTCCCGCGGGTTTGTGCATATGAAGGAAAACAAAAAACTGATTGAAGAAGCTCGTATTTTTACAAAAAAAATAATTGCTTCCAAGCCCGGTCAAACTTTTGATCCCATGTTTTTGAAAAACAAGTTGCGCGATGAAATCGGCGAATTTCTTTACAAAAAAACCAAACGCCGCCCGATGATTTTGCCAGTGGTGATTGAAGTTTAACCTTTAAAATAAAAACTCCCCCGATCATGGGGAGTTTTGTTTTTAATTTTAAAAACATTATTCTTGTTTTTTTACCATGCGGCAAAAACCGGTTAAGGCGTCCTCTACAAGTTAAAAACTTTTTGCGCTTTTTCCGCTTCGGACAGTCCATTTCCAACGTCAATTTTAACATTATCAACAAAACGCGCGGCCAAAAAATCTTCGGCGAATTCCAATTCCACGGTCCATCGCCTATCACCAACTTTAATTGACAACTGTTTGGTTGACGGAAATTTTTCAACTTTGAATTTTTTTTCCAAAACATTTTTTAAGCGCTGTTTTTTTTGGTCGTCAATTTGATCAAATTTTTGATGTATTTTGACACCCGGAATATACAATCCGCCATTAGCCAAAAAACCTTTAATAGGCTCATTTTCATCCAACCAATCAAATCGCAAAAGACGACAATTCAATTTGGCGGCTTTGAATAATTGAAATGAAAACAAACGGTAAAGATTGGCGCAATTTTCCATTGTGAACCCTCCAAAAAAATCAAAGAACCAGATAATTTTACGCAAATAACCGCTAATTGTCAAATATAAATTGGATTTTCCTCCTTCATTTGCTATAATTAAATAGTGCAAATTTTATTACTAACCGATTTTATGAAATCAAGACTCTTCAGCGGCATGCAGCCGACAGGCATCATCCATTTAGGCAATTATTTTGGCGCGCTCCACAATTGGCTGGAACTGCAAAATCAATATGAATCTTTTTTTTCCATCGTTGATCTACACGCGTTGACAATTTATCAAGAACCCCAAAAGTTAAACGCGCAAATTTTCAATTTGGCAAAAATTTATCTGGCTGCCGGACTTGATCCGAATAAATGCGTTATTTTTCGTCAATCGGACATACCGGAACATTTGGAACTGTCATGGATTTTAACTTGTCTCATGCCCATGGGAGAACTTAATCGCATGACCCAGTTTAAAGACAAATCAGCCCAACACGAAGACAATATCAACGCCGGACTGTTCACCTATCCCTGCCTTATGGCCGCGGATATTTTACTTTATGATTCAGCAATCGTGCCAGTTGGCGAAGATCAGGTCCAACACGTGGAATTAACCAGAATGATCGCCAAAAAATTCAACAACATTTATGGAGAAACTTTTAAAATCCCGGAAATTTTTCTTAATAAAATTTCCGCTCGTTTAAAAGGTCTTGATGAGCCAAACAAAAAAATGAGCAAATCCGCGCCATCCGAATACAACTACATCGCTCTGACCGATTCACCTGATTTAATTCGTAAAAAAATAAAAAAAGCGGTCACCGATTCCGGCTCGGAAATCAAAGGAGGGGCGGACAAACCGGCTTTATCAAATTTACTGGCCATTTATTCTTTGGTTACCGGTTTAACAATCAAACAAATTGAAAAAAACTTTTCCGGTCAAGGTTATGGTGCTTTTAAAAACGACCTTGCGGAAAAAGTGGTTGCCTTTTTGCAACCGATTCAAGAAAAATATAATTCTTACAGCGATAAATATATCACGCAAATTCTCGCTGATGGCGCCGCCAAAGCGCAACAAGTGGCGACAAAAAAAATGAAAAAAATCAAAAAAATCATCGGGTTGTAAATTTTTATTTTTAAAAAATAAAAAAGCCGACGGAATTGTCCGCCGGTTTTTGATTCGTTGAATTAAAAAACAATTTTTAATCCCTTTTCAATATACTCTATTTCCACTACTGAAAAAGGAACCATCATTTCCATTTTGCCGGAAAAATTCGCAAACATCCATACTGTCGTGCTATTAAACCAAAATCCCAGACTGCCAAAATTTTTTGTTTGATCCAGATTGTTATTATTCATTTGACAATGAACATTAATATTCGGTGGGTCAGGGTCAAAAAACATTGACCACAAAAAATCAGCCAAATATTCCGAGGTTTCCGGACTCTTGCCATTGATGACAATAAAATCTTTCAACTCCGCAAAATATTCATTGACTTTCTTCTCAAAATCTCCTTTTACCTGTGGCCAAATCATTTTTTCTCCTTATTCAAAGAATTTTGTTTTCTGATCATTTTGACCATTTCTAAAACAGCCAAATTTTTTTCTTTGCCAAGGAAAAAATCGTCTTTGCAAAAAGCTCTTTTTAATTTGTTCCCATTTCCCAAGTAAAATTCCAAACCGTCTCTTTGTTCCTCCAATATTTTTTTTATGGGATATAAAATAATTTCTCGTCGGCAAAAAAACCAAAACGGATAATCCCCGACAAAAGAAAATGCTTCATAAGGAGAGCCAAAAAAATATTGTCTATTGATGTGAAACGTGTCAGGATTTATCAAAACATTATTTTCTTCGGTGCAAAAAAATTTAACGACCATTAACGAACCGCTTTCAATAATACCGGCAACGGGAATCAAACAAAAATCTTGATTTACAAACCAACCCAAGATGTGCATTTTATCCTCCAATAAATTATTAAACAACAACTTAACGCAAATTTACACTATTTTTTTAAAAATGTCAAAAAGTTTTATTCCATTCACGCAAAAAGCTTTTATTTAATTTTACACAAAATATTGACAAAGCTTTATAAAAATGCTAAACTTACTCCAGCTGATGACCGGCCATTTGATCGCTCCGATGTTTTTCGGGGAGGAAAGTCCGGACACTCCGGTCTTTTGCAAAATTGACCAATGGTAGCAGGTAACCCCTGCCAATCGCAAGATAGAGGTGCGAACAGAAACGGCTAAGCCGCAAGGCAAAGCTTTCTGCGCAAGCAGAAATTTTTCAATGCGAATTGAAAATGAAACGGCTAAATCCTTACCAGAGCGCAAGGGCAAGTTAGGTAGCCCGCCAGAAATCAAAAGCGATTTTGATTCCAGATAGATGATCAAAAGTTCCGAATTTATTTTGGGATGTACAGAATCCGGCTTATTAGCCGATCATCAGCCAACAAAAAGAACTTTGCAAAAAGTTTTTTTTGTTTCTCAATTTTTATTTGTTTGTTTTTATTGAAAGATGATATAATTATAAAGATAATTACGAATTCCAAATTACTAATTACAAATTAAATGATAAAAACAGAAAAAGAAAATATTATAAAAACAAAAAGTTTTGAATTCTCTTTATCAATAATTTTTTTGTTTAAAAAATTAAAAGAACAAAATGAATATATAATTTCAAAACAACTTTTGCGAAGTGGAACAAGTATCGGCGCAAACATAGAAGAAGCAATCGCGGGTGAAAGTAAAAAGGACTTCGTACACAAAATGGCAATTGCCAGAAAAGAAGCAAGAGAAACAAAATACTGGCTAAAACTATTAAATTTCAGTGATTTAGTAAAAATTGATCTATCTAATTATTTGTCTGACATAGATGAAATCATAGCCATTTTGGTAAAAATAATAAAATCATCAATCCGTAGCTCATAATTGATCCTTCGTAATTTGTAATTTGTAATTCGTAATTTGTAATTTGTAATTCGTAATTCAATGTCATAGTTATGAAAAAAAAATCAGAACTATTTTTCACTTTTATAAAATTTCCGGTTGATTTTTTAATTTTAATCATGTCCGGGATACTCGCCTATTTGATTCGCTACAACGAAAATATCCAAGAGATTCGGCCGATTATTTTTGATTTGCCATTTGAAAAATATTTGACGGCCGTTATTTTAACTTCCATGTTTTGCCTGATCTGTTTTGCCATTATCGGGTTGTATTCTTTTACTCGCCGAAAAGTTACCGACGAAATCGCCAAAATTATTTTGGCCACATCTTCCGGATTGACCGGTGTAATTTTTTACATGTTTTTTGTGCGTGAATATTTTTCCTCGCGTTTTATTGTTTTGACGGCATGGATTCTCTCCATTGTTTTGATCTCTTTGGCCAGAATGGTTATTCGCGAACTGCAACTTTACTCGCAAAAAATCGGTTGGGGACAACATAATGTCATAATCATCGGTTCCGATAAAAACACGGAAAAAATAATTGAAACATTTAATTACCAAAAAGAATTGGGCTACAAAATCATTGGACGAATCAAAAATTTTGAAACCTCCGACAAAGAAGAGCTGCTTCATTTGCACCAAAGTAATTTTATTGATGAAATCATTCAAACCGACAGCTCCATTTCTCGCAAACACAGCATTGCCTTGATTGATTTTTGCAACAGTCACAATATCATTTTTAAATATGCGGCCGGACAGTTTGAATCAATGACCACCAATATTGAAGTGCATGTCATTGCCGGGGTGCCGATTATTGAAATCAAAAAAACAAAATTGGACGGCTGGGGCAGAATTTTAAAAAGACTTATTGATGTCATTTTCAGCTTTACTTTACTGATATTTTTTTCACCGATCATGCTCCTTATCGCCATCGCTATTCGGTTGGAAGATTGGGGTCCGGCGGTTTACAAAAACGAACGCGTTAATAAAAATAAAAATTTTAACGTTTACAAATTCAGATCCATGTATGTCAAATATTGCACGGGTAATCAATTCGCCAAATACGCTGATCCAGAAGCGGCCCTGCAAATTGAAAAAGATTTAATCAAAAAACAGTCCGCAAGAAAAGGTCCGGTTTACAAAATTTTAAAAGACCCTCGCCGAACCAAAATCGGTAGATTTTTGGAAAGAACTTCGCTTGACGAACTCCCGCAATTTTTTAATGTGCTTATCGGCAATATGAGCCTAGTAGGACCGAGACCGCACCAACCGCGCGAAGTCGCCAAATACGCGGACCATCACCGACGCGTTTTGGATATTAAACCCGGACTTACCGGTCTGGCGCAAATTTCCGGTCGCAGCGATCTTGATTTTGAAGATGAAGTGAAATTGGATACTTATTACATAGAAAATTGGTCGTTAAAACAGGATTTCTGGATAATGATCAAAACACCGATCTCCATTATTCGCCGAAAATCAAAAGTTTAACTAAAATTCACAAAAAATCGCCCTAATGGCGATTTTTTGATATTTTCTAAATAAACGGCTTGCTATACTAACCATTTTTTTGCTAAAATAAAAGATATATGAAAGTCGCCATTGTCCACGACCATTTGGTTCAGGACGGAGGGGCCGAACGAGTTGCCGAAACGCTTTTGGAAATGTTTCCAAAAAGCGCTTTTTTTACTTTGCTTTACAACAAAAATAAAGTTTCGCCGACTTTTGAAAATCACCAAATCAGAACCTCTTTTTTGCAAAAAATTCCTTTTTTAAATAAACGCGATGAATGGCTTCTGCCTTGGATGCCGGCGGCCACAGAACACCATAATTTACATGATTTCAATTTGGTTATTTCCAATTCTTCAATTTTTTCCAAAGGCGTCATTACTGCGCCGGGAGCAAAACACATTTGCTATTGCCACACTCCGCCGAGATTTCTTTGGACAGACAGCCACAACTATTTGCAAGAGTTAAAACACAATTTTTTAATAAAAAAATTTTTGCCGCTGATTCTGCCGCGATTGCGTCAATGGGACAGATTGGCCGCTGATCGCGTTGATTATTTTGTCGCCAATTCACAAGAAGTGCAAAAAAGAATCAAAAAATATTACGGCCGCGACAGCGTGATTATTCCTCCGCCGATCAAAACTGAAAATTTTTATTTAACAAAAAATTTGGGAAATTATTTTATTGCCGGCGGACGATTGGTCGGCTACAAACGATTTGATTTGATAATCAATGCTTTTAATCGTTTAAATTTGCCTTTAAAAATTTTTGGAGTCGGACCATTGTCCAAAGATTTAAAAAAAATGGCCAAAAACAACATCCAATTTTTGGGTAAAATTTCTGAAAAAGAAAAAGCCGAGTGGCTGTCGCGAGCGCAGGCTTTTATCAACCCCCAACTGGAAGATTTTGGTTTGACGGCGGTGGAAGCCATGGCTTCCGGCCGACCGGTAATCGCTTATGGCCAAGGCGGAGCGTTGGAAACGGTTGCGAAAAATATTACCGGCAAATTTTTTTACGACCAAACATGGGAAGATTTGGCTTATCAAATTTTAAAATTCAAAAACTCTGATTTTGATCCAGTCAAAATAAAAGCGCATGCGGAAAATTTTAATTTAGCCAATTTTCAACAAAAATTTCAAAATTTTTTACATGCCAAATTGAGCGAATAACAAAATGAATATCCTATTTGACGGCCGATCGCTATTGGAAAAAAAACCGACCGGAGTCACTTTTTACACAATCAACTTGCTAAAATTTTTGGACAAAATTCGCCTGAACACGATTTTTATATCTTTACTTCCGGCCGACAAAAACCGGACATTGAACCGGAACTTTTGGATTTTGCGAATTTGCATTTTTTTCATTATCCCCTGCCAAACAAACTGTTTAATTTTTGCCAAAAAATTTTTCATTTTCCAAAACTGGAAAAAATCGCCGCTGAATTTTTTCCGAATAAACAATTTGTTAAACTGATTTTACCGAACATAAATTTTTTTGCCACCGATTTGCCATATTGGCAAACTTTTCATGACTTGAGTTTTGTTGTTTACCCCAAATTTTATTCATTAAAAAGTCGGCTGTGGCATTTCTTGCTTAATGCCAAAAAAATCGCCAGAAAAGCGGAACTTTTGCTGGCCGTAAGTGATCATACTAAACAAGATTTGCAAAATATATGGCAAATTTCCAAAGAAAAAATTTTTGTTAAATATCCCGAACAAAAAAATCTTTTTTTAAAAAATGATGCTACTCCAAGAGAAAAAATCGCGCTTTTTGTCGGCACAATTGAAAAAAGAAAAAATTTACTCAATTTAATCAATGTTTTTAATAATTTTAACGAATCTTATCTTAATTACAAATTGATTCTTGTCGGCAAAACGGGCTTTGGTTCAGCAAAAATTTTTAATGCTGGGAAAAATAACAAAAATATAATTTTCAAAAATTATCTTTCGGAAAATGATTTGACCGAACTCTATCAAGCAGCCGAGTTTTTCATTTTTCCCTCATTTTACGAAGGTTTTGGTCTGCCCTTGGCCGAAGCCATGTTTTACGGTTTGCCGATTCTCGCTTCCGCCAACACGGCAATCACCGAAATTGTCGGACAAGCCGGTTTGCTTTTTAACACTTTTGATAATAATCAGTTAAAAAATTTTTGGCTGGAATTGGCCAGTGATGAAAATTTACGCGCCGAGTTATCCACCAAAAGCAAACAAAGATATTTGGAAATTGCGCAAATAAACAAGGCGCAAAATGAAGAATTAAAAAACATACTCACAATAAACTCCCACTTATGCGCATAGCCATTGACGCTCGCATGTATGGCAACAAACAATGCACCGGAATCGGCACCTATGTCAAAGAAATGACCGAGTCGCTTTTTGCTTTGGATCAAAAAAATGAATATTTGCTTTTTATGCGTGAAACGGAAATTAATGATCCTGATTACGCGCAAAATCACCAGAATGTTCGCAAAATTCCGATAAAAAGTTCTTGGTATTCTTATCAAGAACAAATCAAATTGCCTTTTGAATTTTTGCGAGAAAAATTTGATTTGATTCATTTCCCACACTTCAATTCCCCGCTTTTTATGCCGAGAAAATCCGTTTGCACCATTCATGATATTACACCATTATTTTTCCCCGGTCACAAAATGAAATCAAAATTTCGTCGCTTTGCGCATAAACTGATTTTTCAAAACACCATTCACCGAGCGGCAAAAGTTATTGCCATTTCCGAGGCCACCAGAAACGATATTATTAAGCATTTTCACAAAGACCAAAATGAAATCAAAGTAATTTATGAAGGTGTGGACGAAAGCTTCGCGAAAACGGAAAATAATGGTATAATAAATTTGGTAAAAAACAAATATAATTTGCCGGACAAATTTCTGTTTTATGTCGGCGTCTGGCGCGAACACAAAAATTTGGCCGCACTGGTCAAAGGTTTTGAAATTTTAAAGGAAAAATATGGCTATTCCGGTCATTTGGTCATTGCCGGACGCAGTGATTTGCATGACACTAAAGTCAAAGATTTAATTAAAAAATCAAAATATAGACAATTTATCAAAACTCCGGGCTATATTGAAAATGCTTACTTGCCGACTTTGTATTCTCTGACCGAACTGTTTGTCTTGCCGTCATTTATTGAAGGTTTTGGCTTAATTACACTTGAAGCGCAATTTTGCGGAGCTCCGGTTTTGGCCAGCGACATTCCCGTTTCACACGAAATTTTGACCGATTCAGCCGGTTTCTTTGATCCAAATTCTCCGGCAGATTTGGCGACCAAGGCTTGGCAAATTTTAACCAATGCTAATTTAAAACAATCTCTCATAACCAAAGGATACCTAAACAAACAAAAATTTTCTTGGCAAAACTGCGCAAAAGAGACACTGCAAACCTACCAAGAAATTTTGCATATATAAATATGGTTTGGCGAACGAAAAAGAAAATCAAAATCAAGAACAAAAAGAAAACCATTTTGCCGCGAACAAAAAAAACGAAAACTAATAAAAAAACCGAAAATAAAAAAACGGATATATTTTTTTGTACGCCAAAAAACTTAATCGCCAAAGAAAATCAACTTGAAAAAAAACCAATTACTTTTGGTTTATTGCAACATGAAATTGATGAAATTTTAACCAAACAAAACTTGCATCGCGAGACTTCGGTTTTAACCGATGTTTTACAAAAATCTTTGCTAAAAATCTTACCACCGGAAGAAAAAATTGAAGAAAAAAAGAAAACCGGCGAGGAACATCAACAAATAATTGTAAAAAATAATTTCGGAACCAGCGAATATTCACCATATGTTTTGGATTTAACGGCGCTGGTGGAAAAGAAAAAAGCGCAACAAATCAGCAAAGAAAAAATTTGGAAAGTCGTCAAACAAAAAGAAACCGTTTTTTGTCCGCGCAAGCAAAATCGCATTTTTTGCGAAAAGAAAACAGCAAAAACGATAATTTTAAAAACGCCAAAAAACAAAAAACCGTCTTTTTATCACCAGTTTACAAAAAAACCTTGGCATTACCATCTGAATATTCCCTATTTTTGGCCACGCAAAGCGCTTGCTTATTTATTGCTTGGCGCAATGATAATTTTGCCGATAAAAGTTTTTGGCCATTACGAAAATCTTATTGAGATAAAAAAAGAGGTGCAAAATCAAACAATTCTCGCCACGCAACAATTAAAATCAGCCGGCCAAAATTTGGCTGACGACAATTTCGCTGACGCGGAAAAAAATTTTGCCGAAGCTGAAACAAACATGCAACAAGCGGAAAAAGAATTGGCCTCTATCAATTACGGATTAAAAGCCATTTTAAAAATTTTGCCAACCGACAGCGCCAATCTCGGCGATGCGGAAAAAATTATCAATTTAACGGAAAACATCGCCAAAGTCGGCGGGAAAATGCCTGATTTGACGGCAATATTTGAGACCGACCAAACTTTGACGGAAAAAATAACGCAAATCAAAACAAATTTGGATGAACTGCAACCACTGCTGGATAATATTTATCAAGATTTGAACGGCATCAGGAATTCCGCCATTCCAGAAAATCAAAAAAATCTTTTTGCCACTATCAAAACCAGCTATGCCAAAATATACGCCGACATAAAAGAGCTCAATGATCTTTCCGCCATTTTAACGCAACTGCTCGGCGAGCAAACTTTGAAACGCTACCTCTTTGTTTTTCAAAACACCAATGAAATAAGACCAACCGGCGGATTTATCGGAAGTTTGGCGCTGGTTGACATTGATCGCGGCAAAATAAAAAATTTGGAAATCCCCGGCGGAGGCAGTTATGATTTCCAAGGTCAACTCACGCAAAACGTATTGTCTCCATATCCGTTGCAGTTAATAAATTCACGCTGGGAATTGCAGGACGCCAATTGGTTTCCTGATTTCAGTTTATCGGCCCAAAAAATCAAGTGGTTTTTTGAACAATCGGGCGGGCCGACAATTGACGGAGTAATCGCCGTAAATTCTGATGTTATTTCGCAAATCTTGGAAATCACCGGCCCGATTTTTTTGGCAAAACACAATCAAACCTTTAATTCAACAAACGTTATCTTGGCCCTGCAAGAAAACATTGACAAAGAAAATAAAACCGGAGATAAAACAAAACCAAAGCAAATTTTGGCTGATTTGGCTCCGGAACTGATTAAAAATTTATTTGATTCATCCAATAAAGAATTTTTATCTCTGGTAAAATTATTAAAAAACTCTTTTGATAAAAAGCAAGTTCAAGTTTACTTTAAAAATCAATCATGGCAAGAAAAATTTGACGCTTATGATTGGACAGGAAAAATAAAAAGTCCGTCGCAAGATTATTTAATGGTCGTAAACAGCAATATCGGCGGAGGTAAAACTGATGCTTATATCAAACAAAAAATAAATTTGTTATCGGAAATAAAAAATGACGGACAAATTATCAACACCGTGCAAATAACCAGAACGCACACCGGAAACAAAAACGATTATTTTGAAAAAACATCCAATTTGGATTTTGTCAGAATTTATGTGCCCAAGGGTTCAAAACTGCTAAAAGACGAAGGTTTTGCCAATGTCCCGACTGAAAAATTTGAAAAGCCGGCCGAACATTTGCTCCCCGATTTTGATTTGCAAACCATTTCCGGCCAAACTTTTGTCAAAGAAAACAGCCAAACAATTATCAACAATGAATTGAACAAAACAGTTTTTGGCAACTGGATTCAAGTTGATCCAGAAGAGACAAAAACGGCCTTTTTTCAATATGTTTTGCCTTATAAATTAAAATATTCTTCAAATCCATTGCTAAAAATCGCCGGACTTGATTCCCCGCAAAATTACTCCGTCTATTGGCAAAAACAATCAGGACAAAAAAACACTGATTATGAAATTTCTCTTTCCGCAGATCAGCAAATTGCCATTACCTCGCTAAAAGGAAAACAAAAAAACGATAAAGAAATTTTTCTCACCGATTCCGGTGCCGATGATTTTTTTATCATGGCGACAATAAAAAAATAAATTTCAATATAATAAATTGCCTTTATGGCCAAAGAGAAGTCCTTTTTTGGGTTTAAAAAACATGAGGTCAACGATCTGGATCCGGTCAAAGAATTGGTCAGCCTGTATGAAGACAACCCCGAACTTACCTACAACAAAGACACGGAAAACAAAAACAACGATTATCAATCATTAAAAAGCCTGATTGAAAAAAACAGACAAAGACAAAAAAGAAAGACCCTGATTTATTTTTTTATAATTTTTTTGGCCGCTGTTTTTTCCGCCAGCGCCGGTTTTTTTTATTTTAGCGGACATCAACAGTTTAAACAGGAATCAGTTGATTTCAACATATCCGGTCCGGAAAAAATAAAAATCAATGAGCCTTTTGATTACCAAATAGGTTACGAAAATGTCGGAGATTACAGCTTAAAAAATTGCTACATGTTGATTCAATATCCGCAAAGTTTTATTTTGGAAAAATCAACACCGGAAATATTTAACCACAAAATTGATTTGGCGGAAATAAAACCGGGCAAAAAGGGAAAAATTATCATCAACGGCAGAATCATAGACGAACCGTCTTCAGAACAAAAACTTACCGCCGCATTATATTTCTCGCCGGTAAATTTCAATTCCGAGTTTAAAAAAGATACGGAGCAGTCATTATTTTTGGAAAGTCCGGAACTTTTGCCAACAATGACCTTGCCGGCTAATGTCACAACCTCAAACAAATTCAATTTTACAATAAAAATAAAAAACCTAAGCAATCTTTCTTTTGACAATCCCCGACTAAAAATTTCCTTCCCTGAAAATTTCAACTTAATCAACGCCAAGCCGGCGGCGGTTGAAAACAATGAATGGCAGATAACCAGAATGGAAGCCCAAAAAGATTCGCCGGAAATAACTTTTGAGGGATTTTTTAATGAAAACATTGTCTTTGCCAACGAAGAAGAAAGAATTAAAGATTTTCTCTTGCAAATTGAACTTTTGGGCAAAGATAATGAATATTTTTTAGTAAAGACGGAAAAATTTTCCACCAAGATTATTGATCAAGCTCTTAATTCTTATTTGATAATAAATGGCAGCGGTGAAAATAAGAATTTTGAGCTGGGCAAAAACCTCAATTTTTCTTTGGTGGTAAAAAACAATGGGCAAGAAACCTACAAACAGCTTGAATTAAAATTAAAATCGGAAATTTTTCCTTTGGATATTGTAAATTGGACAAAAATAATTGACAAAAATTTTGGAAAAATACAAAATGACGAAAACAATCAAAAAGAAATAATTTGGGACAAAAATAAAATTTTGGCTCTGGCGGAATTAAAGCCAAAAAAAGAAATAATTATTGATTTTTCTTTGCCCATAAAAACGCAAGAAGAATTGTCAGCTTTGTCCGACTTGGAAATAGGCAAAAGTAAACTGATTTTTTTTACCGAATTAAACGCCAAAGATGCTAATGACAACGACATCAAACCATTAAAAAGCGGCTCCATTCTTATGAACATCCTTTCCAATGTTGATTTAGGAGTCAAAGCCCTTTATTATTTTTCCGATGGCACGCCAATCGGATCCGGACCATTGCCTTTTCAAGCCGGACAAAAAACCGAAATTCAGGTTTTTTGGGATTTATCAAATAATTGGCATGACTTAAACAATTTATCCGTAAAAACAGACTTGCCGGAATACGCGCAAATCACTGCGGAACAAAAAGTTTCCGTCGGACAAATGGAGTATGATGAAAAAAACAGACAAATTATTTGGAAAATTGAAAGATTCCCGGAATCAATCAAGGAGGCGCACGCTAACTTTGGTCTGGAAATCACTCCGAGGACAAAAGATATCGGACAGATTATCAAATTAACCGGCAATTCCGTTTTGGCCGCCACAGATCAACAAAATTTGGAAAATATAGTAAAAATTAAAAATATTACTACATCAGCTTTGGAAAAAGATGAGCACGCCAATACTACCGGTTTAGTTATTAAATAAAATAAAATTTAAAAAAA
>Ga0172375_10005963_pt1 | contig 17291 bp, 17 predicted proteins | sample LakKiv1m_FD_114537 | JGI IMG/M metagenome (GOLD analysis project Ga0172375, IMG submission 114537) | Freshwater microbial communities from Kabuno Bay, South-Kivu, Congo - kab_092012_11.1m | ecosystem: Environmental > Aquatic > Freshwater > Lake | place: Democratic Republic of the Congo...
CATGGCTGAAATTGAACTAAGTGTGCTGGGACGCCAATGTCTGAATCGACGTATTCCTGATAAGGCCACCCTGACTACTGAGGTGAACGCCTGGGTGGAAGAACGAAATGCTCAAATTGTTAAAGTACTATGGCGGTTTACTACCGCTGATGCTCGGATTAAACTAAAAAGTCTTTATCCTAAGATTGAGTCTTGACAGACTACTACTCGTCGTAGCCTCTATGCTGCTCGCCGCCTGCCAGCCCGCCGCCGAAGCGCCCGCCGCTGAAGCCCCTGCTGAGGCCCCTGTAGTAGAAGCTCCTGCTGAGCCTACCGCCGTCCCCGTCACCCGCAAGGGTGGTTGGTTGGATGAAGTTGTGTTCTCCGTGATCGACTCTGGCTCCGCCCTGACCCAAATCCAGGCCGGCGCTGTCGATATCTACGCAGACTCACTGTCCTCCGCTGACCTGCCGGCGATCAAAGAAGCTGGTGTCAAGTACTCGTCCTCGAACGGCCTGTACTACGATATCCTCTTCAACCCGGCTGTCTTCGCTGATGGTAGACTTAACCCCTTCGTGAACCACAAAGTCCGCGAAGCCATGAACTGGCTGATCGACCGCAATTACATCAACCAGGAAGTCTACAATGGTGGTGCACTGGCCAAGTTCTTCGCCATCCAGACCCAGGGTCCAGATTATGTCGACCTGATCGACACCGCCCGCTCCCTCGAAACCAAGTACGCCTACAACTTCGACAAGGCTAAAGAAGTCATTTCAGCCGAAATGGAAGGCATGGGCGCTACCCTCGGTGCCGATGGCAAATGGCAGTTCAACGGCGCTCCTGTAACCCTCACCTTCATCATCCGCAACGACTCTGACAAGACTCGTCTGCCGATCGGTGACTATGTGGCCTCTCAGCTCGAAGCCATCGGCTTCACCGTGGATCGCCAGTACAAGAAGGGTTCAGAAGCCTCCCCGATCTGGATCGGTTCCGTTCCTGAAGAAGGCCAGTGGTCTCTCTACACCGCTGCATGGTCTTCCACGATCATCGATCGCGACGAAGCCAATATGTTCCAGGAAATGTACCTGCCCTCCAGCCTCCAGGGTATCCCTGCCTGGTTCTCCAACGTAGCTGATCCTGAGTTCCAGCAGCTCGGTGACGACCTGTTCACTGCCAAGTACACTGACCTCGCCCAGCGCAAAGAAATGATGAAGCTCGCCATGGAACTGTCCCTCCAGGACTCACTCCAGGTGTGGCTGATCGATGGTAAGGGATTCATCCCCTATGCCCAGAACGTTGTAGCAACCGCTGACCTGGCCGCCGGTGTTCAAGGCGCTCAGATCTGGCCATACACCCTGCGCTTTGAAGGCCAGGAAGGTGGCACACTGAAATGGGCAACCCAGGATCTGTTTGGTCAGGCCTGGAACCCGATCGCTGGCTCTAACTGGGCCTTTGATGCCGGCGCTTACCGCGGCACCATGTCCGGCGATGTCATGTACGATCCGTTCACCGGTCTCGTTTGGCCGCTGCGCATCGAATCCGCTGACGTGACCGTCCTCGACGGTATGGCTGTTGGCAAGACCCTCGACTGGGTCAACCTTGCTTTCGCCCCCGAAATCAAGGTCCCCGGTGATGTCTGGGTCGACTGGGATGCAACAACCCAAACCTTTGTAACCGCTGACACCAAGAACCCCGAAGGCCTCACTGCCAAGCGCAAGACCACCGTCTACTACCCGGCTGACCTCTATCAGACCGTGAAATGGCACGATGGTTCCAACTTCTCCATCGGTGATGTTGTGATGGGCATGATCATGACCTTCGACCGCGCAAAAGCCGAATCCGCCATTTATGACGAACAGGCCGTCCCGCAGTTCGAAACCTTCATGAGCACCTTCAAGGGTATGAAGATCGTCTCCGCCGATCCATTGGTGGTGGACTACTACTCTGACACCGTGCTGACCGATGCCGAACTTCTCGTTCCTGTGATCTGGCCGACCTACTCCTTCGGTGAAGGTGCCTGGCACGAACTTGCTCTCGGTAATCAGGCTGAAGCCGCTGGTGAACTGGCCTACTCGATCGACAAGGCCGAGCCCGCTGGTATCGAGGAAACCTCCTACATTGGTGGTCCTTCCCTCGAAATCCTCGCCAAATACCTGGATCAGGACGTTGCTGACAACTACATCCCCTACGCTCCAACTATGAGCCAGTACGTCACTACCGAAGAAGCTGCCGCCCGTTACGCCAACTACAAGGCGTTCTACGGTGAACATGGTCACTTCTGGCTCGGTACCGGCCCCTACCTGCTCGACAAAGTCTTCATGACTGAGAAGACCCTGACCCTCAAACACTTCGCGGATTACCCCGATCTGGCTGACCGCTGGTCCAACTACGGTGAACCTAAAGTCGCGACCGCTGAAGTTGAAGGTCCTGCTTCTGTAACAATCGGCCAGGAAGCTTCCTTTGATGTCTTTGTAACCTTCAAGGGCGAGCCGTATGCCAATGCTGACGTGAAATACGTCAAAGCCATTCTCTACAATGCCGCCGGCGAAACCGTTCTGGTCTCTGAAGCGACCGCTGTTGAGGAAGGTCATTTCGTCTTCACTCTCACCGCTGAAGAATCTGCCAAGCTCGTAGCCGGCTCCAACAAGCTCGAGATCGCAGTAGTTCCCAGTGTTGTGAATCAGCCTACCTTCACTGCAGTTGAGTTCGTAACTCAATAAGGTGTAAGTAAGCAAGAAAGAAGATAGGGGCAAGTACGATGAGTACTTGCCCCTATTTATCCAAAAAAATGAGGAATGGAAATGACTTCCGAAACCCCACCAAAAGAGAATCTTCAGATAAAATCCACGGCGGCGGACACGTTTAAAAGGCTGATGCGTTTCATGTCCTTCCGCGTGTTGATGCTTGTGGTGACGATCGTTGTGGCTGTCTACAGCACAATTATGATCGCCAATATGGGTGGCTATGTAGATACGATCATGAGAAATGACATCCGCGAGTCCACCATCATGAAGGTAGCCGCAATGACCGCCAACAAACCGATCTCCGGTGATGCTCGGCGGCAAATGCAAGAGGAAATGATCGCCCTGGAAGAGAAGCGTTTGGGATTGGATACACCCTTCATCATTCGCTCCTTTAGATATCTGGGTAATGCACTCACGCTAAATCTCGGCCGGGCTATCTACATGGTTAGTGATCATGGGTCAAAAGCCGTACGCGCAATCATACTGGAGCGGCTGCCTGCAACGTTATTGTTGATGGGTACCGCAGAACTCTTCTTGTTCTTTACCAGTGTATTCCTAGCCCTTATGCTATCGCGCTCGTACGGAAGTTTTTGGGACAAGTTGGTGATAACCCTTTCACCTACGTCAGCTGCCCCGCCCTGGTTCTATGGTATTTTCTTCATTCTTATTTTCGCCGCAGTTCTTAAGATCTTGCCGTTTGGCGGTATGGTCTCTTCACCCCCACCTGAAACCACCATCGGTTATTCCCTCGATCTACTCAAACACATGATCTTGCCCGCTTCGTCGCTTGTGATCAGTGCTTTCTTCATCAGCCTTTACAACTGGAGGACCTTCTTCCTGATCTACTCCAGTGAAGACTATGTGGATATGGCCAAGGCAAAAGGATTAACTTCTCGGAATATTGAGAGCCGCTACATTCTCCGCCCCACCCTGCCCACCATTATCACTAACTTCGCGCTGTTGATCATCAGCCTGTGGACAGGCGCTACCATCACAGAAACAGTTTTCCTCTGGCCCGGTCTCGGCCGCACGATCTTCCGTGCCATTGGTTTTTATGACACCCCCGTGATCGTAGGCACAACTATCATCTACGCGTATCTGCTGGCCCTTACGGTATTCCTGCTGGATTTTGTTTATGCCATCGTGGATCCCCGGGTTAAAGTTGGCGGAGGGAACAAATAATTATGAACAACCTGAAAAACACCTTCCGAGAGATATCCCGATACCCATCAGCTATCTTTGGTGGGATCATCGTACTTTTGCTGGTGGCTCTGGCGATTTTTGCCATGATCAAAATCCCCTATTCTGAGGCGATTCGTCTCTGGCGTGGTGGTGAGGAAGTCTGGTACCAGAACCCTAAGAATGTACCTCCTACGTGGTATAACTATTTCTCAAAAACGAAACTGCCCGAATCATTTGCAGTAAAAGCAAGTGAAGATGGGAAATTCTCAAAAACCGTTACACCAAATGCAGATGGCACCGCTTTAATCGATTATGAGTATGAATTTGATTTCGAAGCGGATGATTTCCCGCAGGAAATGTTCTTCTACTTTGATGCAGATTACGTATCAAAATCTCCATTTGTAACCGTTACGCTGTTCCGTCCCGATGGTTCAGATATTAAGATCGGTGATTTTGGCGTCAGTCACAAGTTTACCTATCGTTTCTCTCAGGATGAACGGCTTGTCAAACGCGTCGACCGCCTGATGCACCGTGAGATCATCAATCCAGTGGAAGGCCTCTTTGCTGTCCTTGAATCGCAGCCCTCGCAGCCGCTCAAAGGTACTTACAAACTGGTGATGCATGCCACTACTTTTGAGAAGGATAGCGACCTGGATATCGAGTTTGTCTCTCACGGCCAGGTTTCAGGGCTTTTCGGCACCGACCATGCCCGTCGCGACCTTACCATCCCCATGCTTTGGGGAGCCCCGATTGCACTGGCGTTCGGGCTGCTGGCAGCATTGGGCACCTCCGTATTGTCCATGATTATTGCCGCGATCGGCGCCTGGTTCGGTGGCTGGTTAGATGAGCTCATTCAGCGGATCACTGAGATCAACCTGGTTTTGCCCTTCCTGGCTATCCTCATTATGATCGGCACATTCTACTCGCGCAGTATCTGGGTGATACTTGGTGTCACGATCGCGCTCAGTATTTTTACCGGCGCAATCAAAACCAACCGTGCCATCTTCCTGCAGGTGAAAGAATCTACCTACATTGAAGCCGCCCGTGCATATGGAGCCACCGATTGGCGGATCATCTTCAAGTACCTCATCCCCCGCATCATCCCATTGCTGATCCCCGCTCTGGTCTCCGCAGTTCCCGGTTATGTATTTCTTGAAGCTTCTCTAGCCGTTCTCGGTTTGGGTGACCCGGTACTGCCGACATGGGGCAAGATCATCAACGACGCTGAAACCTACAATGCTCTCTATAAGGGATTCTATTACTGGATCCTGGAACCCGCGGTCTTGTTAATGTTCACCGGCCTGGGATTTGCCATGCTCGGTTTTTCTCTCGACCGTATCTTCAACCCGAAACTGAGAGGGATGTAAGCCATGGCGAACAATTCACAATACTTACTCGATATTCAAGAATTAAAACTTCACTTCCGTACAACCAAGGGAGTGGTTCAAGCAGTGGATGGTGTCAACTTCCAGCTGAAACCTAACCAGGCTGTGGTTGTTGTGGGTGAATCCGGATGCGGTAAAACCTCTCTGGCCAAGGCAATTCTGCGCCTGCTTCCGCGGAACGTGTTCCATTATGGTGGAAAAGTCTATTTGAATGATCTGGAAACCATGGGTCTCTCGGATGAGGAATACCGCAAACAGGTCCGCTGGATCAAAATGTCCCTGGTACCCCAGGCAGCTATGAACTCCCTCAACCCCGTACTTCGGGTAGGAGATCAGGTCGCTGAACCCATGATGATCCATTACGGCGTCAAAAAAGAAGAAGCCATGCAACAGGCGATCAAGATGTTCCAGCATGTTGGCGTTCCGGTGGATTTCATCAACCGCTATGCCTTTGAGCTTTCTGGCGGAATGCGCCAGCGTGTTGCCATTGCCATGTCACTGGTCACCGCTCCTGCGCTCGTGATGCTGGATGAGCCTACTTCCGCGCTGGATGTTCTCACGCAGGCAAATATCTTCAACCTACTCAAGCGCATCAAATCTGAAATGGCTACCAGCTTCGTACTGATCACCCACGATATCGCCACATCCAGTGAATTAGCCGACCGTGTGGCAGTGATGTACGCTGGCCAGATTGTTGAAGTGGCAGATGCCTTCACCTTCTTCAAGCAACCCCGCCACCCCTACTCCGCCAAACTGATGGCCAGTGTCCCGAAGCTGCGTGGAAATGACGAGCCTGATTTCATCACCGGTCAGCCGCCCAGTCTGATCAACCCACCTACCGGTTGCCGATTTGCCGCACGCTGCCCCAAACGATTTGGCAAGTGCAACGAAGAGCCACCAATGGTTTCTCTGGGTGAAGACAAAGTCAAGTGCTGGCTGCACGTTTAGGGAGCAGAAAATGACTACTAAGGATAAAACCAAAGAAATGAACACTTCTACTCCCGCACCGGCTAAAACCGGCAAGGCTCTGATCTCTGATATTTTGCTCAGCATAACAGACCTGCGGGTTTGGTTCGAGCTGCGCAAATGGGGCTTCAGACACGCCGGTTACGTCCGCGCTGTGGATGGCATCACCTTCGATCTGAACAACAGCGAAACCATCGCCATTGTTGGTGAATCCGGGTGTGGGAAAACCAGCCTGATGCGCACCGTCTTACTGTTGAACCGACCCACCAAAGGCACCGTGGCTTTCGATGGAAAAGTGATTAACGACCTGAAGGCTGAAGATCTCAAGAACTACCGGTCGCACGTCGGTTACGTACAGCAAGATCCATACGGAGCAATGCCTCCGTTCATGAGCATACAGGCCATCCTGGAAGAACCGCTCAAGATTAATGGGATGAAAGATCCCGTGGAACGTTTTAACCGTGTCAAGAAGGCTCTGGAAGAAGTTAAGATGAGCCCGGCTGAAGAGTTCATGGCGAAATTCCCCCATATGCTGAGTGGTGGACAGCAGCAGCGTGTGGTCATTGCCCGTGCCATGATCATGGAACCCCGGCTGCTCATCGCCGACGAACCAGTCTCCATGTTGGATGCCTCCGTGCGTGTGGAGATCCTCAAATTACTTCGTGGCCTTCAGAAAAAGCATAATCTGGGTGTCATCTACATCACCCACGATCTTTCCACGGTGAGATACTTCTCTGAACAGATTTTTGTCATGTATGCCGGACAGGTGATCGAAAAAGGCAATGTGAAACAGGTCTTGCAGGCTACCAGCCACCCGTACACATTCGCACTGCTCGAAGCAACTTCCGACCCGGATGCTCGCAATGCCACCGTTCAGAAAGAAGTACCTCCCGGTGAACCGCCAAGCCTGGTGAACCCTCCCGCTGGCTGCCGCTTCCACCCCCGCTGCCCGAAGATGATTGATGGTCTATGTAATGTAGAGATGCCACCAGACTTCGAGCCTGAACCCGGCCATTATGTAAAGTGCTGGTTGCTGAAATGAAATGGCTCAGCCCGAAAGCCATGATTTGGGTTGGCGTCCTGTTGATGGTAAGCGGCGTGGTTCTTCCATTTTTGATGGTCATAAAAATACTGGAATCTACCTTTTTCCTCAACTTCCTGTCTTATGGCGCATCCGTGGCTGGCATGTTGATGGCCACAGTCGGGCTGGCATACACAGCCATATCTACCCGTAACAAACGCAGATAGTCTCTTAATACTAAAGCCCCGTGGGTTTTCACCCACGGGGCTTCTTTATTGATTGCAAGCTAATTCTTTTTATGATGTTTCGTATTTCAATGTCGGCATGTATACCGCCAGTAGAATGGTTGCGAGCAATGCCAATCCACCACCAAATAAAAATGGCGCGGAGGGGCCAAAGCCGGCCCATCTGCCGACACCTTGCCAGAGAATGCCAGCGATCAATGAGGAAGGAAATGCCAGCAAGCCAATTACCGCGTGGTAAGTGCCGTAAGCTGTACCCCGCATTTCGACAGGGACCAGATCGGCAACCATCGCATTGGCCGTACCAAAAGCCAGGCTGTAATACACGCCGTAAGCTGCGTATAATGCCCAGGCATGCCACGCCTCGTGTGCCAGCCCAAACCCCAGGTAGATGACCGCATAAACCAGCCAACCGCCAATGATCACCCGTTTTCTGCCGACCCGGTCGGATAGACTCCCCGAATGCGTGGATAAAAGGGTAACTACCAGATTATAGACAGCCAGAATGATGAGAATACCGGTGACAGACACACCCAGGTTCTGGGTTCGCAATATTAAAAAGGAATCGGATGAATTCCCCAGGGTAAAGATACTGACGATCGCCAGGAAGACCAGGAAAGGTTTCCCCATTTGTTTCAGCTGGATGCGTGGGACCTTTCTGCGACCCTCCACACGGGTTTCTCGCGCTCCAGCCGCCAGTGTGATGACAGCCAGGATTGCTGGTATCAGGCTGATCAACACCAGGGTTTGGAAGGTTTTTCGATTGATGTCCAGGGAGGTACGTTGCGCCATCCACACAACCGCTGCGCTGATCAATATCCCTATCACGGCTCCGCCGTGATCCATCGCCCGATGAAAGCCAAAAGCCCGTCCACGCTGTGCTGCCGGGGTTGAATCAGCCACCAACGCATCGCGTGGAGCTGTACGCACACCTTTCCCCACTCGATCTGCCCAGCGTACTCCAGCAATCAGACCCCAACTGGAGGCTAAATAAAAGAAAGGTTTCGAAAAAGCCGATATGCCGTAACCGGCAACTGCCAGCCATTTTCGATTGCCGATTTTATCTGAAAACCAACCTGAGACCATTTTTAACAGGCTCGCTGTCGCCTCTGCCACCCCTTCGATCATTCCGATCAGCGCGGTGTGCACCCCCAGCACGTTTGCCAGAAACAACGGCAGTATATTGATTACCATTTCACTGGATACATCCATGAAGAAGGAAGTGATCCCTACCACCCAGACATTGCGCGGTAGATCTGTGATCTTTGTTTGCTGCTCACTTTCCATCAAAACTCTCCGTGACTTACTGGAATGAATTGCTCAGGGTAACCCACCGATTATCCGCTCCACTCTGCATCCATCAGCACCAAACCGTCCCGCGGGCTCAAATCTTTTTTCATCAAGTGCCCTCCACGGTCGATCTGTCCAAGGTAGGCATCCGGCACATGCTGAATCAAGCGCCCGCTTTCCTCCAGATAAAGTGAGATGCGGATGCTGCCTGGCATCAAAGGCAGTCTTTTAATCCGGCAGGTGAGGTGCCCATCCTTTCCCACCCCCAACCCACTGCTCAGGTTGGTTAGGATCTCCCCATTCATTGTCTCGATTAGAATAGACAACTGCGTTTTCTTCAGTGAACTGCCTGTCGGTGCTACGAATAACGACCGCATTAATATCGGCGCACCACTGGTGAGGTGATCTACCGCGAAACCGTTCTCATCCAGTAATTCAAAACCGGTTAACCGGGCTCTGGCATCATCCACCGCGTAATCACTCTTTAATACATCTGGTGCATGTTGTCGTTTGCCAACTTCGTCATAGTAGCGGATTGCTTCAGCCACCGGAGATAACGGATACCCCAGATTACCATGATCCAGAACCAGCGCACGGTTACAGATGGAAGCTATGATCCTGTTTCTGCCAGCATTGACTAACTGATTTCTCTCATTAGTTATCCTTTCTTAATATTTCAGGTGTCAAGCTTTGATACTGGATAGATAGCCCTCTATCCATGAAGAGATAATGCTCCCATTTCCCTGCAAGAGCCTGTCGACCATTTCCTTGTATGCTGCCAGATAGTCATAGATCAATTCTCTGGATAGTCCACGATAGTTGATTAAATCTTCTACCCAGTGAATATCCGCTGACAGGATGTTGATATCCCCAAGTTCAAGGGCTGCCAGAATGCCTTCAGCCAGGTTGAGGTTGGTGATCTGAATCCAATTGGAATTACTCGATGAATCGTTCCAACGCACGTCCAAAGAGGCATCGATCGCCCCTCGTTTTTCGCGGTAAGCTCTTAAGGTTTCTCTGTATTTTTCATCCGGATGGATGGGATCCGCGATGTCCACTCTGGAAGTTCTGATCTGCTGGATTACCTCCAGAGCTTTCCCAACATCCATTCCTAAAAACACGCCGGGGATATGCGCACGGATCTCGGGAATCTGGTTAAATACACGTCCACCGTAACCTGGCGTGATGCCACATGAATTCAAGAAGACAGCGGATGAACGAAGCGACGCGGCACTTGTGATTCTCTGCGCTGCGAGAACTGCCATTTGCGGTTGAATTTTACGGACAGTATCTTCCATCATAACCATCGGGGTGTTTGCCCCAAGATAATATACCGGATACCCATGTCGGCTCAACAATAAGCTCATTAACAAAAGCGGGAAACTATGCCATTCGCCTGTCGGTGCCGCAACTAAGATCTTCCAGGGAATTGTGGGAGAACTAACTGCCTGCAGCTGAGCTTCTAGCCGCCGCGTAGCATGAGCTGTCGTAAAGTGCTCTTGCTGGACAGTGATCATATTCTTGAACCACATTTGTCCAACTTCTTGCAACCCTTTCTGGAGTACCTCAATCCCAACCACCTCAGATGGAAGAGATGCAAATGCCTGGTTCAGCGTATCATCCGCCCGCTGCAGATCATAATCCAGGCAGGCATTCAGCCAGCGAGTGCGTATCCCAACTAGCCAGCCGGTCCCCTCTTCTTGAAAATGGGGATGGGATAAAGTAAGCTCGCTCTCCTGAAACAGTCGGTCTGTTCCTGAACGTATTGCTTCCTTCCATAATCCCACAGCGTTCCGTATACTTAGCCCCTCACTCTGTCGGGCTACCAGCCATCGTAATATGTAAATATCCCTTTCGGAATACAGGCGATGCCCACCAGTCGATCGCTGAGGTATTGGAATTCCATATCTTTTTTCCCAAACACGAATCGCATCGGCTGTCAATCCAGTCTCACGCATGACTGCGCTCAAATTAAAAAGCGGTAACTCACTAATTTTTTCCATCAATTTTCACTTTCAATGCAAGTATAAATAACATTCTACATATTGTCAAGTTTTTGTCTATATTTTATTGACTTTTTATCGGGCTTTTGCTATCATTTAATTAACAATTGGAGAAAAGATGAACATACTTATTGCTGGCGGTTCAGGTTTGATTGGCTCTGCCCTCTCCGAGGAATTGATCCTCAGGGGACATCAGGTAACTATTTTGACAAGGAATGTGCCTTTAGAGAATAAAAGCCAACATCCATTGCTATCTTATGCCCGCTGGGATGGCAGATCTCCGCAGGGATGGTCTCACCTGGTGGAGAATATAGATGCTCTTGTCAATCTGACCGGGGAGAACCTCGCAAAAGGGCGCTGGTCCCCTCAAAGAAAAATTGCTCTCCGGGAGAGCCGAGTTGAAGCCGGAAAAGCAATCTTGCAGGCAGTTTTAGACTCGAAGCATAAACCCAATGTATTGATCCAGGCATCCGGGATCGGCGCATATGGCACTAGCCCTTCTCTAGTCTTCGATGAAAAATCTCCTTATGGTACAGATTTCCTCTCATCGATTTGTGTGTCCTGGGAAGCCAGTACTCGTCCGGTTGAGGGCGTGGGGGTAAGGCATGTAGTGATTCGTTCTGGTGTTGTCTTATCCAATCAGAGTGGAGCATTACCCCTGATGGTTCTCCCATTCCGTTTTTTTGCTGGCGGACCGCTTGGTTCAGGCACGCAGTGGATGCCCTGGATCCACATCCAGGATGAAGTGAATGCCATCATCCATCTAATCAATACGCCAAATACATCCGGCACATACAACCTCGTCGCGGCAAACCATACCAATCATCAGGTAGCCAATGCGATCGGCAGATCCCTGAAAAAACATTCCGTCTTGCCAGCCCCAGCATTTGCCTTGCAAGCCCTTTTAGGTGAAATGAGCATGATGGTTCTCGACGGACAGCAAGCATCAAACCAAAAGCTGATTGCAAGCGGATTTCAGTTCAAATTCACCCAATTATCAGCCACCCTGGATGACCTCCTCAATCGTCCGACTTCAAGAAAGGAATAAATAATGCCAGCCGTTGAGATTGGTAAATTAGCACCACGCATATTACGCTCAGACTTCAATGGTAAACTATTCGACTCCACTGAACTTATCGGTCAACGGAATCTTCTTCTGGTTTTCAACCGCGGGTTTGCCTGACCATTCTGCCAGAAGCATATGGCGCAGTTGCGACAATCCTTTAACGAGTTTTCCATATGGAATACCGATATCGTTGTTGTTGGCCCGGATAATGAAATTGCCTTTCGAGAATACTGGAAAACCCATCAAATTCCATTTATCGGTATACCTGACCCGAAAGCAGAAACGCTAAAAAAGTATGGACAAGAAGTCAATCTATTTAAATTGGGCCGAATGCCTGCCCAGGTGTTAGTAGATATGGCTGGGATTGCCCGGTTCGCGCATTATGGGCACAGCATGTCAGATATCCCTGAGGCAAGTGAAATACTTGATCTAATCCAAACATTCAAAATAGAGAACAAGGAGCTCAAATGAACATCTTACTCATCCTAAAGGTCATCGCGGCGGTTGCTACCGCAGTTACGGGGTTGCTCGGCCTGGTCAAGCCAACAGCTGTTTTCGGTTTCACCGGTCTTCTGGCGAATGGCCCTCGCGGAATCTCTGAGATCCGCGCAATATTTGGCGGCCTCTTTCTCGCTTTAGGGATAGCCCCCCTCTTATTACACGATAAAGCTTTTACAATGCTGGGCATTGCCTACCTGGCTATCGCCGCGGCACGCATCTTCTCCATTGTTGCGGATCAATCGTATGATTCATCCAATTGGATTTCACTGGGAATCGAGGTTCTCCTGGGCATCATTCTCATTTGGAGGTAATAAATGAGTGTTCGCGTCGTGACAGATAGTACATGTGACCTTCCAGAGAAGGTAGTCAAAGAACTGGGTATTACGGTCATTCCAATTCACATACACAGCGAGGGGAAAGACTTGCGGGATGGGATCGACCTAAGTCGGGAGGATTATTACAGAAGACTCCCTCTATTAAGTAAGCTCCCCACCACCGCGGTACCGTCAGCTGACACTTTTACCGGTGTGTACCAGTCTTTAGCTAGCGATGGGGCTTCTGAAATACTTTCCATTCATATCTCGCAGGCATTGTCTGGAATAAAGAATGTTGCCAGTGTTGCAGCCAACGAATTTAACAGCCTTCCCGTCAAAGTGGTCGATTCGGGCCAGTTGAGCCTTGGTACTGGATTTTTAGCCCAAACTGCTGCTCAACTCGCTCTGGCCGGCATGTCGGTAAAAGAGATTCTGCCGGAATTGGAAAAACAAGCCCGGCGTACATTTGTCGCCGCCGGTTTGGATACCTTGAAATACCTGCGATTGAGTGGGCGAATGCATGTAGCCCTATCAACGATCGGCGAAATCATCCAATTGAAACCCATACTCTGGATGCGGCAAGGTATCTCTTCAGTAGAGCGGGTGCGTACCAGAAAAAAAGCCATGGCCCGGTTGGTAGAAATGATGTGGAAAAACAGCCCATTAGAGCGAATCGCTATTCTCCATTCCGGAATGAATGATTCCGTGCAGGAACTCGTAGATCAGGCGAAACGGTTGTTGGATGGGGAAATGTGGATAGATTATCTCAATCCTGTGATCGGCACACATATCGGACCGGGAGTTGTCGGCTTCGCCTGCGTATCAGTGAACGAAAATTGAGGAAGAAATGTGGCGCGATTATTTGTATGGTTTTGCACTAATACTGATCCTAATGACCATTTTATGGTTATATAGTCTTAGGTTGAAAAACGCCAGCATCGTGGATATATTTTGGGGTAGCGGTTTTGTTATACTTGCATGGTTCTATGTATTAATCAAACCGCAACCGCTTCATATACCCCACCTGGTATTACTGATCCCGGTCACGATCTGGGGCAGCAGATTGTCTCTGCATATTTTCAAACGCAATCACGGTAAACCGGAAGATTTCAGATATCAGGAAATGCGTTCTCGCGGGGGTAGCAGCTGGACGATCAGATCACTGTTCTCTGTATTCTGGCTTCAGGGTATTTTATTATGGGTTATTGCACTTCCTCTGGCTGCTCTTCGTCAGACAGTAAACTCCCACCTGCCAGTATTATCGATTATCGGGTTGATTGTGTGGCTGATCGGATTCTATTTTGAAGCGGTGGGGGATGCGCAGCTGGGCAGTTTTAGAGCAAACCCGGCAAATAGCGGAAAGGTAATGGACCAGGGAGTCTGGCGGTATACCCGTCATCCGAACTATTTTGGCGATTCGGCACAATGGTGGGGGTTCTACCTGATCTCTGCCAGCATGGGTGGATGGTGGACTATTCTAAGTCCCGTGATCATGACCTACCTGCTAACCCGCGTATCTGGAGTGGCACTGCTTGAAAAGTCTATGGAATCCCGGCCAGGTTACAGAGAATATATCCAGCGTACCAGCCCTTTTATTCCCTGGTTTCCGAAGAAAGGTTAATCGAAAGGGCTTCCGGTGAGGAACGGGTGCCGATGATGGCTCCACCAACAATCAAAACCAAAGCTATCAACGCGGCAGGACTTAATTTTCTGCCACCGGCGAGAATCAGCACTCCGGTGGATAGCAGCGGTGTTAGGTATGCCATGGCTCCAATCACCCGTGGATCACCATGCTTCATGGCGTAATCCCATAAAAAAAAGGCTGCTCCCATAGGGCCGATCCCGATTGCCAGTAGCTGAATCCATGTCACAGGTTTTATCCCTTTTACTAGCATCAAATCTCCCCCATCCACTAAGAATAGTAGGATAGATATAATTCCGGAGATCGCAGTAAATGCCGCCACAGCAGATGTGCTGAATGGCGGTAATTTCTTTGTTAATAGTGAATAAACCGCCCAGATAATGGCTGCCCCGAATGCCATCAGGTATCCGTGGAGGTATTCAATATGCAGTTGCAAGCTGCCATTCGAAAAGATCCACGCTGCACCTGCCAAACCCATGAACGCCGCCAAAAGATGCCGCACCTTTAAATAATAACCACTGAGAATAACGGGGGAGAGGATAACAATCAGCAGTGGCCATAAATAATTGATTAAATTAACTTCAACTGCAGGTGCCTGTGCGAAGGCCCGGAAGTAAAGGAAATGGTACCCGAATAGCCCTGCTACGCCGACAGCCAACGTCTTGACCGGCACTTTCCACGCATCCTGTAAAAAAAAGCTGGCAGATCCACTAATAATAAATGCCACTCCAAGTACCAAGAAGGGGGGTAAGGCTACGAGTAGAGTGCTCAGGTAAGCTAATGTGCTCCACAGCACAATGGCAGCTATAGCAGAAAGAATTGCTTTCATATACCCGATTACTTTTTTGTGATGTGAAGACGGATCCAGTTCATTGGATCCCATTGCAACAGGCGATATACACTCTCTTCGGCTTTGCGGGGTTGGTGAATAAAGAGATACTCAATTAACTTACCGCGGACTTTACCCAAATCCCCAGACAGTAGCACTCCCAATTGCTGCCGTCCATTCGGCTGCAGGCAACTGGTAATAATCTCGCTAACTGGGAGATCCATTGATTGAAAATCGGGAGGGCAGACTCTGAGTGATATCGGGGTAACGTCTGTGGCAATGGGTCGATCTAGTGTAATTCCAGCTCCGCGATGAGAGAGATCCAAAACCGTACATGGTATTTCGGAACCACCCATCCGAAGAGTTCCAGGATCATCGACAAGAAAACGGTACTGCTTACGTTCATGCCTTCTTTCAAAAACTTCCTTTAAGGCAAGGTAGATCACATAGGAATTGTAGCCCGACCAAACAAAAGCAATCACAAATGCATCCCAGGTGATATTATAACTTCCGGGAGCAACGACTTTATAAATTGCGTATAACATACCGCCTACCAGTGTGCCAAAAATCCCCATATACCAGAGAAGAGAGGTTCGTTCCTGACGGTAGACGCTGTCATCCACCGATTTGGGTGTCACTTTGAACTTCAAAGGTTTTCGGCTGAACAAGATCACTGACGATTGAATGAAGATGATCGTCTTTAGCAGATTATATTTTTCTGTTTTGAAATATTGGAACACACCTCTCCCGCCTACCTGGTTTGCGATGATATTGAGAATAAAGTATGGTGTCCAATGAAGCACGAAATCCAATACGCCTACGCGCATAGGAAATATATTGAAACCAATGATCAGAATCGGTATGGTGAGGAGAACAAATTTTTGAAATGCTTCAAAATAGGCTAGAAAACTCGATAGATATGCCAAACGCTGCATGAGAGTCAACCCTTTTATCCACACCGGGCTGTCCTTACTGCGATATAACTGCATGGTACCCTGTGCCCAGCGAAGGCGTTGTAGTAAAAATGCTTTGATGGTCTGTGGAGCGATCCCATATGCTAGAGGTTCATTGACGAACAGGGATTTCCAACCCTTGCTGTGGATCAACACATTGGTATGAATATCCTCAGTTATCGTTGCTGTGGCCACTCCACCGACCTGGTCGAGCGCCTTTCGCCGGACTACGGATGGGCTGCCGCACCAAAAAGCACTATTGAACGCATTCTTACCTGGTTGTATCACCCGGAAGAAAAGTGACTGTTCGTGCCAGTTGACACCCTGGCGGGCGTGCTGAATGGAATCTTGATTGTAAAACTCCTGGGGGAGTTGGATCAGTGCCAGCTTTTCGTCCTGGAAATAACCAAGGGTTCGTTCCAAATAATCGGGTTGTGGAACCATGTCGGCATCTAGAACCACTATGAAATCTCCAGAAGTCTGTTTAAGGGCATAATTGATATTTCCGGCTTTTGCGTGGTCATGTTCTGGCCGGGCGATGTACCTGCACCCCAGTTTATCAGCCAGCGCTTTTATCGCTGGGCGATTACCGTCATCCAGCACCCAGGTGATATGCGGATAAGATACCCGTTGGCAGCCGATCAGCGTTGCTTCTAGAATATCAGAATCTTCATTATAAGTTGGGACAAAGATATCTACCTGAAGTCCCTCTGGAGGAGGAAAAAAGTCTACCCGTGGATCAATATCATGGGTAAAAACAATAAACAGCAGGTAAGAGATCACCCCAAAGGCTTCAGCCCCCCATAATAACCAGGAAAAGAAAGGATGTTGAGGATTCAGAGTAAAAGCTGCGCGCCACCAGAGGTAATAAATGAAGTAGATCAGCGAAACGATGGATACCAGTGGAAGCAAGGGGGGATTTAAAGACCGATGATTTTGGCTCTGCATAGGAACCTCTGAGATATTGTAAAATGTTTTATTGTTTCATAGTGAAGAAACCAATAATTACTATAACATGCAACGCTGGATTAGCAAAATCTGGTAATTGCTGAAAGTGTACTTGACGCATGCATCCTGACATGGTAACATATAGGTCTATTGCGGGGTAGAGCAGTGGCAGCTCGTCGGGCTCATAACCCGGAGGTCAGTGGTTCGAATCCACTCCCCGCTACTA
>Ga0172375_10005965_pt1 | contig 17290 bp, 13 predicted proteins | sample LakKiv1m_FD_114537 | JGI IMG/M metagenome (GOLD analysis project Ga0172375, IMG submission 114537) | Freshwater microbial communities from Kabuno Bay, South-Kivu, Congo - kab_092012_11.1m | ecosystem: Environmental > Aquatic > Freshwater > Lake | place: Democratic Republic of the Congo...
AAGCATTGCAATTCCTTTGATGATTAAAAAAGGCGTTGGTATTACTGAGGCGTTTACGCAAACCGGAGTTTTTACCGACACCGCACTTTCAAGATTTCATTCAGGCGAAGAAACCGGAACAATTAAAAACACCGCACTTCAGTTAGCAAACTATTATGAAAGCGAAACCGTTTACAAGTTAAAAAACATCATTGAGTTAATTCAAGTGATTATCTCAATGGTTATTATGATAGTGATGATATTACTAACGCTTGTCTCAGCGGAAACCGCTACCGTTAAACCTAAAATGCCGGGGATGTAGTTGTATGGACGCTAATTTGGAACTCACGGATAAAGTAGGGTATATCCTTTTTAAAAAAGGAATTATAGATACCACCGTTCTTGAACAAGCTCTCACCATGAAAGCTAACGATACCAGCAAGATAAAAAAAAATTTAGCGCAAATACTTGTTCACGAGTTCAAATATGATCACGATGTTATTTTTAAAGAAGTTGCAAACCTTTATGCTTTTAGAGAAGTTGAAGCAACGCCTGAGGTGCTAACTCAGCAACGACAGGAATTTATAAAGCAAACCATACTTGGCGCCGGTGATGCGATGAAGCAGCTTATGCTTCAAGTTAAAGCAATTCCTTTTATGTACGATGAACGGCAAAAAGATAAATTGCTTCTCGCTTCCATTGATCCTACCGAACGCAATATTCCCAAAATCGCATTTGGGCTAAACGCAAAAAAATATGAAGTGATGTTTATTAAACAGCGCGATTTTGATAAACTTGCAGAGAAACTCTTTCCGCCGGAAAATGAATTCTTAAAAAAACTTGAAGACATGCCATCCGATTTTGCCCTTGACGACCAGCCAGAGCAAACCGATGATGAAGCAGAAATAGAAGCTGAGATTAATAAGAGTGCGTTAATCAATTTAATTGAAGCAGCCCTTGTTGAAGGCACAAGAAAAGGGGTAAGCGATATTCATATTGTTCCGATTGACGCTAAAACTACTTCAATTATGTTTAGGGTTGACGGCAACTTACAAATTTGGCACACGCAGGAAAACACCTCGCCGGAAGCAGTGCTTGCTGTTGTAAAAGACCGTTCACGCGGAATGGATCGGTTTGAAAGAGAAAAAGCGCAAGACGGTTTTATTCAAAGAGAAATTGACGGACATATCATCCGTTTCAGAGTTTCAATTTTACCGATGGTTGGCACTGAACTCAAAAACAAATTTGAAAGCGTAGTAATAAGAATTCTGGACGATAGAAAAGTAGTAAAAGATTTAAAACTGCTCGGTCTTACAGGATATGCAAATGAAGCTTTCGAAAAAGCAATACGCCAACCGCAAGGAATGGTAATCTTAACAGGTCCAACCGGAAGCGGAAAATCAACCACATTAGTTGCGGCATTGTACCAAGTAATTGATCCAACCGTTAACGTCTTAACGGTTGAAGACCCTGTTGAATATGTTATCGAAGGAGCGCGTCAACTAAAAATTGGCGTTAAAATGAACTTTGAACAAGCTATCCGTTCTATTCTGCGGCACGACCCCGATATTGTGCTTGTCGGGGAAATGCGCGATAAAGAAACTGCCGAAGTAGCTATTAAACTTGCCAATACCGGTCACTTAACCTTTTCAACGCTGCACACTAATGATGCGCCGAGCGCAGTCGCTCGTTTGTATAAAATGGGAATAGAACCTTTCTTGATAGCTTATGCCATAAATATTATTGTGGCTCAACGCTTAATCAGGCGCCTTTGCACAAATTGCAAACAAAAAGTAACTAAACTCAATGAAGTTTTACTTAAATCGCTCGGTCTTAATTATGACGAATGGAAGAACTATACTATCTACGAAGCTAAAGGATGCGAAAAATGCGGCGGCTCCGGGTATAAAGGAAGAGTTGCAATCCATGAAGCTCTTTATTTTACCGGCGCCTTAAAACAAATTATCCTTCGTTCAGGGGAATCGGTGGACGAAGTAAAAATTCGTGAACAAGCAAGGAAAGACGGTACACTTAATTTGCGCGAGTGTGGCATTGAAAAAGTTAAAATTGGACTCACCTCATTTGAAGAAGTAATTGCCGGAACAATGGAAGAATAATCTATGATTGACGATTTAAAAAAGATTTTATCAAAGTTTCTTATTAATGTGCCTGCGATGCTTTTGGGACATGACCGCGTCAGTTATTTTATTGAAAAGTTTTCTCAGTTCACAAATGACGATAAAATTTTAATGCAAAAATTTATCGTTAAAATATTAACGCTGATGATAGAGCGCGAAGCTTCCGACATAGAATTTGGCGGTTTCGGAAGCGATGGATTTACCTGGATGCGAATTTTTGGGAAGAAAGAAAGAGTAATTGATATTCCTAAATTTACCTTAGATGAATCAGCTCTTTTAATTTTAAGTATGCTGAATGAAAATCAGCGCCGCTATTTAATGGTTACCAAAAGTATTGATTTCAGTTACACGTTTGTTCACGAACGCAAAATGGAAAGCGTACGATTTAGAGCTACGTGCTATTTTGACTTAGACCATATAACTCTTAACATGCGTGCAATTGCCTCGCGTTCGCGTGCTTTTGAGTCGTATGAATTTCATCCGGCGCTCACAAAAGTATTAAGCCATCAATATTTTAAATATGGCTTAACGCTGGTTACCGGAATCACGGGTTCAGGAAAATCCGCAACCTTGGATGCAATAATTGACTATCACAATAAGTTAGATGCTACACATATTGTTATTATTTCTTCGCCGATTGAGTATGTTCACAAATCAGATAAGTCAATTATAAAACACCGAGAAGTTGGGAAAGATGTTTTAAGTTTCAAAGAAGGCGTAACCCAAGCCTTGAGGCAAGACCCTGATATTATCGTTATCGGAGAAATGAGAGACCCTGATACCATAATGGCAGCGCTTGAAGTTGCAGATACCGGGCACAAAGTTTTTTCAACCTTACACACTTCTTCGGCAGTTGAATCTATTGATAGAATTGTTGCAGAAGTTCACCCATCTGAACAAGACCGCGTGCGTAACCGTTTAGCTGATGTTTTAACAACGGTGATTTCACAAAAATTAGTAACAACTATTAATGGTAAACTTATTCTTGCAAAAGAAGTATTAATTGTTAATGCCAACGTTCGGGCGGCAATTAAAAACAATAATACAAGTGAAATTTATATGATGATTAATCAAGGCGGGCAAGCGGGAATGAACACTTTGGAACAAGATTTAAAGCGGTTATATTTGATGAAGAAAATTAGTTTAGATTCAGCTATGGCATTTGCCAACAATAAAACCAGAATGCAACAAATTCTTTCGGCATAACCCATGAAACCGCTTGTCTGCTTATATTGTGAAGGTACCGACTCAAAAATTGTAGTTGTAACCAAAGAGAATAATCAAGTAAAAATTCTGCGCGCTGCTTCAGTGGATGTGATGGGTCCGTCGCAAACTCCAAGCGAACTTGGGGCAGAGTCTGCTCAAATGATTGCAGATGAAGCCGGAATCCAAATTGATTCCGGAGCCGAAGCTAACATTAGCATGAGCGGTTTTGCATCCAGCGGATTGTTTGAAAGTTTAGTAACCTCTGAGCTAAAAGGAATTAAATTACATGCGTGTGAGTTTATTCCGGTATTAACAGAACCTTCTATTTTTTATCAAATTATTCCTAAACGCGTTACCGATTCGCTGATTTCAACAGATGTGTTAAAAGAAACCATCATTCAGTCTGATCGCCCTTTCGACCGCAATAATGTTGGCTTAACAGCGCTTTCAGACGGAAACTCCCTCGCTGCATTTTTAGCCCAAGATGTTCCATGCTTTAAAGTGCTTAACAACCTTGCCAAATACAACGGCAAAAGAGTTTACAAGACGATCTCGGTTAAATCAGCGGAACTTTCACTTGCTTATTACGTTGCGAAAAAGAAAAAATTCTTTCCAGACGATTACTCGCTCATTGTTTACATCGGAAAAGAATACAGCAAACTCATTTTCTTGCAAGGAAGAAAATTAAAACATATTGGCGCCACACTTGATTTAGGAACCTCTAATCTTCATACGTACGATGTGTATTTCTCAAAAATATTACTTGAAATGGAGAACGGAGGCATTCCAAACCTTGATAACATTGTAGTTTGCGGCGAAGATGATTCTGAAAATTTAATTCTTTCATTCTACGGCACGTTCCCGGAAGCAAACGTGAGTAAACTTGATTTTGATAATGTTGATGTCTCTTCTTTAACTGAAGATGCGCGCGTCAAAATTTCGTCATTCAGCGTTCCGTTTGCGGCGGCAATCGAGTATTTGGATGAACTTTCTAAAGAAACCACCGGGATTAATCTTCTCCCTCGATATATAAAAGATGAGCAAAAAGTTTTTCAATTCGGTTGGCACGGGTATCTTGTTTTACCGCTGTTATTTGGCGTCGCTTTTTATTTTACTACGAACATTTTAGTTAAACAAATTGAAATCAATAAATTAAAAAGTGAAATTCAATTTCAAACTGAATTAAAAAGACAGAATCTTTCTACTCTTGTGGAGATAGATAATTTAACTGCGAGAATAAATAATTTTGGACAAACACAAGCTATACTTGATTCAGCCTCTAAAGGAACCGCAATTTGGCACAAACTGCTTTTTAATCTTTCGGATATTATCGGCAAGAAAAAATCTTTTTGGGTTCGCAATATTGTGCTTCCGGATAGCGCGATTGTTACGATAGACGGTCACTCGCTCAACAGAAAAGTTCTTACAGAATTTGCGGCGGCGCTTCCAACGGCAACACTGCAAAACATTACTTACGAACCCATTCGAGAAAAAGATGCCTTCCGTTTTACCATAACCCTAAAAAAAGAAGAACTTCTGAAAGCTTTGCATGAATAGAAAGCTAAAAAATACTTTTGCGCTGCTGGGCGTTCTTATTTTGCTTGGAATTTTGGGGCTTGGATATATTTATTTTTTTCAAAATCCTTCCATCAAAAATAAAACCACAGAATTAGCTTCTCTGAAGGCTTTAAGCTATGATCCAAATGTTTTAGATAAAATGTTAAAAGAAAAGATGAAGAAAGCGGCATCGTTAGATTCCATTCTTTCCGCAAGAAAATTTAATATCCCAAAAGAACTTTCATCTTTAAAATTTTATGATTTTCTCAACCAACTCAATCTTCGTTTGTCAGAGAAAGCAAAAGTTAATATTGAATATCTCTCAAAAAATTCCGACAAGGAATTCTTTTATTTTGATTATCGGGTTAGCGGTTCAGGCACCTACAACGATCTCTTCCAGCTGATTTTCGGAATAGAAGAAAGTAAAGAACTTAAAAAAGTTACCAAGTTGAATTTGAGCAACTACATTTTTGCTCCGGAAAACGCCGAACCGGAATTTTTAATCAACTTTACCATGAATGTTGCAGTTTATTTTTCCGCTAATGATAGATACGCAACTACAACGTATTCTGAAAACAACCTGAATGCCCCCAAAATAGCCGATATTTTTTATCCCCTCATTCGTACCGAAATTCCTCCCAACATAAACAATTTGCTTGACGTTCAAGGCGCGAAACTACTGGCGCTTGTGCCTGACGGCGCTTTTCTTGCAGATGCAAGAGGGAATTCTTTTTTACTTATTGAAGGCGATGAAGTATATCTTGGGTACTTGACCGATATTGATTATAAATTGAAAAAAACTACTTTCGTTCTTAACAAAGGGGGCGTAGTGGAAACAGTTGTTTTAAGTTTAGATAAATCTATAAGAAAATGAGCAAGAGATTTCTATGAAAACAGTTATTTTTATTTTTGTTATCGCGATAAGCGGGTTGACTTTTTCGCAAGACCCGTCTGAACGCGACATGAAAGGATATACTTCTCCCGATGAGTTAGTAACACTTTCCGCGAACCTGCCTTTTTCTAATGCGATAGAGCTGCTAAGTAAAGTAAGCGAGCTTAAATCTGGAAGAAAAATTGTCTCTACCGTTGAACGGACAGAGCCGATTGGCGTAGAAATTCCCAGCATGCAATATGAAAAAGCGCTTCTTATTATTGTGCAATACGCCAACTTGGTTCTTGAGAAAAAGGAAAATATTTTCGTCATCAATAGAAAACCCGATCCTTCGGCGAAAAACGGAGAAGAGGTTTTTGTTGATGCCAACACAAGAGAAGTAAAAATCTCGGCAGTCTTTTTTGAGATGAATAGCGATGCGCTAAAAGAGCAAGGAATAAACTGGCAATTTTTATTAAGCAAAAAAGGTGTAGATGTTGGAACTGGAATTACTACTACCGGGCCGGCAAATACCTCAAGCGCTTCTACTTCCACCGGCGTTACAAGTGATGCAGTTTTAACCTCTTCTAATTCTTTTTCTGCCGGCAGTTTTTTTGGAGAAGCAGTTACTCTTTTCCGGTTTATCGAAAGCCAAAAATTGGGCGAAGTTATTGCAAGTCCCAATATTACTGTTCGAGATAAAAAAGAAGGAACGATTCAAGTCGGCTCTGATTTTTCAATTAAGCAAAAAGATTTTTCCGGAAATGTAATTGATAATTTTATTCACACCGGTTCTATTATTAAAGTTACACCAAGAATTTATAATGATCAGGAAATAGATTATGTTCTGTTAACGTTAGAGGTTGAACGCAGCACCGGTTTTCCGGGAACGGTTTCTACTGAAATTCAAAAAACTAACGCAAGTACGCAGGTACTTATGCTTAACGGCGAAGAGACGGTTATCGGCGGATTATTTTCTAACGACGCAAAAACCGAGCGGATAGGAATTCCGTTTTTGAAAGATCTTCCGTGGTGGGTTTTAGGGCTTCGGTACTTAACCGGAAGCGATAAGGTAACGGTAACAAAAAAAGAATTAGTTATTGTGGTTAAAGTTGATTTAGTTCCAACTTTAAAAGAACGGCTGGCATTTCCGAACGGAGAAAACATAATTAAGCAAGAAATTAATAACTATGAAAATAAAGTGAAAAACTACCAGATTAATCCAGAAAAAAAGTAGAGTAGGAGAGCCATGGAAGCGATATTAATTGTAGATGACGACCTAAATCTTTGCAAGGTTTTGGCGGAAGAATTATCCGAAATCGGTTATGCCGCATCGTATGTTACATCCGCAGACGCAGCGTTAGAGTTCATAGAGCGCGAGTCTATTCAGTTAATGTTATTAGATTTAAAAATGCCGGAGAAAGATGGGTTTGAAGTTTTGCGGGAACTAAAGACAAAGAATGTTCGCTTTGAAGTGATAGTATTAACGGCTTATGCCGATGTTGTTAGCGCAATGGAAGCCGCCCGAATGGGCGCTACTGACTTTATTTCAAAGCCGTATGATTTTGACGAATTGCTGATAACGATCAGAAAAGTTTTGCAAAAAGATTTATGACTGAATGAAAATAAATTACCGTATTATATTAATTAACATAGTAATTGTTGCGGTAATTCTTGGCGCTTCCGGTTCGGCTTTTTATGGCATCATGTATAATGTGCTAACCTCGCAACAATCTAAACACTTACTTACCTCTACGAATGATTTTGCGTTTCTCTTCCACAATGTTTCTAAAGAAGTTGATGAAAGTTTTTCGCTTTTTCTCAACAAGTATTCGCAAAAGCCTTTTTCTAACGAAGCTCTTTCTGTTTACAAAAATCTCGACTTTGTCATCAAACTAAATGCTGATTCCACATTTAACCTTGCGGCAACCGCATGTAGCAAAGAAATAATTCTTCCTAAAAGAACTAATAACGTATCAGCGTTTTTATCGTTAAACCCTTTAGTCTTTTACAATATTTATTCTGGTCCAAGGGGAGAAACATATCTTTACGGAAGGAGTATTTCGCAGGATTTCATCAATGAACTTTCAGGGAAAATCCGCGCCGAAATAGCTATTTACTATAATAACAATATTGTTGTGTATTCAAACGAAACGGTGAACCAGAACTATTTCTTTAATATTACCGAAGCGCATACTAACCTTGTCCTTAAAAATAATTACGACATTTTTACACAGGAAACAGAAACTTCGTATTTTCTTGCTTCAGTGTATAAAATGAAGGAGCAATTTTTAACAAGCGATAAAATTGGCGCAATCATTTTTACTACGCTCAACGAAACACAGAACCTCAAAACCAATCTGAAAAATATTCTCGTCATTCTAGGGGTCGCGGGGCTTTCGATATCAGTTATTTTAACGCTGCTTTTAACAGGCGGCATCAGAAAACAAATTCATTTATTAACTGAAGCAACAGAAATTACAAAGACGGGCAATTTTTCCAATCGTATGTTGGTTGAAACCAAAGATGAACTTGGGGATCTCGCTGTCGCTTTTAATAAAATGTTAGATGAGCTTGAGAAGAAAGAAAAAACTCAGACGGAATATTCTGATTTTATTACCATGATTAATCAGAATCCGTCATTAAAAGATATTTCAGATGCTTCGTTGAAAAAAATAATTCGTATTACCCAATTTAATATTGGGGCAGTGTATTCGGTTATTGATGATACCGTTACTCAAGTTAGTTCATATGGGGTTGAAGAAAAAGCTCGTTCAGCAACAGAAAAATCAGAATTATTTAAACCGCTTTTAGAAAAATTAGAAACTGTTGAAATTATCTTTAAAGAACAACCGCCGGTTATCGCTTCCGGATTAATGAAGATTAATCTTAAATATTTGCTACTGCTTCCAATAGTGTTTAATAAAAAAACGATAGGCATTCTTGAGCTTGGTTCCGTGAATAAACCATCGCCGGAAGCGAAAGAATATCTTGAATTAATAAAAGAACAACTTGCTATTGGGATGACAAACGCAATTGCATTTTTGCAGATGGAAAACTTGGTTTCGGAATTAAAACAACTAAACGAAAATTACCAAAAGCAAAACGAGCAAATCAAATCTCAGAACGAGCGATTGTTAGAATTGCACGCTGCGCTTTCTCAAAAAGCAAAAGAACTTGAAATACAAAAACAAAAAGCGGAAGAGTTGACGCAGTTAAAATCTCAGTTTCTTGCAACGATGTCTCATGAACTGCGCACTCCGATGAACGCAATTCTTGGGTTAACCGAATTAGTTTTGGAAGATCACACGATTTCCGCGAAGAACGGAGAACGGCTTTCGGTTGCGCTTAGAAGCGGCAAACGCTTGCTAAGTTTAATTAACGATATCCTTGATCTTTCTAAAATTGAATCTGGCAAGATGGAAATAAAATTTGAAAATTTTATTCTTGATGATTTACTTGAAGAGCTTAAAGCCTCTTTTATAAGCCTTGCAAAAGAAAAAGATCTCGAGCTTCGCATTGTTAATTTTGCCGAAGATAAACTTTATCTTACAACCGACCGCACAAAACTTTTGCAGATTTTAATTAATCTGGTGGGCAATTCAATCAAGTTTACTTCGCAGGGTGCGGTTGAAATCCGCGTTCATCTTTTAAAAAATAATCTTCTGAAAATCGAGGTTGAAGATAACGGTATTGGCATCACACCGGAACAGCAGAAAATTATTTTTGAAGAATTCCGCCAAGCCGATGCATCAACCACTAGAAAATTTGGAGGCACGGGACTTGGTCTTTCCATTTGCAAACGATTTGCCGAAATGTTAAAAGGCAATATTGCCGTTAAAAGCGAGCTGAACAAAGGTTCTGTTTTTACTCTGGTATTGCCGGTTGAAGTTGTTCATCTTTCTTCATCTGTTCAAGCGGAAGGAAAAGATTTCACTTATATTGATAGAGCCGCACACAGCCCTGTGCTTATTTTTGAGCATCAGCAGAGCGTCCGCCAAATGATTGCTGATTATGCAAACAGCAAAGGATATGACACCGTTGTGGCAGAGAGCCCCGACCGCTGCGTGGCGCTTGCACAGAGAACGTTGCCCTTCATTCTTATGATAGATGTATCGTTTCCGGCTTTGCAATTTTGGAAACTGGTTTATGAACTTAAAGCCGATGCCGCCGCCAAGGATATTCCGATTATTTTTTATTCTGTAAACGATGGGAGAAAAATCGGCTTCGCTTTATTTCCAATCCATATTTTTACTCAACCATTAAATTCCCAAGAGATTGAACAGACGATTAATTGGGTGCGGGAGTTAAGCCAAAGAGAATCTCCCACCATTGCTTTGTTTGATGATTCCCAAAGCGAAAGTGTTTTTGCTTCGTTGAGTTTGGATATTCGGCGGTACAGCAATGTTGAGAACTTTTCGTTTGACGAAGATATTATTATTGTTAATCCTTTTTTCAAAAACGGAGACGGCATAAAAAAATGCAGCGATATTTTTTCTAAACCGGTAGGATTTCAAAAATTACTTATTCTGTTGCTGCCCGAAGTTATCACGAATGACGAACTTAAAAGCGGACAGAATGCGCTGGCTTGGATGGAAGAAAATACAAAAGCAAATAGCTCAGAAATTTTGAAAACAATCCGTAATGCTTTTTATTTTCTTGAACTTGGAAAGCAAAAACATATTCCACAGATAGATATTACCAAAAATGAATCAGCGGGCGAAACAAAAATTCAAAATGAAAGAACCTATGCCGAAAACTACGTCGGCGATGTTTTAATTGTTGATGACGATCCCGACAGCCTTTTCACAATAAACGAAATTGTGCAAAAGTGTAATTGCGTTACCGTTCTGGCAAAAAACGGAAAAGAATGTTTAGAAATTCTTACAAAGCAAAAACCGGATGTTATTCTTCTTGATATTATGATGCCTGTAATGGATGGTTTTCAAACGTTACGTGCGATAAGAGAAAAACCCGAGCTTGACGATATTCCTGTAATTGCGGTTACCGCTAAGGCGATGATTGAAGACCGCGAAATTATCTTAAAGCAAGGGTTTGACAGTTATATCACCAAGCCCATCAATACAGGCGTTCTTGCGTTTCGTTTAACAAAAGCGCTAACAGAAAAAAAAGCGGCACAACATGAAAAAGATATTAGTCATAGATGATCAAACAGAAAATGTTTTCTACTTGCAAGACCGGCTGCAGAAAGAGGGATTTACGGTTATTTCTGCTAACAGCGGAAGAACCGGCATCGAAGCGGCAATAACTCAACTTCCCGATTTAATTCTTCTTGATATTATGATGCCTGAAATAAGCGGGCTTGAGGTTTGCCGTTTCTTAACACGAGATTCGCGCACTTCTCGAATTCCCATAATTTTGGTTACAGCAAAAACTTCAGCGGAAGATATGCGCGAAGGATTGCAGTCGGGCGCCGTAGATTATATTAAGAAACCGATTAACAAAATAGAGATGCTAGCGCGCATCAACTCGGCATTAAAAGTTCGCGAATCGCAAGACCTGTTTCTTGAAGTAGAAAAGATGAAAACGTTTACCGCAACAGTTGTTACGGCTAATCATAAAATAAAACAACCGCTGACGCTCATCAAACTTTCACTCACCGCAATCAAACGTGAACTGAATAAAGAGGAAACGAATAAAGAAGCAATCGTTAATAAAATGAAATACATTGATATTGCCGTTGGCGAGATAAATAGTATTTTGGAGCAGCTCAACCAAGTAGAGAAACCTATCTTTGCCGATTATGTGGGAGATATTCAAATGATTGATCTCGGAGAAACGGAAAAGCCTAAGCCGTAACGATGTAGCGTTACCGGCTTATTAATCTGCAATCAATCGAAGTATAAAATAAAATAGATTGAAAATTATTTGCTCAATGCACGTTAGTTGTACTGCCGCCAATAAACTCACGCAGAACTGAATCTCCCGGAACCGGAGAATCATCTTCAATCGGTTCAACTTCTTCCAACATTTTTTTTACGCGAACAGCTCGCTCATAAGCATCTTCTCTTAGAGGGTCGCCGGCATATTTCTTTTCCCATTCTGCAAATTCAGTTAAAAGTTTTGGACGGTAGAGCGGCGTTTCGTACGCCATTGAAGTATTCACAATATAATCCGCTGTGTTTGAGTAGGGAAGTATGTTCCTCTTTTCCGCCGAGCGGACGTAATGCCAGTGTAGCAATGTTTGCTCCGGTTTGTAAGCGCGGTGAACCGAGTCTCGCAGCATCCGGCGGATTAATCGCAAATCTGTCCATCGCAAATAATTCCCTTCGCTGTTTTTCATTTGAAGCAAAGGTTCTAAGTAAAGTTTAAATTTTTGCATCGCGGGAATTTCTCTGCTAAAATCGGGATATAACCCATACAAACTATCAATTAAAAGAACTTCGTTTTCTTGCAGTTGTAATGGGGTTCGGTCTGGGTAGCCTTTGCCTTCTTTGAAATCATAATAAGGAATTTTAACTTCTTCGCCGTCGGCTAACCGTTTAAGATGACTGTTAATCAATTCAAGGTTGAGTGATTGCGGAGTTTCAAAATCATAATCTCCGAATTCATCTTTTGGGTGAAGTTCTAAATCGAAAAAATAATTATCAACGATAAGCGGAACGAAACGCATCCCTGCTTTTTTTAAACGCTGCTCAAGTTTAAATGTTGTAGTTGTTTTTCCAGAAGAAGAAGGACCGCTGACCATAACCATTTTCAGTTCGGAGCTTCTTTCTTTTATCAGTTCAGCGGCGGTATCAAGTTGTGTTTCGTAAGCTGTTTCTGATTCATGCACGATTTGAGGAAAATCTCCTTTCCTAATTCTGTCATTCATTTGGCTAATTGAATGAAGGTTATGCGAGACAGCCCAATCCAGCGAATGCCATACTTTTCCCCACGGAATATTTTCTAACGGTTTGGAAAAGTGGCGCGAGTCTGATTGTCTTCTTTGTGAGGCTTCTTCGCGGTAGAGAATAAATTCTTTGGCAACTTTTGCGTGTCCTTTTTCAATTAAAATTTTTTCAACGATATCTTGAATTTCTTCAACATGCGGTTTGTAACCTTCAGCAAACTGCTCTTCCATATAGGCAATAACGTGCTGGGCTAACTCATTTGCTTTTTCTTTATCTCGTCCGCCAACTGAAACAGCGGCTCTGTAAATAACATTTGCAATTCGCTCCGGGTTAAAAGGAACAATTGAACCGCTTCGTTTTATAACATAAGTAAATTTGCTCATTTGAACTCCAATTTATGCTAATAAAAAAAATCACTCGCTAAACTAATTAACGCTGGTATCTATACTTCAAATTACGGTAGTATAGCTTCGCAGTAATTTTGCTTTGCCCTTTAAACTTATAAAATATTTTTAACCAAGTAAACTTTGTCTCGCGGTCTTACAAGCGTTTCGCAGTTGAAAGTTACTTTGTCTCCTTTATTTGCTTTGCTAACTTCAATTTCTTCATTTACTATCCGGTTGACGGTTAAATCTACCACGCCGGTGGTTTCTCCTATAATTAAAATGTTATCGCCAACAGTTAAGCTTCCGGTTTCAATTGCTACGTGAACTATTTGAGGCGTTTTGAAATAGTTTAAAACTTTACCGACATATTCTTTTCTTGTAGTGGCAATGCTTCCATGTGCGTTAATAAAATCTTTTCCGTCGGGTTTGTCAAAATAAAAACCGGAAGAAAAACCGCGATTGTAAACGGAAGCAAGCTCGTTTAAGAATTTTTGTTTTACTTCATCGGTAAGGTTGTTTTCAAAATAGAGATCAATTGCCTTGCGATAAACAGAAACTACTTTTGCAACATATTCCGGGCTTCTTTTTCTTCCTTCAATCTTAAAAGAATTTATTCCTGCTTCAATAAGCTGATCAAGAAACTCAATGGCGCAAAGGTCTTTTGCAGACATTACATAATCTTCGCCGAGAAGAAGCGAAGCGTCTTTTGTCTCGTCATAGATTTTATACTCGCGCCTGCAAGGCTGAACACATTCTCCGCGGTTGGCGCTTTGCCCGAAAATTTCATGGCTCATAAAACATCTTCCGCTGATGGCGACACACATTGCCCCGTGGACGAACGCTTCAATTTCAAGTTCGGTAGCGGCTCTAATCTTTTTAATTCCTTCGAGGGAACATTCGCGGGCAAGCACGATCCTTTTGGCGCCGAGGCGTTCAAAAATTTTTGCCGAAGAAGAATTTGAGATAGAGGCTTGCGTAGAAACAGCAAAGGGCATTTTGTATTGATTGCATTTTTCGATTATTCCAAAATCCCAACAGATGATCATATCAACTCCGGCTTTCTTCGCCGCAGGAATTATCTCATCAAGCTCAAGTAATTCATCTTCAAATAAAATTGTATTTAAGGTGAGATAGGTTTTTACTTGATGTTCTTTACAAAAAGAGACGATTTCGTTAAGGTCATCCGTAATAAAATTTTTAGCTTTTGCTCTCATGTTTAGTTTATCAACGCCGAAGTAAACAGCATTTGCGCCATTGTTTACAGCGGTACGAAGCATCGTCCAATCTCCGGCAGGCGCCATAAGTTCAGGTTTATTCATTCGATACTTCTTAGACCATTTCGTTAAGTAGTTCTTGTCTTGGTTGAGCGATAACAACTTTGTTTACAAGCAATCCTCTTTCGGAAACTACTTTTGCGCCGGCATCAACAGCGGCGGTTACTGCCGCAACTTCTCCCGTGCAGGTAAAAAAAGCTTTTCCGCCGAGAGCCATTGCAAGTCTGATTTCTATCAATTTTATATTTGCTGATTTAACTGCCGCATCCGCGGCTTCAATTAATGAGGCGACGGAAAACGATTCCACAATCCCAAGCGCTTCAAGAAGCTGTACTTTGGTATGTCCTGCGATTGCCGGAAAAATATCGCGGTGTACATTGGGAATTACAAAATGGTCAATCACGCCAAAACCGACGGTATTAACAGCGGATTCAACAGCGGCTGCAACTGCCGCAACTTCTCCTCCAATCAACGTCATATATTTCCCGGAACAGATTGTGCGTGATAAAATTAATTCTACTTGAGATGTTTTAAGCATAATATCGGCGGCTTGCATTCCGGCGGCAATGCTGCTCATTTCAATTAATCCGAGTGAGTTCATTGGTATCATAGTTATCAGTCTTTAGTTATCAGTTTTGCGTTCAATTATTTATAGTCAATTGTCTTATTAACTTTATTATTTCAGTAGTCAGTTGCTTATCTTAATGTATTCATCGCTAACATGCGTTACCACACCGGTGATGGAGGCGTGAATAGCGGCGCCAAGTTTGCCCGCCGGAATTCTGGCAATCAATTGATTTTTTGTAACTCTATCTCCTATTGCAACAATTGATTCCGCTTTTTCTCCTACATGTTGTTTTAACAATATTTTTACATTTTCAGTTTCAAATTTTTCCGGGTTGAAAGGAGTGTGCGCATCATAATCTTTTAAGTGCAATCTCTGAATCAATTGCTTTAAAGGGACCCGTCTTCCATCTTTCATAGGATGAATTTTTACCGGTTTGGTTTGCACATATTTTGTTCTCTGTAATCTCATTTCTTTTTTTGCATTATCGCAAGCTTCTTTTGGAAATAAATCTTCAGGGCAAGAATAAAGAGTGCACAATCCGCAAGCGCAGCAAAGTTCAGCCATTTGATTCCATACTTCGGCGCCGGTTTTTGTAAACTGAAGCGAACGCATTACTTTATGTGGTTGAACATCATAACCAAGTAGGTAACGAGGGCAAAATTCTGTGCAGTAACTACATTGGTCGCAAGCTGATTTACCAATACGCGCAAAATTTTCTACCGGTTGATTTTTCCGTTTAATCACATAATGGTCTTTCGGAAGAATGATGAGTCCGGCAGTTGTTTTAGTTACAACTTCATCAAGGTAAAAAGTTAATTTCCCCATCATTACTCCGCCGACGTAAAGAGCGAAATCATTTTGAGTTGTTCCGCCGGCATGTTGGATTAATTCACGGAATGTTGTGCCAATCGGCGCAAAAAATGTTGATGGCTTTTTAACGGCTCCTGTAATGCAGACAAATTTTTCTGTTACCGGAATTTCTTCGTTCGCTTTTGCTATGTTGAAAAGAGTTTCTACATTGTTGACCACGCAACCGACATGCAACGGAAGCCCGGCAGGGGGGATTAACCTTTTGGTTGCCGCATAAACTAATTCATATTCATCGCCGGCTGGGTAAAAATCGCCAAGGAAAGTAAGCTCAATAGGACTGTTTTTAATTTCTTTCTTAATAGCTTCAATCGCTAGTTCATTCTTTTCTTTTATCCCGAAAAACCCTTTTTTTGCCGAAGTACTTTCAAGTAATAGCTCCATCCCGCGAACAATCTCTTTTGCGAAGTGAAGCATCAATTCATAATCTTTATGAATGAGCGGTTCGCATTCGGCGCCGTTAGCTAACACAAATTCAACTTTTGAACTTGCTTTAATATGGGAAGGAAATCCTGCGCCACCGGCTCCGACAACGCCTCCTTGAATAATTTTTTCCGAAACCATAGTTTAAAATCTTTTCTTATTTGCGCAACAAATCTACTAAATGTAAAGAAAAGTTTAGCATAAATTAAGTTTTGATAGATAAATCCCCAAAAGAATAAGGAATAAATTACAAATTAATTAAAAATATTAGGTAACACTTGATTTTAAACTAATTAAATGCTATAATGTACCATAGATTCCCTTATTTATTTAAACATTCTGCAACAAACAACTTGTTGATTTAACAAACTATTAAGAAATCAGGAGCAATTATGAAAAAAATCGAGGCAATCATCAGACCACACAAACTTGACGATGTACACAATGCTTTACAGGAATCAGGGTTTAACGGACTCACGGTAACCGAAATCCGTGGGTATGGAAGACAAAAAGGGCACAAAGAAATTTACCGTGGTTCGGAATACAATATTGAATTCGTTCCAAAATTAAAATTGGAACTGGTTTGTGATGACGAAAAGCTGGAATCAGCTATTTCAATTCTTATCAAATATTCAAAAACGGGGCAAGTAGGCGATGGTAAAATTTTCGTTCTTAACGTTGAAGATACAATTAGAATTAGAACCGAAGAATCAGGTTCTACGGCGCTATAATATTAATAATAAATGGAGAAAACAGCATGAAGAAAAACATAGTTATCCTTTCACTAATTCTTTTTTCAAATTTCAGTTCGTTTGCTCAATTGAAATTCGGAACCGACTTTTACAGCAGATATATTTGGAGAGGGTTAGATTTTGGCGACTCGCCGGCTTTGCAACCAAGCCTTTCCTATACGCTTGGCGGATTAACGGTCGGAGCCTGGGCTTCGTACGCGTTTCCAACAATGGCGGCAACGTATTCTGAAAATGATTTATATCTTTCTTACACGTACGCAACCAAAAGTATCGGATCGTTTTCACTAATCTGCAATGATTATTATTTGCCCTCTGTCGGAATTCCATTCGGATATTTTAAACCGACTGATTCAAATCCCGTTGCCGCTCATACTTTAGAAGGAGGATTAAGTTATTCAGGCGCGGAGAAATTTCC
>Ga0172375_10005966_pt1 | contig 17290 bp, 21 predicted proteins | sample LakKiv1m_FD_114537 | JGI IMG/M metagenome (GOLD analysis project Ga0172375, IMG submission 114537) | Freshwater microbial communities from Kabuno Bay, South-Kivu, Congo - kab_092012_11.1m | ecosystem: Environmental > Aquatic > Freshwater > Lake | place: Democratic Republic of the Congo...
AAAGCAACTACTACAATTCCAATAGCCCCTGCCAATCCTAAAGAAGTAGCAAGAGAAGCCTTTACAAAAGTAACTAAACTGGTCAAACTCTTTATAAGTGGCCCAGCCAATACTGCTGCTAACCTACAGACTACCGTAGCCAAACCAGAAATAGTATAAATCAAAGTAGAAAAATACAAAGACACTGGCCCCATCAAGGCTATTATTGCCAACCACATTAATTTGTTTCTCTTTTGACTTTCTGTTAAAGAATCAAACCAATGAGCAACCTTTTCTAATTTACGGGCAAACCATTCCAAGATTGGTAAAAGACCCTCTGCTATTGTTTTACCAAATAATATCTGAGATATAGCTATTTTTGACATAGCTTTATCATACCTCATTTTTATAGTAGTAGAAACGGATGCTAAAGCCACTGCCAAAGAACCAGTGGCTTTGGTTACCCTTTGCATCAATTCAGAATTGTACTCATAATTCTTTCCCATTAAAGAAAGAGCACCGGTCATTGATCGAATATTGGGAAAAACTTTTGCTACCAAAGTTTCCCCATAAGCATCTGTTAACAAACGCAGTTTCTCCATCAATCCCATTACCCCTTCTTCCTTCAAAATCTTCCTTAAATCTTCATAACTCAAATTCATTTTGTTCAAAGCATAGGAAGCATCTGATAAAAATTTCGCCCCTTTCTCCGTTTCCTTCATTAAATTGTTAAACATCCCTTTTAAATACACGGCAGCATTGGCAGCACTGGAACCAGTCAAAGTAATAGCAGACATAGCTCCGACCACCTGATCAAAAGGAACTTGTAAATTTGCGGCAATAGGAATAACCTGACCTAAAGCATTAGCAAAATCTTTAGCCTCTCCTGTTCCTTCCCTAACTCCAGCTGTTAAAACGTCCGTAGCATAGGCAGCAGTCAAACCAGTACCTCGATAAGCATTTAAAGCGGAAGTCAATAAACGTGCAATTTGCTGAGTTTCTCCCATACCCGCTGCGGATGCTTTTGACGCCAAAGTCAAAACATCCATAGATTGAGCGATGTCCCTTATACCAGAAGATCGAATATAATAAAGGGCTTCTGCCAATTCTCTTGGCCCCCTACCAACTATTGGAGCAAGAGCCATTATTCCTCTGGAAAGTTGATTTATTTCACTTTGAGCCGTACCTGCCAACCCAACTATTTTTTGCATCGAATATTCATAATCCGATGCCATTTTAACCATAGCCTTTCCCGCAGCAATCATAGGAACAGTAACTACTGCCGTACTCAAATAACCAAAAGTACGGATTCTTTGAGCAACCGTATTTAACTTTCTGGTAGTAGATTTTTCCCACGCTAATATCTGAGCTTTAGTAGCATCAAGTTGAGTAACGTCTATCTCCATCTTGGCATGGAGAATACCTAAAAACCCGGCATCGCCTTGGTACGTCATCTTTTTCGTTCTTTAACAGGTTTGTCTCTATAAGCTACTGCAATATTCATTAATTGAACTTTCATCTTGTCAATATTAGAAACTTCTTTTTCCCATGAAAAAGTATTAACTTCTTCAGGAGTAATTATTCTTTTACCTTGTAGAGAACGTCCAGCACTATTCCAAATATGAGTAGCCAAATAACGGGCTACTGTATATAACAATTTTATATGTGTTTCTTCTCCTTTATTATAGTGTAATAAAGCATATCGAAATTCTATTGGACACAAATCATAAAACTCATCTGCACTTAATCCAAATTTAGAAATAGCAATTCCAACAAGTTCATCATACTTTATTTGTTCTACTATTTCTATTAATGTTACTTTTTTTCCTCCTCTTTCCTCCTCATACCGGCAGGAGGATTTATTCCTGATATATCCGGAATCTTATTATTAAAGAATTCAGACATTATTTCTATAAACTTAAAATAATTGTCATCATAATCCAAAACATCAGGCACTTCCTCCTGAGTAAAAATCACACTCTTACCCTCCGCTTTAGCTCCTGATTCACAACTAAGAAAAAACATAAGTTCCTGAATATCATAATTTTCTCCGGTATCTTCCAATAAAGATTTACCTTGTTCCTTCAATTTACGAAGAACATAATAGGAAATTCTAATAGGAAATGATTGTTCCTTTTCCCCTTGCCTTTTGTACTTTAAATACTTTACCATTTTGATTAGATTTATTATTAAAAAGAAATCCCTGATTAGGATTACATTCAATTAAATATAATAAGCATCTGAAGAGTTATCATACAACAACGGTTTGCTCGTTATTTTGATAACTACATTGCTTGTTACTTGATTGCCTACTGAAGCAGCCAGAGGACACTCCGTAACCAATCCTTCAAATTCCAAAGTAGTAGCAACAGTATCGGATAGTACCACTTTGTAATTGCCATGTACATCAGATTCAAAATCTGTATGGAATAACGCATAAGTAATACGAGTAAAGTTCATAGTAAGGTTTACATTCCCACCATCCCTAAAACTCCCGATAAACTCACGGTATCCATCCAATGAATCCAAAGTAGTTACGTCTATGGTTTCTCTTGTATTATTTGGCCCCTCCACTCCTGAAATTTCAGCTATAGCCTCCCATTCAGAAGAAGATGACCAACGATAAAACTTGACACCCACAGAGGAAATAGCATTGCTTGCCATAGTTTAACCTCCTTTTTTAGATCATCTACGTTGAACATTAAAATTAGTAATAAAAATAACACGATTGTTATCATCCCATCCCAAAAGAGCAGGACTTAAAGAACAAGCGATAACAGTATATAAAGTTCCATTCCATGTTTCTGGCCCCCGGCCATGGAGTGAAATCATTATATCACAAGCTTTAGCATATCCAGTAGTATAATCATCACTTTTAACTCTTACTTGAAAACTATCTCTAAAATAATTTTCACCTTTGGTAAAAGTTAGTTGAGGATCATACCCCGGAACATCGTAAAGAGAAATGCAAGGAAAAGTAGAAGGTTTGGCTGGTTCTCTGGCTATAAATAAATTTACTCCAAATTGTAATCCTAAATCAGAATCAGCCAATAATATATCCTTAATATCTTCACAAACTGAATTCATTTTATTTTCATTTCATTTACTATATATTGACGAATATTGTTTATATTATTATTGATATGATACCGAAAAAACCAAGCCCCAGAACCTGGTCTGGTCCAATTTATATTCATCCCCTTTCTAACCGTGACCCCCATTTCGTGAACCCAAATAGCGTAATTAGCAGAAAACCCCATTATCAAAGTCATATTTGTTGCTGATTTTACTATGGACACAGCCCTTGATGTTACACTGGCGTGTTCCATTGCCATTTCTAAAGCAAAACCTTCTCTTCTTGCTCTCTTACCATTTTTCATTTCTGTAAAAACAGCACCTCCTTCACCACTTTGAATACCCAAAACAGTAGAAATAAACCAACTTGCTCTTAAATTACCTACATCCACCGGAATTTTAGGACTGGATTTGTCCATATCCCTACGAACTTTTGCAGCCCCCTTTACCATACCTCTTAAAGCCTTAATTTTCATTCCTGTAGTCTTGGCCGTAAAATTTTTGAGGACTATATCCATTCCAGTCAAATTAAATCCCGGTCGAGCCATTATTTCAAATTCCCTTCATTTAAAAAAGCTTTTCTAACAAATTCATCGGTAGAACAAAACAATGGTATCTTTTCAAAAGCCATTATTTCATAAGCATCCTCTACTTCGTAAGGATCAGGTTCACTACTCAAATCATCCAAAGAACCTAAATATAAAAATCCTCCAATATCTAAATCTTGAGTTACCATTACCTGGGCATCCGTCATTACTTCTTTTCCCATACGATCTAACACCACTGCTACCTTTCCCTCCCAACGACAATCTATTTCTACTGCAGCATCAAAAGTGTATTTACCGTATCCATCATCTTGAGGATTTCCCCAATATACAGCTGTTTGTACACAAACTTTTTCTATGAAAGTAGTAATACTCATAATTAATCATCTGTATCAGATTCTTGCGGAAAAGTATGAAAATGAACACTCTTCAAAGACAAAGAAGCAAAAGCCCCAGAAGTATCCAAAGATAAAACCATTTGACCATAAGAAGTGGACTCTAACCCTAATCCATACTTACCCGTATATGTTATAGCAGCCCCTCCTGCCTCTTCCTTAATAGCCTGTCTCTTCTTGGTTATTACAATCATATGAGCTGCAAGCCACCGTTCTATTTCCTTCAGAATATCACTGGTTTCCTCCGTTCCCATAACTTCATCCACCATTGCGTTTGCGCTGGTAATATATGGAGTTATTACTGCTTCAGCCAAAGTTGTTTCCAAAATGGCTTGAACATCAGCTGCTACTACTCTTGCCATCTCTTGACTTTATTAAAGTTTCGTTCAATAAAGGAATAATATCATCTTTCCATTTTAATCCTACCCATTCCAACATATCGTAAATCTGACGATAATCACCATTCAATAATCTTTCTGGCCAAATAATTTTGGTATTTAATCCTGCCTGGATCATCTCCACAAAACGATCTTCGTGCTGATGAATCCACCACAACCACCCCTCTCTTTCCCCTTCTACTCCAATCAATTGTTGAATCGTTTTATCAGAATAAGCATCCATAAAATCAGTATTCATACAACTGTAAACTACGTCAGCTGACCTTCTACGAACAATTAACCATTTAGCATCTGGAAAGGAATAATTCCAAACAGGCCATATTTGAGAAAGTCGGCTACTTTTATACATCCATAATTTAGAGGGATCATATTCTTCCCTATTCAGAATCTCTAACACCTTATCTTTCCAAATAAATGGAATGGATAGATTGTTTAAATTAGGTAAAGGATATTGTCCCCTGACATCGTAACCTTGAGATTTGTAAAAGAAATCTACTAAATTCTTGAGTTTCAAATTTTCACTCATAATAGTAGTCTTACCAGTAAAAGCTCCACATAACGATAATATTCGGGCAACAATACTATTACCTGATCTTTCTATTCCAGTTACAAATATAGGACTATATGTTTTATCAACAATCTGCATGTCTTTTAGAAACTTCAGAACTAACTTTTAAAACCTCTTCCACATCCTTTGATTTTTGTTTGTCATGTTTACGATAAAAATAAAGAATGCTATTACAATAGCCTAACTTAAATCCAGCTCTCCAACATCTTAAAACAAAATCATATTCTTCAGCATGACTTAAAGTTTCATCAAATCCTCCCAATTTATCAAATATTTCCTTCTTAAACATTAAAGTACCCCCGTGAAGTGGATTGCATATTAATAAATCTTCAAAGGTTATTTGCTCTGGAGGTTGATACACAGTCATAGGAGAACCATCCATAAATAAAGAATAGGAACTACCGTGAATAAAATCCACTCCTTGCTCTTCAATAGCCCTTACAGAATCTTCTATGGAATTTTCAGTCAACATATCATCTTCGTGTAAGAATTTTACATAATCTCCCGTAACAAAAGGTAAAGCCTTATTGAAATTTTGAGGCCATGATCCTTCTCCCTGACTTACGAGCAGTTGAACCCACCCCGGTACACTATTAACCGCTTCCCTTAACCATCCCCGATCTTCCTTGTAAGGAATAACTATCGTAACTTTAGACCTAACTTGATCTTCCCTCTTAATATACTCTTCCACCCATTTCACAGAATTTGCTTGAAATATACGGGGATGTCCATGAAAGCAAATTAAAATACAACCAAAAGGAATTTTTTGTAACCACTCCTTTTTTCTTTCATGTATCTTAAAACTGCAAATTTTATTCGTTACAGATTGCCAAAGAACTATTTTAGATGATATAAAGGTACGAAGAAAATCCTGATCACCTCTAAACCTTTTTATATAATTTTCGGCATCCTTAATCCACCCCCTCCACAAATTGTCCAAAACAGAACTTTCCTCTGGAATCCACATTACTCCCGAAGCCATTTTTGACAGATTCAAAAAATCGTTCAAAGCCACAAAATCTTTGTCCACCAAAGAAAACAAATAGGAAACATCCCCTACAACCGCTGTATCTAAATCAAGATATAAAAATGGACGGAACTGTTTCATTTCTGGACTAAACAAATTCATTTTAGTCCACCACCCTTTCCAACTTTTGTAAGGAGTGCTATAAATTGTATATTCTCTCAAAGAAATAGTATCTCTCACATGATCCCACATACATATTATTCGTAAAGGAAGAAAACCACGATAATAAAAATGAAGATGATCTACTATCAATTCCACATCTTTAATACTAAAATCTCCACCGCTTCTTAAAGCAAGAACTACTGTATTAAATTTTCTGGGCATAACTATTTTCTTTGTAAATATTGGTTTCGTTACAAGTAAACAAACGATAAATATTCATGTTCAGCTTTATTCTCTTAGGATAATTACCTTCATGAAAATGCTCCACCTTAGAGTGCCACTGATGAATTACTGATACTTCTGTAGGAATTTCTTTTTTCAAACCTAACCGAGTTATCCTATCAACAAATTCAACATCGTCCCTCGCTAAACCCATAGCATATCGTTCATCAAAACCTCCTAACTTCAATATATTAGATCGAGTTAGAGCTGCACAAAAATTAAAATAAACCGGACGATAGACAGGGTGATTATACCAACCCAAATCATACAAATATCTCTGTTGAGGTAATTTCCCAAAATTATTTAACAAATAATCTAATCGAGAAACATTAGATTCATTGAAGGCGTAAGTAGAAATAGATAAATACTTTTCCTCCGTCAAATTTTCTACTATATAAGACAAAACATCTTGGACATGAACACACTCCGGATTTTGAAGAACAATAATATCTCCTTTAGCTTCAGCAATACCCCGATTCATAGGCATACAAGTATTTATATACCATTTGTCCTTCGGTTCTACCCGAATAAGACGTATATAAGGAAAGGATATTAAAATGTCCTCTAATCTTTCCGTGTCTTTACTACCATCATCTACTATTACTATTTCAAAGTCCTTTACTTTTGATTTCTGAATAGAATTCAAAGTATGTAACAATTGCCTTTTACGATCATAATATGCCATTACAATACTAAGCATTCAAAAAACCTCCATCCTTCAACAATTGTGTCAATTCTTCTTTCCCCTTCAAATTATCTTTGGAAGTAAAAGAACTTTTCAAACTCACCCCACTCGCAAAATCAAGATGATCCCACATATGAAAATTAGTACGGTCAACAAAAATAGAGGGGTATATTACATAATACATCCCTTAAATTAACTTTGGGAAAACTTTGAATAGCACTTTCAGGATTAGCATTTAAAATTTCTACTTTTCCCAAAGCATCTTCTGCTATTTTAGGAAAACATCTCATATGCATACTCATAGTAGCCTTAACTGTTTTCAAATTAGATCCATAGTAATTATGCCAGTGCTGATTATTCTTTTCACCCAAATTCATATCGTACCCCAACAAAATTATTTGCTTAACTCCCAAAAGAACAGCCAAATTAATAGCAGCGCCACCGCTATTTAAATTCCAACAAATGGTAGAAGGATTAAAAGATAAACCCCACTTTTTATGATCCCTTTTAATAATCTTCAAAGAAGGGTATTCTATCTTGGTTTCCATACAAGACACCCGCAATCCTGGAAATAAAAACAAATCCTTATTTGATTTTTCTATAAAACCCTCATCTCCAAAGAATAATACGTCCACCCAATTTCCTAACTTATAAGACATATTAACTCCCAAAACATGTCTGTTATGGATAGATTCCATAAAGGGGGAATATGAGGAAGGCAAAAGCCTCTTCTCACACACCCCCTGTACAATATCGTTAGGAATATTAAATTGTTTAACAATAGATGAGCCCCCTCCAAGAATTACACAAGACCCACCTTTCCAAATTTGTGGGACAGTCCAATTCATAAGGATTCTCTTAACTATTCAATTTGGAACAAAAGTCTTTCGCTTCTTTTTCTTCCAGTGGGGACTCATTTTGAATTTTTCCAGTAGCCAAAGAAACAATATCAAATTTACCCTCTTCTTTACCGGGTCGAACTTCAAAATCTGGAGTAACAGCAACCATCTTTTTTATCCCCAACTCACGAACTTCTGCCACCCTTTCCGGTGGATCTATGCATATAATAACATCTCTGAAAGCAAGTGGAATTTCACTATCTCTTGCTTGAAATCTTTGACCTGGTTTAATAATAGACCCTTTGTGTCTATAAGATTTATTATTATTCAACCTCCACCATAACAAATCCCCTTTTTCTACAATATCTTCCATTTTCACCTCTATTACAGGTTTTGGTTCAGGAATAACAGGAGGAATTGGTTTCTCCTCTTCCTTTTTCTCTTCTACCACTTTTTTCTTGGAAGGAGTTATGGTAGTTTTCCTAACCGGAGTTTTTGAAGCAACCTTTTTCGTTCCTTCAGTTTTTTTTCTTGTAGCCATCTTTCTTTGATTAAAAAGGTTAAAATAATCACGTGATTAGTGATTTTTATGTTAATTCAATTAAGCCGTAAAAGTGGCATGAACAAGACCACAACGACCATCCTGATCTGAACGAAGTTGAGGAACTTGAATGGTCATGACTTTGAACTTATGAACAAGTCCACCTTCAGTGTCCCATTGTACGTTCTGAATTCCCATACCCCGAACAACCCGAATCACATCAGAAGAAAGTTGAACCAAAATGATATTATCAGCAGTAAGAGTGTCAATAACCTTGACATCTACAATACCGTTAATCTCTTTGATCCTTTCCCGAATAGTTTTCGGATAACCCGTAGTATAATCTTCATCCAAATGCGTCTCATAAGCGGACGGAATGTACAACATCCATGGACCATAGAAATGATCGTCCAAACTCTTTTGTTTCATAGCCACAATATCTTCGATAATGTTAGCCCCAGTAACTCCAGAGTTGGTCCATTTGGAATCCAAAGTAATTGTGTTACGATAAGGATAATTCAAATACCCATAAATGGTTCCTCCACCATAGGTATAAGCATTAGCACCGGCAACCGTAAACAACATAGATTCCAGTTTTTCTGCCACCTTACGAGCAGCCCTTTCAGCATCCACCGTATCAAGGGGATTCCCCATTCTACGACTGGTTTCCAAAGAACGCTCATTAAGTTCATAATCCACGTGGATTATTGGCAAAGGCAGATAATGGAAACCGAATTTAGGACGGTCACCTCTACTCCTGGTTACTCCATCCATCGTCATTTCAGCTTCCATTGCATCCGAAATGTCATGGTGCTCCAATACAGTAGTCCCCATTCCATTTCCGAGATCATAGGTCAGTCCACGGGAAATCAAATCCTGAAATCCCACCAAACGTGACTGAGCGATAGGAAGAACAGCAGCATCCAACTGACGCCATTCGTACTGACGAAGGACTGCTTCGGCATTGATCTGAACAGTACGGTAACTTTCTTTTTTCTTAGGATCGCCACCACTGTAAGTAGTAACAAATGATCCAATAGTACCGTCTTTTTTCAAAGCCAAATAGGGACGTCTACGACCAGCATCAAGACGAGAATTGGTAAACAAATCCAGCGCAACCTCTCCCGATCCTCCGTTTGGTCCAATAAAATCAATATTTACATCAGCCATTTTTTACTCCTTTCTTTCGATTAATTAGACAATACGGACAACGATACGACCCGAAGGATCAACACCAGAAGAACCGGACATATCTACTGCTTCAGTGGCTTGAGCTACAATCTGTAAACCCAAAGTACCCACCCCAGCAGAATCCGTTACATGTTTCTGAAGAGTACCATCACCAGCCGATTCAAGAAAATCAGCGATAGCGACATTTTCTCCGTTAGCCAAAAGAGCATAGACCAAATCACCCCTACCCGGAATCCAAACCTTTACCTGGTTAGCTGTGGCGTAGGCTACATCAATCCCATTACCCTGAAGTTCATCCTCCAAAGCGAACATAGGCAAAGCATTGCCCCCTGCAGTAGCATGGACTTTAACTTTACCATTACTGTCCAATTCGACCAGATGTCCTGGAGTAATTGCTCCATTAGCAATCTTTTCAATTTCGATATCAGCGTACCTGGTTATCTTAATAGTGTGAAAAGCCATTTTTTACTCCTTTCTTTTTATTTTAATTCAAGTCCAGCCGGATACAAAACATCGGACACTTCTCCTCCAGCCTGAGACTGGATTAGCAAATCCGAACCAGCACCTGCTCCCACATAAGAAGCAACTTTAAACTGACGACCCAATTTATCCAGCATAGGGACATCATACTTTTCCAATTCCTCCTTAGTCCAAACACCCGCCTGAGAATTGGTAAGAATACTCTGTATCAGGGCGTTTTTGCGTTCCTGATTTAGTTGCATTCCCATACGCAACGAATCCCTCATTTGCTGAGTAGGAGCAAGATTAATAAAATCTTCCTCCGTTTTCAGATCATCCTTTTTTACATAACCCGTCAAATCAACGGGTTTAGACTCAGCCACAACTACTGGAAACAGTCTATCCAACTGATCAGAGTTCAAATCTGAAAGCCAGGTAGAATCTGCTTCAGTAAGTCCGTTGGCTTTGTTAGCAATCAAAGCTGTTACCTTTTCAGGACAGCATGGTTTCTTTTCATCAGCCATTGTTTTATCTCCTTCTTTTTTTATTGTTCTTATATTCACCTGTACATAATTCACTTCTTTCCGTACCTTAACTGGTTCTCCAGCAAGTTCTACACCGCCTTCAGAATTAAGAGAATAAGATTGTTTGTAACAACTTTCATCCCCTGCATTACGTTTCCTTTTGCGATATACAAAATATCCATCGTACACATCCTCAAGATAATATACGGCTTGATCATTATCCATAGAATTCACCCCTCCATAAATTTTACTCATCAAATCCTGATAACCCTGCTCGTTATCCTGAATTGAAGTATTATTCATGGGAGGTAAACTTTTCAATACTTGAATTTGTTCATCTGTCATGCTTTCATTACCCTCCTTTCTTAAATTAGACTTATTTACCCTGATACCGCAACCATCATCCCAACTACAAGCACCTGCCTCTCCGGGGAGTAGAGCCAAATGATCTGGTCTGGGATTTCTGGAAACAGCAACATATTGTTCACTTTCATTAAATACACCTGGGGTTTGATCCTCCTCTGCAAATACTCCTACTGAAACATCCAAAGGGATTCCGCCCTCTATATTGGATAAAACCTGAGGGGAAGTAACTCTTAATCTTTCTTCATCTAACCATACTTCTGCCTTCAACTTATTGTCCTCTACATGAGTATTGAAAACTCTACCTACACTCTGTTCCAACACTTCAGGGGAATTGGCAGATACATTCTGTCCTTCTACCTGTGGATGATTAACCATAACTGGAATACCATCCCAACTTGAAGGGAAAGCCCCAAATTCTTCGGCTAAATGCAATAGTGGCCCATGACTACCGTTATGAACCCCCTCTACCATCATAACCACTGGAACCACTATCTGTTCTCTTCCTCGCCTTCTTCTCCTTTTTATTTGATAACCTTCAGATTTGAAACCATAAGTTTCCATATGACCCGTTGGTCCAACAGATCCATTAGCTTGACGAATAGCAGAAGCAGCACAAGTTTCTTCTGAACCACCATCTGCTTTACATTTTTCTAAAACACTATTGGCAATAGCAACCCATTGCCTCTTTTGTTTGGCGCTTAATCCCTTTTTTTTAGAATCAACATCTTCAACTGTCCAAGGCATTTTATTTTCCTCCTTTCCTTCTTATTCTACCCAAGGAATAAAACAACATCTGCAGTTCGGGTGCAAAGGTATCAAAGGCTCAGCCTCATCTAAAGTAAAAATTCTTCCTTCCAGACTGGCACATTTAGGACACACTCGATCATCCCCAGCTGTAATCCACTCTACCGTTACTTTCAACCCAATTACTCCCCAATTACGATATTCTTGAATAGTAGCTACGTGATGGGCTCTAATAATTTCAGTTCTTGCTAACATCTCTGCCCTACGTTTAGCAGGAATAAAACGACCCAAAGTATCTGTAATTCCCAAAGTTTCTCCCCTACCAGTGATTACTTGTAACAATTTACGAGCTATCAAACGCATTCCATCCCCCTCTATCATCCCCTGAGCTAACACCCGACTAATCTGGGTGGACATTGCTTCTGTAATTCCTTTTAAATCCGTATAAACACGAGTATAAAGTAAACCCACCCGATCCATATGAAACATATTCCCCATTGAAGCAACCACCCCTCCCGTAGCAAGAATAGAAGGAACATCCATTCCCGCCCTTTGCATTTCAAATCTGGCTCGAATAATGCCCCGCTTGTAAGCATCCTCTATGTACATATTAGTCCAAGCCTGGCGAACCGCCTCCCCTAATTGTTGAGCATAACGAACTTGTAACACTCCAGCGTCCACTTGCTGTTGCAACCATTGCATAAAGGCTTCCACCTTCTCCTGACTGGTAGCAAAATTAAAAGCCTGGTGAATAGGCAAACCTTCTTGAAAAGTAGTCAAAGTTTTTTTCATACCAAAACAATCCCTATCTACAATAGCTTTATACACCAAAGAAGCAAGAACATTAAATCTCAAATCCATTTGGTGAGCAAATGCATTTCGTAACATAGTTGTTCGAGTTGGATCTACTCGAAAACTATTGTAAACATGAATATCAGTATGTACAAAATCTACCATTATTCCTTTCTTTTTCTAACTGTGGTTTGTTCTTCCACTGGTTTTTGTTTTTCTATTTCTCTTGCCATTTGAGTTTCTTCAAAAGCCGTAAACAATCCTTCAGATTCCCCTTTCTTTTTCAAAGCCTTTATTAAATCAATCTTAGATTGATTTAATCCTAAAAACAATTCAAAGAAGGCTTCAGGAGGTACTACTTCAGGAGCAATAGGCATAGTCACATATTCTTTCAGTGCCGTAGATCGTTTCTGCCCTATCTCCACCTGAGACATCTCGCTAATACTGAATAGATCAGCCCATTCAATGCTATATTCCCCATTCTTAGGAGCAGGTAGAATATGTAAAGCAATCATCTTGTCTATAAAAGGACGTAAAATACATGGTTCTACAAATTCCTCCCTACGATTCTGCACATAAGCAATCCATTCCTGAGCATCTTGACTTGAACTCAATTCTCCTCGTTCTGATCCACTCAATATCCTTTTAGGTATTCCTGTTTCAGAGGAAATCATCTGAACTTGTACATCTACATGATTCTTTGGATCTGCAACCTGAGTTTCCAAAGTTTTTAATTCCACCCCTTCATTAACAAACAATCTACGAAGATCATGATCATAATCATCCAACTTATCCATCAACTCATTTTCCTCTGCAGTAGTAAAAGTATAATCTTTATCTACAATCCCCTGATATCCTGGACGAGCGCCCCTCCAAAACATTTCTGCACTACCTCCTACAATCTTCTCCAAATCTTGTAATCGGTTAAATACGGGCATCATTCGAGGTGTACCATATGTATCACTTTCCAATCCGTCCTCCACCACGTGAATTACCCTACTATAATGGACGTTTAAAGTAACAGAAGCACTTTCCTGGGTAGAAGTAGTTAATTGATAAGTAATAGGTTTTCCATATCTTTCACTTTTTGGATTCTCATCCCATGTAGATATAATAGCACTTCCCTCACCCAAAGACTTAACATACAATAATTTATGTTCCTTAGAAAAATCTACAGGCTTTATAAAATCGTCTGGTTTAGTAATGTCATCCAACCCCAATAATAAAACTCCATATCTTCCTAAACCAGTAAGAATATCCAATTGAACAAGTTTACTCTTCAACTTCATCTCTCTTTCCAACTTCACCCAATTCTTCTCCAATCCCGTTTCTTCCCCCTCCTTAGCCTCTAACACTATCAGTGGACCACTCCAAGAAACTTTAACTGGACGTTCTATCACAGCTCTGGCTATATCCTGACGAAAGAATTGGTTAAGATAGTCTTGGTAAACTAAGGTCTTTTTATACCCCAAAGCGGTATATAAATCCCTCTTACTATCATATGTTTCCCCTAACAAACCAAATAATTGAGCACGAGCAGACAAAGCACTAAGATTTTGCAACTTCCTACGAAGATTTGCCTGTATTTCATTACGTGTTAATCTTTTCATTATCATCTTGTAGGTGCTAAGATTCTAACAAGTTTCTTTGTAGTTAATTTAGAAAAAGCCCCAGCAGCACTATCCACCTGATCTTTGTAAGTAGAAAAGGGGAAAAAGCGATGTTCTTCAATAAATTCATAATTCCATTCAGCTCTTAACAAATAAACATTTCCTTCATTCACTTGAACCGAATAAGGATCAGCACGATATACTTTATCTCCTTTAGGTAAATCAGCGTGTCCAGAATAACCCGCCAAATTCAAAGTAGTAGCCTGAGCAGATTCCTTACCACCTGAACCTGGTTCTTGTTCATAATACACTTTTACATTTTGACCATCTAATTCTGCCGTCTGACGAATTATTCTTTCTCGCTCATCAGTACTCCAACGACCCCTACGAACATCCAAAACAACCCACTTTCTGCTGCGTAATTGACCCATCTTCGTGCCTACCGTATAAGCAGCCCGTATTTTCCTGCCTATTTTCTCCTTAGTAGCAGCCTTGTCCCAATAACGCACAATATTTACAAATTGATTTTCGCTGGGGGATTGATCTATAATAACAAAATTATCAACCCTAAACATACCGCCCGTAGGAGGCACTGGAAACTGACCTATTTGACCTGCATATCCATATTGACCTAATTTTACTTCCCAATCCTTTAATGCCTTCCGCCCCAACCGAACTGGATCCATTAAATCATCTTGATAGTATTGAATCAATTCTTTCGGTTTAACTTGATTCCTAAAATGAGTAATTTCTCCCGGAATACAAATATGTTTTAAATTTTCTTCTCCTCTCTCCAACCAATGTCCTGCAGGATCATTTTGAGAAAGCCTTTGCATAATCCCAATAGTAACTGCAGAATAGGCTTTATCTCGTATAATACGAGTAGGAAGAGTCTGATCTAACCAAGTGTTCGTGTTTATCAATTCTGTAGGACTGGCAGATCGTTTAGGATCAATAGCATCATCCCAAAGAAGGATGTGACCATGGAATCCCGTCAATGTACCGCCCACAGACGTACTGTACCGACCTCCACCAAGCAAAATCCTGGGATTTGAGTCTGTCTTAGGATCAAACTTTCGATAAGTGATACGAAAATTGCTTTTCTTATCTTTGTCCTGTTTAATATCCAATTCAGGGTACACCATCTTAAATCGTTCACTCTTTATTAAATCCCTACTGTATTCTGCACTTTCCAGACTTAAATCAGCTGAATAGGACAAAGTTATGAAACGCATCCAATACCATCGTGTCCAACACCAGATAGGAAAGAAGATAGAACACATAGCTGTCTTGGTAGAACCAGGAGGTACATTAATCAACAAATCATGCTCCTTAGATAATCCTGCCCCAACCCGTTCTGCTATCTTTTGAAGTTCATTACATATATAAAGGATATGCCAATTAGTTTGAAATTCAGTAGCGGAATATTCAGGCCAAAAGAATTTTAAGAATTCATAGAAAGAACGAAGATGGATTTCACGAATAAGCATTTGGGGATTCTGTTTAGCCAGTTCCACCAAAGTGCTTTTATCCACTTTTTTAACAGTATCAAGCCTCCTGACCATCTTCCATTTCTTTTGAAGCCTCTGCTAAACCCATATTCAACGCCCATTGCAATTCTTTTGTGGAAACATCCTTCAAACCAATCTGAAGTGTCCGAATATCTAATTGACCTTGAAATGCTATTTGTTTGGGAGATTCAGTCCATTCATTCCTTCTACGGAGGGCAAGCCATTTCAAACACGCATAAGCATCTGGTTCGTGATGTTTTAATAATTCTTCTTCCTTCACCACCATAATAGATTCTTCCCCTGTTTCCTTATTCTTCACCCGCTTCCTTACTTCCGACCGTTCCACGTGATCATATCCAAGACACTTTTTGTACAAGGATTCCGTCACTTTCATATCAGCTTCCAAACGCCCTTTCCGTACAGCTTCTATCGCTTCTGGTACATCGTGCAACCAAGAACTCACTACGTTTACACCCACTTCAAAGAACAAAGCTATTTCTTCCAACGTAGCCCCCAACAATGTCAAACGATACAATTGACGAGCCATTTCCGGTTTCCACCATGGTGAAATCCACTTCCCAGTGATAGGAGAAACCTGTCCCAATTTGCCTAATTCAATCTTTCGTCTCATAACAATACGAAATTACGAACATTTTTCTGAAAATTTACGGTTTACTAAATAAAATTCTTATTTTTAAAACTGGAAAAAGATTCAACCATGAAAAGAGAAGTCCATCCCATCACCCGTGCAAGAATGAGTTATGTTCGACAAGGAGTTTTATTCACAGAAGAACATCGCCAACGTATATCCAAATCAATGATCGGTCTCACTCGATCCATTGAAACAAGAAAACGTATGTCTAAACCAAAATCCTTAGAAACACGTATGAAAATGTCTAAAGCAAAACAAGGATCCAATCACCCAATGTTTGGCATCAAAGGTTTAGGGCATAACACCTATGGCAAAACCTGGAAATGGTACTATAACTACAAACCTATAAGGAGAATCCAATTTTACCCTTCAAAAATTTCTATATAATTTTTGGACTCCAAATAAAAGAAAAAACTGGGATAATAGTAATAGTAAAAGAGTATATAATATCTTTTTTCTTGATTTTGAAAACCTCTTTTTTCCTTACTACACTTCTATTATATATCCTTTTTATTTCTAAATCCTATCAAAGTGGAATAGTTTTGATTCCATTTAATAAGTGTGTGAATTCTTGCTTGCCCTTGAATAAATATCTGTGTCAAGAATTGAAAATACCCTTGTGATGATTCCGTAAATTGAGGTGCCATTCCCTTTCCCCCCTCCTTTCGACTCGTCGAAATCGGGTAGGTATCTATATATATAAATAAGTCTATATCATCCGCCCGTCCGCCTCTCCGGGTCGTCCCTTAACTAAAAGTTTAGTTTTAACTCGAAATTCGATAACGAAGCGGGGGGACGGGGACTTTTTCCGTATTTCCTTCCCCGTACGGTTTTCCGTTTTTCGGAATCATTCCGTTTTTCGGAATCGTAGTTAATAACTTTTTTTACCTTTTTTACTTTCTTTTAAGATTCCTTCGTATATTAATATCGGTTTATCCCGGCGGTAGCGTCCCGATTTAATCGGGTAGGTAGGGGAGGTCGGTAAGTCCGGGACGTCCTTTAAAA
>Ga0172375_10005968_pt1 | contig 17288 bp, 14 predicted proteins | sample LakKiv1m_FD_114537 | JGI IMG/M metagenome (GOLD analysis project Ga0172375, IMG submission 114537) | Freshwater microbial communities from Kabuno Bay, South-Kivu, Congo - kab_092012_11.1m | ecosystem: Environmental > Aquatic > Freshwater > Lake | place: Democratic Republic of the Congo...
CCAACCACTTTTATGATGCTTTTTATTTGGTCTGCGTAATAGATTCAGGAGGCTAAAATAGGAGCGGGAAACTGGTAAGTGGTTGGGGATCATCACCGGGTTCCCTCTTATTTTATCCTCTAATCTATTTTTTTATTAAGTAATAAAATTTTTCATTAAATCTTATTATTTTTTTATTTTTTAGTTACTTTTTATTTATTCACTCTTTATCCTCAAGTAATCATATTATAAAACTTTTTGACAAACGGTGCAAGTTTTCATTTCTAATTAACTATTTATTTCAGAGTAATATTAAACAGGGCAAAGAAAACAATAACCGTTACGATTATCCCGGCGATAAAACCGGATAAGGAAGAGGCCAGTATTTTTCCTAATTTATATTTAAATTTTCTTTTTTCATGAGAAATAAATTCCTCTTTGATCTCGTTTATGTCTTCCATAGTTTTTAATTTTAATTAATTAAAATTTTTCTATTTTTTCTCGGCCACTGGCCATCTCCTTAAGTTTATAAATTCCTTGTTTGGCTTCTTCTTCGGCAAAAATAACTACTTGATCAATTCCCTTCTTATTGGCAAACTCCAGAGCTTTGCCAATTTTTTGCTCTTCTAAACCGACTAAAACATTCCGACCCCGGGCGCGTAACTCCTTAACTAGACGATCGGTTTTGGCTTTCAAGTTAACGTTTAAAAGCGGTAAATAATATTTCTCAGCTTGTTCAGTCTTAATCCGCCCCAAAAGCTGCCAGCTTTCTAAAAATAACCGCATAGTTTCATCGCCGAAAGCGAAGCCGACGGCCGGAAAATTCTTTTCGCCAAATATTTCCGCCAAACCGTTATAGCGGCCGCCGCCGAACATCGCCCGATTATTTTCCGAATCTTTATCAAAAAATTCAAAAACTAAACCGTCATAATAATCAAAACCGCGAATCACGGTCGGGTTAAACTCAATTAAATCGCCATAACCTAAATCCTCGAGAGTCTCGATAACCTTAGCGATTTCAATAAAACCGGGATTATCTTTTAAAGACGGCAGGCCTTGAGCCAAAGATTCCAAACTGCGACTGGCCATAAATTTCTCAATTATCAGTTGAGATTTTTTATCTAGACCGGCGTCTGCTAACCGACCAGTAATTTCGGCTGGTTTTAATTTAGCCCATTTATCAAGCGTGCGGACCACTAATAATCTTTTATCATTCGCCAAATTACCGGCGCCGCTTAGTTCTAAAATCGCGTCAATTAATTTCCGATTACTGACGGCTAAAACAAAAGAATCTTGGGGCGGATCAAACTCCAGCATTAAATCAAGGGCTAACTGTAAAATTTCGATATCAGCGGCTAATTGATCGCTCCCAAAAGTATCGCAATTTAATTGCCAAAATTCCCGGTTACGGCCGCGTTGCGGCTTTTCATTGCGCATAAAATTAGCAATGGAAAAATATTTTAAGGGTTTTGGCGCGGCCGCGTAGGTCTTTGTAACCATTCGCGTGACCGACGGGGTCATTTCCGGTCGAATCGACAACTCTCGACCGCCCAAGTCTGTAAAAGTAACCAGTTCCTTCCCGCCGACATCTTCCCCGGATTTCGCCCGATAAATTTCGGCGCTTTCCACCAGCGGTGTCAGATATTCTTCAAAACCATAACGCAAACAAACCCGGCGCCAGGTATCAAAAATGTATTTCCTAATCAAAAATTCTTCCGGCAGCCAATCGGCGGTTCCTTTTGGTTCTTGATTTGATAAAGCTTGTTTCATATTTTTAGTCTCTCTTTATCTTACTATTTTTGACAATTTTAGGCAAATAAAACCCTTCTGGAATTATCCCCATTTTTATTTTTTCTTCATAAAAACTTTAACTGTTCTTTATCTGACGGGCGCTATAATAAAATTAAATTTAAAAATTAACTCGGGCCGATATTTTAAAACAAATATCGCCCGCCCAATTTATGAAAATTCTTATCATTGATGACGAAGCGTCAATCGCCGAGTTTCTCAAACAAGGTTTGGAAGCTAATTTATTTTCCGTGGAAATCGCCAGTGACGGCGAACGCGGCGCTTTCCTGGGCCGCACCGGCACTTATGATCTAATTATCTTAGATTATAATCTACCGAAAATGAACGGCGCCGAAGTTTTAAAAGAAATTCGCCGCGAAAAACAGCATCTGCCGGTAATCATGCTAAGCGTTAACTCCGAGCTGGCTAACAAGCAAGAAATGTTCAAGCTCGGCGTTGACGATTACTTGACTAAGCCGTTTTTATTTCAGGAATTATTGCTGCATATTAAGGCTATTTTAAAACGGCCAGCTAAAACGGAAATCGAGCTGCTAAAAATCGACAATTTGACTCTTAATACTCAAACCAAAGTCGTTAAACGCGAGGCCAAAGAAATTTACTTGACGCGCCGCGAATTCGCGCTCTTAGAATATTTACTGCGCGGCCGCGGACAAATAATTTCCCGGCAACAGATTTTAGAACATGTCTGGGACTATAACGCCGATCCCTTTTCTAATTCAGTCGAGGCTCATATCACCAGCCTGCGGCGCAAAATTAATCTTAATAAAAACCGCAACCTGATTCATAATTTCCCGGGCCGCGGTTATAAACTAGCTTTAAAAAAATTGGCTTAGCGGAAGCGGGGCGGAACTTTAAATAACCGGCCATGTCCTGGAATTATAAAATCAGCTGATTCTAAAACTTGCTGGCGGCTCGTCAGTAATTTTTCCGGTTCGCTAGCATAGATGTCTAGCAGCGGATAATTTTCTTGCCAAAAAACATCTCCGCAAATGGCAATGACGCCTTCGGCTGTCGTAACTAACATCGTCAAGCTGTCGGCACTATGCCCCGGCGTTTTGATAATTTTAATATTTTTCGTAAACTGTGCCGGCCAATTTTCGCATTTTCCGCCCGTCCAAATTCCCCAAAATTCCAAAGTTTTAGCCCGACGGAACATCCCAATATTGCGGTAATGATCCAAATGAGAATGAGTCAGAAAAACGACATCAATGTCCTCAGGACTAAGCCCTTCTTCTTTTAGTCGATCAAGTAAAATCTGCTGGCTGTCTAAAACTCCGGGATCAACAATAATATTTAAATTACCATCGCGTACCAAAGTAATCGTCGGGCAAGTTTTTTCTTCGTCCGAATTTTTCGTATCCGCGGTAGTGTAACCGGTAATTAAAATTTTAACGCTAGTCATATCTTTCTGACCTTATATTTAATAAACAAATATTTAATAAACAAATTTTTTTCCTTTCAATTTTTCCGGCAAATATTCTTGGCCGGAGTCATCTTCTAAAGGCGTATATTTATAACCTTTACTATAGTCTAACTCTTTCATTAATTTTGTCGGCGCGTTTCGCAAGTATAAAGGCACGGGTAAATTACCCGACCGTTCTACTTCGGCTTTGGCGCGTTCATAGGCCTGATAGGCGACAATACTTTTCGGCGACTTGGCTAGATAAATAGCGCAATGCGCCAAATTAACGCCGCACTCCGGCAAGCCCGTCTTAGCGCAGGCTTCATACGTAGCGGTCGCGAGCATTAAGGCGCTATTATTAGCGAGCCCGATATCTTCCGAAGCAAACCGAATTAAGCGACGGGCAATATATAAAGGATCTTCACCGGCCTCAATCATGCGCCCTAAATAATAAACCGCGGCATCGGCCTGGCCGCCGCGCAGAGACTTATGTAAGGCGGAAATAAGATTATAATGCTCTTCCCCGTTTTTATCATATAATAAATTCGGCTTATTAATAATTTCCTTGATAAGCTGTTCCGTGATTTTCTCTCGTCCTTTTCCTTTTTCTGATTCAGTTTGACTGACAGCTTCCACCGCGCTTTCCAGTAAATTCAAAGCTTGGCGCGCGTCGCCATTAGCTAGTTTCGCCATTAAACCGCGAACAGTTTCGTTTAATTTTATTTTTAATTCCTGAGCGCCGCGCGTAATAATCATTTCTAGCTCCGCTAAACTCAGCCTCTCGAGAACAATTACTTTTGAACGCGAGAGTAAAGCGCCATTAACCGCGAAACTCGGATTTTCCGTGGTCGCGCCGATTAAAATAATCGTCCCATTTTCCACTTGCGGCAAAAGCGCGTCCTGCTGGGCCTTGTTCCAGCGGTGAATTTCATCAATGAACAAAATTGTCTTGACTCCCAAACGGCGGCTTTCTTTGGCGCGATCAACGACTTTTTTTAAATCTTTAACCCCGCTGGAGGTCGCGGAAAATTCCACAAACTCCGCCTTAGTTTCCTTAGCGATTATAAAAGCCAGCGTCGTCTTACCGCTGCCGGGCGGCCCCCAAAAAATTAAAGACGGCAGCTGATCGTTCTTGAGAGCGTTATAAAGCCAACTTTTCGCGCCAATAATTTTTTCTTGACCGACAAATTCACTTAAATTCTTGGGACGAAAATAAGTTGCCAAAGGTAAATCTTTCAACATAAATAAACTAAATTTTTTAAACTAAATTCATCTCTATTTTACCTCTTTTTAATTGTTAATAACAAGCTTGACAAAATAATTGTAAAATGATGAAATATACTAATTCGCACCTTAACAATCCATGTTAACAATCAGCATATATAGAACCAAAATTCCGTTTAACCAAACCGTTTAACCAAAGTCCAAAAAAAACCAAACCAAACCATGAAAAAGTATTTACATTCCGCTATCGCCATTATGATAATTTTGGCCATAGCAGTTGCTTTAGGAGAATGGGTGGTTACTGAAAAAACTAGCCTCCATCTTTATTCCTGGGCCGGATTCATTTGTTTCTCAATCATCGGGTCATCCTTTATGGATAATTTCGGGTCAGAAGACCGAACAGTCAGTCAAATATTTCTGACTTTTTCGTCAGGAATTTGCTGCCTGATTTTTCTGGCCTTTACTCTATCCTGGTCAGAAGTTTTAGCGGCGACTTGGCTGGGAACAGTCCGCTGGTCTCTCCTGGTGATCGGTATATTAATATACGCGATCGTCAGTATTGAATTAAGTGAAAGCACTGAAAACGTTAAAAGACTTCGCGCCGGAAAGATTGAGTGGCGTTATATTTTTTGCAATACCTGCTTAACGGCCGCCACTTTTGCCACTATCCTCCAGATAATAACCAGCTGTCTCACTAATCCGGATCCGCTGATAAAAGATTATTTCTTGGGATTTATTCTCTTTATGGCCGCCAGTCATTTATTCGTTTGGCATACGCAAACGAAAATAAAGAAAGCCTACTTAAACTTTCTGGGCGTCATTATTATGTTGCTGGCAGCGATCTCTCTCCTTTCTTTGGATTCTATCGCCGACTACTTCACACCAAGCAATATTCTGACGATTAAGACTCTGAGGATTCTAACCAGTGTCAGCGGATTAATCCTAACCGTGATGACAACTTATGGGATCTTACATAAAGACAAGGAAGAAAATGAATTTCAAACTGACTAATCCTAAAACAATGGAAAAAAAAATGAAAATAGAAGATAGTATCTTAATAAAGGTAATTATCTTGGCACTCTTATCAGTGATAATTTACAAGCTGCCCAACCGCAGTCCGGAGACAACTATTTGGCTGTTCTCGGTAGTCGGATTATTAGCCTATTTAATGTTCGGCTTTTTCTTTGACCGACTGGAAAACAGACAAGCCAAACAATTTATGGTCTTTAGTACTGGTTTTGGCGTCAGTCTGCTAATCGTTTTCTTTATCTCTTTATTCGACGTCTTTACCGGACCGCTCGGACCTTTATGCGGCGGGCCGTTTCTGCTCTGTTCAATAGTTATTATTATTTTCAGCCTCACTGGCCTGAATTTAATAACTGATGATAAACCCGGCTACTGAATCCTTAAATCCTTAAACGTTTCACCATGGAAGAGAAAACCTATTGGTTCATCAGGCTGATTGTTTTCTTCAGCTTTTTGGGCGAAGTTATCATTCGGATAATCAGCTTTTTTGACGAAGTTATCGCCCTGATAAAAAGTTACCGCTCCTTCTTAAAAATTCTGGCGGTCACTGGAGTCTCCTTAATAATCGGCCGGTTCATTATCTGGAACTGGTCGATTGGTCTGCCGGAAGATCAGAGCATTGTTTGGCTGTTCAGCGGTTTAACCGGCTTCTTATATTTTGGCAACCGAATCTTTAAAACAAAGAATCAGACCGTAATCGATATTTTCCAAACTTTCTTTTTTACGGCCATCTTTAGCCTGATTATTTTCCGATTCTTTACTTACTATGAGATTTTCGGACCGCTAAGCCAAAAGTTGCTGGAATGGCCGACAGTCGTTTGTCTGCTAGTCTTAGTGTCAGCCGATATCTGGAATTTTTTTAGCCTGGGCTGGTCAAAACCAATCTCGGTCGCGGAGCGGCGTAAGCGGAAGGCGGAGCGGCGTGAGCGGAAGAAAGAAAGAAATCCCTTCTATCAATATCTCGTCAGCTGGTTAGTTGTTCTCCTATTAGGTGTCGTTGTGCTAATTTTCAGCGGCTGCTTAAAGGAAGAGTTGAGCGCGACGACAAATATTTTACAATTGATCGGCACCGGGATTTGCGGCATTTGGATATTTGTCAGCTTCCTGCTGACTATCTGCGTTGTTTTCTTCACCATTATAAACCCGAGCGAGGCAGAGCAGCAAGAAATGTTAAAAAATATATCCACGCCTATGCCACCGATCTAAGTGATTTTCTTTTAGAAACAGGCTATTTGTACCTTACAAAAATCCCCGACCAATCAGGCCGGGGATTTTTTTATTATTTTTAATTTTTATTTCTTGGTTTTCTTTTCGCGGGCGTATAAAAAATAGGAATAGATTGGCAGGCCGAGAACAATCAAAACGATGGCGATAATGAATAAAGCGACTTTCAGTTTAACCGGCACCAAAACCGTGGCCGCCAAAAGCAAGCCGGCGACGACTAATACCCGACTGGATAATTGATGCGTTTTCGCCCAAACCGTTTCGGACGACATGGTCCAGGGCGTTCGAATTCCCAGAAACCAATTGGTTTTTACTTTCTCTAACAACAAACCGATAATAATAAACAAAACGCCAACTAAGATCGGCGCCCAAAAACTAATTTGAATCTGATAACCGACGCCGTTCAGGCCGGTCAGCATGAAAAGAATGAATAAAAAAGCGACGATTAAATCTTTAAAATGATGATAAGTGCCGGCGAAATTAAGATACTGTTCTTTCTTGGGATCGAGGCTGGGCAAAAATAGAAAAACCAAATACATGACGAGCATAAAAAAAGGAATAACAAAGGCGGCAATCAAGGGCCGGCTATAGCCATCGACCTCGCCGCGAAAATTCCAATGAGTCGGAACTAAATTAGGAAAATGCTGATAAAAATAAACACCCGCCAAAAAACTTAGAATTAAAAGGGCGACCGCGAACCACTCGGTCTTAAAGTTTGGCTTGAGAGGATTAGACATATTTTTTTATTAATTATATTTCTTCGTCCGGATATTTTTTTTCCGGCTTGATTAGAGTCATAAATAAGGTCGGCACGATAAATAGGGTTAAAAAGGAGGATAGCATCAAACCGAAAATAATCGCGCCGCCTAAAGAACGCCAGGTTTCATTAGAAAAAGTGATCGGAATAATTCCTAAAATTGTACAGATTGAAGTAATAAAAATCGCTTCGAGACGCGACTTGCCGGCATCGATAATCGATTCGACAAACGGAATCTGGCTCGCCAAATTTAAATTAATCTTATCCACTAAAATAATCGCGTTTTTAACAACGATCCCAAAAAGGGCCAAAATACCGATTAAGCCCGGGAAAGATAAATTAACGCGCGCTAAAGTCAAACCGAAGAAAACGCCGATTAAAGCCAAGGGGATCGTCACCAAGACAATTAATGATTTTTTAACGGAATTAAACTGAATAATCAAAGTGGAAATGATCAGGATACCGGCGACAGCCATCGCTCTGATAATTGAGAGAACGGATTCGGTATTCTGTTCGTTTTCGCCGCCATAGCTTATTTCATAGCCAACCGGCAAAGAATAATCTTTAATCTTCCCTTGGAATTGTTTTAAAATCAAAGTCGGATTAGCGCTGGCCTCGGCGCCGGCCGATAAAATGACCGTTCGTTTTTGATCAATGCGATTGATGGTTTCGACTGAAGGCTTTAATTCGATTTTGGCGACGTCTTTCAAGAAAACCGGCTGTTGGCGCAAATTTAAAACTTGTAAGTTCTGAATAGCTTCCAGAGTCGGAATTTTATCTTTGGCAAAACGAGCCATGACTTTTATTTCTTGCCCATCTTCTAAAACCGTCGTAACTTGCGTGCCGGAAATCGCAAGACGAAGCATCGAGCCGACATAAGAGGCGTTTAAGCTATAAAGTTCCAACCGGTTCGGATCAAGCATAAAGGTATAATCCGCTGGGGAATCTTTTAAGCTCGTATCAGCGTTAATTACTCCGGGAATAGAACTTAAGAACGGTTTTAATTCGTTAGCAATCTTATCAAGAAGCTGTAAATCATCACCTTTAATTTGCGCTTCGAAAGCGGCGCCGGCCGGCGGTCCGCCTTCCGGAGAGACAACCGTAATTTTCGCTTCTTTAATATCTTTAACATCGTTTCTAATTAAATCGGCTAAATCATAAGATTTGATTTGCCGCTCTTTAGTCGGTTTTAATTTAATAGTAATTGACGACAGATGGGACGAACTATTAGTGGTAAAGCCGCTTTCATTCGCCGGCTGACCGACAATCGTGGAAAAATTTTCAATCGCCGAATATTTCAAGAGGCGCTCTTCAACGCGCCGAACGATTTTATCGTTTTCATCCAGTTTTAAACCGGTTGAAGCCGTAATATTAATAAATAATAATTCATAGTCGGCGGCCGGAAAAAATTCGCTCTGCAGTAAGCCGCTCAAAGGCAAACTAATCGCCATAAAAAATAAAATCGCGACCGCGGCCAAGGTGCGGCGACGCGTTTTTTTAGTCGCCAAAATCCGCCGCAAATATTTTTCATAATAAGGCAAGATAGCATTAAAATGGATAATGCCGTGCAGAAGCCGATCAAGTAAATTTCCTGTGCCTCGTTGGCCCTGCTCTCGTAATTTTTTCTTAATCAATTCATCGCTCGCCCATTCCCGATCTTGCAAATCAGAATTAGCCAATAAAACACGGCGCCCGCCGCGAAGATACCAGACGACGAGAGACACCAGAATCCCTAAGAAAAGCAAAGCGACTAAAAGAGCGACGATTTTATTAGTAATTAGAAGGCTTAAGATAATCAAACCAATCAGGCCCAAAATAAAAATAGTGAACAGTTTCTTCGTTAATCGGACGCGCTCTAAGACCGCCGCTAACGGATGATTGATAATTAAAGCGATAATCAAAGAAGCGATCAGAGTGACGGAAACAGTAATCGGAATCGATTTGATAAACTCGCCCATAATGCCGGTCGACATTAACAGCGGCAAGAAAGCCCAAACCGTAGTTAAAGTAGTGGTTGTTAAAACGACTTTAAAATCATTTAAAACTAAGAGAACCGCTTCTTCGGGCGTAAACTTACCGGTGCGCAAATACTGTTTAGTTGCGGAAACAACGACAATCGCGTCGTCGACCAGCAAGCCTAAAGCGAGAATCAAAGAAAAGACTGATAAAAAATTTAAACTGATCCCGGCGATTAGCATCGCGCCGAAAGTGGCGAAAAAAACCAAGGGGATGGCCAGACCGGCGACCAGCGCTTCTTTTAAGCCAACGATTAAAAATAAAACCGCGAACACGAGAATTAAAGTCAAAATAAAATCATTAGTTAATTCTTGAAACTGGTCGTTAATCTGCTGACCCATATCAATCGTCACCGCGTAATTTATTCCCGCCGGCATTTTTTTCAACAACTCATCGGTTTTGGCGCGCGCCGCGGCCACGGTTTCCACGATATTGCCCCCGGTTTTTTTAATCAGCTGTAAAGTAATATCGACTTGCGGCGCTTGCCCCTGATCAGACAAACGCGAATAAACCGTCTTAGTAATCGCCGCTTCTTTAACGGTCGCGACGTCTTTCAAAGTTAGCACCGCGCCTTCGGCCGTATGAAAAATCGGCAAATTAGCCAGTTCGGCGGCAGTCATAAACCGCCCGTCAACCCGCACCGGATAAACATAGTGCGTTCCTTCAAAATTACCAGCCGGAATCGCGAGATTCTGGCCACGGATTATTTGATTGACTGTCTCCGGAGAAAGATTATACAAAGTTAATTTTTGCGGATCATAAGCTACGGAAAATTCTTTTTCATCGCCGCCGGAAATTCTTATTTCTCTGACGCCGGGAATTTTTTCCAATTCATCTTTAATATCATCACCGGCGCGCCGCAAAGTAAAACCGTCATAAGGACCGAATAAAGAAATCGTCCAGACCGGCGTATCGTCAAAAGAAATTTCCATAACCTGCGGATCATTAGCCTCGGTCGGCAAATCATTTTTAGCATTATTGACGGCATCCCGTAATTTACGGATTGAATCGTCTAAATTAGCTTTGGCGTCAAATTCCACGGTCACGGAAGAAACGGAATTAGATGAAGCGGAACTAATTTTATTGACATCTTTAACGCCGGAAATGCCGGTTTCTATTTTTTTAGTGACTAATTCTTCAATATCGGCCGGCGAAGCGCCGGGATAGGTAGTGATGACGACCGCGATTGGGATTTTCACTTCTGGATTTGATTCGCGCGGTAAAACCGAATAAGCATATAAGCCTAAAGCGGTTAATAAAACTATCAAAAGCAAAACTACGCGGAAATTGACAATAAAAAAATTCAACCAGCTCTGACGCAGTTCGGGATTAAACTCTAATTTTTCTAAATAAAGGTGATCGGAAGTTTTCGGAGTTTCAACAACACTCGGATTTTCCGGTTCAATCGGATTTTCCGGTTCACTTGGATTTTCCGGTTCAATCGGCAAATTCACTTTGGCGCTCGCGCGGTTATTGATATTGATTTCCATATTATTTAATTAACGGCCACATTTAATTAACAACGACATTTAATTAACGACCACGGGCGTAGCTTCTTGAAGCAGTTTATTGCCATCAATGATTATGATCGCCTCGGCCGGCAAGCTTACTTTTAACTTAGCCAGTTCCCCTAAAACTTCCTGGATCTCAACGCTAACTTTTTTGGCGAGATTATTTTCCGAAATAAAAATAAAGTTGCCGTTTTGGCCAACGGTGACGGCGGATAAAGGTAAAATAATCAGACCCGGCGCGTTAACGGCTTTGACTAAATCAAGCTTAACGTTGACCACCGTGCCTAAATATAAACCGTCGCTATTTTCTAACTTTAGTTCAACTAAAAAGCGCCGCGTGAGAGGATCAGCTTGCGGTGAAACAGCCGCGACCATACCGCTATAACTTTTATTTTGATCGCTAATAATCGTCGCCGGCAAACCTGGTTTAATATCAAGCAAATTATCCGGCTCGACATAAAATTTAATCTTGATATTCTGCGTCTGGGAAATAGTCACCACTGGTTGACCGGGCGCGACCGCCTCGCCTTCAGCCACATAAGTTTTCGTCACTGTCCCGTTTAAAGGAGCGATAATAGAATGGGCGTCATACAAACTCTGCAGAGAAATCAAGGCATTATTATATTGCGCTTGGGCCGTTTCTAATTGCGTTTTAGCGGCCGAGATTTGCGCTTCAATTTTTATTTTTAAATTATCATATTGATTCTGCGCCAAATTATAAACAAAGCCGGCCTGGTCTTTCTGGCTGGTATTACCAGCTTTTAAATTATTAAGTGCTTGGCTCGCGCTGGCTTCTTGCTGTTTGGCCAGTTCATAAGCCTGATTCAAACTATCGAGCAAGCTAGAATTATTCAAACTGACATTAACTAAAGCCTGGCTAATACTATTAATCTGGCTTAAGGCGGCGTTCATCTGGGTTTGATAACCGGCGCTCGCCTGCTGCAGGCCAGACAAAGAAGGCCCGGCCAAAGAACTGGACGGTAAAGAGCCGGAAGCGCTGGTCTTATCAAATAAATATTTAATATCATCAGTTAATTTTTTAAAATCTTCCGTTAACTTTTTAGCGGCTACCACTTTTCCATCAATTGAAGAAAACTTCAAGGAATTATAATGCGCGTAACTTTCTTTGGCGGCGGCATAAGAACTCTTGGCGACATTAAGAGAATTAATATCTAGGGCGCCCAAGTTAGCACTGTAAGCGATCGTCACGGAATTATTAGTATCCAAACCAGTGATGTTATTAATATTCACGATTAAGCCGGCGCAGGTATTCGCGATGGAATCAGCGGCTAAATCAGCGTTATCTTTAGTATCTTGCGCGCCCTGTTCGGCCAATTTCTGACGGTTTTCTAAAGTGAGCTTAGCCTGTTCGGTCGCGATTTTAGCGGTTTCATAGGCGAGCGTCGCGCTTTTTAAACTTTCTTCGGCCGTGATTTCTAAATTACTTTGGCCTTTAGCGGCTTGATCGCGGGCGATTTCCGCGCTCCGCAAATCCTTAACCGCCGAAACTAATAAATTATCATAACTAGTTCGCGCCAGTTGCGCGGCGGCTTCCGCCTGGCTAACGCCAATTTTGGCCTGTTTAATCTGGTTGTTATTAAAATTATTATTCACGAGCGGCGCGTTCACATCATCAATTCTGGCTAATTCCTGGCCAAGGACCACGGTTTCGCCAACTTTAAATTTGGCGCCGGTTAAATTGCCACTAGCTTTGGCAATCACCGTGGCTTCGCTTTCCGCGGCGACCATACCGGGATAAGTAACCGTCTGTCTAACGCTTAAACTTTGCGCGACCGTCTGCACTTTAACCGGAGTCGGGATCGCTTTCGTTTCCGGAGCTGGCGCGGTTTTACCACAAGCGCTTAAAGTCAGGGCGCTCAACAGTAAAACGCCTAATAACAAAAATCTTTTTATTTTCATATAATTATTCGGAAATTAATTTTAAAATTAACATTAAGCCGACGCCGCCTAAAATGCAAATCAGCTGCAAAAAGGAACGGAAGGCCAGCGTTTCCTTCTTCATTTCCGGAATCAAATCGGCCGTCGCAATATAGATAAAACCGCCGGCGGTAAAGGGAATAATAAAGTCGGAAAAATTTTCAATTTTTGGACCAACGACAGTCGCTAGCAACGCGCCGAGCAGCGCTGTCAGAGCGCTTAAAAAATTTAATAATAGGGCGCGGGCGCGTGAATAGCCGGCGTAAACCAAAACTCCGAAATTACCGATCTCATGGGGAATCTCATGAGCAATAACAGCGATTAAGGTCGCGACACCCAAAGTCGGATTGATTAAAAACGAACCGGCAATAATCAAGCCGTCAAAAAAATTGTGCAAGGCGTCGCCGACGAGGTTCATCATCCCTAAAGGATGGGGATGATCCGGACCAGTTGGCACATGGCAATGACGCCAATGAATTATCTTTTCTAAAACGAAAAAAATAATTATGCCGGCCAACAACCACAGCCAAATATTAAGTTGGCCCGGATTTTTAGCCACCGCTTCCGGAATCAAATGCAAAAAACTATCGCCTAATAAAGCGCCGGTGGAAATACTGACCAAAAAGAAAATTATTTTTTTCAAGAAAGTAGTAGAGAGGGAAAGAAAAAAAACGCCGACCAAGGAAAGGGCGGAAACTAATAAAACACTGCCGAAAATATAAAAATATAGGGACATATCTTAAATTTTAGCGGATTTTTCTGACTTTGTCAAAGCCGACTTGCGCTCTTTTCCGGCAACTGCTATACTTCCTAATACCTATACCCTAGGTATAGGTATTAAACAAATAATTATTAAATCTTAATTTTATGAGCCCAGAGAAAAAAAACATCCTAATCGCTTTTAAAAAAGCCAAAAGCTCGACGGAAAAATTAATTAAACTGACCGCCGAAGGCGAATATTGCATCAACCTGATGCAACAGAATCTAGCGGTCATCGGTCTTTTAAAATCGGCTCACCAGCAACTGATGGCCAATCATTTAAAGACTTGTTTTAAGAACGCGATGGCGTCTAAGAATGAAAACACGAAGAAAAAAATGGTCGAAGAGATTTTAACGGTTAATAACTTAGCTGGCCGCTAAGCCAGTTCCCTAAATATGAGCAAAAAACTAATTATAAAAATCGCTGGCCTGCATTGCCGCGCCTGCGAGCTGTTAAGCGAAGAAAAATTAGGAGAACTTAAAAATGTCTCGCAAGTTAAGGTTAGCCAAGCGAGCGGCCAGGCGGAAATTTATTATGAAAACGAGCCGCCGGCGCCAGCGGCGATCAAAGAAACTCTGGCCAAACTCGGCTATCGTTTAGAAAATGAGCCAAGCGAACAAATTAAACCTAAAAAATTTGAAACTACCTGGCTCTCGACCTTATTAATCATCGCCATCGTTTACTTACTAATCAATCGTTTTAGTTTATTTGATTTCAGCGGCTGGCTCAACCAAAAATTTTCCTGGCCACTGGCGCTACTAGTCGGCCTGATTGCGGGAATATCGACCTGTCTCGCGCTCGTCGGCGGTTTAGTGCTTGGCTTGGCCGCTAATTATTCTAAAGACCACCCGACGGCCACGCGGCAACAAAAATTTCGACCGCAGCTTTTTTTCAATCTCGGCCGAATAAGCGGTTTCTTTATTCTCGGCGGAATATTGGGCGCCCTCGGTTCAATTTTAAAACCCAGTCCCTTATTTAATGGCCTCTTAACCGTGCTCGTCGCCCTGGTTCTTTTTCTCTTAGGTTTTAGGTTGCTGGAAATATTTCCTGGTCTTAAGCGACTGGAATTAGCGCTACCAAAAAGCTGGGGGAAAAAAATCAAAACTAATAATCCCCTGCTCTTGGGCGGGCTGACTTTCTTTCTGCCCTGCGGTTTTACACAAGCGATGCAAGTTTACGCTTTAAGTAGCGGCAATTTTTTAAACGGCGGACTAATTATGTTCTTATTCGCGCTTGGCACCGCGCCGGGATTATTAGGCATCGGCGGACTAAGTTCTTTATTCCGCGGACAACAAGCCAAAACTTTTTTTAAGATTGCCGGCGGCATCGTTATCTTTTTTGCTCTGATTAATTTCAATAATGGCTTAACTCTGATCCGCGTCAGCGCGAATTATAATTCTCAGTTAATTACTAAGAATATTCCCAGCGAAACTCAAGACGACCTGCAAATTGTGCGGATGACTGAATCGCGCCGCGGCTATACGCCAAATCAGTTTACAATTATTAAAGATCGCCCAGTCCGCTGGTTAATCGAAGCCGAAGCGCCTTATTCTTGCGCCAGCGCGCTCATCGTTCCTTCCTTAAAAATCGAAAAACAATTACAACCAGGAGAAAATATTATTGAATTCACTCCGACCAAAGCGGGTCGAATTCCCTTTTCCTGCTCGATGGGAATGTACACGGGCAGTTTCCTGGTTCTAGAAAAATAATATGAATAATAAAATAAACGTGGGAGTCAGCGGCCTGCATTGCACGGCTTGCGCCCAAATAATAAAAAAGGAATTGAAAAAAAATCCCCTCATCAAAGAAATTAATATTAATCCGATAACCGAACAAGCGGAAATTGAAACGAGCGGCGAATTAAACCGAGAGGAAATCAACCAACAGCTTAAAAAATTAGGCCATGTTTTTAATTGGCCGCGGGAGGCAGGCCAAAGCGCCAACCAAGCGTTGGTTGATTTGAAAGAAAAAAAAGGGCAAGAATTAAAAAAGCAAAAAACTAAATTGCAAGTCGCCTTGCCTTTGCTGACCGTGATTTTAGTGGTGGTCTTCTGGTCGCTCGCGGCTAAATATCTTAATTTCCAACCCAGCGAATTAATTCCGGAAAATATTCTGCAACCGCTTATTTTTGCCAGCGCGACTTTGATAATCTTTTGGATCGGCTTAGATTTTCTAAAAGCGGTCGGGCGCTTTATCCGCTCCGGGCAGGCGAATATGGACACCTTGATCGGGATCGGGACTGGCACCGCTTATTTTTATTCCGCCTTAATTTATCTTTTTCCGGCAATCCGTTTAGCGCTCGGTTTAGAGGCGATGTATTTTTTTGACGTGACCATTGTGGTCATTACTCTGGTTTACTTAGGAAAATATCTGGAGGGCAAGGCCAAGCGACGGACTAATGAAACGATTGAAAAATTAATCAGCCTGCAAACCAAAACGGCGATGGTTGAGCGCCAGGGCCAAGAATTAGAAATTCCTTTGGCTGATCTATTAGTCGGCGACGTGGTGATCGTTAAGCCAGGCATGAAAATTCCGGCAGATGGAATTATTATCGCCGGCGAATCAGCCATTGACGAAGCCTTAATTACCGGCGAGTCAATTCCGGTTGATAAGACTGTCGGCCAAAACGTAATCGGCACGACCCTTAATAAACAGGGTGTTTTAAAAATAAAAATAAATAAAGTCGGGGCGGAAACGGTTTTAGCGAGTATTGTTAAGGCTCTGGAAAACGCGCAGAATTCAAAAGCGCCGATTCAAAAACTAGCCGATCAAGTCGCCGGAATTTTCGTGCCGATCGTGCTTGTTTTAGCTCTCAGCACTTTAGCCGCCTGGCTATTGATTGCCCCGCGCTATCTGGGCTTAGCCAACGCGGTCAGTTTAGGCATCACCTGTTTTGTTAGTCTCTTGGCAATCGCCTGCCCTTGCGCCCTCGGTTTAGCGACTCCCACCGGCATTATGGTCGGCTTAGGTCTTGCCAGTAAAAACGGTTTATTAATTAAAAACGCGGCCAGTCTAGAAAAATTCGGCCGGACAAAAATAATAATTTTTGATAAGACTGGAACAATCACTCAGGGCGAACCCAGCGTCACCGAGATTATCGCGCTGGCCGACTCCCGCGCGGCTATAATTAGTCTGGCGGCGGGCTTGGAAAAAAATTCCGAACATCCTTTGGCGCAGGCGATTTTAAACTACGCGCAAAAAGAAAAAATAAAACCGTTAGCTATTACTAATTTCCAGGCAATCGCTGGCCAAGGAGTGAGCGGTGAAAATGAAACTAAAAAATATTGGCTAGGTAATCTAAAACTGATACAAAGCTTAAAAATCGATTGGCCGCTAAACGAAATCAAGCGCTTAGAAGAAAGGGGCCAGACGCTGATGATTTTAAGCGACGCTACTAAAGTCTTAGGTTTAATCGCGGTCGCGGATAAAATCAAAGACAGCGCCAAAGAAGCGATTAAACAATTCAAAGACCGGGGCATCCGAACAATTATGCTTTCCGGCGATCACCGCCTCGTCGCCCGCGCCATTGCCGATCAAGCCGGAATCGACGAAGTTTGGGCCGAAGTTTCGCCGCTGGAGAAAGCGCAAAAAATAAGAGAAATAAAAAGCCCGGGGACAATCGTCGCGATGGTTGGCGACGGA
>Ga0172375_10005969_pt1 | contig 17286 bp, 14 predicted proteins | sample LakKiv1m_FD_114537 | JGI IMG/M metagenome (GOLD analysis project Ga0172375, IMG submission 114537) | Freshwater microbial communities from Kabuno Bay, South-Kivu, Congo - kab_092012_11.1m | ecosystem: Environmental > Aquatic > Freshwater > Lake | place: Democratic Republic of the Congo...
CGATCAGATACCCCCACCATACCGTGCTGCCCCATGGCCAAGAAATCTTTATGCGCGGCTAATTGAAAATCTCAACGAAGCCGGGGCAAAAGCTATCGGGATAGATGTTGTTATGTCTAATACCGACAGGCTTGATCCTAAGAATGATCAAAAGCTGATCAATGCAATTCGCAGGTACGGAAATGTTGTCGTTGCCGGCAAAGTCAATGAGGTCAGGGAGGCAATGCTTGAGGGGACATTTTCGGATTACAGCAGTTCAGTTGCAATCGTTAAGAAAAGTGTGGAGGATTATTCAAGCCTTTTTTATCAGGCTGATAGTTCGATAGGAATTGTACAGGTAATCTCCGATAAAGACGGGGTTCACAGAAGATATACACCTTTTGTTTATTCAGCATCGTCCGATAGCCGTGTCCCCAGCTTTAGCTTTGCTGTTCTGAATAAGTATCTGGGATTGCCGGCAAACACAACCGCTGAAATTAAACCTAATTATTTTGAATTGGGCCCCTATCGTATTCCCAAATATGATAATACGACAATGCTCGTGAATTTTTATGGAATCAGTAATCTTCAGACATTCAAACACATAAATTTTGTAGATGTTATTGATGATAAAGACTTTAACACCGTTGATGAAATTGATCTTGAGGAAGAGATAAACACCTGGGATGATCCGGATTTTGGACTAAAATATTCAGGTATATTCAAGGATAAAGTTGTGCTTGTCGGGTCAACAATGCCTGAAGACCGAGATGTTATCTCAGTTGCGATTTCCAGAGGAAAAAGAGCAGGCGATAACCAGATGTATGGGGTTGAACTCCATGCAACAGCTCTCCAGAATATCATTATTAATGATTTTATAAGGGTTCAGTCCAAAAACTGGGAAATAATCCTTACGATTGTAATTACGTTTTTTGGTTTTTTTATTTCCTCATGGATTAAATCAATCAAATCCAAATATGGAGTTTTGCTCGAAATTGCGAATCTTCTGCTGATCCTTGGGATCATGTATGGATTCTATGAGTTTTCGATGCAGCTTTTTATCCATTCCAAGCTTATTCTTACTATTGTACCACAGGCTGTCGCTTTAACATTAGGCTATTTTGGCAGCACCGCATATAATTTTGTTGTTGAGCGATACCAGAGTACGGAAATAAAAAGGATGTTTACGCATTATGTCAGTGGGGAATTAGTAAATGAACTTATCAATCACCCCGATAAACTGAAACTTGGCGGCGACAGGAAAGAGCTGACAATATTTTTTAGTGATATTGCAGGTTTTTCAACATTTTCAGAAAAAATGGAACCAGAAGAACTCGTCGGTCTGATGAATGAATACCTTACAGAGATGACTAATATTGTATTCCAGAATAAAGGTACACTTGATAAATACGTTGGCGACGCAATCATGTCTTTCTGGGGTGCTCCTGTATTCTATGAGGACCATGCTCATAAAGCTTGTATTTCATCTATTACCATGCTTGAAAAGCTTGATGATTTAAGAAAGCGCTGGAATGAACGGGGACTTCCAAGTATAGACATCCGTATCGGGGTAAATACCGGCGATGTAATTGTTGGAAACGTAGGAAGTGCAAGCCGTTTTGATTTCACTGTGATGGGAGATACCGTAAATCTCGCATCACGACTGGAAGGGGTTAACAAACAATACGGAACCCGTGCAATAATAAGTGAAACAACTTATGAGCATGTAATAGGTTCTTTTCTTGCAAGAGAACTGGACAAGATAACAGTGAAAGGCAAAAAAGTTCCAACTAAAATATTTGAACTCATTGGTGAAAAGGGCAATGAATCAGCCGAGAAAAAGATCGCCTATCTTCAGCCTTTTCTCCAGGGTTTAGCTTTATACAAGGAGAAACGATTCGAAGATGCTCTGCCTTTCTTCGAGAGCCTTATCTCCGAGGAGGAATCAGATCCTCCCTCTATCGTATATGCGAAGCGATGCAAATTTTACATGGAAAATCCACCAGAACCAGATTGGGATGGAGTTTTCGAAATGAAAACAAAATAGACCAGACTTACTATTTAAGTTTTATATAAAAAAAGCCTCGAATTTCGAGGCTTTTTTTCTCCCAATTTTGAAGAGATCAGAGTTTAATTACAGAATTCTCTGAATCGCCATAAGGTGTTGGAATCTGAGCATCAGCTTCCGGCTCATTTATCCAAACGTTACCATTAAGAAGATATCTGAAAAGATATTCTTTTGAAGCATCGAGCTCAATTATTATTGAAAATGAACCATCTTTTTTAAGTTTGTTCATCTCGTTTGCCGTTGCATTCCAGTTGTTAAAATCTCCGACAAGGCTGGCGCTATCAATGTCCTTGGCAATGTCTTTTCCAATGCGGAAAGTTACTTTACATTTTGTTTTGTCTTTGTTGAACTGCTTTTTAAGTGACATATATTCTCCTGTGATAATATTCAAAAAAAGTATAAAAAAATCCTTACAATTCCCTTGCAAGGATCCCTGGACGTAAAAAGCGGCACTAAGAACTCTTACATGTTTGTAAGTAATAAGTTACCGCACCATAAAAAGAAAACATTATTTATTACTGCAAATTTAACAATAACTTATTAAAATACAAAAGATACTTTATGCTTTAGTGCCCTTCGTCAACAATTGAAGCACTATATTTTCAATAATATTATCCAATTGATTATCAGTGATATCGCTTCTTCATTAAATGTTTCTTCAAGTCCGGCATATTCACTAATTGCACCAGTGTCTGATTTTTGGAACAGATGGTTTAATCCATCCATTTTTAATGCCTTTGAGTTCTTAATGCCTGAGGTCTCAAGATATTTTTTCATAACTGAGATGTTTTGCTCGGCGCTTACCTGCAAATCGTTAGTGCCATACAAGGCAAGAGTTGGAATTTCAAGGGATTCGAGAGCCGGTCCCGGATCGTAAGAAATAAAAAACCTGAACCACGGGCTGAGCGCCTGATCAAGTGTAGATTGCAGCATCTGTTTTGAAAATACAGGTAGAGTATTTAACGGCTCCGGCAAATCGCTGAGATATTTAATGCCGCGCTCCATTATTATTTCATGCATTTTCAGGGAGTCACTTTCCTGAGCTATTGTCTCATATATTATTTTATTTAGCCCGAGTACAGCTTCGATGAGTGGTTCTTCAGCGCCTTCGGCTCTGTAAACAAGTTCGGTCTGCTTAAGCAGAATATCTTTTCCTGAAGTTGCAGGACCTGCAAGCAGCACAAGAAAAGAGACTTTATCGCTTGAGTTCGCAACGAGGGGCAGGATTATTCCTCCTTCGCTTAATCCGAGCAGACCTATTCCACATCCATCCATTTTGGGGAGTGCCGCAAGAAATTCAACTGCAGATAAAACATCAGTTGCGAATTCCGGAGTTGTTGTCCCTGCAAAGATCCCGGTTGATTTTCCCACACCGCGTTCATCAAACCTCAAAGTTGAAATCCCGGATTTTGCAAACCTATCAGCCAAAACGAGGAAATTCTTATGCCCAAAAACGGCGCCGTCCCTATCCTGCGGCCCGCTTCCGGATACAAGGATAACAACCAGCTTTTTATCAACCTCCGGTTTTGGCGTTGTAAGTATTCCGGAAAATGAGATATTCTTTTCATAATGCCTGAAGGAAACTTCGGTAGTATCATAAGGGAATGGAGGAACCGGCTCCTGCGGACGTCGCGGTGTACTATAATCAGCATCAATGCCCAATGTCAAAGGGAAGCGCATTCCGCCCTGATTCCAGTAACCCGTTAATGCTTTTGGATTTTGTAGGAACATCCCTGAAAAAGATGCCGGAGGAGTTTTAAGCTGAAATTCTACCGAATCAGCAATAATAATGACGGTATCGAGTGCAAGTCCGAAAGCGCCCTGATCGGGGCTGTCCAGAAATCCTGAATAACCGCCATACGGGTTTTCAGTTATACGAAAAACAATTTTAAGCGAATTATTCCCAACGGTAAGCGGACCCGACCACGTGCCGGAGAGGTCAATGGCTGGCTGTGCAATAATTGATGGCACTGTGATTATTGCGAGAATAATTATTAAAGTTACTTTTTTGAGTATGATCGAAATTCTCATCGCCAATTATCCCTATACAATGATAAACTATAATAGAATCAAATATGCTGAATATTCTACTGCCAATCAATTGGGAAATAAGTTGTTAAGCAGGATAAAATACCATTCTTATTCATTTATGCATCTGAGTAATATATGTGTTTGTAAAACAGTTCAATATATTGATAACAATCTATCATTTATTGTGTTCATTGATTGAATAATGCGAATAAAAACGATGAAATACTTAAGCTTATTACTCCTCCTTCGAAAAATCCAGAGCTTATATTTGAATCGAATCAGCAAATTTGTAACTTTTCACTCAGTATTTGGCGAAGTATTTTTAAGTCTCAAATTTATTGTTCATCAGAGTTAACCAGGAGTTCGCAAAATGGGTGAAAAACCAGTTTTATTCACGGCAGGAAAAATCGCAGAGTCATTAAATGTTTCTGCGGGTCAGATCAAAAAAGCAATTGAGACTCTGAAAATAGAGCCGGATTCAAAAAAAGGAGCCTGCAATTATTATGCAGCAGAGACAGTCGAAAAGATTAAAAAATCACTGGGAAAGTAAAAATAACCGAGGTTGACACTGCATCTAAATTCGATCTCTGCTAAAAAATCGCAGTTATTTAGTTCGGATTAACTTCGATTCCAGAGCCTGTCAAGAATTAATTATTAAAACAAAAGCCAGGATTCTCTCAACCAAGTTTTCTTAGAGGTCCCGCAAACCCCGCAAGGCGGGGTAAACCGGGGGCAGTCCGCCGGGCGGAAGAACCTACAATTCGCCGCGGCGAATAATGAGCCCTACAACAATTTAGAGTTTAGAAATTCTCTGCCACCACCCGTTTTTGAATAACATGTAAAGAAGCAGCCTATTAAAATAAAAAAGCCCGAAAACTATTGTTTTCAGGCTTCTTAGTAGCGGGGGCAGGACTTGAACCTACAACCTTCGGGTTATGAGCCCGACGAGCTACCATTTGCTCCACCCCGCGATGTTATTTTCTATTTGGACTGTAAATATAGTCATCTTCCTGAATATTTGCAAAAACTTAGGTGAATAAATGGAATATTTTTGTTTATTGCTATTTAGTCATTATCCCAAAAGTCAAAACTTATTTAGTACTTATTCGTTATCCGCAAGTAATATTTTTACCTGAAAGTCGATTTTTTCAAGATTCTGCGACCTCTCTCTGCCAATATTGCCTCCTCCCGGTTTTCCTTTACTACCTGATCCTCTTCCGCCTGCTCCACCAAATTCTGCTGATTTTTTCATATGGCCGGAAAACTCTTTAAGAAATTCGCCCGATTCAAATCCGAGTGTAATATTTTCTCCCGGCTGAAGACTTAAATTGTGATCGCTGAAAGGGGGTTTTGTCATCGGCACCTGCATTTCATAAATTACTTTCCCCATTTGAAACTCGGCTGCAACTTTTATTCCCGAATTATTATCGAGAGAGTGAACACTTAGTGGAATACTATTTTCATTTACCAGTCTTATTTCATTCTGATTTCTTTTCAACTCAGTCACCCGGCTTTTTATGCCAGGATTTTCCCATTCCACAGATTTATTTTTCATCTGCATCATTTTTCCGGCTTCATAAGAATTGACTGGATATTGAATGCCCAGTTTTTCAGAAGTTTGTTCTGATTCAAACCCACACAGTAAAACCAGTACCGAGTATTTGAAATATCTTTTTTGAGTCATTGGTCACCAGACACAGACTGAGGAAATCTGAATTGTTTGCAACGCCTATCGCAGTTTGCTCATCAGCCAAATAGTAAAGTTTACCCTGCCAATCTGTCTGATCACCATCAACAATGATCGAATTATTATCCCATTTGCTAAAAAGTTTTTCCTCACCACAACTGACTGTAAATATTGAGAGGATAATTGCTGCTGCAGCTAAATTTTTAATCATTTTTTTTCAATTCTATTTTTATTCGGGAATTACTCTAAAGTATAGAGTATCACTTGCAAAGGCGCTGAATACACCAAGTGCATTTACAATGTTTGTAAGCGGTTCTTGGAGATTGCGGGAATCCTGCTGTCTCGATTCATATAAATCGGCATACTCCTGATTGACTTTATACAATATAACACGATGATTTCCGAAATAGGAAACACTCCTGGGGTTAATGCTGAACTCAGCCGTTTTTGATGGGGTTGAGATAAATTTTCTGGCAGGTCGGGATGGCATATCTTCAAAAATAAGTTCAGGGTTTAATTCAAGCGGTTCAGTTACAACATAGTAATAAGAAGCATCAGAATTATCCCAGTTGAGGAGTATGCTATTATCATCTGAATTTGAGAATCCGCCTTCGAGTATGAATTCAGGTATTCGAAGAGTATCAGCGGATAATGAGATATTTTCGGGTTTATCTGGCACAATAGTTTCCCCATACGCAATCATACCATCATGGGTAACTTCAATCCTTAACAGATCACCGGAATGAACAGTAAGAACACTACCCTCATAATGATAGTATCCAGGCTTATCGAAAGTTTGTGTGAGTAAAAACCTATTGCCTTCTTTAATTAATATAACAACTGCATCATTAATAGGAGGGGCTGTAGAATCTGCAGAGCCAAGGGGTAAAGTTGATGTGATTTGAACATTGTTAACTTGTTCACCCTGATATAAAAATGCACTTATGACAAAAATATTGGTATCGCTTTCTACTATGGATTCTTCATTACAGCCAATAATCATTGAAAAGACAGCAGTAAAAATAAATATTTTCTTCATCGTGATATTCCCGATTAAAAATTAAGTTTAATAAATACAGTCGGTGTAATCCCCAGCATAGCCACGTCGCTGATAACGATTGGATACACTTCTAAATCATATTTCCGATACCAAACATTTTTATGGTTATAAACATTAAAAACAGAGAGTCCCATTTCCCCATTAAAAGATTTATTCTCGAAGCTATAAGCAGCGCTTAAATCCAGCCTTTGATAATCAGGCAGTCTGTTGGAATTTTTCTCACTGACATGAATGTAGCTCTCAGTTTCTCCGTTCAATAATGTTATAAAGTACTGACTTTCGGGCGAAGTATAAGCTTGTCCTGTTGCAAAAATCCATGCACTGCTGAATGCCCATTTACCGACTGTGTAAGTCCCGACAAGTTTTACTTCATGAAGTCTGTCCTGAGATGCTGGAAACGGGTCTCCATTATCAATTCCCGGGAAAGTATATTCAACATTTCCGAGAGTATAACCCAGCCATCCGTTTAATGAGCCGAATTTTTTCTGTGCAAGAAATTCTAAACCTTTCGCATAACCGGTACCCAGGAAAAAGTTAGCAACGTAATTTTCCGGATCGTTTCCGAGTTCTCTGGGATTTCTTTGAATTCTCTGTGTGAACTCAAGCAGATTTTCGAAATTCTTATAGTATCCTTCAATACTGAACAGGTAATCATTAGTCTCAAACTCTAATCCAAGTATGTAATGTTCAGAAAATCCCGGGGGCATATCTTCATCAGCTAATACCCAAAAGTCTCTGTTGCCTTCAAGAACATCTTCATTCGTCACCTGGTTAATGAATTGATGCATATGTCCCCAGGCGCCTTTGATTCGAAAATTATTGAAAAAGTTATAAGTAAATGATGCCCGTGGTTCGTGGTACAGGGAGTTTGTCTGATCGAAATAAACTTCCCTGAGACCTAAAGTGAAATCGAAATCTTCGGAAACTGACCATTTGTCCTGCAAATAAAAAGAAGCCTGAATTGCATTATTATTAAGATCAAGAACCGTCAGCGAGTCATTTATTAAAAAATTATAATTTGTTTTTATTGAAGAGGCCCATGCGCCAAAGCCAAGAGAATGTGATTGAAAAATTTTCCACTCATTATCCAGCCTGAGAGTAAAATCATAGATATCATTTCTTTGAATTGAATTAAACGAGTTTGAAGAAAAACTGTTTGTATCATTTTCAACATTTAAATTAAAACTGCGTATAAGATCATAATCGCTGTAATAATTTGAATACGATGCAGTAAAATCAGAATAGAAACGGTCGCTCCAGCGTCTGCTCCATTTTAAGCTTGAACCAAGATTACCCCATTCAGTTAAATCAGTAACCTCCCTGCTTGCGCTTTGAGAACCTCCAAATAGATTTACGTCTTGCGGGTCTTCGGATTCGTCCAGATAATCCCCTCCGTTATAAAAGCTAACGGAAATAAAATCATCATCGCTCACATTGTAAGATACTTTTGCATTCAGATCATAAAAATAAAATGAGGGTAAGACGGTTTGCTGAGTCTGACCAAATCTTTGAGAGCCGGGATTGCTTTTTGTCTTCTCATCGCCACTTAGAAATGAATAGATAGAATTGTATGTCGGACTTTCGAAGAAGTCTGCAAAGGAGCGGCGTGCAGAGATCAGAATACTTCCTTTTTTGAACAGAGGAATCTCAGCCACACCGCTGAGATTAAGCAAATTGGCTCCAAGACTCAGTTTGAATTTATTGATATCGCCTGTTTTCCCTGTTAAATCAACAACACTCGATAATCTTCCGCCAAAGTTTGCCGGATAGCCGCCCTTATACACCTGCACGTCCTTGATTGCATCAGAACTAAAAGCGCTAAAAACTCCAAAGAAATGATCAACATGATAGATAGTCATGCCATCAAGCAAAACAAGATTCTGATCAGGGGTTCCGCCCCGTATATATAAACCTGAAGAACCATCACTTATTCCACTTATGCCAGGCAGTAGCTGGAGTGATCGAAAGATATCTACTTCACCAAGCCGGGGGAGATATGCAATTTGTTTCGGTGAAACTTTTATCTGACTAACTTCCCTTGCATTTTTCCAGATTTTGTATTCATCAGCAACCACTAAAACTTCCTCAGAGATAATTGGACTCGGTGTAAGTTCAATCTGTAAAAGCCCGGTATTTTCCTTCGAATTATCAAACTTTAACTTTTCTGTAACATAACCAATGTAAGAAACAATTAATGCAACTGTATCCTTTGGCGCATCAACAATTATGAAATAACCTCTGTTATTCGTTGTTGTGCCGAATTTTGAATTTTCAATTATTATATTTGCCCAAACGAGTGTTTCCCCGCTTTTGCTGTCTTTGATATAGCCCTTGATATCATGTGAAACCTGAGAAAATATATTTGTTGAAGTCAGAATAAGTGAAAGAATGATCAAATTAATTTTAGTCATCATCCGGCAGTTCCCAAAATTATGATAATTGTTGTTTGACAGTCTGATATTGAAATGAGTTTAATTAACGTAAGGGCATTTTTTTCTGCTCTGTTTTATATTCTGGCAATCGGACAGTATGATCCGGCAGATTTTTGTTCACCAGGAGGAACAAGAATTACAAGATCTGATTTGGGTGTTTTGGTATTCCGTAGCGCAATTCAATACAAGGTGACAACGGCATTTGAATTTTATTGATGCCTAAAAGTTCGCAATCCTCAGCATTATTAATAGACTACCTGACACGATTATTATTATTAAATACTTAAACACAACACATATGTTTTGAAATTTCTATTCGGACTCTAATTTGGGAATGTATTGAGGTTGTTTAAAACGTAACATATAAGCAATTGGAAATACCTTATAAATTACAGGCATCTGCAGGGTGATTTTTTCTTAACTTTTTGTAGCAATAGAATGAATTCATGAAGAATGAGAGCAGAAAAGCTCCAGGTCGGAGAGTGATTGCTGATCGAAAAATCCTTTTGAAAGAATATTTGAACGAGAACGCCTTTTTCCAAAGCATTCTATGAGCCAGCAGCAGATCCTTTTCACTCAGTTTTGCCGGTTTGAACGCAACGTTATAACCATTGTAATAATTCCAGCCGCGATCACTGATAATTCTTCCCTCAGACGATAATTTGCTGTATATTGGTGTGCCATTGAATGGTGTCATAATGCTGAGAAAAGGAACATCAACACCTATTTCCATCAATTTCTCTGCCATTGAAGAGATATCCTCATAACTGTCGTGATCAAATCCAGCTATAAATCCAGCCATAACTGCAATGCCCATTTTATGGATTTCGTTTATAGCATTACTGTAATTCTCAGCTTTATTTTGACCTTTATGTGCATCCCGAAGGGATTCCTTACCGAATGACTCAATTCCCAGGAATACGCCAATGCAACCGGATTCTTTCATAAGTTCCAGCAGTTCCGGATCGTTGGCAATATCCATACTTGCCTGAGTCAGCCACCACTTTTTTAATGGGATCATCTTTTTAAGCAGAACTTTTATGTAAGGGCGGGAGATTGTTAGATTATCATCCCAGAACCAGACAACCTTTTTCTGCCACCAGAACCTGAAATTGTCGTAAGATGCATCTCTGATTACATGTTCTACCGGTCTGAATCTAAATCCGGGATTCAGAGATGGCACAGTGCAAAATGAACATAAAAACGGGCAGCCCCGCGTTGCCTGAATAACTTTTTTTATTAAAAATGCAGAAGGAAGAAGATCGTATCTTGGTGTCGGCAAGGACAGCATATCACAAGGAGTGCCATTGTAGATTCTCTCAGGTTTGCCGTCTATAACGTCATCAAGCAGCTGCTGCCAGACGTTTTCAGCCTCGCCGGTTACTATTGAGTCGAAATGGATCAGCGCTTCTTCCTGACAGAAAGTAACATGTGGTCCACCGGCAACAACCATTTTCCCCTTAGCCCGGAAAATTCCAGCAAGCTTATACGCCATTTCGGCGAATCCGCTAAAAAATGAAATTGCAATGATATCAGCATTTGAATTAAAATCGAGAGATTCCAACTGCTGATGGAATACGCGCACTAGATGTTTTTTCGGAGTGATTGCGGCAAGATGAATACCCGTTATGGGCGGGACAAAATCGATCTCATGTCCGAATTTATATCGCTGCACATAGGCAATGATAATATCGATCTTTAGTCCTGACACGATTTTAACCTCATCCTCCACAGCAATCAATTTTTATTTCCGATTTTTGCTGCCGACCGAAAAAACAGGGCGGATGGTATCCAGAAAATCGCGAAAAAACAGTTTACCATTAGTATTTCACCAACAGAACTGACAGAAGAATTGTGTCTGCCGAGCAGGAAAGTAATTGCGATAACCAATATAAGTGATACCGTCATAGCAGTCATAGTGAATGACATCCCACGGGGTTGGAAGCGATAGTATAAAGCGCCGGTGATCCCAATTAACTGAACACCGAAATACATCAGATCGGCAGTATCTCCTTCAGCGCCGATAATTCCGACTGCCGGGATTGCCCAATTCATGATAAAAGCTCCTGCAAGAGCGAATCCAACACCCGCACGATAGTATTTATTGGACTTCCTTGTTGCAAGTAATGAAATAATTGTTCCAACGATTATTGAACTCAGCATCGATAGGGCAGCAATTGTTGAAATATCCTGAAGTTTGATCCCATCGCCGGTAGCAACTACAATCCAGGGCCAGATAAATGAAGCGCACAAAAAAAGTATAGATAAATTGCGCGAAATAGAATTAGGCCTTTCCTCAGAATCTCGAAAATTATTTTTTGAATTCATTATTGCTCCATCAATATATGTTTTATTAAAGTTTTGAACTGAAAATCATCGTATATATTACAAATTACGCCAAAAGTACTTTGAATTACAAAGTATAAAGGCACAGATAGATTATTTTTGAAAGCTTATCATTTCCTCCAGCGCTTTCAGATGATCTTCGAATGCCTTTTTGCCTTTAGCAGTCTGGAAATATTTTGTATTTGGCTTCTTACCAATAAATGATTTTTCTACACGAATAAAATCTTCTTTCTCCAGCGCCTTAATATGACTGGCAAGATTGCCATCGGTCACTTCCAAAAAATCTTTCAATGAATTGAAGTCAAGTTTATCATTGACGGCAAGAGCAGACATTATTCCAAGCCTTACGCGGCTCTCGAAAGATTTGTTCAGGTGCCCGATCAGCCCTTTCATCTTTCATACCTGATATACATATAGAGTCCATAGGCGATATGAGCAGCGCCAAATCCGCCTGCCCAGAAGATCATCCCCAAATGAATGAATGTCACACCCGCCAATCCGAATAATATTTGTACAAAACCAAGATACTGTACTTCACTGACTGTGTGTTTACCAGCATTGAATAAAGATAATCCGTAAAAAATAAGTGAGAGGGGAGCGGCAAGTCCGATAAGCCCTTTCAAAATGCTGATCGTTATCAGAATTCCTCCTGTGACAAGAGGGACAGCCATCTGAATAAGCAGCTGCCTTGAAGCGGCATTCCAAATTTTTTCGCCCTTCCGCTTTGCTCTGCCTCGTGAAAACATAACAGAGGCACTCAATGCAAGCATGAATACCAGAAAGGCGGTTACGGTGATATTGTACAGAGTGCCTTCCGGCAGATGCGGAGATACTTCACCGGGATTAAAACCGATGATGTACACAGCGTAATATGAGCCGGCAAGAGCAATGATTCCTGCCATTATTCCCGCCCAGCCTGAAAGTGCGAGAAATTTTGATGAACGCTCCATCATTGAGCGAATCTCGGATATGTCCTTTGAGTAATCTTTTCTTTTTGTCATATACAAAGTACTTTTAACTGCAAAGTTAATTATTGTTTCTGTCATATCAAATTATTTTTAGTGCAAAAAAAATCCTCTTTACACGCAGTTATTGCGATCAGTTTTATTGTTATTTATTTTGAATACGATGAAAAATCAAAAGATTTTAATTGTCACAGTTTTTCTGATCACTCTCGTGATTTTTGCCCTGATTATCTTTAATCGTTCAACGGATGAGTATCATTATGGAAATTCATTCAGGCAGAACTATATGGTCAATACGATCAGACTGCATAAGTATGGAATTACAGGCAGAAGAGTTCGAATTGGATTGATAGATGCCGGCTTTTTCACCAAACACAGTGTTTTCACACAAACCAATATTGTCGATAAATTTAATTCTGCAGATAACAGCCGGCAGGTTGCTGATACTAACCATATCCCCGGGGCAGATCATGGAACGAATGTGCTCTCAGTTGTCGGAGGTTATGAGAAGAATAAACTCATTGGTATAGCATATGGGGCGGATTTTATTCTGGCAAAAACGGATATCTCATCAGACAGGTTCCGTTGTGAAGAATTGCTCGCCGTTTCAGCCGCAAAGTGGCTTTTTACCGAAGCTGCTGACATTATTACGACATCACTAAGTTTCAACAAATTCGACGATGCTGATTATTATTCTCCGGGGCAGATGGATGGGGAACATTCCCGTCTTACAAAAATTGCTGACAGCCTTGTGCAGGAAGGAGTGGTCTTTACCGCGTCAGCAGGAAATAATTTTGATAATAACTGGCGTATTATCGAAGCCCCTTCTGATGGTTATGGTGTTCTTGCTGCGGGATCAGTTGATAAAAACCGTGTCCATTCTTTTTTTAGTTCCTGCGGTCCCTCAGCGGATGGCAGGATTAAACCTGATCTCTCCGCACCGGGTGAAGGTGTCTGGACAGCGAATTACCTTCCAGGATTGAAAAATGATTTTGGCTGGAATCATGGTACATCACTTTCTGCTCCAATAATTGCGGGGATTGCAGCACTAATATTATCGGCTCATCCCGAACTCAAAAATTTTCAGGTGGCGGAGGCGTTAAAAAAATCTGCTTCACATCCGGAAAAACCTGATAACTTCACAGGCTGGGGGATTCCTGATGCTGAAAAGGCTGTCTCCTATTTCGGTCCTGCTTTTTCCAATGACCCCGATATTTCAGAACATGATAATGTGATAACTATTGGTGCTTATGTTTTTAGCTCTTATGGTCTTGATAACAACAGTGTCAAAATGACAGTCGTATCTAATAAGGTTATCGCCGAGGTTTTTGCAATGAGAGAATTAAGAGAAAATTATTTTGTTTGTTCCTTAGGGAAAAATGAGCAGGGCAGTTTCCCCGGATTTTATTTTTCTGCCGAAGATCGCAGGGCAGTTCCCACAAAATTTCCCTCTGGTCGTATAGGTGAATATTTCCGGTATGATCCGAGAGAAAAAAAGACCGATATTTTTTTTCTCAGTCATGAATCTAAATAATTCTATCGAATTATTGGTTAAACGAAGAGCAATCCTGGCGCCTAACTTAAGTAATTAGCTGCTGATCAAATCAACGCGGCGAATACTCGTTGAATAAAGCTTTATTTTGTAATTTTGTGGCGGAATTACAAATATTAATTGAATCAAATATGAATGATATCAGGGATAAAATAATCGCAATGGTTCATCTGGATGCACTTCCGGGTACCCCAAAATATGGGGACGATGTAAAAAAAATAATCAGGAAAGCTACAGAGGAAGCCGGGATATACTATTCGAAGGGTATTCGTAAAATAATGATCGAGAACATGCACGATGTCCCCTATCTGAATCGTGAGGCGGGCCATGAGATATCGACAATAATGACACTCGTGCTTTATGAAATTCTTGCAAAATATCCGGTTGAAACCGGATTACAGATACTTGCCGGAGCCAATAAAGCAGCGATTGCGGCAGCAAACTCGGCAGGGGCTTCCTTCATTAGGGCTGAAGGATTTGTTTTTTCGCATATTGCTGATGAAGGGATTATGAATTCGGATGCCGGTGAATTGCTAAGGTACAGGAAACAGATAGGCGCAGATCGGGTGAAAGTATTCACAGACATAAAGAAAAAGCATAGTTCACACGCTCTAACTTCAGATGTTAGCATTGCCGAAACTGCCAGAGCGGCGGAATTTTTCCTGAGCGATGGAGTAATTATAACCGGTGAAGCAACTGGCAGTGAGCCCTCACTCGATGAAATTTTAAGTATCAGAGGTAAGATCAATATACCTGTACTTGCAGGATCAGGTATTACTGCACGCAATGCCGCAAAGTATTTCCCGCACATAGATGCTGCAATAATCGGCTCAGATTTTAAGATTGATGGAAAATGGTATAACCCTGTCGATCCTGCAAGGGTCGAGAATTTTATTAAAACGGCAATGTAGAATTTGCTCTCAAGTCAGCGCATCATAAATGTGATAATATTGTTCGAAAATGTAGAGTCTATATAAAAAAAGGCTGCCCCCTAATGGAGACAGCCTTCTTTGGAAATTTCAAAAATTACCTGATACGTTTAAACTCAATTCTTCTGTTTTTAGCTTTGCCTTCGGCAGTCTTATTATTTGCAATTGGTTTATCAGCTCCATATCCTTTTGCAACAAGTCTTTCAGCGTCAATTCCTTTTTCGATGAGCCAATTTCTTACAGATTCAGCGCGTTCCTGTGAAAGAGTTTTATTCTTGGCAGCGTTCCCAACATTATCTGTGTGACCGCTAACCTCAACAACTATTTCGGAGTAAACATTCAGAGTGCGCAGAGCTTCGTTAAGTTTTGTCTCAGATTCCGGCTTGATTTCAGCTTTGCCGGTTTCAAAAGTGATGCCTTCCAAAACGATAGCAACTTCTGCTTTAATTATATCATCATTCGCGTTAAGTGCATCTGTCCCACGTTTGACTTCAACACCATCATTTACAGAACCTTTATCAGTATCAGCTTCCAGTGGATTAGTTTTATATTTGTTGACTTCGTCAGCATCATTCAGACCATCAGCATCAGTATCATATAAGGTCGGGTCAGTTTTGTGAGTATTAATTTCGACGTTATCAGCAAGGGTATCGCCGTCTGTATCGGCTTTAAGCGGATCAGTACGATATTTTTGTAATTCATCGTTATCAGCTAATGTGTCACCATCGGTATCTTTATTTAGCGGATTTGTTTTGTAGGTCATAACTTCGTTGCCATCTGTAAGATAATCACCATCAGTATCATCTTTTAATGGATCAGTCTTATAACGATTAACTTCATCGCCGTCACTTAACTTATCGTTGTCAGTATCTGCCTTTTTAGGGTCAGTTTTATATGTGTAAATTTCTTCGTAATCATTCAGTCCATCATTATCTGTATCGGCTTTCGTAGGATTGGTATTTGTTTTCCGAACTTCGTCAATGTCCTTAATCTTATCGCCATCGGTATCCGGATTCATCGGGTCGGTACCGATCTGTTTTTCCTCATTATCAGTCAGACCATCTTTGTCTGAATCTGCAGGACCTGAGAATTTGTAGTGTAAACCAAGCCCGAATTTGTAATATCCATCTGTCAGGCTGCCATCTTCAAAATGGTTCAAAAGGTCGGTCGTTGAAAGCATAAGTCCCGCACTCAGATCGACAGCGAAATTATCCGCAAAATAGTATTCAAATCCTAAACCGATCGGCACCTGCAGGGCAACACCTGACTTGTCAAGACCTTTAACATTATTATTCCAGTTCTCATATGTGTCTTTAACCACATTGAAATAAAAGAGTCCAAGACCGCCATAAAAATAGGGTCTGGTCTGTTCGAATTTGAACGGCATATAAAGAAAACGTCCATCAGCGCCAATAATCGTAGTCTGATAATATTGGTCAAACGGTGCCAGATTATGGATTCCTTTGTAATTCGCATATCCAGCTCCGATTTCGAGCCCATAGGTTTCAGCAAGGTTGTGTCTCCATAAAGCACGTGCATCATAAGTAAATTTCAAACCGCGTTCGAAATTAAATTCATTTGCGGGGATTAGCGGATTGAACTGAACCCAGATACGATCTTTGTTCATATCAATCTGAGCCTTTTCAGATCCGGGGAGAAAAAGCAAAGTAAGAAGTGCCAGCACAAGTATTTTTTTTAACATAAAACCTCCAAAGGTTTAGAAATTATAAAAAGAAAGAAATCATTGGTAAATATTGAAATATTTGTACGATAAACCAAATAAAATTACTGAAAAATAGAAATAATTACAGGTAATAATGACAAAAGCAAAAAAAACGCCGATTATTCATAATTAAATAATCGGCGCTTAAAAATGTTATATGTTGACAGAAGAAATTACTTCATTTCAGAAGTAACTGTGCCGCCTCCCATCATAGGAGGAAGTGAAGCAATTGTTTTAACTACAATTCTTTTATCTTTTGAAATCCAGTGAGTAACAGCAGTTCCATCAGATTCAAGGGGAGACAGAGAAACTTTGTATGAATCAAAGTCACCGGCAGCAATCGAAACCATTTCTTCACTTTCGACTTTGAATTTAAGAGTCTTTACTCCGGCAGTCATCATATCAAACTGATTGATAGTGCCTTCAAGTCCGGCTTTAAGTTCAAGAGTTGTAAGCGGAATTTCCACACCGGCATTTTCGCTCAGAACAGTACCATCAACTTTAACGTCAAGAG
>Ga0172375_10005970_pt1 | contig 17285 bp, 9 predicted proteins | sample LakKiv1m_FD_114537 | JGI IMG/M metagenome (GOLD analysis project Ga0172375, IMG submission 114537) | Freshwater microbial communities from Kabuno Bay, South-Kivu, Congo - kab_092012_11.1m | ecosystem: Environmental > Aquatic > Freshwater > Lake | place: Democratic Republic of the Congo...
CATCGAGGCACGTCCTTTGTGACTTACCGCACGAGTGACTGGGCTGTGTTGCACGCTAATCTGCACTAGAGTTCCCGATCACGAAACAAGTAACAAGGAGGTCTGAAGCCATGGATCCAGCCAGCACGACCGTTCAGAACCCGCAAGATGGGTTGCTGTTCCCGCCAGGCGCATTTGTTGTGAAGTCCGACCTGCGGGCGTGTCATCCCCTGATCACCGCCACACGTCTGGCTCTTGACGGCAAAACACCTGACTATAGAGACCACCTCTTACACTGCCATGGTTCACACGCGCTGGGTCTTCGTGTGTCACCGGCATGTACAAACAGAATGCTTCGCATTATGGATGCTGTTCTGAAAGGCGCTGAGACGCTGGGTTGGCGCCCAGAGCTCACCAACTGGTGGAATTCTGGCATCCGGATAGGCTCCACGTTGGTTACGTTTCGCGTCTTTGAGAGAGTCACTATCCGCGCAACTCCCAATGCCCCCGGCCATTACCCAAAACGGTCCTTCACTTATCTCCCAAGCGGTTGCCTACATCTTGAGATCGACTACGGAAGGGCATTCAAGGATGGGGTACGTACAACACTCGAGGGCAAACTCAGGGACTTCGCCACGGCTCTATATGAGCACGCCAAGGCAACGGAACTATACCAGCGTCGTTTGGAGGAGCAGGCCCGCCTGGCCCGAATCAAAGAGCAGGAGATGCAAGACCAGCGGGAAAGGGACGAGGCGCGAAGGCTTGAGGAAGAGCGCCGAACCCAGGAAGAGGCAGAACGTGTTGACCAGTTGATGACAGCGCTTGACCACTGGCGCACAAGTCGTCGCCTCAAGCCGTTCCTTGTTCTCTGCGAGCGCCACCTTCTCGACGCTGGAATTGACCCGAAGGGTTCGTCGGAACATGCCCACTGGCTCTCGTGGGCAAAGCAGTATGCCCGTAATCTCGACCCCTTCACGGCCGGCTTCCCGCTGTCCCGAACCACACAAGCTGCTCCCTACGCCCCATAGTGCGGCGGCCGGCTGGTTCTTCTTGAACGCGAAGCTGTTGTACATTTTCTCTGCCCCTTCCCGCCAGTATTTCGAAGGTCCAGGACCCGCCTGACTGTGTTCGTTTGTTCTTGCCCGTCCGCCTTGCTACCTTTTTGCTACCCTTTCGCGACATGGATGAGGCGAGTCGGAATGGGTCGCTATGGGACAAAGTGGTCACGGGCAACTCCCGGCGACGTGGCAAAAAGACCCGTAAATGCGCAAGTTTTGCACTGTGGGCACGAAGGATACTCGCGCCTGCGATTGGTTGCCGGACTAGGATTTGAACCTAGACAAACAGATCCAGAGTCTGTTGTGCTACCATTACACTATCCGGCAATCGGAACTACTGGCAGGGCGTCTTATACCGGAATCCACAGGACTGAGTCAATCAGCGGATGATGACCTGGTTTTCGCCTTCGAGATTCATGAACCTGGAGACAAAGATGCTGCCCAGCCCTTTGCCCCAGGCGAGGAACCGGTTGGGGCTGCCAAGACACCGCCGGCAGTAGGAATGCCGTAACCGGCGTTTCTCGAATCCTTCCCACAAGTATTTCGCGCGATTAGATCGGAGAATGCCCGAGATCGACGACTCGTCAATATGCCCCAGCTTCGTGTTCCCGTCATAGTCCCCGCAGCACATAACAACAGATCCGTCGCTGAGAACCGCCGGCGCCGTAAACGCAAAAGAACACGCTCCAAACGGCGTCGTATATACCCGTCCCCCCGAGAACGCGTTGCCCCAGTCCATGAACAGTTGGACGAACACAAAGAGTTTGTCCTCAAGCCGGATCCGCACAGCCGAATCCAGGTTCGCCTTCCCGGCCTTGTCGATTACTTCGGCCTCGCCGACGTCGCGGCCCAGGGCCCTGTAGATGTCCACCATGAGCCGGCAAACCAGGGCCCTGAATTCCCGACCCTCCTGCGTAAATCCCGGCAGCCTGTCGAAGGAAAATAGCTTCCGGTACTTCGTGTTCATGACTTTTACAATCAGGCGGAAACCTGCCGTCTCGTGGATTGTCCGGACAGAATCCACGACCCCGCGGTAGTACTCCTCAAACGGCATACCGGCATGCCTGCTGGCATGTCGATCCCCGCCAAGGAGCTGGAGGGATATATCCATGCTGTACAAGCCGCTGTCATTGAGCCCCTTGATCATCTCCGCCGTGAGGAGGCTTCCGTTGGTTGTGATTGTGACCTGCAGGCCCTTGCCCGAGGCGTAGCGCACGGCGGCAAGGATGTCAGGATAGAGCAGCGGTTCGCCCAGCACATGCAGCAGGAGGGATTTGGTCAACCCGGTATCTACAACATCATCCACTGTCTTCCGGAATACCGCCAGTGGCATGCTGTGCCGATCTCTCTTGCTAACGGTAACAGGGCAGAAGTCACACCTGAAATTGCAGGCGTTCGTAAGCTCAACGTGCAGGCACCTGATGTCCGGCATTTGCATGATGAGGTGTTCCTGCCGCGAGGCATCGATTACCCCGAAGCAGGCATCCGCGATCCTGCTTCCGTCAGCTGATGCGCATGGGCATCAGGACGTAGAGGAACGGGATGTCGCACTTGATGACCCCCGGACTGAGATCGTCGGTGAGCTCTATTGAAACCTCGTCGTTCGTCAGGTTGCGCAGGGGATCCATCATGTAGTCCGGGTTGAAGGCCACCACGATTTCTTTCCCGGCGTACTTGATGGGCAGTGTTTCGCGGGCCTCGCCGACGTCTGCGGCGCTGATGGAGATCGTCAGCTTGTTCTTCCCGAAAGCCAGCTTTGTCGCGCTGGATTTGTCGGACGCAAGCAGGGCCATGCGCCGCAGCGCGGCAAGCAGGCTCTCCCTCTCCATCGCAATTCTCTGTTCACACTGGCCGGGAATGACCTGGCGGTAGTTCGGATACGTTCCTTCCACCAGCTTCGACGACACCTGTGTCTTCCCGAACTCAAATACGATCTGGTTGCCCTGGGCGAATATCTTCAACGGTCCTTCTGATCCGAGCGTGTGAAGAAGTTCATTCACAGCCTTGGTGGGAAGAATCAGATCCTGTTCCGCATCTTTCGGGAACTCTACTTCTGTCTCCACAAGCGCGAGCCGACGACCGTCTGTTGCCACAACTGTCAGCTTGCCGTTCTTGAAGCTGAGCAGCACCCCGTTCAGGACATACCGCGTTTCGTCGGCTGAGGCGGCATACGATGTCTTCTTCAACATTTCGCGGAACATGCCCTGGTCAAGGTGGTAGGCGAACTTGCCTTCCGCCTTGGGAACGGGCGGGAATTCCTCTTCTGAAAGACCCATTATCTTGAAATAGGCCGCGCCGGACGTGACTGTGGCATTGTCCTTGTCGTCGACCGCTATCTCAACGTCACCGGGTTGAAGTTCCCGGATGATTGCCGAGAGCCTTTTTGTCGGAAGAGTCGTGGTGCCGGCTGTATCAACTGTTGCCTCAATGGTTGCCTTTACGCTTACATCGAGGTCCGTCGTCGTGAGTGAAAGTCCATGTTTCCCGGCAGCCAGCAGGACATTGGACAGGATGGGGAGCGTCGTTGTCCTGCTTCCTCCCACGCTTTGGACCATCTGCAACCCTTCAAGAAGCACATCTTTTGTCAATCTTACCTTCATGGCGCCCTCCGAATGATAAGTATCATCAGGTATAGTATAGATATCTATTCTATATATTGATCAGACTATCACTATCACTATGCCCTGTGCAGAACTGCATAAGCTCGTAACACGCAGAACTGCAGGCACTAAACGACATTCTCCCTGTTCGTTGCCTGTACTTAAACCTGTTCATACTGTGTCAACCCGGGAAGACAACTTCAACCGCAGTGAGATAGTAACCGGTGCGTCACAGGATATCATCAGCCAATTGTCTTCCCGAGTTTCTGTGCAATCGCTGAAACCTGGCCCCGGAGCGATGTGTCAACATCCATGCGGCTCTGGATGGTTCGTGACGCGTGAAGGACCGTCGCGTGGGTCTTGCCGAAGGCATTTGCAATGTCCGGAAGGGAAGAAGGCGTGAGGCGCCTGCAGAGGAACATGGCAATCTGCCGCGGCAGGGCCACGGAACGCTGACGATGTTTGCTCGTCATGTCGGCAAGGCGGACGTCGTAGTAATCCGCAACGGTCCGCTGGATCGTGTCGAAGGAGAGATCCACTTCCTTTTCCTGCTCAAGGGTATCGCGGAGAAGATAGCGCAGTTTGTCGAGCGTCAGTTCCTGGCCGGCGAGGGATGCGTATGCGATCGTCCTGACAAGAGCCCCTTCAAGGCGGCGGATGTTTGACTTAATGTTCTCGGCGAGGAAATTCAGGATGGGATCCGGCAGCGTCACCTTTGCCTGGGCCTGCTTGTAGCGAAGGATCGCGATGCGCGTTTCCAGATCGGGCGCCTCGAGCTCTGTAACCAGACCCCACTCGAACCGGGAAACGAGGCGCTGCTCCAGGCCGGTTATTTCGCTCGCAGGCCGGTCACTGGTCATGACTATCTGGCGATGCGCGTCGAAGAGGGCGTTGAATGTGTGGAAGAATTCCTCCTGGAGCTGGTTCTTCCCGGCAAGGAAATGGATGTCGTCGATGAGCAGGAGATCGGTGTTCCGGTACTTCTTGCGGAACTGGACAAGGGTCCGCCGGGTCAGGGCCTCGATATATTCGTTGAGCAGCGCCTCTGAGGAGATGTAGCAGGCCGACGCCCTCGAGGTTTTGAGGACATGGTGGCCGATGGCCTGCATGAGGTGAGTTTTGCCCAGCCCGGTGCCCCCGTAGATGAAGAGGGGGTTGTAAGCGCGCGCAGGCGCCTGTGCAACGGCCAGCGATGCCGCATGGGCGAAACTGTTGGACGGGCCGACAATGAATTCGTCAAAAGTGAACTTGGGGTTCAGCAGGGCATCGGGGGGGCCCCGGCGCAAAATGCGGTCTCTCAGAGACCTCGATTTCTGCGGTTCCTGGGGCTCTGCCGGTGCGCCCGCGGCCTGGTGCGGATTCACGCGGAACCGGATCACCAGGTCCTGCGGATAGACCACCTTCAAAGCTTTCTGGATGAGGGGAAGATAATTGTCTTCGAGCCATGTCTGATAGAAATCGTTGTCGACATCAAGGACCAGGGCGCCATCCTTTAATTCGGACGGCGCAATGACGGCAATCCAGCGCGCAAAGACATCGGGGTGGAGAACGGTCTTGAGGTGTTCGCTCGCCTGGCCCCACAAATCGCTGGCGGTCATTTCAGTCACAGAAGACATTCTCCCCGGGAAGACACCAGTCCAATGCCATGCTCATGGAAATTCGGTTCGCATTGAACGCGCCAAGTCCACACGATCACCGATTCAATAACAAGGAAAAAACATCCACAGCTATTAACAGGTTGTTCACAGGCGCGGGCTTCAGGAGAAAACGTGCTTTTTACCAGCAATACAGAGCTGTTGCCGGGGGAAGAAAAGCGTTGAGCAGCGCGGGTGGGCCTCATACCATCAGGGGCGTACACAGGGCCGGAATGGCCGGAACAGAAGCCGTTTCCAGTTGTGGCATGCGCGGTTGCCCGGCGGTTGGGCGATATGTGCGGAAGGAGCCGACGATGGATGCCGTACTGCTTGTCGGGTCGGGCGAGACCACACTTGATATTGAATACGTAACGGGATTTCGTGCCGTCGACCCGGTGGTGTGCCTGTGCAGCGAAAAGAAACGCTGGCTTGTTGTTCCCGAAATGGAATTCGGGCGCGCGGAAACAGCCGGCGCCACCAGGAGTGTTGAGGTGCTGACGCCGGCCCGCCTGGGTATACGGCGCAACATGCAGAGGCGGCTCAGCGCGTGGGCCGGGGCGGTGATGAAGAAGGCCGGCGTCCGGACGGCAGTTGTGCCGGGGTGGTTTCCCCTGGGCGTGGCGCGGAAACTTGAGCGATCGGGATTGCGGCTGCGGATCGCGCAGCAGGATCTCTTCCCCGGCCGTGCGGTGAAAAGCCAGGAGGAGATACGGCACATAACGGCATCCCAACAGGCGGCCGTGATTGCGATGCGCGCAGCGATCCGCCTGATAGCAGACGCGGAGATAGACGGGAACGCCTGGCTTCAGCAACGAGGCCGACGGCTGACTTCCGAAATCGTGCGCGAACACATCATGAAGGTCCTGCTGGAACACGGTTGCATGGGCCGTGACGTGATCGTGGCGGGCGGCCGCCAGGCGGCGGACCCGCACTGCATGGGAGAGGGGCCGCTGCGCGCACATGAATCCATCGTGATAGATATTTTTCCGCGGCACCTTGTCTCGGGCTACTGGGGCGATCTTACCAGGACGGTTGTCAGGGGCAAAGCGTCACCGGAACTCAGGCGGATCTACCAGGCCGTGCGCGCGGCGCAAACGCACGCGTTGCGGACAATGCGGCCCGGGAAAAGCCTGACCGCGCCGCACCGCGCCGCGGTGGAGACGTTTGCATCGTTGGGGCTTGTGACAAACCGGGAGGCCGCACGACCGACGGGGTTCATCCACGGGACCGGGCACGGAGTGGGGCTTGCAATTCACGAGGCGCCATCGCTCGGCGCCGTAGCCGGGAAATTGCGCGCGGGACATGTCGTTACGGTTGAGCCGGGATGGTACGACCCCGACATCGGCGGCGTCCGCATCGAGGATACCGTGGTCATGACGCGGCACGGATGGCGGTACCTCGCCCCGTGCGAAAAACGTTTTGAGGTGTGACAAGGATCTCGCGCGGAGGAGACGGCCTCACCGGATTCTGGGGCCTTTGGAGTGCGGCGGCTTGACGCCGCTTTCTTCGACAAACACCGAAGCGCCGCCTCCCAGTGCGGCCCGGCTTGACGGGCCGCATGAAAGCGCGGTCAAGCCCGCGCACTCCAAAACGCTGCAATCCCGGCAACAATAGCTTTCCGGGTGCTTGAGGAGCGATGCGGGTGATACAATAAAGCAGGAGAATGCCCCGTTATTGGGGTAGTACAAGACAGGTAGAGGCCGGGGCACCGGTCGGGAGGAAGACGATGAAACGAGAGATACTTGCGGTTGTGGTAATTGCCTTTGCGGCAACAGTTTATGCCCAGATGGGAGAGGAAAAGGGACCCAGGCCGGGGATGACGCCGGGCGGCGAAATGAGGGGACCGCAACCCGGAATGAACGAACGTCAGCCAATGGGCCCCGGCAATCAAGAGGGCGAGGGCCAGCAGGATGCGATGATGATGAGAGTCCTGTCGAACCCCAAGATAGCCGGGAAAGTCGGACTATCCCAGGAACAGGTCGCAACATTGAAGAAGGCGTTCTATGACCAGAAGATGAAAGAGATAGACCTGCGCGCCAGCATGGAGAAAGCGGCGATGGAGCAGGCCCGCCTCATGATGGAGGAAACCGTTGATGAAGACGCTGTCATGAAAATAGTCGAGAAGACAGGGCAGATACATACCGAGATGGCGAAGCAGAAAGTGCAGTCAATGCTCCTCCTCAAGAAGACGCTCAAGCCGGAGCAGGTTGACAAACTACGCGAGTTCATGGCGGAGCACCGCGGTGAGAAGGGAAGAATGGGCGACCGCATGCAGATGAAGGAGCGAATGATGCGCGAAGGCGGCGAAAATGGCAGGTTCAGGGACCGCATGATGGAGAAGCGACCGCGTCCGGAGCTTCCACCGCCGGAAGACATGCCGCAGCCGCCGCCCGAACCGATGGAGTAGGAAAAGAAAGTCGAACGCAATAAGAAGCCGGATCCAGGGGTCCGGCTTCTCTATTTGATTGATGGGCAGCATGTGTGTATGGACAGCACGGCTCGGCCAGAGGCCTCGCCCTACCTTCGCGTGACCGGGGTAGGGCGAGGCCTCTGGCCGAGCCGTGCCGCGGAGCCATTACCGAACAACCAGGGTGGTTCCCACTGGTGGGTAGTATTCGAAAGCGCCCATATCGACGACGTTCTTGCGTATACGCTGCATGCCGGCGAGATCAGTACCCGAGCCCTGCATCCATGGCAGGTTGAGCCCGGCGTTGAAGCCGCCTGACCACGGCACGAGGACATAATCACCGCGGGCAATATCGTTGAACGACGGCGCATTTGTCATGTTGCCGGCGACACCGTGGGCAAGATCCGGAGAACAGCTCCACGAAACCCTGGCGGTATTGTAGACGTTCTGCACGCCGGATGTCGCGCTGTTGAAATAGATGATGCAGTTGGTGATGCCGCCAGACGCCCCCTGGACCTTGACGCCCCCGCCTTCCTTGAGGGCGTGGTTGTAGACGAGAGTGGAACTCTCCAGGACTCCGGCCTGCTGCAGGACAGCCCCACCGTCTCCCTCGTATCCGACCTGCGTCCGCGTGGCGGCGTTGGTGACAAACAGGCAGTTCCGGATGAGGCCCCCGTCCTGGTAGATTGCACCCCCGCCCTGGTGACTGTCGGTCCTGTTCCCGAGGAATCGTGACCGGACGACCGAGCCACCGGTCATATAGATTGCGCCGCCGAAACCGTATTGCCATTCGGTGCACCTGTTCTGGGTGAAAAGAGAACAGGTGACCAGCCCGTTAACCATGTAGATTGCGCCCCCGCGTCCGCCGATGACATTCCCGGCAAACCAGCAATTGCTTATGGTGCCGTTGTACATATACACACCGCCCGCATCGAAAGAGGCACCCTGGTTGTTACAGCCCGTAATCTTGAGACCCACAAGCGCGGCATTCGTATGGTTTACCTGAAAGCACCGGACACTCCCGCTGCTCTGGACAACAGTACTGGCCGGGCCCGCGACACCGACCAGTCGCACGGGTTTTGAGAGACCGATCTGAGAGAGCGTCGGGTAGACGCCGGGCGCGATTCGCACTTCCGTTCGCGAAGCAGGCAGCGACGATGCGGCCATGATCGCGTCCTGGATCGATCCCGCTGCAGCTCCCCAGGTCATGTAAGGGGGATCGGCCGTGGCATTTGTTCCCACGTACATTACCGACGGCGCAACGAGAACATAGTTCATCTTTGTTGTCTGGGCGGATTGCAGGGAAATGTTGGTTACCCTGAGGTGGACGTCATAGTAGCCCGAAACGTAGGAATTGGTGATTTTGCCCAGCCCCGGCCCCGAACGGTCCCATGATCCGTTGTTGTCGAAGTCCCATCCGAACCATGTGATGTTCGTGTCGGAACCGCCCACGTCCGCGGTGAATACCACGGCGAGGCTCGTGAATCCCTCGGTGACGGGCGCGGAGAACGTACATGTCAGCGGGCCCACCGTGGGGTCAGGACTCTCGTAGGCCCCTATGTCGACGCGGCCGTGCACAATGCGGTTCGTTCCGCCGAAATCCCTCGACACAGACATCCAGCCGAGGTTGGTGCCTGCATCAGCACAGGGTGAGACAGAAGGAATGCTGTAGTTACGCAGGGAGGGCTCCGTGAATTCGGGGTCAAGAAGCGTATTTCCCGGCCCTGTTGGAAGAGGCGTGGCGCACGTGTACCCGATGGAGCCTCCGCCGACATAGAAATTGGCTTCAGCGGTCGCCGTGGCCGGGTCGACCAGGTTGTGATAGACGATGGAGTTTGTGACCGATCCGGCGGTGAGATAGATTCCCCCGCCCGGGCCGTAGCTGTAGTTGCCCGCAATGGTGCAGCTTTCAACAAGTCCGCCGGCCTGGCGTATGGCGCCGCCCCTGCCATAGGACACGGCATCGGCGCGTGAGGCACGGTTCGTATAGAACAGGCAGTTCCGAACAATGCCCCCGGTCATGTAAATGGCGCCACCGCCCTGCTGGCTGAGGGTGTAATTATTATGGAAGCGGGAGAATCGGAGAAGGCCGGCGGTGATATACACAGCGCCGCCATATCCGTAGTTCCACTCGTGCACCCAGTTCTGGCGAAACAGGCAATGGGTCACCAGTCCCCCGTACTGGTACAGCCCGCCGCCGCGGCTGCCGATGTGGGTGTTCTCGATAATGCAGTTAGTCACAGTGCCGTACCGGACCTGGACGGCCCCACCCCAGTAGTAGAGATAGCTCCAGTCGGGGCCCTGTAGCTTGAGTCCGTCGAGCACCGCGTTGGAATGTGCAAGGTCCACGCAACGGAAGTTGCCGGAAACGCGGATGGACGTGGAGGATGGACCGGCTGTCGAGCGAAACACGATGCCCCGGTTGAGCGGGATGGGATTGGTGACCGTGTAGGTCCCGGGCCCTATCCGTACGGACGTCGCCGCGCTTGAGCCAAAAAAGGCTGCAAGTACGGCGGGCAGTGGATTTGTCGCTGCCGTGCCGGGGCTCGCGAACGGCGGAACGTGCCCTCCGTTCGTAGAAACATAAGCAACCGGCCCGGCGACTCGAATGTGCTGGCTGCGCGAGAAGGTGGCAGCCTCCAGCGATGTGTTTGTGACGGCCAGGGTGACCGTGTACCAGCCGGCGGTGTAAGCGTGTGTCACCACGGGAATGGCCGGGCCACTCTGGACAGCGCCGTCTCCAAAGTTCCAGCTGTAGTGTGAAATCGTCTGGTTTGTACCTGCCACCCCGGCCGTGAAGCGGGCCGAAAGGGCTGCCAGCCCCTCGTTCGTGGATGTCTGGAAGCCGCAGGCAAACGGCCGGCTGAACGTATCGGGCATCTCGTAGCAGCCCATATCCGGTTCGTTGACGAAGTTCCCATTGCCGTCTGTCGGGCGTGTCGCACCGGCAAGATCCTGCACCACGGCGCCCGTATTGGTGCCGGTATCAACGCAGGGAGACGAGGGGATCAGCCGGAAATCGGACAAGGAATTCACAAAGATCGGATCCCACGTGTGGTTTCCTGTGCCGGACAAGGCGCCCGCCGGCCCGGAGCACGAGTGTGTCACCGTTCCGCCTGCGACACGGATATTCTCGTACAGGTAGAGATTGTGGGACGCGATCGTGTTGTCCCTGATGATACAATTCAGGGTGGCGCCGCCGTCCTGATACAACCCGCCGCCCGATGTGTGACTCCAGTTTCCAACCAGGGTGCAGTGCTGCATCAGGCCATTGACCAGGCGCACACCACCCCCGGGGCCGTGATGGTCTTCGGCGAGCTGATCCGACTTGTTGCGGAGAATCAGGCAGTTTTCAATCGTGCCGTTGTTGCAGTAGATCCCGCCACCGCCTGTGTAGGCAAGGCAGAGGTTGCTTACGATGATCGAATTGCGGACAACGGCCGGACCGGTCATGTATATGCCGCCGCCCGCGCCGTAGTTCCATTCGACGGACGTGTTGTTGGTGACGGTACAAAACATTACCGTGCCGGCTGTCATGTATATGCCGCCCCCGTAACCCGTCGCGCGGCTCGACCTGATGACACAGTTGCTGAGAGTCCCCTGGCTCATGTTCACGGCGCCGCCGTGGTCGGTGAGCGCGGTGCGGCGCCCCCGGGTCAGCGTGAAGCCGGATATGAACGCGCCGGCCGCCGTGTTGGATATGACAAGGCATCGCCGCGCATCAGAGCCGTCAATCGTTGTGAGAGCCGGTCCGTTCACACTCTGCAGGCGGATATTGTTTGTGACCAGCGCGACCTGTGCCACGGCGGACGTATAGGTGCCGTTGGTGACGAGAACAAGATCACCGGCCGTTGATCCGGTCAACGCCGCCTGGATGGATTTTGCCGCGGTAGCCCACGAGCCGTAGGGCGGCGAACCGCTGCCACTCGACGAGACGTGGCGCGTCGCAGCCGGAGCGAAGGCGCATGTCACGAGAAGGACGGAGAAAACCCCGCCTCCACAAGACTTTCTGAAACCTGCAATCATGGCACAGCACATCATTGTAGGCATTGTGCGGGGAATACGCAAACACGGAGCAACCCTCTTTGCCATGCGAGAACTATGGCGGCAGCTGGCGACCGCCTTCCCGTGCCTGCTCCACCTCCCGATCAAAAAGGCGTTCGAAAATGAAAAAGAGGATATCGACAGCCAGCTTGGCGGCGAGGAGAGCACAGAGGAGGATCGTGTTTCCAATCGGCCCGAGGAAGGAACAGAACATTCCAAGAAACGCCGCGGGGATAACCATCAGTACAAGGAGAAGGCTCCTCAGCAGGGGCATGGCGGCAAGATTGCCGATATGCTCGCACTGCGGTTTTCCAATGCGGTCGTAGATGAACTCAAACAGGCTGTGGACAAGCATGACACCGACAGCACCGGCCAGCCAGATCACGTCCTGCCGCAGGGAGGAAGACGCGAAGAACAGGAACGGGAGCATGACAGCAAGAAACAGTGCCGATAACCCCGCGACGATTCCAGCATGAGCAGGCAATCCCTCACGCGTGTTCAGAATGGGCTTACCGTTGGACGAGCAGCTGTAACTGCCGAACGTGAAGACACGTGCGTACCTGATCCGGAAATAGTTGAAGACAATCATGACAACCGTCTGACCCCAGAACAGCCAGACAAGGGACATAGGCTTCCAGTGCTGGCGCAAAGCTATCCAGCCAGCAATAGCTTCTGCCCCCACCAGTGTCCAGAAAGACGGCTCGCGCAGGAAAGAGTCCGGGTTTTTCAGGAACTGCAGGATTCCTGCCAGCGAATTTCGTTTATCTTTCATATTCCTTCCCCACACAAGCCATGGACAAGAATCAGGACAGGCTATCCGGTAGAAACCGTGTGGCGGGCTTGCTGGTCTTCGAGCACCGCCCGGGCGTGGCGGGCATAGAGGCCATGCAGATCCCGGGCATACGCCTCGAGAACGCGGCGGCCTTTCCCGTTGCGGTCGCCGCAGGCGAAGAGCGCCCGAGCAAGGTGAAGCTCTTTCAGTTCGCGGTTGCGTTCCGAGTTGTCCGTGGCGCCCGCCGGAACATCGCGGAGCGCGGCGGCGAGATCGGGTTTGCTGTTTCCCGCGATGGCGGGATTGTCCAGTAATGTCGCGACAAGAGGGGCAAGTTCCGGTGACCTGCAGTTCTCGCATGCAATCGCGACGGCGCGGAAGTGCGAGAATTCACTTTCAGGCGTCAGAGCGGCTATCTGCTTTCGGAGAACTGTCACTATCCCGGGATTGCCCGTCCTTGCCAACGCCACGAGCAGCGTATCCACTTCGCTGAGGCTGAACCCGAACTGGCCCATGCCCTTGTATGCCCAGCCCTTGTCCCATTCCCGCCGCTGCAACTCTTCGAAAAGCGTATCCGCACCGGTGGCATCGCCCATCAGGCCCAGCACATGCGCATAGCGCAGGCGCAGGTGCTCATCGGTGGCGGCGCGCCAGGCCTGCTGCAACAGGGGCCGGCTGCGATCAGCATGTGCGAACACGACGGCGAGGCCCAGGTATTGATCCATTCCCTCGCGGACGGCACGGGTGATATCCCCGCCGGACAACGGGAATGAATCCCCATGGTTCAGCACTTCCGCGGCGAGGTTCCCAATCTCAACCAGGTGCTTTTGGAGCTCTTTGATGTCGATCCGGCGGAGCGCGGTCCTGCCCCGGGCAGCCACTGCGGCGGCGCGACCGGCAGCATAGCCCTGGTTCTGAACATCGGAAATCATCCGGATGACGGGAAGTGCGTCACGGTGGGAACAGACACCCAGCCCCGTCACAATGATATTCTCAAGGCCTCTCGGCAGAAGGCACCGGAACGGAACATGCGCGCGCAGTGTCGATTCATGGTCCGGCGGTTTCGCCATGAAAAGGGGATGCACGGTGAATCCGTGCGAATCAAAGTTGCTTTGCGCGGTGACGACCGTGTCCGGGAATGTCCGGTTCGCCAGGAAATCAAGCGGGTCGAGGCTGATGTCGCCGACGATTTGCCGGCGTTCGCGCGTGTCCGCAATCTGTGCCAGGTCGAACTCGGATTTGAACTTCTCCCTTGCGACAACGAATGCCCGTGAGACGTCGAAGATATCGTTGTCATCTATGAAAGTGTGATCCGTGTTGGTGTAATGTCTGCCCGGGATGAATGGCGGCAGGCCGGATCCCTGCATGGCGGCATGTGCGCGGGAGATAGTGACCATGGAGGCACCGGCAGCAGCAGCAACATCGGCGCTGCCGGAGGAATCGACCACGACGGCAGCCTTCACAAGGCCGAATCCCCATGGCATCATGGCAAGAACGCCGCAGACCCGGTTGCCGGCAACAGCTGCGGCGACGGAGGTGGTTCCGAACCAGACAGACGCTCCGTTGCGAACGGCTTCGGACAGGAAATATTGCTTCTTCCATTCTGTGTTCCAGCGGCCAGCGCTCGCTTCAAACTCGGGTTTCGGACCCATCGCGTGGACGCCCTTGTCGATCTCGGTGGTGAAACCGCAGCGGTTGCCGTAGTAGTACGATGCTATGCGACCCTCCGTGGCAATTCCACCCAGGCCCGACTGGTACTCGAGAATGGCTGTCCTGGCACCGGCCCTGGCCGACGCAATTCCCGCGGGAGCACCACCAGTCCCCCCGCCGGCCACCACGACATCGAAGTCGGCAAGGACAGGAACCCGGCCCAGGTCCACGTCCAGCGCAGGGGCCCCATCCAGGCGGAAGTAGCTGTCCTTGCGACATACATCACCAGTGGCAGCAGGCGGCAGGTCACGGTGATCCACGGTCACGGCGGAGGGCTTGTGTGCGACGCGCGTGAGTCCGACGGCATGGCGGCCCAACTTGTCGCCCAGCGACATCAGGTTGCAGGGCCGCGCGAGAGAACGGGCTGCGTCATCTGTGAGGTCGGCGCAGGTGCTCAGCAGGAAGAGCGCATCCGCGCCGCAGCGGCAGGCCTCAACGGGGACATCCGTGCCGGACGCCGCCGGATGATTTGTCTGCAGGCGATCCGGCGGAAGGAAAAACAGCCGTTCTGAAGCGGTTGCCTGGTCAGGGTGCCATGTAAGCAACCGTGCCCGCGTTTCCGCGGCACTGAATGAGGCGGGGGACGCGTCCGGCATGGAAAGCGACAGGCGGTATGTGACGGCCTGGATCTGCCGGTCCGCAACGGTCATCGGGCGCGACTGAACCGTGGCCGTTGCGCCGCTGATTGTGAGCGCGCTTCCGCCCAGGACGGTACGTTCGAACGTGTATGCGCCGGAGGGGAAGGGGCGGAATGTCGCCTGCGTCATGCGGCCGGCAAGGGCACGTCCGGTAGCGTCGACGATGACGGGTGCCACGACGGCCTGGAAGCCCGACCGGTTGGCGATGACGGCGCCGGCCAGCGCACCGTTATCATCGCGCAACAGCCACGCCGGGTATGACATGTACAGGAAGCGAATCCCGGCGCGAACAAGGGACTGTTCCAGGGTGTACTTAATGTGCATCGGGGTCGGGGGGATACCCGTCCTGAGCGTTTCGGCGAACAATGTCGAGGCGAGGGGACTGGTGGGCTGCTGGCCTGCATCAAGCCAGTAGCGCATATGTGAGCAGACATCCTCGCCCGGGTAGGTAAATGATGTTACGAGAAGCACGTGCGCACCGGCAGCGGCCGCGCTCAGCGCGGCTTGCACGGCGCCCGTACTTCCGCCGAGCACCAGCACATCGACAGTCTCAAGAACCGGAACGGATGTCTTCATGACGGGACATGGTGCCGCAGAGGCCGACGAAACTCAATAGCAGACGGGGAACGACAGCGGTGAAGGATGGGGCGCAGGTTTCCCGCCTTCGCCAAAGCTACTGCGGGCAGGCAGGGGTCGGGGTTCAGGCAGTAATCATACGCCGGTCGGGGTAGAGCCGACTTCATGTCGGCTATCAGTGGACCTCCGTTCCTCGACCAGCATCCAGAATCCAGCATCGAGCATCCAGTCTCAATCCCGCTTCCCGTTGCCCTTCCCATCTGGTAGCGTGCCCCGCATGAAGTTCGAGTGCCCTGAAGTAGAACGTGCAGACGCGTTCACTTCAGGGCTTTGCCCCGTGGGAGGATGTCTGTCGTGAAGTTTGAGTGCCCGCACTGCCACCAGCACCTTGAGACCGCCACGCTCTACGGCGGCCAAGGCACCAAGTGCCCGCAGTGCGGGGGAGACCTGACCATTCCCGAGAATGTTGGACAACCCACCCCGGTCCCGCCGGAGCGGGCCCACCCCTCCCCGGGAGGGGATCATGATGCTGCGCAGAACACTCCTGGGTCCCCTCCTCCGGAGGGGTGCCCGCAGGGCGGGGTGGGTTCCGGCGACCCCCTCGACTCGGCTCAGGGTCAGCCTGTGGCTGACTTCCGCATGGATTTCACCGCAGCCCGCCGGATCATCCAGGAGCGCCTCGACAAGGAATCCAAGAGTCTGCATCAGGTCCTGACCGAAAAGGGCGTGGATGAATCTGCTGCGCCAGAAGGCAAACCGGATGCCGGCCTTATCACCGATTCAGCCCACAGGAAGTACGAAGTCGGCGATACAGTGGCAAAGGGCGGCATGGGGGCGATACTGGATGTCCGGGATGTGAATGTCCGCCGGCACGTGGCGATGAAGGTCATGCTGGATCCAAAGATGGCGAACAAAGAGGACCTTCTGCGATTTGTCCATGAGGCACAGATTACCGGGCAGTTGGAGCATCCCGGTATCGTCCCTCTTCACGAGCTGGGCGTGGACAGTTCCGGCAACCCCTACTACACGATGAAGTATGTCAAGGGACGCACGCTGAAAGACGTCCTGACGAAGATCAAGGAAGGGGACAAGAAGACCATAGAGGAATATCCGCTACTCCGCCTGCTGAACGTTTTCCAGCGGCTCTGTGACGCCATTGCCTTTGCCCATTCAAAACGGGTCATCCACCGTGACCTGAAGCCCGAGAACATCATGATCGGGGAATACGGCGAAGTGCTGGTGATGGACTGGGGGCTGGCGAAGGTGCTGGGGCAGAAGGCAGTGACAGGTGACAGGTCGCAGGTAGCAGGAAAGAAGGCGGAGCAGAGCAAGAAGCTGACCTACCGGATTGACTCGGTTCGTACGGACGGGACGACCGACGTTCTGAAAACCATGACCGGGGAAATCATGGGGACCCCGCAGTTCATGGCTCCGGAACAGGCATTGGGCGAGACGGACAAGATAGACAACCCCACCGACATCTACGCCCTGGGCGCAATCCTCTACAACATCCTGACACTTCATCCGCCGGTGAACGGCAAGAACCTGAACGAAATACTCCAGAATGTTACGACGGGGAACATCCCGACGCCGACCAGCTACCAGACGGGAACGGGAAAAGGTGGCAGGGTTCCCGCTTTCGCCAAGGCTACTGCGGGCAGGCAGGGTTCGGGGGCCAGGACAGCGGGAAAGGAGTCTGTGTCGGCGGCACGTGGACACGTCGATACGCCGACACCTCTTCTGCATCTGCCTGGGAAACGTATCCCCCCTGCGCTGGCGGCGGTGGCAATGAAGGCCTTGTCCCTCAAACCCCGGGATCGCTATCAGTACGTGAAGTTCCTGCAGCAGGACATAGAGGCATACCAGA
>Ga0172375_10005973_pt1 | contig 17276 bp, 14 predicted proteins | sample LakKiv1m_FD_114537 | JGI IMG/M metagenome (GOLD analysis project Ga0172375, IMG submission 114537) | Freshwater microbial communities from Kabuno Bay, South-Kivu, Congo - kab_092012_11.1m | ecosystem: Environmental > Aquatic > Freshwater > Lake | place: Democratic Republic of the Congo...
CTCCACTGATTTGTTTTTAAAGAATTAACAGACACTTATTAAAAGACCCTTAAAATGGCGAAGAGAACTCTTACGAGAAGAGAATTTGTAGGGACGCTGGCAGGCGGAGCCGGATTGATCCTGACGGGAAGTTCCCTGCATGGAGCAACTTCTTTAAATGCCGGAAAAAAAGCGGACCCTTTTAAGATAATTACTCTTGGAAAAACAGGGATAAAAACCACGCTTCTTGGCATGGGTACAGGGTTTAACGGAGGCAACCGTACATCGGCAATTACCAGGGCGGGAAGCGCAGAAACAATGATAAGATATGCATTCGACAAGGGGATCCGTTTCTTCGACTGTGCTGATACTTACGGAACACATCCTTATCTCTTCTCTGCACTTAAGGATATCCCCAGGGAGAAATACACCCTGGGTTCAAAGATATGGATGACCGGTGGTGGCATTCCTGAGCCTGAAAGGCCTGATGCAAACATTGTTGTCGACCGCTTCAGGAAGGAGCTCAATACCGATTATCTTGAGCTCGTTCAGATCCATTGCATGACCAGTGCAACATGGACCGACGAACAGAAAAAACAGATGGATATCCTTGAAAACCTTAAGGCAAAAGGCATTATCAGGGCACACGGGGTTTCGGTCCATTCGCTTCAGGCTCTTGAAACAGCAGCAGAGAGCCCCTGGGTAGATGTTATCCATGTACGAATCAATCCTTTCGGCGCAGCAATGGACTCAAAAGATCCTGAAAAGGTAGTGCCGGTTATTAAGAAGCTGCATGATTCCGGAAAAGGTGTTATCGGAATGAAACTGATAGGCAACGGAAGCTTCAGCAACGATTCGGATAAAGTAGATCAATCTTTAAAGTATGTCCTGGGCCTCGGGACAGTGGATATGATTATCATTGGATTTGAAAAACCTGAGCAGATCGATAACTATGTTGAAAGACTTTCTAAAGCATTGAAAGTTTGATCTTTACTCAGATCCATTCATGTACATTAATGTACCTTTGTGTTCCTTCGTGTGTACTTCGTGTCCCTTTGTGGTAAAAAAAACATCCTTATGAATATCAGAACCTACCTTTCTGTCTTAATGTTTTTGGGTTGCATAAACCTTTACTCCCAATTCCCCGGACTGGAAAAAATAGTAGAAAATGGCGCTGAATTGCAGAAACTCTCAGGCGACTTCCTTTTTACTGAAGGTCCGACAGCCGATACAAAGGGAAATGTGTGGTTCACCGACCAGCCAAACGACAGGATAATGTTGTGGAACGAGAAATCAGGACTTTCAGTTTATATGGAACCCTCCGGGCGCTCAAACGGTCTGGCTCTCGACAAGAACGGAAATATATGGTCGTGCGCCGATGAAAAGACAGAGATCTGGAGGATATTGCCCGATAAAAAAATTGAGGTAATTGCAGGAAGTTTTGAAGGGAAATTTTTCAACGGGCCGAATGACCTCTGGATAAGTCCTTCCGGCGGCATCTATTTCACCGACCCTTTTTACAGGCGTAACTGGTGGAAACACACCGCCATGCCACAGGAAAAAATGCGGGTTTACTATCTTTCCCCCGACCTAAAGACAATAACAATTGTTGTCGACGACCTTCAACAGCCCAACGGCATTGTGGGAACCCCTGACGGAAAAATCCTCTATGTTGCCGATATCCGCGGGAACAAAACATGGTCGTTCACTGTAAATGCTGACGGGACTCTTTCAGGAAAAACTCTTTTCTGCGAAATGGGTTCCGACGGGATGACAATTGATTCAAAAGGCGACATTTACCTAACCGGGAAAGGGGTCACAATCTTTGACAAAACGGGCAAAATGCTGGGTAATATTCCGGTTCCGGAAAGCTGGACCGCGAATGTTTGCTTCGGAGGTAAAAACAGGAAGACACTCTTCATTACAGCAAGCAAGGGATTTTATAGGATCAGGCTGAAGGTAAGGGGAACCGCGGGGTAGATTTCCGGGAACTGGTGGCAGGCATTAAGATTGCTTCGTCTCCGCCAGCCGGCGGATCCTCGCAATGACGATTACTGAACTTTGATTTGTTACAGCTTAACCGAGCCATGATAATTAACCGTCATTGCGAGGAGGCACGCGCCAGCGTGGCGACGAAGCAATCCTTTTAAATAACCTGAGTTAATAGCTTCCTGGTATTTGGAAAAGGAAATTTTCTTATACTTGTACCCTTATTTCAATTTACTATGGACGGAACACGCAGGGCAGATATTAAACCGGGAATAGCAGTGATGGTTGAGCTGGCACAAGACAAACGGACAGGAAGGCTTACCGGAGGGAAAGTAAAAGAAGTACTGACATCATCACCAAACCATCCTCATGGCATTAAGGTGATGCTCGAAAACGGGCTGGTAGGAAGAATAAAGCAGATAATCTCATAAGCCATTCCTACCCTTTATTTGTCAATCATTCAAAAAATTAACTAACTTTGCAGGCTTGTTAAAAAAGCGTGTTCTCATTTCCTGTGATTATTAATTCAATATATTAAAAGATGAAATTTGAGGATTTTCTGGTCAAATCCCTTGGTAAAGGCAATGTTGTATCACCGTTGAAACAAAGTCAGAGGGAAGATAGTCCTGTCTATAAATTCGTCGAAGATAACGACAGGATCATATATGACAACTCCCTTCAATATTACAATAAATGCAAGACATCAGGCGAAACTCCTGTCTGCTTTGAGAAGGCGGGTCCGAAAGAGACTATTTTCTTTGAGCCGGCAAAAACAAAGGTTGGCATCGTCACCTGCGGAGGAATTTGTCCGGGTCTTAATAATGTTATCCGCGGTATTGTAAATCAGCTTCACTACCGTTATGGCATCAGCAGGGTTCTCGGGTTCAAATACGGATACGAAGGATTCATTTCTGATTTCAACCATGAAGTTGTTGAACTCACTCCTGAAATGGTGAGCGATATTCACATAGCAGGCGGTACGATACTTGGAACTTCGCGCGGGAACCAGGATGTAGGTAAGATTGTTGATACAATGGAAATAATGAATATCAACGTCCTGTTCTGCATCGGTGGCGACGGAACTCTCCGCGGAGCAAATGCAATACATGAGGAGATAAGTAAAAGGAAGCTTAAGATTGCGATTGCCGGCATCCCGAAAACAATAGATAATGATATTGATCTGATCCAGAAATCATTTGGCTTCGAAACCGCCTTTTCAATTGCCAACGATATAATCCGCAATGCACACAATGAGGCGTCGGGAGCCTACAATGGAATTGCCGTAGTTAAGCTTATGGGTCGCGATTCGGGGTTCATTGCTGCAAGCGCTTCGCTGGCGACCCAGGAGGTGAATTTTGTGCTGGTACCTGAGATAAGTTTCGACCTTTACGGACCCAGGGGATTCCTCAAGGTTCTGCGCAAAAGACTCGAAGTTAAGCATCATGCGGTAGTTGTGGTTGCAGAGGGTGCAGGACAAGAGCTTTTTGAATCAGGAGAAAATAAAAAAGATGCATCGGGAAATATTCTGCATAAAGACATAGGCATTTTCCTGAAGGAAAAAATCAAGGAAGAATTTGATACTAAAGAATTTCCCTATTCAATCAAGTACATCGATCCGAGTTATATCATCAGAAGCGCTCCGGCCAATCCCAACGACAGCAAATTCTGTACTCTTCTTGCCCAGAATGCAGTACACGCAGCGCTTGCAGGGAAGACCGATTTCGTTGTAGGTTACTGGAACAATGAGTTCACCCTTCTGCCGATCCCAATGGCGGTTGCCAACCGCAAGAAAATTGATGTAGAAGGCGAATTATGGTGGAACGTTCTTGAAGCTACCGGCCAGCCTATAAGCATGAAGAATCCGTAAGATGATCAGAAACGTGATCTTCGACCTGGGGAATGTTCTTATAAGCTTCAGGCCTTCGGATTATCTTGAAAAGAATAATTATCCGGAAGACAAAAGGAAAGTCATACTGGCTGACATATTCAGAAGCCGGGAATGGCTTATGCTCGATAACGGGGATATAAGTACTGAAAAGGGTATAGAAAGCATAGCCGGAAGATCTTCGCTTACAAGGCAGGAAATAGCCAGTATTTTCGATAAGCGTACCGATATCATGTTTCCCCTCGCCGACAATGTAAAAATCGTTCCAGAGTTAAAAAAACAGGGTTTTAAGCTCTATTTTCTATCCAACTTCCCGGCAGACATCTTCCCGGAAGTAAAAATAAGCTACTCTTTTTTTAAATATTTCGACGGAGGACTGATCTCTGCTGAGGTCGGCTGTTCCAAACCCGGAACCAGGATATATGAGATTTTAATAGAGAGATATGGCTTAATTCCACATGAGTGCTTATTTATTGATGACCTGGAAATAAATATCAGATCAGCTGAATTAATGGGATTCAATTGTTTTTGCACGCAGGGGAAAGAGGGTTTTGGTGAAGATATTCAGAAATTACTGGTAAACAGTATCGCCAGTTCCTGAATAAAGATAATTTTATATCCTGATTTTTTCATTGAGGTATGAGAAACCTGATATTTCTGCTGATTATCAAGCTGATATTTTTATCTCCTACCTATTCGCAGAATATCGTTCAGACAATCAAAGGCACTGTTTCAGACCGCGAAACAGGGACACCTCTTCCCGGAGCAAACATTTCCATACTGAATACAGATCCTCTTATCGGTACCATTGCAGACAGCAACGGAAAATTCAGTATTGTAACTGCAACAGGAAGAGTTTTAGTTAAAATAAGCTACCTGGGCTATGAAGATCTGCTCCTTAAAGAGGTCCTGGTTACTTCGGGCAGAGAAGTTATTATATCAGCTGGTCTTCAGGAAAAAGTAATCCAAACCGGGGAGGTTGTTATAAGACCAGGTAAAAAAGAAGTTTCTTATATAAGCCAGATGGCGGCTGTCAGCACCAACACAATAAGAACTGAAGATGCAATGCACTATGCGGGAGGATTTTATGATCCGTCGCGTATAGTCAATGCCTTTGCAGGAGTCGCCACCGCCAACAGCGACGACAGCAACGACCTTATAATCCGCGGAAATTCACCACGCGGATTATTGTGGCGGCTCGAAGGTGTTGAGATACCAAACCCCAACCATTTCAGCAGCGGGATGGGCGGAAGCGGTGGAGCTTTCTGCGCTGTCACCTCAAATGTTATTGATAATTTCGACTTCTTTACCGGCGCCTTCCCTGCAGAATATGGAAATGCCTTTTCAGGGGTTATGGATCTTAACCTGAGAAAGGGGAACTCCGGGACCCGGGAATATGCGTTCCAGACAGGAATGATAGGCGCGGAAATTGCTGCGGAAGGTCCTTTTTCAAAAAAATCAGAAGCATCATACCTCTTAAATGCCAGGTATACAAATTTCAAAATCCTTAGTGATCTTGAACTGATTGACCTTGGTGAGATCAATTATGCTCCACGGACAAAAGATGTTGTTTTCAATGTTTTTCTGCCAACAAAAAAGTATGGGAATCTCAATCTTTTCGGACTTTATGGTGCCAGTGCCCTCGGCAAAGTGGCAGAACATGATTTCAGCAAATGGTCAGCAACATCGGACCGGTGGGAAGAGATGGAAGAACAGAGTTCCGTTACTCTGGGCATTAAGCATTATTTTGTGATCCCAGGAGGTAAAAGCTATATCAGGTCAGTACTTGCTTTTTCTTCCTTCTCAGATCGTTATCATGAAGGATATATAGATTCATCGTATGTCCTGACAGACAGTTACAATTATGATTACAAATATCCATCCCTAAAGTTTTCATTTACAGCCAATCATAAATTCAATGCCAGGCATTCAATAAGAAGCGGATTCAATTATAATAACATGTCGGGCGAAATGGCCAACTATAAGATGAACTCCGCGGGAATCCTTGACACGCTTGTCGCACCAAATGATAATGCCACAACTTTTCAATCGCATGTTCAATGGAAATACAGGACAACAAAAGGCCTTGAAATCAATACCGGGGTCCATCTTCTTCATTATTCCCTGAATGGTGAAACCAGCATTGAACCGAGGATTGGTCTGAGATGGCAGTTATGGCCGGGAAGCGCATTTATTGCAGGCTTTGGTGTTCATACGAAAACCGAATCGCTCGCCGCATATAATATCTTGATAAAAAATGAAGAGGGGATCAGAGCTACACTTAATCACGATCTGGAGTTGGCCAGGGCAAAACACTGGGTGGCCGGGATTGATGTTGCTTTTAAAAATGACATCAGATTAAGGATTGAAGGATATATCGAATCATTGTACAACATCCCTATCGTTAATGAAACAGCGAGCAGGTATTCAACCCTGAATACAGCAGAGAGACTTCCCGAACAGATACTTGAAAATGCAGGAACGGGCAGGAATACAGGGGTAGAGATCACAATTGAAAAATCATTTACAAGGAATTACTATTTCCTGATTACCGGCTCCCTGTTTGACTCCTGGTACACTGCCGGAGACGGAAAACGATATAACACATTGTACAACACAAATTATGTTTCGAACATTCTGGCCGGTAAAGATTTTTGCTTTGGGAGCAATAAGAGAAATATTATCGGGATTAATTCGAAGCTCATCGCAAGGGGCGGCTATCGGTATACTCCCGTAAATGATTTGCGTTCATTAAAATTAAGAAGAATTGTTTATCTCAATTCATTAACCTATTCAGAACAGCTTCCTGATTTTTTAAGAATTGATGCCGGGATAAGTTTTCGGAGGAACTATCAAAAATGTTCATGGGTTGTAATGCTCGATGTTCAAAATGCGACCGGAAGAAGAAATGTCTTTAAAAGAAGGTTCTCTTATGAAAATAAAAAAATTGTCTCAAATGACATTTTAAGTCTTGGTGCTGTTCCTGTTTTTAATTTCAGGATTGAGTTCTGATTTTTCGACCATATTTCAATTTTGTTCGAAATATTCCCCTTTTTGGCCTGAAAATTCACCGCCTCTCTCCCGTATAGCGATAAATTTTAGATTCTCGTCGCGTTAATTTTGGTTAAAACCAGTATATATTGCTGTTTTTCAACCATATAAAATGATCGAAATATTTTTTGTTCCACGTGGAAACCAGAGCTACTTTTTGACAAATTCCAGCAGAATGGTTGCTTTTTTGGTACCGATAAGATTTTTCAGCTCTTCAAATGAGCTGTTTTTAATTTTTTCCAGTGAACCTATTTCTTTCAGTAAAATCTCCTTTGTCTTTGAACCAATACCTTTTATGTGATCAAGATCAGAGTCAGTCATGTGAGCTGAACGTTTATCGCGGTGGAAATTAATTCCAAAGCGATGTGCTTCGTTTCTGAGTTGCTGAATTATTTTAAGACTTATAGAATTTTTATCCAGGTAAAGAGGAACACTGTCTCCGGGAAAATAGATCTCTTCCAGTTTCTTTGCGATTCCTATAACAGTAATTTTATCTGCAAGGTTCAGTTCATTCAGGCTCTCCATTGCGGAAGAGAGCTGCCCTTTACCACCATCGATAATTACCAGCTGGGGAAGCTTTTGTCCTTCATCACTCATTCTCTTATAGCGCCTGAAAACAATTTCTTTCATAGAGCTGAAATCGTCAGGACCGGTTACTGTCTTAATATTAAAGTGCCTGTATTCCTTCTTGCTGGGACGTGAGTTCCTGAATACCACACATGCAGCTACAGGGTTTTTACCCATTATATTAGAGTTGTCGAAGCACTCTATATGAGCCGGTATTTCGCTCATATGAAGGTCGTTCTTCAGTTTCTCAAGATTCTTTTCAGTGCGGTTTTCTGGCGGTTTCTCTTCTCTTTTTTTCTTTTGTTCAAGCCTGTAATAGATTGCGTTTCTTTGCGCAAGTTCCAGTAACTTAAGCTTTTCCCCTCTTTCCGGAACCGTATATTTCACATTTTCAAGTAAAATATCTGGGTTGAACGGAACGATAATCTCAGGCGAATCGCTTGATAATCTTTGTCTTATCTCAGTAATTGCAAAGCCCAGGAGCGACTCCTTTTCTTCATCCACCCGGCTTCTCATATCAAGCGTAAATGCCTGTATTACAGCCCCGTCTACAACTTTCATGAAGTTAATATAACTCCTTTCATCCTCCTGCTCCATGGCATATACATCGACATTTTTAATTGTTGAGGTTACAACAGTCGATTTGCTCCTGAACTTTGATAGTATTTCAATCTTCTCCTTAATGATCTGAGCCTCCTCAAAGCGCAACTCTGCTGAAAGTCGGGTCATCAGGTTCTTCAGATGAGATTGAACCATTGAAATATTTCCTTTCAGGATATTGCGTATCTGTTGTATTGAATCGTCATACTCTTCCATCGTCTGGAGACCGATACATGGCCCTTTGCAATTACCCAGGTGATACTCAAGACAAACCTTGAATTTGCCTGATTCTATATTGCTTTTTGATAAGAAGAGGGAGCATGTCCTGAGCCTGAAGAGCTGCCTGATAAGCTCAAGCAATATCTTAACCATTAGTCCGGATGTATATGGCCCGAAATACAAAGAACCGTCTTTAATTGTATTTCGTGTGCTGAAAACCCTTGGGAAAGCCTCTTTCTTTATGCAGATCCAGGGATATGTTTTATCATCTTTCAAGAGTATATTATACCTGGGCTGGTGTCTTTTAATAATGTTGTTCTCAAGTAAAAGAGCATCTGATTCATTGTCGACGATAATATGTCTTATGTCGGCAGCCTTCTTAAGCATAACGCTGGTTTTCCCCGATTGGTTCTTTGAAAAATAGGAGGCCACGCGTTTCTTAAGATTCTTGGCCTTGCCCACGTAGATTATAGTCCCGAAGCTGTCGAGGAACTGGTAAACCCCGGGGTTATTGGGGATATGGGGTAATATCTTATTTGGGTCGATTGACATAAAACAAATATAGGAAATTACGGAAGGATTGCTTCGTCCCGCTTATGCGGGACTCGCAATGACGGTGGTATTTATTGATTTCGTTTTAGAATTGCGGTCATTGCGAGAAGGCCGGCGTTAGCCGGACGACGAAGCAATCTTCAGGGATTACCACAAATTAAATAAACAGCGGTACATGTTTAAACCGTATCCCGTCAAATAACCCGCGGTCGCTTAACTTAAGCTCAGGGATTACAAGGAGCGCCATAAAGGAAAGAGTCATGAAAGGCGCAGACATTGTACATCCAAGATCTTTAACAATTGCGGAAAGGTTTTCATATTCTGCTGCCACTTCCTGACATGATTTTGTTGACATGATTCCTGCAATATCAAGCTGCAGGGAATTTATGCTGCCTGATGAGGAAACTGCCAGTCCGCCTTTCATCTTAACTACTTCATTTACTGCTGCCAGAAGATCCTCATCGTTAGTTCCTATCGCAATAATATTATGACTGTCGTGAGCCACGGAGCTGGCAAAAGCTCCTGATTTGAGACCGAAACCGTTTATAAAGCCGGCAGCCGGCTTTGAGTCCCGGTATCTGTCTTTGACTATTATCTTCAGGATGTCGTGCTCTGTATCACAATCGATCACATTGCCGGATCCCGTTTCATGGATTATTTCCTTTGTAAAGAGTTCGCCGTCAAATGCGGCTATTACCCTCATTTCGCGGCCACGGTTCTGCATCTCTATATCTTGTTTTACAAGCTGGGAACAATTAAAATTATTTACCGGAGCAGCCGGGCTGTAATCAAATAAAACCTTTCCCCTGTCGTAAACTTTTATCCCGTTTATCCATGTCTCAAGAACATTCATTTTCCTGGGATCATCAATTAAAATAAAATCTGCAGGATCTCCCGGTCTTAGTAAACCGGCATCAAGACCATAATGCAATACGGGGTTAAGGGTAACGCTTCTCAGCACATCAAACATATCATAACCCTCATCGATCAGTTCTGCAACCAGCTTTTCAAGGTGTCTTTTCTGCAGCATTTCAGGATGGATATCATCGCTCCCCAGCATTATCATCCCGGGATACCCAGTATACAAGTCTTTCAATGCATTCAGATTTCGGCCGGCGCTTCCTTCCCTTATAATAATTTTCATGCCCCTGTTTATCTTTTCAACCGCTTCTTCTAATGAGCTGCATTCATGATCTGTTGAAATTCCTGCGCTGATATATTTATTAAGTGCTTCGCCTGATAGTCCGGGTGCATGCCCGTCAACGGGTTTATTGTGCCTTTTGGCTGTCTCAATTTTATCAATTACTTCCTTTGCCCTATTAATTACTCCGGGAAAATTCATCATTTCTGCCAGGTATCTAATATCTGAATCTCTCATCAGGGATTCAATTTCAGCACTGCCGAGCTTTGCCCCGCTGGATTCCATATTAGTTGCCGGTACACACGACGGGGCTCCAAAGTAAAAACGGAAAGGAGTCTTTTTTCCATCTTCAATCATGAATTTTACACCGTCTAATCCAATGACATTTGCAATTTCATGAGGGTCTGAAACTGACCCTATTGTTCCATGTGGAACACTTGCCCTTGCAAATGATCCTGGCGTTAACATAGAGCTCTCTATATGTACATGAGCGTCAATAAACCCGGGTAAAATATATACCTGTCCTTTCTGTTCCGTCTCCTCAATCGATACAATATTGTTATCCTCAACCAAAATTATTGCCGAATAGATTCTCCTTTGATGGATATCGACCAGGTTTCCAATTATATTCATAAAATATAAATTATAATTAAATAATATTGTTCCACGTGGAACACGATTATCTTCCCAGATACATTAGTAAAATATTGACATCAGATGGGGAAACGCCGCTTATTCTGCTGGCCTGTCCAATATTAACAGGTCTTATTCTTGATAACTTCTGCCTGCCTTCTGTAGATATTGAAACAAGTTCATTAAAATCAACGTCATCGGGGATCTTTACTTTTTCCAGCCTCTTTATTTTTTCTGCAATGATTTTTTCTCTTGCAATGTATCCTTCATACTTTATCCTGATCTCGACTGATTCCAGAATTTCTTCTCTCCTGTTACCAATCTCCTTCAGCATCTTTACTCCTCCTGGTAATATTTTAATGAGCGCTCCAATTGAAACCTGAGGTCTCAGTGCAATTGCAATTGCTTTTACTTTTTGCTTTACCCCGGCAGTTTTCTGTTCTCCGAGGAACTTATTAATCTGGTCAGGGCTTATACTTACTTCATTTAGAAACTTCACTATCTTTTCTATAAATCCTTCCTTTTCTTCCAGGCTGACGATTCGTTCCTTTTCAGCCAGTCCAATTTCAAAGCCTTTTCTTGTAAGCCTTTCATCGGCATTATCCTGACGAAGCAGTATTCTGTACTCTGCTCTCGACGTAAACATCCTGTATGGTTCGTCAACGCCTTTTGTTACGAGATCGTCTATTAAAACTCCAATGTATGATTCTTCCCTTCCCAGAATAAATTCTTCCTTTCCATACACTTTCAGAACAGCGTTTATACCTGCCATTAATCCCTGTGCTGCTGCTTCTTCATAACCGGTAGTTCCGTTTATCTGACCGGCGAAATATAGTCCTTCTGTTTTCTTAGTTTCAAGAGTATGTTTTAATTGAGTTGGTTGAAAAAAATCATACTCAATAGCATATCCGGGCCTGAAAATCACTACCTCCTCAAGTCCTTTTACTTTCCTTAATGCATTTAGCTGAGATTCCAGCGGCAGACTGCTTGCATATCCATTGACATAATACTCAATTGTGTCGTTTCCTTCCGGTTCAATAAAAAGCTGATGCGAATCTTTATCTTTAAAGGTGACAATCTTGTCTTCTATGCTCGGACAATATCTTGGTCCCCTTCCCTTAATTATCCCTTTAAAGAGCGGACTAAATTCAAGTCCTTTTCTTAGTTCTTCATGAACCTCCTTGTTCGTATGTGTAATATAGCATGAACGTTGATTCTGCAACACCAGGTTATTCTTCATATATGAAAATGTCCGGTTCTCATCGTCGCCCTTTTGTTCAATCATCTTCTTAAAATCAATACTTCTTCCGTCGATCCTGGCACTCGTGCCGGTCTTCATTCTTTCAACCTTAAATCCGAGCTCAGCAAGCTGTTCGCTCAATCCAGTTGAAGCAGGATCACCCGACCTTCCTCCCGTCATTTTTTTAAAGCCAACGTGCATAAGCGCATTCAGGAAAGTTCCGTTTGTCAGAATGACGGCTTTTGCATAAATTTTTGTCCCGAATACAGTTTCAATGCCAACAGCTTTACTTTTTTCCACTATAAGCTTTTGAGCCTGTTCCTGCCATATGTGTAAATTATCGGTTTTTTCCAACTCCCTTCGCCATTCAGCAGTAAACCTCTGTCTGTCACATTGTGCCCTTGGACTCCACATTGCAGGGCCTTTTGACCTGTTCAGCATCCTGTATTGAATCATGCTCCGGTCTGTTATTATTCCACTCATTCCTCCCAGTGCATCTATTTCCCTCACTATCTGACCTTTGGCTATTCCTCCCATTGCCGGATTACATGACATCTGTGCCAGCTTTGTCATATCCATAGTTACCAGAATTGTCCTTGCGCCCATCTTTGCAGCAGCGTGTGCGGCTTCACATCCGGCATGACCACCCCCCACAACTATTATATCATATCTGAACTCCATCTTATTCCAATTTAAGTTTCTTTAGCCAGGCGTCTTCTTTTTCCCTCATCACTGCCTTTCTCTTTGCAGTGTTATCATCATAACCACAAAGATGAAGAATACCATGTATCATTACTCTTATCAGTTCTTCCCTTAAACTAACTTTATAGTTATTGGAGTTACTTTTTACCGTATCAATGCTTATGTAGATCTCCCCGTTAATAGTTTTATTTACACTATCGCTGAAAGCTATAACGTCTGTGAAGTAATCGTGATCGAGAAACTCCCTGTTAATTTCTATCAGGCTGGCATCAGATGTTATTATAAAAGAAAGGTCACCCGGGACTTTCTTTTCATTCCTGATGACCTTTTCAATAAGTTTTTTAGCCTTTGTGCTGCCAGCCAGCCTGTATTTTATTCTATCATAAAAAATATTTATCTTCAAGAGCTTATATGTTTAAATGTCATAGTAACACTGTTTCCTTTACTATTGAACTTTATTTCATCAGCAAGTCGTCTCATCAGAAATACACCCCGGCCGTTTACGCTTTCAATATTTTCAGGTTCAGTAGGATCAGGCACTTCTGCAGGTTTGAATCCTTTTCCCTGATCCTCAACGGTAATGCTCATTGAGCTATTCTCCAGAATGATCTCAATATTCACAAATTTACTTTCATCAAATTTGTTTCCGTGAACAATTGCATTATTTACAGCTTCCATTACAGACACAAGGATCTTTCCAAAATTTTCCTTGTTTATACCAGCCTCCCTGGTAATAGTGTCTATTGCATTTTCCACAATGCCAAGGTTGCTCAGTTTCGATTCTATTCTTAATTCCTTTGTCATTTCTGCTTTGCAATCCTCTTTATACTTGAATGGATGGCTATTTGTTTCAGATAATCCTATATTTTTGTGATCCAGAGCTCCGGGTCAAGGAATTTCTGTTCAAATATCATAAATTTTAACGTACAACTATTATTTTCACCGGGGTCTGAAAAAACATCTCCTATTTCCTGCTTTGTCTCAATCTTATCTCCTTTCTTAACCTTAACATTTATAAGGTTATGGTATACTGAAAGATATTTCCCGTGCTTAATTATTACTGTCATATTTGCTCCTTCAATTGCACTTATCGCAGTAACTTCGCCCTTAAAAACGCTTCTCGCTTTGGTTTTTACAGAGCTTGTAATATCAATTCCGTCATTTTTTTCTGTTACGTATTTTAATATCGGGTGCTGGTGTGTTCCAAAATGAGATGTAATCGTTCCTCTTTCTACCGGCCAGGGAAGACGGCCTTTGTTGTCCATGAAATTATCTCCAATAAGCTTTTGTTCAGGAGTGAGTGCAGTAACCGCACTCTTTTTCCTCTCTGCCTCAATTATTTTTGCAAGCTCTTTCTCCAGCCTTTTAGCAATTTTCTTCTTCTCTTCAAGATCTTTTTTAAGTTGTGTTTCTTTATTATTTAATGCTTTCACCATCCTTTGTTTCCTAACCTGTTCGCTTTGTAACATACTTTTTTGCAAAACTTCTCTGTGTTGAAGATCTGAAATTCTCATAAGATCACTTTCCAGCCTGCTTTTTGATTCAGCAATCTCTTCTATCAGCTCTGAAATCAATTCAGACTCATTTCTTCTTATCTTGGATACCTGCTGGAGATATTTTACACGTTTGTAGCCCTGATTAAAATCTTTAGCAGACAGAATAAAAACTATTTCGGGATTTGTTTTCTTCGATTTATAAGAGTTTATAATAGCCGCAGAATATTCCCTTCTCATCGATAACAGATCGTGTTCCATCATTTCAATTGCCTCTCTGTTCAGGTCGATTCTTTCATTCAGCAGACCTATCTCTGCTCCCATTCCCTTAATTACTGATTCCCTCAGACTTAATTTATTTCCAAGTATTTTAAGTACATTCAGGCTGGCGCTTTTTTCCTTTGAGGTGCTTGTCAGTAAATTATCAACATATGCTATCTCCTCCAGGTTTTTCTTTCTTTGCTCTTCAATTTCTGACCTGGTCTGTCCCCATAGCAGTCCGCTTAATAAAAAAAATACAATATTGAATAATAAAATCCTCTTCACTTCAGGAGTATCTCTTCGTAATTATTGCCTGGAATAAATTTAAGATTGTCGTCGGTGTTGAATTCAATTTTTTTTATGTCAATCTTTATTTCCGAATTGCTTTTATTGTCTATGATCTCACTAGTACCCGGATACAAATAATTCCCTTCTACGGTAAAGCCACTTAGTCTGATTTCAATTTTACCCTCTCCGGTTTCACTATTGAAACTTGCAGCCTCTACCTTTTTTTCTTTACAGTTAATCTGATAGAGAATTTTCTTATTCCCAGAATATCTGTAAAATACTGCTTTTCCGTTATTACAATCGATTATTTCTTCTTTTAAAGTGTTGTCGAAAATATAATCTCCCAAAATAACAGGTATAGTCTTTAAGGAGATTCCATATTTGCTCTCAAGATAGAGTGTCGATCCTCGGTAAAGTTTCTTATTTACCCTGTCGTTTGCCAATATTGTGTCTTTGTCCAATAGTATTCTTACAACTTCCAATCCGCTCCTTGTTCTTACACTTATCAGGTATTTACCATCATTCTGATACTTAAGTGTTGCAAGAAGATTTACACGTTCTCCGTTGTTATCAAACTGAACTTCAGCTTTTTGAATGTAAAAATTACTTTTTGTAAGGTTTTTTTCGACTATTTCCTTTCCTGATAATGAGTCTCCTGTTTTATCTTCAATAACACTTATCCTGCTTTTTCTTGATCCAGAACATCCTGTCAGAAAAATTGTAATAAATAATATGTACGTTACTTTTTGCAATTCTCAATTTCAGTTTTAAGCTGAACTTTATTATTGTCGAGTTCCAATGCTTTTTGCCAATTTTCGACAGCTTCCGAACAATTTCTCCTCTTCCTGAGGATATAGCCGTAATGTTCAAAATATTCTGCGTCATTATTGCTGCTGTCACTTAATATTGTTTCCATTACCCTTTGAGCATCTTTGTATTTACCTCTTTTATACAGCACCCAGGCATATGTATCGAGGAACGTGTTGTTAGAGCTTTCTTTTTCTATCACCTTCTTAGCCATTTCCTCAGCTTCTTTAAGCTTCAGACCTCTTTCTGCAAGATAGTAAGCGTAATTATTCAACAGAGTCAGATCATCCTTTTTCTTTCCCAGGGCCTCCTCAAAGGTCTGAAACGCCTTATCATATTCTTTCATTCTGTAAAACATATCAGCCCTTAACGAAAGCACCTGTTGCAGCATATTATCATTTGCTCCTGCAAGGATGTCAGCCTTTCGCAATTCTTCCTGTGCTATGTCATACTTACCATTTTCAATAGCTGCCGTAGCATAAAGAAGTTTTGCAATGTATGATCTGTTAAATTTAGTAGCACATTCTCTGCCCTTGATTTCGAGGTTCGTAAAGTCTCCGTTCTGAAGATATACCAGAAGTAACTTTTCCCAGGCAAAATAGTTATCCGGTCTGGTCTTAATCACCTCTTCCAGCCTTTTAGCTGCATCTATCGTCCGGCCCTGGGCTATCATGAGTTCGGGTCGCAGTAGCAGAACTATGTCGTCTTCAGGATAGGCTGCTTCAAACACCATTAAAGAAAACAAAACTTTATCTCCTGTATTTCTGACCAGTTCGCTATTTTCAATCATTTGTGCAAAAAGTGAAATTTTATCTTCCCGCTGAACTTTATCGTTAATAGCAACCGTATTCAGAAGAAGCATCAGGTCGTCATATTTTTTTTCCTCAATCATGAAATCGCACAAAGCCAGCTGTATTTCAGGATTTCCCGGATTTCTCTCTATCAGTTCCCTGTAAACGATTTCCGCTTTTTCAGGCATTCCTTTTCCACGGTAAATTTCTGCCAATAAACCGTTAAAAAGAATTTCTTCAGGATATTCATCAACCAGGATTAATGCTTTCTTTAACGCGTCATCCCATTTGCCTGCCCACATCAGGTTTTTAACCGAACCAGCTGAGGAAGACTTATTTACTCCGTACTTGTTCTCCAGGTTTTCAAATATTTTAATGGCTTTATCAAATTTCCTGTTCTCGGAGTAAAGATTTGCCAGGGTTAACTGCAGTCCGTTCTTATCAGGAAATAATGATACTGCCTTTTCATAAAATATTGAAGCGCTGTCTAGATTTTTCTCTTCATAATAGGTTCCTGCCAGCATCATGAGATACCAGAAGTTTTCTTTATCAAGCGAATAAGCTTTTAGTGCATATTTTTTACCATTATTAAGGTCTCCTGAAGCAATAAGTATTTGTGCCATCTGGAAATAGGCGGCATCGCTTTCCGGATTAATTTTCGTACTGGTTTCCAGAAACTTGATAGCGTCGCCTCCGTTTCCCATCAGCTTTTGTTTTACACCTTCAACGAAGACATAGTTAAAAGCGGCAGTATCGTAAGGCTTAATCTTCCCCCCCGAGACAGAAGAAGGTACCATCTTCCGACTGCATGAATATGCCGCTGTCAGCATTATAACCAAAGTAAAAGCAAGTAACCTGTTTATTTTATCCTTCATTATTTATCTTCTTCTTTTCAAAACCTTTTGATCCTCGTTCCGCCTTATCAGATTTCCTCCCTTAAAAGATTTTATGTCCAGATGTCAGCTTTTTTTAAAGAAAACCGAGAGTACCCTGTCCCTGTATTGAGCAAACATAACGAACAAAAAGATCAATAAAGTATTTACGCCAAGTTCCACAACTATGTTTTTATAATTAAAGA
>Ga0172375_10005976_pt1 | contig 17272 bp, 17 predicted proteins | sample LakKiv1m_FD_114537 | JGI IMG/M metagenome (GOLD analysis project Ga0172375, IMG submission 114537) | Freshwater microbial communities from Kabuno Bay, South-Kivu, Congo - kab_092012_11.1m | ecosystem: Environmental > Aquatic > Freshwater > Lake | place: Democratic Republic of the Congo...
AGCGCATGCGTTCAAGGCTGTCCGGCGACAAGAAACTGAATCGATTCCACCGCAAGGTGATGCTTGCGCTTAAGGAGAAAGGATGAGCAATGTCCTATGTCCAGATACAACCCCATTACCTCCGCAACCCCATTACCTCCGCCGATGTCGCCGTACCCGAGATCATCGGCGAGGATGAAGATGACGTTGGGCTTCTGCCGGACTGCTTCGACGGCAAACGCCGGTTGGCCCATTCCGACAACAAACAGCGCAAGGGCGAGCCGGATTTTGCTGGTCATGCCTCTCCCTTTACCGAGCCGCCGCTTTCAGCTCCGCGAACCGCGCCCGCATCTCGGCGAGCTGCATCGCGCAGGCCGGATCGTGGATCACGTCGTTCTCTTCGCAGGGGTCGGCGCGCAGGTCGAAGAGCTGTTCCACGCCGAAGTCCGGCCAATAGAAGTACTTCCAGTCCTTGCGCACCAGCGCTTCGGAAGCGGGAATGAAATCCACGCGTTTGATCACGGCGTGCTCGTAGAAGAACTCCGTGCGCCAGGACGGCTTTTCCGCCGCGAGATAGAGCGGAGCCAAGTCGCGGCCCTGCATGGTGGCCGGGGCCTTGACGCCGGCCGCCGCCAGAATCGTCGGCGCGAGGTCGACATTCAGCGTGACATCGTCGTTCACCTGGCCGCCTTTCGCCGGGGCCAGGCGCGGGTCGAGGACGATCAGCGGCACGCGCACGCTCTCCTCGTGCGGATACCACTTGTCCGCCAAGCCGTGCTCGCCGTGGAAGTACCCGTTGTCGCCCGCGAAGACCACCAGCGTCCGGTCCAGCACGCCTTGCTTTTTCAGCTCTTCGATGACGCGCCCGCACGTGGCGTCCACCTCGCTGGCGAGGCGGTAGTAGTTTTCTACGACGCCAACACGGGAGAAAGATTGGATTCCGAAAACAAATTGGACAAACGCGCGATCAAAAGGCTGTGCAAAAAATACAGTCTGAATCAGCCGTGCGACAATCAGATACGTGATCTGTATTTGGCGGTTGGAGCCTCGAATCAGGAATTGTTCAACAAGACGGTAAATGCGTTAAAATCCGCCAACGAACAAGCAGACCCCAAACAGGGTTCCCCAACATTTCTGAATTGCCTCGTCGAAATTCCAAATTTGAACTCGACGCGGAGCATTTCCGACGAGGTGTCCCCGCAAGCCGCGACCAACTATTTCGGCTATGTGGAGTCACTGATGTGGCTGGAGATTGCCGACAAACTTTCGGCAAGTAGAATCGATATGACGACGGTGAGTTTTCCGCCTGAACCGCAGTGTGTTAAGTGCATGACCGGTCTGGGGGAAGGAAACGCGACGAACAAAACAGCCTTGAGTGTTCTCGACAACGGAACACTGGCGACGGTTCATATTCCACGCGTAGGGCATCCGAGCGCGGAGCGGCTTCAGGGAACGCTAGCTGTAAAGGGGGATAGCGGCGATGAAATTGCGTCGCCGTCCCAATCGGTCGCGGTAGATTCACTGGGCACAGGCGTCAGTCTGACATTCGAGTCGCCCAGTGTGTGGTCGAAAGAAAAGCCCAATGCGCTCACGCTTTCGTGGATCGACCAAGACGGAAAATCGTCTTCGCCGTGGACCTTCAACAACCTCTATTACGCGAAGGCCGCCGGGAAACAAAACGGGGGCGACCAAGCTGGCGGCAAGTTTTCGCTGTCGTTGGTGGGAACAAACGCGATCAGTTTGGCGGCCCACGACAAATCAGGGTTTTTCAAAATGAAAATCAGTGGGTGGCAGGCGTGTGCAACCAACGAAGTGAGCGTCAAGGTCGATGCGCACGTGCGCGAGGTTTCGGCGGACGGTGGCGAAGTGTTGGGGATCCCTTCGAAAGAAAACACGATGCGTGTTCTGGGAAACGGCACCGTCAAAGTGACGTTGGAAGGATTGTTGAGCGACCAGAAAGTGAATGTTTCTGCCCGAGACGCGCAGGCAACAACGTTGTTCCGCCGAAAGAACTGTTCGTGAAACCGTGACGAGGCGGGCCTCATTTGCCGACTTGCGGTCAAGATGACAACGGCGTTCCCTTTTCATGTGAGATGCGCCCGCATGTAGAGCTTGGGCGTATCGATCTCGACTAGCCAGTTGCGTTGGATTTCGAGGTGGCATCGTGAATCAAGCACCATCGGCTTAGACAGTGGCACTTGACTCCTAACTTCCACCGCATCCGTGACCGATCGCGTCACCGGCTGCACGCATAGGTGCCGATCAACTCGGCCTTCCCAAGAATGTGGCCGGCCATCGCTTTTTCGATCGCGGCTTTCGAGGGAGCGCCCAGATCGGGAAGAACAACATCGAGTGCATAGAGCTTGTGGAAATAACGGTGCCGACCGACAGGCGGCATCGGTCCGCCGTACCCTTTGCGTTTCCAATCGTTCAGTCCTTCCTTCGTGCCGAGCGGTAGCTCCGCCGCCTTCACGGCTTCCGGAAGGCCAACCACCGATGCGGGAATGTCGTACAGCACCCAATGCACCCACGTCATCCTCGGCGCGCGAGGGTCCGGCGCATCGGGATCGTCAACGATCAGCACGAAGCTCTTCGTGCCCGTCGGCGCGCCCGTCCACTCAAGAGGCGGCGAAACGTCCCGGCCCTGCCCCGTGTAGAGACAGGGAATTTCACCTTTCTGAGTGAATGCGGTCGATGTCAGAACCATACTCTCCTCCACGCGTTGTGTCCCGTTCGTCGCAATGCCGCCGAATGCGGCGCAACCGACGGAAAACATCAAACTATTTGCGGCCCACAAGTTCCACCGGCCCATGGCGGTTCCCTTTGTTTCGGCGTTTCCAACGCTTCGAATTCTAGCACCGACCCCAGCGAAAAACAACCAATCGTCGTTTCACTGAAGAAGTTGGGAATCAGGGATTCAACATTTTCGTTTTGGATTGTTTTTCCCGGCACGAGTTCGTAAGCTGAAAGTTGTTCAACATCGAAAGGAAAAAACATGAAACGCTTGTCGCTGTTCGCGTGCGCCGCCCTGTTGATCGCGGCATCGGGTTGTTGTCTCTGGCCGTTCGGCGGATCCTGCGAAAACAAGGCGAATGCTTGCCAGCAGGCCCAAGGCTGCAACAAGGCCTGTGGAAAATGCGCCTGCGGCGGCACCTGCGCCTGTTCGATCCATCCCGATTCGCGCAATTGGAGTTCGCTTTTCAACTACGACCTGAACAACGCGGTCTTCACCAAGGGCGTGTGGTTCATCGACGGCAACGGCAACCTCACGGCCAATCGCGACGAAGCCATCTGGACAACGCGCGACTACGAGAATTTCGTGCTCGACCTCGAGTACTCCTGCGACCCCGCCGCGAACAGCGGCGTGTTGATCTACTGCAGCGACATGGCCAACTGGATTCCCAACACCGTCGAGGTGCAGATTCTCGACGACAACAATCCACACTGGGCCAAAGAAGCACCGTACGCCAAGAACGGTGGTCTTTACGGCCACCTTCCACCCAAGGCGAACAATGTCAAACCCGCCGGCGAGTGGAACCGCATGACGATCACCGCGAAGGGCAAGCACATCACCGTGGCCGTCAACGGCGAGGTCACCGTCGACACCGACCTCTCGCAGTGGACCTCCTCGAAGAAGAATCCCGACGGCACGGACATTCCGCCGTGGCTGAGCCGCGCCTGGGCCGACCTTCCCACCAAGGGCCGCATCGGCCTGCAGGGCAAGCACGGCGGAGCCTCGATCTACTTCCGCAACATCCACATCCAAGAGTTGTAAGCGACAGGCGTAGGATGCACCCCGACTAGACCGATTACCGACTTCACGTTTGCGTCGAAGCTGGGAAACTGTATAATTCAAGATACTGACTATTCCCAAGCACATGACGGAGGAAAAACATGAAGCGGCCATTGGGACAAGCGGAATGTTATGGTCCTTTGCTGTTCGTAGCGATTGCGTTGATCGGCGGACGGACGTTTGAGGCGCGGGCGACGCCCACGGGCGTCGGCTACCGCGAAGCGGTGGCATTCGACGTCCAAGCGGGCGCGACGTCCAATCAGACGGAACAGCTCCTGATCTCGGAGGGCACGCTCAACAAGACCGGCGACGGCACGCTCGCGGTGGCCGCGTCGAACCTGCTGGTCCAGTCCGGCGGCTCCATCGCGGTGCGCGGCGGCACCCTCTCCGTGAGCCAAGACGCCGCCACCACCGTCGCGACGGTCGCCTGTCCGCTGGACGTCCTCTCTAACGCCGCCTTCTGGGTCGACGCCAATACGAACGTCGTCACCGTTTCCTCGAACGACAACACCTATGCGGACGCGTGGCTGGACGTGCGCGAGACGAACACCGTCGCGCCCTTCACCTATCCGCGCGCCGTCGCCAACTGGGCCTTCACGAATATCTCACCCTAGGTGGTCTCCACGAACACAGGCACCGGCACGAAACCGGTCGTCTGGTTCGGCCGCTACAACTCGCTGCGCACGATGACTTGGACCACGCCCGCAAATGCGACGGCGGACATCACGGGCATCTACCACGTGTTCGCCGTCAACGGCGTGTTTCAGTCCTACGGCTACATTTTCGGCGCGATGAGCGGCACGCCCGACTTCCACATCAACGAATACAGCGCCGGCACGCCGACCTCCGCGCTCTGGCATCCGATCGAATGGTCGACCACGGCCCTCCGCCAAGGACGTACGTACCTCGACGGCGAGCGGGTCGACGGCACGATCACCTCGCCCAAATCCGGTTGGCAACTGCTGGAAGTCGCCTTGGGAACCAAGACGGCGCACGCCGCCAATTTCTTCAACGACCGCAACATCACGGCTTACGGCAAGCGGGTCGGCGGCGACTATCTGTGCGAAGTCGTCGTATTCACGAACCGGCTCTCCGAGACCGACCGCCTGCGTGTTCAACGGTATCTGCTGGAAAAGTGGATTGGGACAAAAACAATCGCGCCCGTCGCGGCCCGCGCGAGCGCGTCGGGGACGGTGGCGGCGAACGTGGCAACGAACTGCACAATGACCCTGCGTCTGAGCGGCGAAGGCACGGTTCAGAAGCAAGGACCGGGCACGGCCGTCTTGGAGGACGTCTCGTCTGTCACCAACCTTTTCCGTTCTGCCGTCATTCAGTCGGGCACGCTCGACCTGCGCGTCCCCGTACCGTTGTCCCTCGCCGCAGGAAGTCGGGCGACCACCTCGAACACCGCGATCACCGTCACCCAAGACGCCGGGACGGGAGAGATCACCAAGGAAGGCTCCGGCACTGTGACGCTGACCTCCCTGCCGACCGATCTCGTACGCCTGAACGTGAATGGCGGCGTGCTGGTTCTCACACCGCCCTCCATCTCCACCACGGTCGTCGCCGTCGTCACCGGCTGCGTGCCCAACGCCACGTTCGAGGCGGAGCCGCTCACCGTCTACCGGCGCACCATCGCCAACGGCGAGACCTACTATGGGTGGACGGCCGACTCGCCGGCCGTGGCAAGCGGCGCCGACAACGCAGTGTTCATCTTCAACCGCTCCAACTCCGACACGACCAAGTGGCCATGCGATTGCGCGGCACCCGAAAGCTTCCAAGTGCTCGCCTTGAAGCGCGACGCCTCGGCCTCAACGACCCTGACCCTGCCCGTTTCCGGCGTCTATGATCTCTCGTTCTACACATCGGGACGCACAAACTACGGCAATCACGAGTTTGACATCTGCATCGTCGAGGGCACTGCAACCAACCACGTAGCGACGGTGCAGACGATTCCGGCCGCGTATGTCCGTCAGACTTTCCGTCTGCCGTGGCTGGCGGCCGGCGACCATACGCTGCTGTTCCATCGAATCGTGAAAGGCATGGACAGCCTGGGCACGATCGACGATCTCAAAGTGACGCTCGTCTCCGAAATGAAACCGAACATCGTGAGCATCCCCAACGGCGACTTCGAACTGACCGACTACCCGCGCACCTCGTCGTCCTTCACGACATCGAACGTCGCGCGCGGCTGGACGTTCACGGCCGCCACCAACGGCGAAGTCTCCGCCGGCATCACGATGGCGGCCTCGTCCGCGTATTATTACACGCCCTCCACGCCCTATGGCGCGGTGATGCTCGGCCTCGTCAGCAACGGCTGCGCCTGGACCACCCTGACCTTGCCGGCCGGCACGTACCAACTGTGGGGCGATATTTGCAATTGGTCCTGCAGTCTCAACGGCAAGTACCTTCAAGGCACGCAAACAATCAAGGCGACGGTCACGCGCGATTCGGGCGACAGTACGACGCTCGGCACCCTGTCAACGGCCAACGCGCGCATCCTCACGACGAGGGTGTGGCCGACGACCTTCACCGCGACCAACAACGAGACCGTTACGCTGACGCTGGCGGGACAGACCACGGCCGGTCCCGGGCTGATCGACAACCTCGTGCTCGTCCCCCAGACGAACGCCATCGTCCAGAACGGCAGCTTCGAGGCGAGCGCGAACTGGACGTTCTCGTACAACACAGCCGTCCAGCCGAAAGACGCCGCGACCTACAACGACCTTTCGCAATCCAACTACTACGGCCTCGCCATCTACGACGGATCGAAACGGCTCTTGCTGGTGCAGACCGGCATCGCCTATCAGGACATCCAAATCCCCGCGCCGGGACTCTACCGGCTCGTGTTCCATGCCGCCCAGCGGTGCCCGCTGATTTATGGCAACGTCTACGGCCACAACCCGGTACGCGCGTGGTTGGCGCAGAACGGCACAACCAACGTGATCGGCTGGACGCGCGTGGACGACACCGCGCTCGTGCGGCACGATTTTCTCTTCCAAGCGGCCGAAGCGGGAACCTACCGCTTCGGGCTGCAAGGCGTGACCGACAACTCCGTCGAATTTCCAGGGACCGATCAGAACGCCCTGATCGACGGCGTTTCCATCAAACCTGCGGACGACCTCTCGCCGGACGGCATCCCGCTGCCCAAAGAGCTGGCGCTCGTCGTGGCCGAGGGCGCGCGCGTGCAGTTGTCCTACGTTGGCACCCAGACGGTCGACACCATTTCCTACGCCGGCAGGCTGGTTTCCGGGGTGATCGATCAGACGACCCACCCCGAATTCGTCTCCGGACCGGGCGCACTCTATGCCGCGCCCAAGGGGAGCGTCATCCTGCTGCGCTGACCGGACCGGGCCCGAACGGTGCCAAGGGACGTGCCCTTGAGCCGTTCGGCAAAACTCAAGACTGGATGAGTTGTTGGCTGTCGGTTGGTCTCATTCTACTGCCGAAGGACAACTGTACCCAGCGGACCATTCCACACACAGGGAGGGACGAGCGTCTGCTCGTCCAAGGGCAAGCAGACGCTTGCCCCTCCCGTGTGTCGGGTGGCCGTTTTATTATCGTTGCGATATTTTTCGGCAGTGGCCTCACCCCGCCATTTCCATCAACATCGTCACTTCCTGAGCCCAGATTTCTTCGTTAGGCGTTTCCAGCACGAGCGGAATGTTTTCAAAGCGCGCGTCTTTCATGATGCATTTGAACACCTCGATGCCGAGCAAGCCCTTCCCCAGTGATTCGTGCCGGTCTTTGTGAGAATTGTACGCCACCATCGAATCGTTCAGGTGCATGCCGCGCAGATACCTCACGCCCACCGTCTTGTCGAATTGGTCCATTGCCTTTAGGAACCCGTCGCGCGTGCGCAAATCGAAGCCGGCCCCGAACGCATGCATGGTGTCGAGGCAGACGCCCACGCGCGATTTGTCGTCCACGCCGTCGATGATCGCTTTAATTTCCTCAAAGTTCGACCCCAAGTTGCCTCCGCTGCCCGCCGTGTTCTCGATCACGATCGCCACGCCTTCCGTTTTTTCCAATGCCGCGTTGATCGACGCCGCCACGCGGGCGCAGCCTTCCTCCGGCGTGATGAGCCGCAGGTGGCTGCCGGGATGCAGGTTCAACTTGTCGAGTCCCAGCGCCATGCAGCGGGTCAGCTCGTCCATGAGCGACGCCATCGATTTCGCATGCGCCTCCTCGCCGGGATTCGCGAGGTTGATGAGATACCCCGCGTGCGGCAACACCTGCTTCGCCGTGTAGCCGTCCGTTTTCATCTGTTTTTTGAAGGCTTTCACGTCTACCGCCGCATAGGGCGCAGCCGTCCACTGGCGCTGGTTTTTGACGAACATCCCAAAACCCGTCGCGCCCAATTTCTTGGCGTTGATCGGCGCGTTCGCCACCCCGCCTCCGATCGACACGTGCGGTCCGATGTAATACATGTCCAACTCCTCTGGTAGGGGGTTCGGGATTCAGAATACACTTCCCCGCCTTTGTTTTCAATGCGGCACGGGGAGTATCAAAACAAACGCGACGGATTCGCGCAAACCCCGCCGCCTTCGTTCCCCCGCCATCCACGCTTTTGCCCGACGCCGCTTTGTGGTTTAATACGGATACGGTTTATGGCTGGCAGAATCACAGATGGCGTCATCGAGGAAATCCGCGCGCGGGTCGACATCGTCGAGCTGATCGGCGCGCGTATGACGCTCAAGAAGTCCGGCGGCACCTACAAGGGCTGCTGCCCCTTCCACCGCGAGAAAACCCCCTCGTTTCACGTCAACCCTACCCGTCAGACCTATCACTGCTTCGGCTGCGGCGAGCACGGCGACGTCTTCAAGTTTCTCGAGAAGCAGGACGGGCTGACTTTCATGGAAGCCGTCCGCACGCTGGCCGAGAAGGTCGGCGTGGTCCTCGCGCAGGACACCGACTACAACGCCCAGAACCGCAATCTGCTCTACGCCATCCACGCCGAACTCGCCGCTTTCTACCAGCGCTGCCTCAAGCAGACCAAGGAGGCCGAGGTCGCCCGCGCCTACCTCGCCACGCGCAAGCTCCCCGACGAGGTGGTCGAGCGTTTCGGCATCGGTTATGCTCCTTTGACTCCGCATGGCGTCTTGCTCCAATGGGCCAAGAAATACAACTTCACGCCCGAGCAGCTCGTCACCGCCGGCATCCTCACCCCGCCCAAGCGGCCCGACACGCCCGACGACTACTACGACCGCTTCCGGGGCCGACTCATGTTTCCGATCTGCGACCGCCAAGGCCGCGTCGTGGCTTTCAGCGGGCGCATTCTCGACGTCAAGTCGCATCCGGCCAAGTACGTCAACAGCCCCGAAACCGAGATATTCACCAAAAGCCGCATCCTTTACGCGCTCGACAAAGCCGCCGCCAAGATCGTCAAGCATCCGCGCCGCGAAGCCATCGTCTGCGAAGGTCAGATCGACGTCATCCGCTGCCACGCCTGCGGATTCGAGACGGCGGTCGCCTCACAAGGCACCGCCTTCACCAAGGAGCACGTCTCGATTCTCAAGAAGCACGCCGACAGCGTCGTGCTGGTCTTTGACGGCGACAGCGCCGGCCGCAAAGCCGCCCTTCGCACGGGCGCGCTCTTCCTTGAAGAGGAGATCCCCGTGCGCGTCGCCTCGCTTCCCAAGGGCGACGATCCCGATTCGCTCCTGCGGGACAAAGGGCCCGACGTTTTCCGCAGCCTGCTTGAAAACGCCGCCTCGATCACCGCGTTCCAAGTCGACACCCTGCGGCAGGCCGAGGAACAGCCCGATTCGATCGACGCGCTCAACCGCGTCTCTCGCGGCGTACTCGACATGCTCGCGCCCTGCCCCAGCGCCGTGCTGCGAGCCCGTCTGCTCCAAGAAGCCGCCCCCCTTCTCCACCTGCCCCTTTCCGCCATGGAGGACGACCTTGAGAAGCTGCGCGACGAACTCAGCCGCAAGGCCGCCCATGCCGCAGCCTACCACGCGCGCAACGAGAACGCGCCGCAGCCACCACCCAGCCGCCCGCGCACGACACCGCCGTCCGCCGCCGAGCCGACGGCGGACGGCGACCGCCCGATGCCCGACGGCGCGTCTCCCGACGAAGTCCCCTATCCTCTCGACGCGGCACCCCGTCCCCGGCCCCTCCCGCGCGCCGAGAAGTACCTCTGCGAACTCGTGGTCCAGCATGAGCAGGAGGCCGCCGTGCTCGACGCCGTGGAGACTTTTCTGCCGTTCGACCTGCTCTCGCACCCGCTGGCGCGGGACATCGTCTCGGCCGTCTTGGAAACGCGCCGCACCGGTTCGGACAAGCTGGCCACCCTGCGCGCCGCGCTCGACGATCCGACGCGCGACCAGTTCGACGCCGTGATCGTGGCCGAAGGCAAGATGATGAGCGCGCGGGAAGCCACACCGATCGACGCGGCCCGCGACCTGATCACGCGGCTGTGGACTCAGAACCTCAAATCCGAGCGGGGCCGCCTCGATGCCACCTCAACGCCCGAGAACGATGCGCGCCGTTTCAACCTCTCGATCCTCATCAAGCGCTTTGAAACACAACCGTGGGAAACGATCTCACACTTCATGACGCAGACACAGGCTGCGGCGCTCAAGGCCGGCGCGGAGCCTCCGGCAACCGCGGTCCAACCGTCCGAGCCCTCCGCACACGAGGCAGACGCCCCGTTCGAGACAGACGACGAAACAGGGATTTTTTAGGTTCGACGGACCGACTCAAACAACGAAAGGCGGCATCCCCTTGGCCATACGACACGTGCAGGTTTTGATTCCCCTCCTGTTCGCCTCCACGCTCTTGGCGCAAACACCGCCCGTTCCGCAGACGGAACTGCAGCTCGCGATCCGACCCGGCGAAGTCTGGTGGGGTGGCGCGGTGACGCTCGGCAGCCGCATGCCTTTCGGCACCGAGCCGCTTTCCGTCGAGTTGCACGGCGACAACCGAGGCAATCAGTATGCGCCGCTGCTGCTTTCCTCCAAGGGCCGGCTGGTTTGGTGCGACCAAGCCTTCGCGTTCTCGGTCAAAGAAGGCGTTCTGAGCGTCCGCTCCTCGTGCGGTGCCCCGCTCGTTTCACGACAAGCGGGAACCACGCTGCGCGAGGCCTATCTCGAGGCCTCGAAGACTTTCTTTCCGACCGACGGCAAGATGCCCGATTCTGCGCTTTTCGCCGCACCGCAGTACAATACGTGGATCGAGCTGATGTACGATCAAAACCAGCGGGACGTACTGAAGTATGCCCACGCCATTGTCGCCAACGGCCTGCCGCCCGGCGTGTTGATGATCGACGACAATTGGCAGGAGGACTATGGCAAATGGAACTTCCACACGGGCCGATTCTCCGACCCTAAGGCCATGATCGGCGAACTTCACGCCATGGGTTTCAAGGTCATGGTCTGGGTCTGCCCCTTCGTGAGCGCCGACTGCGACGTATACCGCGCCCTCGCCAAGAAAAAGGCTTTCTTCATGGAGAAGCCCGGCGACCCGGCGATGGTGACATGGTGGAACGGAAAGAGCGCCATGCTTGACCTCTCCAATCCCATCGCCAAGGAATGGTTCACCGGCGAACTGTCCCGTCTGCAGCGGGACTTCGGAGTCGATGGCTTCAAGCTGGACGCGGGCGACACCTGCTTCTATCAGAAGCACTACCTTGCCGCCGAACCGCTCGACGTCGACGAGCACCCCGGGCGTTTCAACGACATCGGCCTCGCCTTCCCGCTCAACGAATACCGCGCCTGTTGGAAGCATGCCGGAAAACCGCTCGTCCAGCGTCTGCGCGACAAGAACCACAACTGGAACGACCTCGGCAAACTCGTTCCCGACCTGATCGCCGCAGGAATGCTCGGCTACGCCTTCGTTTGTCCAGACATGATCGGCGGCGGCGAATTCCAGTCGTTCCTCAACCTCGCGTCTATCGACCAAGACCTCGTGGTGCGTTCGGCCCAGACCCATGCGCTTGCGCCGATGATGCAATTTTCCGTCGCGCCTTGGCGCGTGCTCGACGCGCCGCATCTCGACGCCGTCAAACAGGCCGTCGCGTTGCGCATGCGCTTCACGCCCAGCATCCTCTCGCTCGCGCAGGCCAGCGCCGCTTCGGGCGAACCGATGCTGCGCCCCCTCGCCTACGTCTTCCCCGACGGCGGTTACGAAACCGTCAAAGATCAGTTCATGATGGGAAACGACCTGATGGTCGCGCCCATGGTCGCCAAAGGCACCTCGCGGACGGCACTGATCCCCAAGGGGCGTTGGCGGGCCGACGACGGTTCGGTCGTCGAGGGCCCCGCGCGCATCACGTTGAACGTGCCCCTCGCGCGCCTGCCCTACTTCGAGCGACAGTGAACACGGCGCGCAACTTGTAGTTCCGGCGCTCCGTCGCCGGAAAAGAAACAGATACGTCCACCTTTCTTTCGTAATCGTTTGGCTTGGAATCCGATGGTGGGCAAGCGTCTGCTTGCCCGGCAACGCGGATTGGGAGGGGCGTGCGTCTGCACGCCCGGTAGCACGGACGAGCAGACGCTCGTCCCTCCCGTGCCCTCGCGCCCGGCACGCATCGGATTCACACCCCCGGCCGCCGACCGACTACCCGTCCTTCACCGAAAGCACTTGCCCAACGCGTGCGATACGTCTTATCATATCTTTCGCCACCCGGAATCAGACCGAGCAATACTATGTCATCTGAACAGCTCTGCGCCTTTGCCCCCTTCACGCTCCACACCCGCATCATCCTGCTCAAAGGAGTTCTGCGGCGCTTCCTACTCAATGTTTTCCGACCCGCCTATGTCCGGACCAGCGTGGCACAGCGGACGGGAACATGCAAGCGGTGCGGCGTTTGTTGCCACCTCATCGCCAACAAGTGCGGTGCCCTTCACCTCCATCGCGACGGCAGCTCGACCTGCCGGCTCTACACCTTCTATCGCCTCCCCAACTGCCGAACATTTCCCATCGACCCGCGCGATCTCGCCGACCGCGATCTGGTCATGCCCGGCACGCCCTGCGGCTACTCGTGGCCGAAGTGAATGCATCTGCCCGCGCTAGGGCGCGGTGATGACGCGGAAGAACCCCTGCCCCGCCGACGCGTCCGCCTCGAACGACAGCGGCGCGCCGACATAGCAGTGGGCGGCCTCTATCTGCCCCTCCCCCATGCCGTCGCCAATGCAGAGGATCACGTTCCGGATCGGACCGCCGAAAACGGTCGAGGCCAGCGCCACGGCCAGCGCCGAAACAAGTATTCGAAAACCGGCGCGACCCGTCCACGCCCATCTCCGCTTCCACCGCTTGAAATTCATGGCCATCGGAACGAACTCCTTGCGCGCAAAGCAAAGAAAGTTTAACGACGATCATCGATAGACGCAAGGTGAATGAAAGTGCGTGTCAGGCGTATTTCGGTTCCTCTGGCCTGGGCCAAGCGGAAGAAATCTGCCAGCGGAATGCGTTCCCTGTTGCAGCTATATTCGATTTCGCCTTGTTGATGCAACGCGGATTGTGTTTGAATGAATTCCGCTATGGACAGCCTTACGCCTGAACAGCGTCACACCGTGATGTCGCGCATCCGCAGCACCGACACGCAACCGGAATGGCGGGTGCGAAGGCTGGCACATGCCATGGGTTTCCGTTACCGTTTGCACGTCAAGGGCCTACCAGGCAAGCCGGACCTCGTTTTTCCTCGCCTGCGAAAGATCATTTTCGTTCATGGCTGTTTCTGGCACGACCACGGATGCCGTCACGGCGGGCATCTGCCCGCGACGCGCACGGCGTTCTGGAAAGCGAAGCTCGCCCGCAACCGAGCACATGATCAAAAGGTCCTCCGCCAACTCTGGCAGTCGGGTTGGCGCGTATTAGTCGTCTGGGAATGCGAGACCAAAAACCCCGAGCGGCTGCATACGATTCTGACGGACTTTCTCTCGCCCGCGACGGGGACGACGAATTACGCGCTTGATGAGCAGCACGCGCTCTACGGCCTAGCCGCCGAAACGCCGGAAGAGTATGGACGCTAACGCGTTTGGTCTACTATGTGGCCATCATGCGAAGGGACGCTTCCCCTGCACGTCCGCTTGAGCCTGTCGGGCCTCGCGCTAGAACAGCATCGTGAGCGTACCCGACTTGTCGCGCAACACACGCAGCGTACCCGCGCCCGAGAAGGGCGTGTCGTCGATGTAGCCCGCACCGCAACCGGTCGCACTGACTGTAAGCGATCCATTGTTCACCACCGTCGCCCCGCTGTAGCTGTTGGTGCCCGTGAGTGACAACAAGCCCTCGCTCAACAGTCAAATAATCACGATCCGGTTTGCTGGCAAGAGAAAAATGGGAAGAGTGAAGTCCTCACCGTATGTTGAAAATCGTTCCCGAATTGTCGTGCTTGACGGTCAGTATGCCGATGCCCGAAAAGTGTGTGTCGTCCTTGTTCACGGCGGCGCTGCTACTCGACCCGTAAGTGCCCGCCCGCCGCATCTTGTCGCCTAAGACGAGATAGCCGACCGACTCGTTCACGCCCGATCCCAGATTGATTTTCGCGCCGTCGTCGGCGATCTGCACCGTCGCGCGGTCGGAAATCACCGCCGAATTAGAAATCGCCAGCGTGCCGGTCCCGCCCACCACAATGTTGGTGCTATTCGGCCCCAGCGTGCCGTCGCTCGCGACGGACAGCGTGCCGTTGCTGACGACGAAACTCCCCGCCGTCGAGGTCGACGCGTTAGTGATCGTCAGCGTTCCCGCACCGTTCTTGACGAGACTCACCTGGCCCGCGAACGCGCCGTCGAAACCATAGCTGCCGCTCTGGTTGAGCGTCAGCGTCGCGGGCGTCGAACTCGTGATGACGATGTTGCCGGGCGTGGGCTCGGCACGCGACAGGCTACCCACAGTCTGGTCGAAACCGTTCAGGTTCAGCGTACAGTTCGGTCCGTACCAGACGCCGCCGACCTTGAGCAGACTGTTCGTCGGAAGCGCGTTGGCGACATCCATCCGCAACGTGCCCCCCGTGAAAAGCGTCGTCGCCCATTTGTTGCTGGCGACGCCCAGGATCGTCAGCCCGCCCGAGTCGGTGTGGAATGTGCCGGTTCCCAAGTCGAGAGGCGTCGTCGTAAAAGCGACGGTGCTTCCGGCGTTGACCACGAAGAACGGACTGGTGCCCGTCACGCCGCCTTTGAACAGCAGCGTGCCGCTGCCAGCGGTATAGCGGCCGCCCGACGTGACGACGGGGCCGAGGATCGTGTTCGAGCCGCCCGTGCTCTAGATACAGTTGCCGTCGACGGAACCGCCGATAAAGGTGAGCGGTTCCGACAGCGAGAGGCCGCCCGACAGTTCCAGTCGCGCCTTGGAGGAGGTGTTGATGACCGTTCCACCGACGGTCGAGCCCAAAGCGTTCGAGTGACCGATGTAGAGAATGCCGACCAGATTGGAAAAGACACCGTCGAATGTGTTGTCGCCGGAGAGCGTGATACCGCCGTTGCCGGTCTTGGTGATGCCGAACACGCCTTCGCCGTCGGCAATCACGCCCGACACCGTCAGCGAGGTGCTGCCCGACACGTTGGTCACGTTCCACGCTTGTTCGGCAGCGAGCGTCACGTCCTCGGCAATGGTATAGGCGCGGCCAGTCGAGGAGGGCGCGGCCGCCGTCAGGCCACCCGGCCCCAGCGTCAGCGCGCCGTCGCCGGCGGCCAGCGTAAAGTTGGCGTCGCGATTGAATATGAGCCCGTACAGATTCGCGTCGACATTCACGATGGCGGTACTGCCGCCGGATCCGAAGGCAAGAATGGACGTGCCGCCCATCTCGGGTGTGGCGTCGCCCTCCCAGTTGGCGGCGGTGTCGAGCAACGTGTCCGCCCCCGTGGCGTCCCACACGTAGTTGGTCGGGATGAGCGGCGGATCCTGTAGCACGTTGAGCAACCCGGTGCCGCTGAAGTGCGTGTCGTCGATCACGGCGGCACCGCTGCCGGTCGCCCCATAAGTGCCCTTCGTGGCGGGCGTTTCACCCAAGTAGAGCCGGGCCACAGATTCGGTCAGTCCCGTGTTGATTTTGAGCTTGGCTCCGCCGTCCGCGATGGACACCGTGGCCGCGTCACAGATCGCGTCCGTCTCGCGCAACTCCAACGTGCCGCTGCCCGAAATCACGACGTTCGTCGTGCCGCTCAGACGGGCCGTGGTCGCAACGACCAGTGTGCCGTTGGTTACTGTGAACCCCCCTGTCGTGGGCGAAACCGCGTTCGTCAGAACCAGTGTCGACGTCCCTCCCTTCAGCACGCCCACCGCATTGGAGAAACAGCATTCGAGCGAGCCGGACGTGTTCTGGTTGAGCGTCAGTGTCGCGGGGGTCGCGCTGGTGACACGGATATCCGCGCCGCCGCCGGCCGTTCCGTTGTAGAGCCTCGCCGTTGTCTGATCGAATCCGTTCAGGTCCAACGTGCCGCGCAGACCGTAGCTCAGCCCGATGCGGATCGTTCCGGACCATGGCAACGCGTCTTTGACGTTCATGCGCACCACGCCCTTGGCAATGGTCAACTCACTCCACGCGTTGCTGGCCACGTCGATGACGGTCAGCGTGCTGTCGTCCGCATAGAAATTGCCAGTGCCCATGGTGCAGGGCGTTTTGCGCACGTAGAGCGTACCGCTGCCGTTGATCACAAAGAAGGGGTTGCCCGTGATGCCGCCCTCCAGCGTGAGCGACGTACCGCCGTTCACATAGATGCGGCTTCCGGACGACGTCAGGACCGACGACAATACGTTGCTGCCGCTGACCGTCTGCAAACAACTGCTGGAGTTGCGCCCATTCGTCAGTGTAATCGGCTCGGCCAACGTCAGGCCGGCGATTTCGAGCCGTGCGTTCCGCAGCGTGTCGATTGTTGTGCCGCCGACGGTCGAGCCCAGCGCGTTTGCGTGCGCTACCCGCACCACGCCCGTATTCACCAATGTTGCGCCATCGTAGCTGTTGCTGCCGTCAAATACAGGTACTGGCCACCTTCCTTCACCAGCCCGCCCGTCCCGTCTAACGCGCCATTGAGGGTCATCGCGGCACCGACAACATAGACCGTCCGTGTGCCACCCAGCGTCATGGGCAGGTTGACGGTCTGCGCGTTGGAGGAGCCGTTGGTGATGTCGCCCTCCAGTGTGACCGCATTCCCCCTCAGCGAGAAAGCGCCTGCGCCGCTGTTGAACGCCATCCCCGCGATGGACATGCCCGCCGTCAGATCGTTCGTGTTGGTCAGTCGGGCCGAGCCGCCGAAGAGGAGCGCGTCACCAGCCACAGGCGCATCGGTGTCGCCATCCCAGTTGTCGGCCGTGCTCCAGTTGGCGTCGCTTCCGCCGCCGTCCCATGTCCGGTCCGCCGCATAAGCAATCACAATCGACATTGCGCCGATTGCACACATGATGCGTTTTTTCGCCGTGGTTTTCATTTTCCCTCCCAATGCGGGCAAAGCCCGCAACCCAATCTTATTTGCCCACGAATGCACGCGAATGAACACGAATAAAGAACTTTGATTTAATTCGCGTTGATTCGCGTGCATTCGTGGGCAGACGATC
>Ga0172375_10005977_pt1 | contig 17266 bp, 20 predicted proteins | sample LakKiv1m_FD_114537 | JGI IMG/M metagenome (GOLD analysis project Ga0172375, IMG submission 114537) | Freshwater microbial communities from Kabuno Bay, South-Kivu, Congo - kab_092012_11.1m | ecosystem: Environmental > Aquatic > Freshwater > Lake | place: Democratic Republic of the Congo...
AACCAATGCAGTCAATCCAAGAACTATTGATGTTTTTTTCATACTCTATTCACCTCCTTTAAAATATATGTATTAACTGGTATCTATGAGTAATACAGATGGGGGGGTGTATTTTCTTTCAAGCAAAAATATGATGGTTTTTGAAGCAATAATAGGTTCTAAGTTCCTGTAACCCCCGCAACTGAGGCTTTTTAGCCCGTCAATACGGGCTATTCTATTATTCAAGAATATATTTAAGTATTTCCCGTGTTGTTGTGGCTTCAATAAATTGCACTCCACGTTGTTCCTCAAGATGACGTTTGGCTACAGATATAAACTTTGGTATAACTTTCACCACACCAAAGTCAGCATCCGAAGGAACAGCTAATGCATGTTGATAATATTCTGGTCCCATTTCAGATTCACCAGCCAACCACTTGTTCATTCTGACTAAAAAGTTAGCTTTTGTTGCCGATGCCATTTCTGGGTGTGGCTGAATCTGATAGTATTTTGCGCCGTTATCAAACTCCACTACACTTGCCATGATAAATTTTCTTTCAGCGTCTTTAAGTCCATCTTTATCCAAATACCCACGCCTAATAGCTAATATCTCAGCTTTAGTGACTTTAATATCACCATTATCTGTATGAATAACAGATCCGACTTCTGGTAATTTTTCAACATAATCGTTATGAAAATGGGGTGCGAAAAATGTTTCAGGGAGTTGACCCATAATTTCATCATTTCGTCCTTCATGAGTCAGAGTATGGTCAAGCCAACCAGCCTCAGTTACATTATTTGGTATTCTACCAATCCTTCCTCCGATAGCATGCATCCCTAGTTGACCGCCAAAACATATTCCCAGAACAAATTTCCCTTCACCTAACTGATTTCGTACGAGTACTTGGGCAGTTTCTAAATTTTTGATATCTTCTTCTGAAAAATGTTTCCGAGGATCTTCTTGAAAGCGGTAAGCTGACATACCTGATCCGCTCAGAATTAACACATCGCTATTCTGCAGTTTTTGTGTCTGTTCAGGATTTGAAAGCACTGTACGAAAAAACCAAGGCTGTTCTGCACTAAACCAGGATACTCCATCAGGAAAATGTGAAGCGATATTTAAGGGGTATTGGCGCCAATCAGCAAAATGATCACGCAGGTAGTCAGGCAAACCGTGAGCTTGAGCCTCTTCTAGCGTCATACGCTTCAGATTAAAGTCAATAATACCGGCAGATAGAGATTTTCCCACCTCGGTCATATAATACGATTATATTGTTTTTACTATCCAAAAACAAAGGAAAAGAACTTATCTTTGGTATAATAAATTAGGTTATGAAAAAGAATATATTGTCTATTCAGATCAATAGATCGGTAAAAGATGTATTTGATTTTACTATTACGCCACCTAATTCCACAAAGTGGATTCCGGGTATAGTTGATGAAAAAGCAAATGAATGGCCAGTTAAAATTGGGACTATTTATATGTTATCAAATTCGGATGGGAGTATTTCTGAAGTTATTGTTGTAGCAATAAAAACGAATAAGAATATAGAATGGATTTCAAATGACAAATCATATCATTGCAGGTATGAATACACAGCAGTAGATAACCAATCGTGCAAGCTAGACTATATTGAATGGGTAGATTATGGGAATATAGTAAATCCTTTTTCGCAAGATGTTTTAAACTCTCTAAAATCAAAGTTGGAAGAGAATCAGGAAAACAAACAAATAACATATAGCATTTTACAAGTTTTTGTTAACAATAATGGTGAATATGGCAACCCTGTCGGTATCATCATTGATGATAAACAGAAATTTTCGGCAGACATAAGACAAAAAATAGCTGCAAAAATTGGATTCAGCGAATCGGTGTTTATTAACAATTTAAATACAGGAAATATTAGTCTATTTAATCCCATCAAAGAAGTGAATTTTGCAGGTCATGCCATAATCGGCACTGCTTATTATATAAGCCACAAACTTGGGAAAAAATTAAATAACCTGGAATGTAAAATTGGAAAAGTTGATTTTTGGATGAACGAAGATATTACCTGGATTCATGCGGGAATCAAAGGTACTCCTCCCTGGCGTCATGAACAGTTAAATGATCCGAAAGTAATTGATAGTTTATCTCTTTACGATATGGCCTCAAAAGAACCCGCTATGGTTTGGGCTTGGATAGATGAAAAAAATGGTGTTGTTCGCGCTCGTACTTTTGCGTCAGATTGGGGCATACCGGAAGATCAGGGAAATGGTTCTGGTTCAATGCAATTGGCTGTCAAGCTTGGAAAAACACTGGAAATTCATCATGGTATTGGTTCAATAATATACGCAAAACCTACTGGAACTGATTATGCAAATATTGGTGGCATAGTTAAAGAAGATACAATAAGGACAATAAATATATAAGCTAATCATTTATTTGAAAAGGAGATAAATATGAAATCAGAAGACAGCAAATTTACTGTTGACCAGTTACGTAAAGATAAAATTATTTACGCTTGTGAAGCTTGCGCCACAAATCTATTGTGTATATTTGGGTTTTTGTTCTCTTCACAGTATTTTGTCAGCCCGTTAAAAGACATCATAAATGTATTTCTTCTGATTGTAGCTGTGGGATATACACTCTATATGGGAATTGGTAACGCTAATCGGTTAATGACGATAAAAAAAATTGAAAAACAGATTTAACTGTGGACAATGAAATATATGTGGATTATAGGTGGAATCCTATTCGTTATAATCGTATTCTGGATAATTGCATTTTTAGTGGCTAATGATTTTTCGGTTCCGTCAGTAAGTCTCAGTAAATTCAAGAATATACTGGTAATTTACCCTCACCCAGATGATGAAGTGTTAACTACTGGTGGTTTGATAAATACGTTTTCAAAAAGTGGTAAAAAAGTAAATTTAATCATATTAACCAAAGGAGAACGTGGTACACCAGATGGTTCTGTAAATAATGACTTAATAAAAATTCGGACAGAGGAAGCAAAAAAAGTGTCACATATTCTGGGTGCAACATTACACCAGAATGATTTTGGAGACGGTGAAATTGCTAAAAATAGGGATAAAGTTACAGAATACTTGGATAGCCAAATTGAAAAAATCCAGCCTGATCTAGTTGTTACGTATGATTTATCAGGATTATATGGTCATGAAGATCATATGGTTTGTTCTGAAATTGTGACTGATTTAGTGAAAAACAGATATAAACATACAACTTTATGGTATGCCATATATCCCAAAAGAGTACTTTCTATGATTTCACTTCCAGAGCATATGGCTAAAGATGAAAAATTTAAATCGCTACGGTCAATACCAAACCTAAAGGTATTTGTAGGTGCAGGAGTATTTTCAAAAATACAGTCTGTATATGCATATAAAAGTCAATTTGAATCATTCAGAAATGGACTACCATTCAAATTTATCCCGCCCTGGTTTTTTTATACAATTCAGTTTTACGAATACTATTACCAAATATAATTTGGTAGGTTATAATCAAACAATATGGGCTACATGGTTGAATTAAATACACTTCTGGGTTTACCAAAAGGATATGATGCGTCCTTATTAACTGTCGGCAAACGATACATCATTATTAAAGACCGTGAAAGGGCATTTCCTCTTCATATCGCCATGCTCATAGTTGACGGAGACTGGAATTTTTATGGCTACTGTGTAGCACATTCGGCACTCGTGAAAAACCAAAAAACAGAAATTGAATTTGAGGTGTTGTCATTATTCACCCCTGAAGAACAAAATTTATATAAGCGTAAATTTATAGATGCAGCCAAAAAGACAGGTGAGGTGAAATAATATGGATAAAACATTCATTGATAAGTTGGCATTTATTGAAATCAAAGACAGGAAAATTTTAGTAACTTTAAGTCATGGCAAAGATACCTGGTATATCCCTGGTGGAAAGCGGGAAGGAAACGAAACTGATTTGGAAGCATTATCCCGTGAAGTGAAAGAAGAATTAGCAGTTGATATTATTCCTGAATCAGTCAAGAAATACGGAATTTTTGAAGCCCAAGCGCATGGAAAGCCAGTTGGAACAATCGTCAGAATGACGTGTTACATAGCTAAATATACAGGTGTGTTAACACCAAGCGCAGAAATTGAAAAATTGGATTGGTTCATCCACAACCAAAAACATTTATGTTCTCCAGTTGATAATTTGATTTTTGATGATTTAAAGACTAACAACCTGATTTATTAGCTGGGATTTCTATAAAAATACTTCACCCACAATTTCTTGAAAAATGGCAATGTCAGGGTTGAAAGCATAAATCCTATTGATGGAACTATAGCATTTAGCCATGGGTCATTTACGGCAATTGCATTCAGGTATATGCCTATTGCCAGATAGGTAAAAACCATCAACAATATTCTTCGGGTGATACTTGTTTCCCAGGATTTATTCTGTTCAACCATTCTGTTTCTGGCTTCTATCTTTTCAACCCGTTCAATAATATCTTTTTGTGTTTCTATAAGGAAATTATATCATTCAATGCTTATTTCTTGTTCTAATACGCTGTTCAATACTTTTAATAATTTGTGGGTCTTGGGATTCCTGTGCTAAACTTCTGGCAACCGTAATATCAGTATCGCTTAAGGATTGCGGTTCGGAAAATGCCAGAGCCTCTTGTTTTACGGTGGTTTTGGATTTATCCCAAACACTAATACCAACTATGGTGATATTCCCGTCAGTATCTGTCTGCATCACCACATCAATTCTGGTTTCATTTTGGATATCAACGGGCAGCGCTCTTATATGTTCCTTTTCGTGGATAAGTATATTCTTCTTGCTTCCTGGGATAATAAAATCTCTTACTCCTGCTGGAATTGGAATACTATTTGCAGCAAGTACTGATTGGACAGACTGCTGAATTTGTTGCTGGAGCAACAAAAATTCATTTCCAGATAACGACATCAATTCCAGGTATGTAAAAGACAAACAGGCATTTCTATACTCTGTTTCAACACCCACAAAATCTGGTACATCAGTTAATCCTTCAGTAAGTCGTGATAAATAATAATACGCATGATAATCAGGTATCGGTGTCTTAACAGCCGAAGGAATTGTATGACTAACTCTTTGGCTCAATTCTGGCAACATAGAGCATAATGATAGCATAAATAGGCATAAGACCGAACTCATATCCAGTTACATCAATCACGGGTTACCCGTTTGTGGCGTGATGCGTTGAACACTTTCCCCACGTGGTGACGATTGTATGCTCTCCCCCATGAGGGCATAGTAAATAATTACGCCCTCCTAGTCCTGGCACATAGGATAACCATAAGCGGGAGCAAAAGTATCAAAACCAACCAGTCATGTATCCCGATAAAGATATATGCAGTTAATGCCATGTAGTATAAAAATCGCTTCATGATAATCTCCATAATTAAACCCGCTATTGGAAAGCGGGTATAAATACTGGAAACAATAGATTCAAGAAGTAGGTGCGGATTTGTTCAAGACTTCGCAACTCAGGTTAAATGGAGCGTACTAACGCTCCATATTGTTAATCTTACCCCTGATTGTTATAATTCATATATGACCGTTGATCTGTTGGAAACACACAATGATCCATCGCCAGACCACTTGAAGACTTCTTCTGTTCAGATAGTAAGTCTCACTCCTGACCAATGGACTGTACTTCGTGATTTGAAGCTTCATTCCCTTGATCAGGAACCTATTGCCTTTGCCGATGTTGCCGAAGAAAGGGTTAAGTACCTTGAGCGGTCCGAGGAGGAATGGAGAACAATTCTTTCAGGGAATATGTCCGGTGGACGAAGTGGCGAGACGATCATGCGTTTTGCCCAAAGCGGAGATCAATTCATCGGAATGGTTTCGGCGATTATTCCCGAAGGTCAGACAACCGCAACGGTACAGCATATGTATGTTGATAGTGAGGGCTACCGCGGAAGAGGAATCGGAAAACATCTCCTGCTCTCTCTGCTGCAAGAATTGAGGGGACATCAAAATATCAAGAAGGCGGAACTGGAAGTTGTTACCACACAAACACCGGCGAGAGAATTATACAAAAGCGTTGGCTTTAAAGAGAAAGGGTTGGTTGAAACAACAAGGAGCGGAATAACCTATCACGAAATGAAAATGGAATTGGATTTCTAGTGGTTAGGTTTGGAGGTAGTAGGTTCTGATTTCCTGGACTCCCCGCAACAAATTATTATTTAGAGCGTAATGACAATCTAAAGTAATAAACTATACCAACATTTACGCCTTCTGATTTTAGTTTACTAGGTTTTGATATACTACCTTTATGACTATCCTTGTGTTTACGGAAGGAACCATTCTTATGTTTTTGTCCGGAAAAAACCTGCAGAGAGAAGAGGTGGTACAACTTTCTCAACAAGCAGGTATTCAGCGGGAAGAACGAGGTCTTGCATATGAGAATGATACCCCTCTTCCTGAGGTTCCAAAAGGATCAGTGTACGATTTTACGTCATACATTCCCCTCAACCATGCCGTAGAAAAAATTATAAGTTGGAAAGGGCAAGGAGCAACAATATATTACTTGACCTCTCGTAGAATAAAAATCGAAATTGACACAATAAAGACCGTATTGGACACCTATCATTTTCCGGATGCGCAGAATATTGTCTTCCGCCAAAAGGGAGAAAATTACCAGGATGTGGCAAAGCGGCTTATGCCAGACATTCTCATTGAAGATGACTGTGAGAGTATTGGCGGAACCAAGGAGATGACATACCCCAATATGAGCAAAGAAGCCAAACAAAATATTCACTCAGTTATTGTAAAAGAATTTGAAGGAATTGATCAGTTACCTACGGATATCAACAAATTGCTTTCGGTAAAATAGGTTCTGATTTCCTGTAACCCTCGCAACATCGGTTTTCAAAAAGAGCGTACCAACGCTCTTTTTTTGCAGGTTCTAAGTTATTACCTCTTCTATCCTTGAAGCTAATATATTCAGATTCGTACACCACATCCTTCTTTGTTATACTAAATTCATGTCAGCTACAGAATCCACACAACCCTCTTATCCTATTCCTTTAACAAATGCTCACGAATTGATTGCGACTGTTATCTTTGATCCTCTTGTTGAACAAAAGAGAATTGATCAGATCATCAGAGACGAAGGATTAGTTCAAAACTATGATCTTCGCAGAAAACGTACGAATGAATTACTTGATGAATTAGCAAAATCTCTTATTGGAACAGCTGTTGAATCATATTCTGAATTACATGCTCGCATACGAGGAGCGGGAGAAAGTGCTTGGGGAATGGAAACAGCACAAAAAGTAAATAGTGCGATTTATCCTGGATTTGAAATTTCAGAAGCTGTTGATCAGCGTGCGGTTGCGGAACTCTGTGGTTGGGAAAAAGAATGGAATGATGTACTGAGTATATGGAAGGAACGAGGACATCTTGATAAACAATGGATACCCATAGATACGATAGATGCGCTCTGTGTTAGTTCAGGCATTGGGGCTCTTGCAGCACGTGAGCAGATTCCTATAGGAAGAAACGTTGTGGATCTTGGAGGTGGGACAGGATCATGGGGATTTGTTCTGGCTCAGCTCGGATTTGATGTAACACTTATTGAACGCGATGCCCGTCTCATTGAACAATTTGAAATTACAAGAGAAGCACTTCAAAAACGAGGTGTCCGCACAGGAAATATCCATGCCCTCCATGGTGAATTCCATGCGGAAGATGAAAAAAACTCTCCTGCAATCCGATCTGTATTACAAAATGCGGATATTATGGTTTGTTACCCATACGAAGAACAAGTGAGAGATAGACTCCGACTTTTTCAACACTATGGAAAACCCAGTTCACTCCTTGTTCTTTATGGTGGAGCTTTAGATGATTTTATGTTAAATGTGGATTTTGCAGACAAATATGGAGTATCAATAGTTGGACAAGATATTCGCAACAAGGTATTTAAAAATATACATGGAGATGGACACAGATATGTCCGTGGGTTTGACGCGTCACGATCTGGATCAAATTGGATTATGTTACAAAAGATGCAACCATCCACAAACCAAGTGCGTATAGGACAATTTCCTAAATAGGTCACTAATAATCATCATATTAAGGCGAACTGAGGCTGATACGAAGCTAACAGGTAAGTTCTGATTTCTTGGACGCCCCGCAACAAATTGACTTTAGAGCGTATTGATAATCTAAAGTAATAAACTTACATCAGCATCTAAGCCTTCTCATTTTAGATTACCAGGTTTTGATATAATTGTTTCATGCAAAAATGCTCTTTTTCTGTAAACAACCAAAAAATCCTGGGGACATTACTCCTTCCCGAAACTGAGCAAAATACAGATTCTTCCGCAGTCCTGTTTATTCATGGATGGACGAGTAGTGAAAAAGGATATATCCCTCGTGCGCAGGTGATTTCTGCATTGGGATATGTCTGTCTCACATTTAGTATGCGTGGTCATGGGGAAAGTGAGGGAGATTTGGAACAATTATCCCGAGAGGATCACCTACAAGATTGTATAGCAGCCTATGACTTTCTTGCTTCTCAACCGAATATCAACCGCAATCACATTCAGGTAGTTGGTGCAAGCTATGGGGGGTATTTAGCTTCATTACTCAGCGCTAATCGACCCATTGCTTCCCTCGTCCTCCGAGCACCGGCACTCTACCCTGATGACCAGTTTATAACTCCAACACTCCACCTTGTACGAGAAAATATTCAGATTTATCAACAAAAGAATTTATCCTATCAGGAAAACAAAGCGTTATCAGCAGTACATTCATACTATGGAAACATACTGCTCATTGAGTGTGAAAACGATATTGATGTTCCAAAACCGACAACAAATTCATATGCTCAAGCAATTTGTGACCAGAAACAACTGACACGCGTGCTTATTCCTGGTTCGGACCACGCGCTTACGCAATCCCAATGGAATCAATTTTTTATTGATACACTTGTCTCGTGGTTTTCAAACCAAAAACATTAAAGAAACCAGTGAGTTCTATGAACCAATTCAAATTTAGCCCAATACAAAATGTGGGACAGATGATAAACGCGATAGAATATATTCATGTTGCTTGTCACAAGCTGTGTAAGCAATCGATGGGAAAATATTTACCGGTTGCCGGAAATGTTGGAATATTTTGTCATTACGATGACGAGTATACATTTCTTAAAAATTTACAGACAGAATTAACAGATCTATCTAAAAGTGTGTATGGAAAATATTTTCTGCTTCACCAACATATAATCATCCCAGCAAAGGATGATATTCCAAAAACCATCTACAGTTATCTCTATATTCGAAAGCCTGATCAAAAAAAACATCAGGTGGGTGATATTGATTTCTTTTTAGATTCAAAAAAATATGCCGAACTCAAACAGTCACTTCTCAACGGAAAGATAATCAAAGGTGCTCGTACACTTCCTAACCGCCCTGATTTAGATTTGATTGAATTATATGATTCTGACATTGATGCGCTGGGATATGTTGGAGATAAAAAGTGGCAATAAGGATGAAAAATAGATTCGAACATCATCTATCACTTTAACTATTTTCTTATGTTGGAACATAAAGATCGACTAGTACAAACAGCTGCAAATAATGTTTTATTCTTTGGTGAATTCGATGTCGCCAAAACCCCATTGTTATCAAATACCGTTGAGATGGCACGGACTCATCCAGAACAAATTCTTCAATGTTTTGCTACATACGATATGGTCATTCGAGATCTTTTTAATCTGAAACCGGAAGAACTACGCATTATTCATGAAGTAAATTCAAAGCTTGGAAAAACTCGTGGAGCTGATGAATTTATTAATCATATGCAACCATACAAAACACACATTTTAGACATCATTCACCATACAGGGGGGTTAGAAAGTGAATTAACACAACAGGGCGTAGCAGAACTGGCATCTATGATGAAAAATGCAGCACAATTAAAAGAAAAAGAACCGAATTGGAAACCTACGGATGGTGATCCCCGATCAGATAATGTCATTTGGGGGTTTGTAAATGGTGCAACTGATCCAAAAACAAATATTGATTTTATTATGTGTCATGGAATTGAACGGATAGTAACCCAATCCCTCCGAAAAGAAAACATTGAATATACAAAACATAAAGATTGGCTAGTTTCAGCTATGACTGATATTGTTGCGCTCCGAGGTTTACAAGGAAAATACCCTGAAAATAAATTATTATCTCAATGGAGTCAAAGACGACCCAATGGATTAGGTTGGATCAGTCAACAAAGACTTGACGCGTATGAAGAACTCGGTGTAAAGAACGATAATAGGTTCTAAGTTCCTGTAACCCCCGCAACTGAGGTCTTTTAGCCCTTCAATACGGGCTATTTATTATATTTGTATAGTATATACGAATGTTTTATCCTTCTGATATACTGACTTGTATATGTCGCTTTCTTCATCATCAAATACTATCAATGCTCTAGGAATCTTTGGAAGATTAAAATCCGACCAAGAAAATTATTTTTCTTCATTAGAAGCAAGATATAGTAAAAGACCTTTAAGTGATGAAGCTAACGGTATTTTTAGTCATTTATCATTAGTTTTTAATAAGGATGTTCCGGTTGGAAAATTACCTGCTTATTTAGATCTGTTGCGAGAATTAAAACCATATCTTCCTTTTAAAATCAAAACGTTGGACGTCATTATAAAAGACGAAAAACATCTCGCTCTCTCTTTCGACACTAATCAAACGCAAAGAATTAGGGATTTAGCAAATGAATTTATTCATGAAGGAATAGTGACAACGTATTTCACAAAAATTGTGTGGTTCGTCCCTAAGGAAAACCAGGAAAAAGTAATAACAGAGTTGAATAAAGTGAAAGAAATGATTTTTTACGATTTTATACTAGTAGCTAACAGGCAAAACGACGAAAATACGATCTACTCATCAAACAGGTATAAATAAATTCCTGTAATAGGTTCTAACTTCCTGTATCCCCCGCAACTCGGGTTTTCAAAAAGAGCGTTAATACGCTCTTTTTGTTAGGTTCTAACTGATTATCGTTTCTAACACTTATATTATTCAATCTTTTAAAAAACTTCTTTTTCTCTGTTATACTAAAATCATGCGCCGCAAACGACGTACCTATGCAAACCAACACGCATTTAAGTGGAAATATAATAATCTTACTCTAGCCTTTTTTGGGATACTTTTTGCAATTCTTCTTTCACGAGTTGAGGGTTTTCATGCATTTCTTATTCATCTTGGAGGATTTGGATATATCGGAGCGTTTTTTGCTGGGATGCTATTTGTTTCAACTTTTACCGTGGCAACCAGCGCATTAGTGTTATTAACTCTTGCTGAAACGTTGTCTCCCATAGAAATTGGACTTATTGCAGGATTGGGAGCAGTCGTTGGTGATATGACTATTTTCCGTTTCATAAAAGATAATTTGTCCCGCGAAATTGAAGATATCTATAAAAACTTTGACAGGAAAAAACATCTCAAACATCTTTTTCATACTAAATATTTTAACTGGATGCTACCTGTGATTGGCGCGATAATCATTGCTTCGCCATTCCCTGATGAATTAGGGGTAAGCATGATTGGTTTATCTAAAATGAGCACCTTAAAATTTCTCGTTCTTTCTTTTGTTCTCAATTCAATTGGGATATTTTTGATTGTATCAGCTTCAGTATTTATTAAACCATAATATGTTTCCAAATGAACAAGGGTTATCCAAAGAAGAAGTGATAAAGAGGCAACAACAGTATGGTCTGAATGTATTGCCTGAAAAACCGCCACCGAATCAGCTTTCCCTTTTCATAGCGCAACTGAAAAGTCCGCTTGTCTATATACTCCTTATCGCCTCTATCATCACAATTGCAATAGGACACATCACTGATGCAATCATCATCTTCATTGCCGTTTTTCTTAATACGATTCTCGGATACATACAGGAGCAAAGAGCAACCAATGCGCTCATGGCTTTGAAAAAATATGTGACCCACACAGCTACTGTTATTCGGGAGGGAAAACGAATGAAGGTACATACGACACATATTGTTCCCGGTGATCTTGTTGTGTTGGATCAAGGAGGAAATATCCCTGCTGATGGAACGCTTTTTTTTGCTAACAGACTCTATGTAGATGAATCACTTCTTACTGGCGAAAGTGTTCCTGTTAACAAAGATGCTAACGATACTGTATCCATGGGCACAATTATAGCTGCAGGACAAGGAATAATGCGCGTTGAGGTAATCGGTGCTGCGACCAAAATGGGAACAATTGCAACACATATACAAAAAAAAGAAGAGGATACTCCTTTACAAAAACAACTGAAACGCTTCAGCAAACAACTCGTTGTGGTCATAGGAATTCTTACCACATTAATATTTGTTTTAGGAATTCTCTATCAATTCAGTTGGACAGAAATTTTTATTACATCCGTTGCTCTTGCAGTATCCAGTATTCCAGAAGGACTTCTTGTATCACTTACCGTTGTTTTAGCAATTGGTATGCAGAAGATAGTAAAACACAGAGGGCTCGTGAGGAAATTATCGGCAGCAGAAACGCTTGGTGGAGTGACAGTTATTTGTGTCGATAAAACCGGCACATTAACACAAGGAAAGATGGAGGTTGTTAATCACATCGGAGATGAAAAGGAATTAACAAAACAGGTACTTCTGGCAAACGATATGGATGATCCCATGATCATTTCAGCATTCACATGGGGAAGAACTATTATAAAAGATTTTGTTTCCGAACATCAACGTTTAGACAGTATTCCCTTTTCTCCGAAAGAACGGTTTTTTGTCAGTCTTCACACATGGAATGACCAAAATAATATAGTGTTTGTGAATGGGGCTCCGGAATTACTTTTATCTTGGTCATCGGTTACTCAAAAAGAGAAAGAGGAAATACTAACAACTATCGAAGATTTGACTAAGCAGGGTAAACGGCTTATCGGATTTGCCAGAAAAGAGGTGTCTCATACAAAAAAAACGCTCACTCACAGTGATGCAAAAGGAGATCTTGTGTGGATAGGTCTTTTGGCATTTTCAGATCCGGTCCGATCTGGAGTAAAAGAGGCTTTGGATACTGCAAATACTGCAGGAATAAAAATTGTCGTAATCACCGGTGATTATTCAAAAACATCGGAATTTGTCTTATCGGAACTTGGGATGCAGGTTGATAGTCATGAAATTATGCTTGGGGAAAATCTGGATAAGATTACTTCGGAGGAATTAGCAAGTAAAGTTCAAACAATTCGGTTGTTTGCCAGAACTACTCCTGATCAAAAACTTCTGATTGTTAATGCGCTTAAAAATAATGGGGAAATTGTCGCTATGATGGGAGACGGAGTCAATGACGCTCCGGCACTCCATAGGGCAGATATTGGCATTGTTGTGGGAGAAGCAACGGATGTTGCGAAAGAATCAGCAGATCTCGTGCTTCTTGATTCAAACTTTTCAACCATTGTAAAAGCTATTGAGGAGGGACGATCTATGTTTGAGAATATAAGGAAGATTATTCTCTACCTCATGAGCGATGCGTTTGCAGAAATCATTGTTGTCATCGGGAGCATTATGCTTGCCATGCCTCTCCCTATTACTGCTGTACAGATTTTGTGGATTAACTTAGTGTCTGACGGATTTCCTGACCTTTCTTTGACTATTGATCCAAAACGAAACGATCTCATGAAGGAACACCCACGAAATCCAAAGGAGCGGTTAGTAACTACGTGGATGATGACATTGATCGGTACTGTCAGTGCGGTGGCGGGGCTATTAGCATTAATGTCCTTTGTTGTTCTTTATAGAACAACAAGCAATATAGTGCTTGCGCGGTCATTTACGTTTATTGTTCTTGGGTTAAACTCTCTTGCCTATGTATTTTCCGTGCGCGCCTTGATGACACCATTTTGGAAAAATCATCTTTTTGAAAATAAATGGCTAGTTTTAGCCGTAGGCGCAGGGTTTTGTTTACAAATAACTCCATTCCTCACTCCGTCGCTCCAACAATTTTTTGGGCTAACACACCTTGATTTTCGATACTGGATTACAGCAATTGGTTTATCTATAGCAATGTTTTTTGTGATAGAGCTGTTTAAACTAGCTTATCGGTATAGGAAATCAATAAGGTTGTTGAAATAATTTTTTTTTGGACTATTTAATAAGACTCGTAATAGATTCTACCATCGCTCAAAAGCACTTTTTCCTTATATTGAGGCAACCTGAGGCTGAAACGAAGCTAGAAGGTATGTTCTAACTTCCTGTCCTTCTCCGTTAGCCGACGGCTCAGGATGGTAAGCCTGCCGAACCATAACTCCCTCAACAAAATAAGATTTTGATCGTATTGACATCTAAAGAAATAAACCTACATCAGCATTCAAGCCTTCTTATTTTAAATAACTAGATTTTGATATAATACTTTCAATGATACTTACAAAAACAACTCCGTTTACTAAAGAGGAAATTCAACAGCTTTGTGAACAATTTGATAGTTATATAAAAACAGTCATTGATATTGATAAAAAAATTTGTTCCGCTGGATGTGATCGTCATTTTGATTCGGAAAAAATATTGTTAGATCATGGATCGAAACAAGAAGATATATGGGGAGGCGGTGTCGATTTGGAAACAAAAACTATCGATAATAACTCATTTATAAATATTCGCCCTGCTCAAAATAATACCAGTAATGAAATACAGGATCCAATTCGCCGAACAGCTTTTGAGAACATAACCAAATATTTTTTTGAGGAAATCTATGAACAATAAAATGATACTATCTGCACTATCGATGGATTTAAAACGCGTTGCGCTTGGTCTTCATAGAAAATCATATGGTATGGCAGAGAAATTCTTAGATGAAGCGCTGAAGAGAAAAAATGAAGTGAATAGTCATGAATTATTACCATATATGCAAACGATCCTCGATAGCATCGGAACATTAGCCAATAAAGACAATACAGAGAAAGCTGAGGATGCGCTCATGTATAGTACTCGCATTCAAAATTATGTGATATGTACATAATAAGTTCTCATTTCCTGTTCTTCACTTCAGTTCGCTATTCTCACTTCAGTATAAACTGTAGCCTCAGGATGGTGAACCTGTCGAACTATAACTCCCTCAACAAAATAAGATCTAGAGCGTAAAAACAATCTAAAGATATACACCCTACATCAATATTTAAGCCCCAACGCTTCGTAGTTAAACAAATATTTCGGAAGATACCATAACGCCAGGAGTTCCTAGAATATCCCAATTCCGCGATTTAAAAAAATGAGACCAAACAAAAAAAACATACCCGCGACGATGACTTTGCTATATGTTTTGAAAAAAAATCCTATGGCCGACAGTACGGATTTAGCAAAAATTGGAAAAAGCATCGTGAGCATAAAAGGAAATGTGAGAGGAAGTGTATAAAAAACGACATTGACCGAAAGAAGCAGCCATTGGGTAAGTTGGGATGCATCCCCCAACCCTCCCACTTCTTTTCCTGCAGTCATGATAAGGAAAAGTGCATTCCAGTTACTCACATTCATGAGCGTTCCTATGGTAAACCACTTGAAAACTTCTTTACCCTTTGCATCCTTATCCACTTTAAATTTTTTTTCTTTGATAATCCATGAACAAAACGCAAGGAAAAAAAACACCGAAGCGATAATGACATCCGTGGTACCATGTAAGCTGATGCTTTTTGGATCCCTCACTATAGTCTGGCCAAGGTTATAACCGAGAAACGTTACTAACACGCTCACAATGAATGCAGGGAAGAAAAACGCGACGAGTTTCGCCTTAGGATAGTATTTTTGAGAAAGAAGAAGTATTGACAAGGCAAAAATCATCGGACTAGCCAAAATTGCACCGATATCCAAAAGGGTGATTGAAATGAGTATGTGTGCCATAGATGATTACTCTTTATTATCAAAATTACAAAGGTATTCTGTCAATGACAGATTCTTCGCATTGACGAATCTCTCTTGATGCCTTTATACTTAAAATAGGAGAGATCAATGACTGCCAAAAAAGATCAGGAAGAAAAAATCGTTATTCGTTGGAGTTTGAAAAAAACGCTTACCCTTATAGCCGGTATCTTTTTTATCCCAGCACTCGTCGTTTTTCTGGTAAGTTTGACTCTCCAACAAACAGTCATAAATCCTGAATATTATAAAGACAACTTCAAACATATTGATGCGTACAACAGGATGGTCAACCAGGGTATTCCATCGCTTATTTTGAAAACAAGACTGTCCGATGATGTTGCAACCGATACGATTACCAAAGACATAAGCACGTTAATTCTCCAAAAAGTTATTGATCCTTCATGGATTGAAGGAGCAACCGATACGTTCATAGACTCAACGATCGGTTTTCTTACAAAGAAAAATCAGGAAATCACCCTTAATCTTAGTGAAGCGAGAAGATATTTGACGAGCGCATCCAACTCGCTTCTGGTCATAATCGGGCTTATCCCAACGTGCGACCAAACACCCATAAATGTGACACAACCCCGGATTTCTAGTCCTGTGGACCTCTCGTTTCTTTGCGCAAACAAAGAAATCAACCTTCTGGAAATCAAAAAAAATCTTGAGACCGTACGTCAGGATCTCAATATGCTCAATCTAGAAGCGGTAAAGCTTGACGAAGTCGTTTCCCTTATCAACACAGATCTGAAGGTGGTGCGTACGTTTGCAAAAGACATCCGTGTCTATCTGGCAAGCTCCGCCATCGTTTTGGCAATCCTCGTTTTGGCCATTATGTTTCTCAATCGGAAGAGGCTCAATACTATCGTTTTTTCACTCTCACTTTTTACCGGTATAGGATCCGGTGTGACGCTTTTCATCGGATTTCTTGGCAATCAACTTGTACCAAAATCGATCAGCCAAAGCCGGGAAATCATCCTGTCGCCGAGTGTTCGGGCGATCATCAACGACTTTTTAAATGCAAGCATCTCAGGTGTATTCTCACGTTTAGAACTCTATGCGGGAGTGACCATCATTGCTTCAGCACTTCTTTTTATCCTCGCATATATACGGAGAAAATAACGGAGTTGAAACATCCACAACAGTATTTCTGAAACAAATGAAAGTCTTCCTGTAAGTCATCTGCGCATTATTTACTTGCGTATATAGAAAGACACCGCGGTCAAAACCATTCCGGTAAATACCCAGAAAATACCGATAACGACCGACAGTGCCATGACTGAGCTTAATGGGTTGACAAAAAGCAAAATACACGCGACCCAAAGCGCAATTCCCAAAAGCACTTCTCCAAAACTTTTGCTTATTGAGCCTCTCACTAC
>Ga0172375_10005978_pt1 | contig 17264 bp, 11 predicted proteins | sample LakKiv1m_FD_114537 | JGI IMG/M metagenome (GOLD analysis project Ga0172375, IMG submission 114537) | Freshwater microbial communities from Kabuno Bay, South-Kivu, Congo - kab_092012_11.1m | ecosystem: Environmental > Aquatic > Freshwater > Lake | place: Democratic Republic of the Congo...
GCGCTCGTCTACCCGGACGGCGTCTTCTACCAGCGAGTGCACGTCGAGGACGTGCCCGAGATCGTCGAGGAGCACCTCCTGAAGGGCCGCGTGGTCGAGCGCCTCGTGAGCCACGCGCCCGGTACCGAGAAGAGCCAGGCGGAGATGGACGACATCCCGTTCTTCAACCGCCAGGTGAAGATCGTGCTGCGCAACTCCGGGATCATCGACCCCCTGAACATCGACGAGTACATCGCCCGGGACGGCTACCAGGCGCTCGCCAAGGTCCTCACCGGGATGACGCCCGAGGCCGTCGTCGAGGAGGTGCTCGCCAGCGGCCTGCGCGGCCGCGGCGGCGCCGGCTTCCCCACCGGCATGAAGTGGCGTTTCGCCCAGCAGCAGGAGAACGACGTCAAGTACATCCTCTGCAACGCCGACGAGGGTGACCCCGGCGCGTTCATGGACCGCTCGGTGCTCGAGGGCGACCCGCACTCGCTCATCGAGGGCATGGTCATCGGGGCCTTCGCGATCGGCGCGCACCAGGGCTACGTCTACGTGCGCGCCGAGTACCCGCTCGCCGTCGAGCGCCTCGAGCATGCGCTCGGGCAGGCGCGCGAGTACGGCCTGCTCGGCGACGACATCATGGGCAGCGGCTTCGACTTCGACCTCGAGATCCGTATGGGCTCCGGCGCCTTCGTCTGCGGCGAGGAGACCGCGCTGATGACCTCCATCGAGGGTCACCGCGGCGAGCCGCGCCCGCGCCCGCCGTTCCCCGCGGTCTCGGGTCTCTGGGGCAAGCCCAGCGTGCTCAACAACGTCGAGACCTTCGCCAACATCGCGCCGATCGTCCTCAAGGGCGCCGAGTGGTACGCCAGCACCGGTACCGAGCAGAGCAAGGGCACCAAGGTGTTCGCCCTCGGCGGCAACGTGCAGCACACCGGCCTCGTCGAGGTGCCGATCGGCATGCAGCTCGGCGAGCTCATCTACGAGGTCGGCGGCGGTATCCCGAACGGCAAGGCGTTCAAGGCGGCGCAGCTCGGCGGCCCGTCCGGCGGCTGCATCCCCAAGGAGCACCTCAACGTCCCGGTCGACTACTCCACGCTCCAGGAACTCGGCGCGATCATGGGTTCCGGCGGGGTCATCGTCATGGACGAGGACACCTGCACGGTCGACATCGCCCGGTTCTTCCTCGAGTTCACGCAGGAAGAGAGCTGCGGCAAGTGCCCGCCCTGCCGCGTCGGCACCAAGCGGATGCTCGAGATCGTCGAGCGGATCTGCCACGGCGAGGGCGAGGAGGGCGACATCGAGCGCCTCATCTCCCTCGGAGAGACCATCAAGGAGACCGCGCTCTGCGGCCTCGGTCAGACGGCCCCCAATCCGGTGCTGTCGACGATCCGTCACTTCCGCCACGAGTACGAGGCGCACATCAAGGACAAGTACTGCGAGGCCGGCGTCTGCGCGACGCTGTTCAAGGCACGCTGCTCCAACGCGTGCCCGGCCAGCGTCAACATCCCCGGCTTCATCAGCCTGGTGGGCGAGGAGCGCTACGACGAGGCCCTCAAGCTCCACCGCGAACGCAACCCGCTGGCGAGCATCTGCGCCCGCGTCTGCTTCCACCCCTGCGAGAGCAAGTGCATGCGCTCCAGCCTCGACGGCGCGCTGGCGATCCGCCACGTGAAGCGCTTCATGGTCGAGCAGGAGACGGAGCCCCAGCTGCCCGAGATCCGGGAGAGCGCCCAGAACGCGGCCCGCAAGGTCGCCGTCGTCGGCTCCGGCCCCGCCGGTCTGTCGGCCGCGTACTTCCTCGCCCGGCTGGGCTACAAGCCGGTCGTGTTCGAGGCCGAGCCCAAGGCCGGCGGCATGCTCGTCCAGGCCATCCCGGCCTACCGCCTGCCGCGCCCCGAGCTCGAGCGTGAGATCGAGATGATTGCGGCCATGGGCGCGCGCTTCGAGTACGGCAAGGCGCTCGGTCGCGACTTCACCCTGCAGAGCCTGAAGGACGAGGGCTACGAGGCCGTGTTCGTCGGCGTCGGCGCTCCCGAAGGCATGGGCATCGGCGTCCCCGGCGAGGACGGACCCGGCGTGTACGACGGGCTCTCCTTCCTCAAGCAGTACAACGTGTACGGCACCGGCGAGGTCGGCAGGAACGTCGCCGTGATCGGCGGCGGCAACGCGGCCATCGACGCCGCCCGCACCGCGCTGCGCCTCGGCGCCGAGTCGGTCAGGATCCTCTACCGCCGCACCCGGGCGCAGATGCCGGCGTGGGGCGAGGAGATCGACGCCGCCGACCTCGAGGGCATCGAGATCATGACGCTCGTGGCCCCGGAGGAGATCCTCCGCGACGCGAGCGGCAAGGTCACCGGCGTGCGCTGCAAGGAGATGGCGCTGGGCGACTACGACCGCAGCGGCCGTCGGCGCCCGGTGGCCGGCCACAACCCCGACTTCGTGGTCGAGGCCGACACCGTGATCGCGGCCATCGGCCAGAAGCTCGACGCCGCCGCCCTCCTGGACGGGACTGAGATCGAGCTCAACCGCTGGGGCTACCTGCAGGCCGACGCGAAGTCCGGTCAGACGTCGGCCGGCTGGGTGTTCGCCGGCGGCGACGCCTCCACGGGTCCGTCCTCCGTCGTCGAAGCCATCGGCGCCGGCGAGCGGGCCGCAGCAGGCATGGACGAGCACTTGACCGGCGCCAACCACGCGTTCTGGCGCCGCGACATCGAGCCGCCCACGTTCTTCGACCCCGACGCCGACCCCGAACCGGTCGAGCGCCACGCCGTCGAGGAACTGCCCGTGAGTGCCCGCATCACCAACTTCGACGAGGTCGAGCTGAGCTGGGCCGCGAAGGTAGCCGTCGCCGAGGCGAAGCGCTGCCTGCGTTGCGACTACGGCAAGTACGGCTCGTGAGCAAGGAGAGCAACAGATGCCAACCCTGACCATTGACGACATCAAGGTCGAGGTGCCGGAGGGCACCACGGTCCTTCACGCCGCCCGACAGGCGGGCGTGAAGATCCCGACCCTCTGCTATCTCGAGGACGTCCAGTCCATCGGCGCCTGCCGCGTCTGCCTCGTGGAGGTGGAGGGCGCGCGCACCCTGGTCGCCTCGTGCAGCCAGCCGGCCACCGACGGCATGGTCGTCAAGACCAACACGGCCAAAGTGCGGGACGGACGCCGCACGGTCGTCGAGCTGATCCTCTCGGAGCACGACGGCGACTGCAAGACCTGCGGCCGGTCCGCCGATTGCGAGCTGCGCATGCTCGCCGACGAGCTGGGCATCGGCGACCTGCGCTACGAAGGCGAGAAGACCTTCCGAATGATCGACGAGAGCACCCCGGCGCTCATCCGTGACACCGGCAAGTGCATCAGTTGCCGGCGCTGCGTCACCGTGTGCAACGAGGTCCAGGAAGTGGGCGGCCTGTTCGCCCAGGGCCGCGGCTTCGCGACCCTCATCGGCCCGGCCTTCGCGCAGAACCTCAGTGACGTCGTCTGCGTCCAGTGCGGCCAGTGCGCCGCCGTGTGCCCCGTCGGCGCGATCCAGGAGCGCAACGAGATCGACCGGGTCTGGGCAGCGCTCGAGGACCCGACCAAGACCGTGATCGTGCAGACGGCGCCGGCGATCCGCGCCGCGCTCGGCGAGTGCTTCGACTATCCGGCGGGCACCCTGGTGACGGGCAAGATGGTCGCCGCCCTCCGGCGGCTCGGATTCGACGCCGTGTTCGACACCGACTTCACCGCCGACCTCACGATCATGGAGGAAGGCACCGAGCTGCTCATGCGGCTCAAGAAGGCGCTCGTGGACGGCGAGTCCGTCGCGCTGCCGCAGTTCTCCAGCTGCTCACCGGGCTGGATCAACTACATGGAGCATTTCAATCCCGAGATGCTCGACAACCTGAGCACCTGCAAGAGCCCGCAGCAGATGTTCGGCGCGGTCGCCAAGACCTACTACGCAGAGAAGATCGGCGTGAAGCCGGAGGACATGGTCGTCGTCTCCATCATGCCCTGCACGGCCAAGAAGTCCGAGGCCGGGCGCCCGGAGATGAACGACAGCGGCGTCCAGGACGTCGACATCGTCCTCACCACGCGCGAGCTCGGCGCCTTCATCAAGCAGGCCGGGATCGACTTCCGCAGCCTGCCCGACGAGCAGATGGACGCGCCGCTCGGCATGAGCACCGGCGCCGCCGACATCTTCGCCAACACCGGCGGCGTCATGGAGGCGGCGCTGCGCACGGCGTGGGCGATCGTCACCGACTCCGAGCCGTTCCCCTTCCCGAACCTGCACGTCGAGCCGATCGAGGGCCTCGACGGCGTGAAGACCGCGACCGTCAAGGTCACGGGCGCCAAGGGCGACTGGGCGTTCCTCGAGGGCGCCGACCTCAAGGTCGCCGTGGCCCACGGCCTCGGCAACGCGCAGAAGGTCATCGACCAGATCAAGAGCGGCGAAGCGGAGTACCACTTCGTCGAGGTCATGACCTGCCCGGGCGGCTGCATCGGCGGCGGTGGGCAGCCCCGCCTCACCACCAACGCCGTGCGCGAGGCGCGCATCGCCGCCATCTACCGTGAAGACGAGGGCCGCGAGTACCGCCAGTCGCACGAGAACCCGGCCGTGTGCGCGCTCTACGAGGAGTACCTCGGGGCGCCGTGCGGCGAGATCTCCCACCACCTCCTGCACACCCACTACTTCGAGCACGACCGCGTCTGAGATGCGGACGACCGCGTGACGACGATCCGACGGGCTTCGCGGTCCGTCGCGGCGGCGGCTCCGGGAGACCGGGGCCGCCGCCGGGGTGGCCGGTGGGGGCGCGACGCGCCCGACCGGCCGGCCACCCCGGCGAAGCGGGCGGCGGCCTCCTCCATGACGGGGCCGAGGCGCCCGAGCAGCTATACTGAGGGCAGACGATGAGCGACGGAACGGCACTCATACTGATCGTCGACGACGACTACGACTTCCTCGAGATCAACCGCATCATCCTCGAGGGAGCCGGCTACCGCGTCGTCACGGCGACCAACCCCGCCGAAGCGATGCGGCGCATCGACGAGGCGGTGCCCGACCTGGTCATCACCGACCTGATGATGACCAGCATCGACGCCGGGTTCGCGTTCTCCGCCCAGCTCAAGGAGGACCCGCGCACCGCCGGAGTGCCGATCATCATCAGCACCTCCGTCAGCAGCCAGCTGGGTCTCGATTTCCGCCCGGAGTCCCCCGCCGACCTGGAGAAGATGCACGTCGACGCCTACTTCGACAAGCCGATCGACGCGCGCGACCTGGTCGCCCGGGTGAGAGACCTCCTGGCCGGCCGCGGATGACCGTCGCGCCCGCACGATGAACGAGGACAGAGTGCCGCACCTGCAACTGGTCACCACCATCGGCGAGAAGTGCCGGCGGTGCTACACGTGCGTGCGGGAGTGCCCGGCCAAGGCGATCCAGATCCTGGACGGCCAGGCGAGCGTCATCCAGACACGGTGCATCGGCTGCGGCAACTGCGTCACGGTCTGCAGCCAGAACGCGAAGCAGGTGCTCAGCGGCATCGAGACCACCGAGGCGTTGCTCGCCGGGCCCCTGCCCGTGTCGGCGATCGTCGCCCCGAGCTACCCGGCCGAGTTCACGGAGTGCGACACGGCCGCGCTGGTCGGGGCGCTGCGTGACCTCGGCTTCGACGGGGTCCACGAGGTCAGTTTCGGCGCCGACCTCGTCGCCGCCGAATACGCACGCCTCCTGGAGCGGGACGACGGCCGGTACGTGGCGACGTCGTGCCCGGCGGTCGTGAGCTACACGCGCAAATACCACCCCGACCTGCTCGACCGTCTCGCCCCGATCGTCTCGCCCATGCTCGCCATCGCCCGCGTGTTGCGCGAGAAGTACGGGCCTGACATGGGGATCGTCTTCATCGGGCCCTGCATCGCCAAGAAGGGCGAGGCCCGCTACGAGCAGTTCGAGGGCGAGGTCGACGAGGCGCTCACCTACGTCGAACTGCGCGCGATGCTGACCGCCCACGGTGTGAGCCTTCTGAGGCGCGACGGCGCCGACGATGACTTCGACCCCCCGCACGGCAGCCTCGGCGCCCTCTTCCCCATCAGTCGCGGACTGCTGCAGGCCGCCGACCTCTCCGAGGACCTCCTGACCGGAGACATCGTGAGCGCCGACGGCCGCGAGAACCTCGTCGAGGCCATCTCGGACTTCGAGTCCGGTGAGACCGAGGCGCGCCTGCTCGACATCCTGTGCTGCGAGGGCTGCATCATGGGCGCCGGCTTCACCACCGAGGACCCCGTCTTCAAGCGCCGCTCCGACGTGAGTGCAGAGACGCGCGCGCGCCAGGCGGACTTCGACCTGGCCGCCTGGGACGCAGCCGTAGCCGAGTACGCCGGTATCGACCTCTCGCGCGACTTCGCCCCGTTCGACCAGCGCTTCGACGACATGCCGACGCCCGAAGAGGTCCGCGAGATCCTCGCGCGTATGAACAAGTTCGCCCCCGAGGACGAGCTCAATTGCGGCGCCTGCGGCTACGAGAGCTGCCGCGACCACGCGGTGGCGATCTGGCAGGGCCTGGCGGAGGTCGAGATGTGCCTGCCGTACTCCGTCGAGGAGTTGCACAAGGCCATCGACGGACTGCAAGAGTCGAACCGCTCCCTCGAGACCACCAAGGAGGCCCTGGTCAAGAGCGAGAAGCTCGCAAGCATGGGCCAGCTCGCGGCCGGCATCGCCCACGAGGTCAACAACCCGCTCGGCATCCTCCTGCTGCACGCCAACCTGCTGCTCGAGGACTGCGAGAACGACCCTGCGGTGTCCGGCGACGTCAAGCTCATCGTCGACCAGGCGAACCGCTGCAAGAAGATCATCTCGGGCCTCCTGGACTTCGCCCGCCAGAGCCGTGTCGTGCGCCAACCGACGGACTTGCGCAAGCTCGTCACCGAGGTCCTGCGCACGATCCCCCTCGAGGAGGATGTGTCCGTCGAGATCGTCGACCGGCTCGACGACCCGATGGCGGAGCTCGACGGCGACCAGATCGTGCAGGTGCTGGCCAACCTGATCACCAATGCCCAGCACGCGATGCCGCACGGCGGGAACCTCACCGTCACGCTGGACGGCACCGGCGAGAACGTGATCGTCATGGTGGCCGATGAGGGCACCGGCATCGCCCCGGAGCACCTCGACAAGCTCTTCAGCCCGTTCTTCACGACCAAGCAGGTCGGCAAGGGGACCGGGCTCGGCCTCGCGGTCACGCACGGCATCGTCAAGATGCACCGCGGACAGATCACCGTGGAGTCCAACCACGACCCCGACGCCGGCCCTACCGGGGCCACGTTCACGATCGTCCTGCCGCGCTACGAGACCGCGACCGAGGCTCCGGCCAGTCTGCAGGAGATCACGGAAGGCTGAGAGATGACACCACCGGACCCGACACCCCGCGAAGCCCTCATGGATCCTCAGAAGGTCACCCTTCAGGTCGTCATGGTCGACGACGAGGAGGCGCTCTGTCTCGGTGTCCGCCGCATCATCGAGAAGTACAAGGTGCACGTACCGGACGTGCTCGTCGACGCGGAGTACTCCTTCCGCTACTTCACGACCGGTGAGGCCTTCCTCAGCTACCTGCAAGAGGGTGGCGTCGTGGAACTCCTCCTGCTCGACCTGAAGCTGCCGGGCGTCGGTGGCATGGACGTGCTGGACGCCCTGAGCGCGCAGGGCCGGGAAGTGCTCACGATCATGATCACCGCCTACGCCACCTTCGAGACCGCGGTCAAGGCGACCAAGCTCGGCGCCTACGACTTCCTCGCCAAGCCGTTCACCCCCGACGAGCTCCGCTACGCGCTGCGCAAGGCGACCAGCCAGCTCATCCTGAGCAGGCAGGCGCTCAAGCTGGCGGAGGAGAAGCGCCAGGTCCGCTTCAACTTCATCTCCGTTCTGGCGCACGAGCTCAAGGCGCCGCTCAACGCGGTCGAGGGCTACCTCAACATCCTGCGCACGACCGAGGCGGACCAGAACCTGCAGATGGTCGAGCGCAGCATCGTGCGCGTCGACGGCATGAAGAAGCTCATCATGGACCTCCTCGACCTCACGCGCATCGAGTCCGGTCAGCGCGAGCGCACGATCAGGCGGATCGACCTTCGCGAACTGACGCGGGGGTCGATGGAGCTGTTCGTCGTCGACGCCGAGCGCCGCGGCATCGCCATGGAGCTCGAGGGCGACGCCGAGGTCGAGCTCCTCGCCGACCCCGGTGAGGCCGAGATCGTCCTCAACAACCTCGTCTCCAACGCCGTCAAGTACAACCGGGACGGCGGCACCGTGAAGGTGAGGCTCACCCGCAAGGGCGACGCCGTGACCATCGCCGTGACCGACACGGGCTTCGGGCTCACCGCGGAGGAAGCCGGCAAGCTGTTCAACGAGTTCACGCGCATCAAGAACGAGCACACCGTCAAGGTCCTCGGCAGCGGGCTCGGTCTCAGCACGGTACGCAAGATCGCCAACATGTACGACGGCGAGGCGTCGGTGCAGAGCGAGCCCGGGGTCGGCAGCACCTTCACGGTCGTCCTCCGGGACGCCGCCGCGCGAGGCGCCGAGTCCGCCGCCACGACCGCTGCCGCTCCCTCCGCCTGACCCCGCCCGGCCCCGCTCGTCCGGCCCCGCTTGGCTCTCAAGCGGCTCTTCTCCTCGCCCGTCTTCCGCAGTCGGCCACCGGATTCGCCCGCACCCCGGGCTGATGTGCGATACTAGCTCACAACGCTCGTGACGGCTTGCACAAGCGGCCGTTATGCGTTAGAAACGCACTGTGATTGAGGCCATGTTGAACGTGGATCCTGTGGAGTGAGCGGCCAGCACCGATCGTCGGACCCCTCGTCTGCCCCCCGCCCTGCGGCGCTCGCCGCGGGGCCCCGGCCGGCGAGAGCGTCCCGGCGGCGGGAGGCCGCGCTGGCGGACCGACCGGTCGCGTCAGGGGGAACGGAAATCGACAGAGGAGAACGTGGTGCCGAAGATCCTTATCATTGACGACGACCCCGACATCGTCGATGCCGGGCGCCTGGTCCTCGAGCGCGAGGGCTACCAGGTGGAGGGCGCGCCCAGCCGCGCCGACGGCATGAAGAAACTCGAGGAGGTCAAGCCCGACCTGGTCATCCTCGACGTCATGATGGAAGAGCCGGACGACGGCCTTCGTATGGCCCGCGAGATCCGCAAGGCCGGCAACAACGTGCCGATCATCATGCTCACGAGCGTGAACGCCGCCATGGGCCTGAATATCGACAAGGACGAGGAGATCGTCCCGGTCGACGAGTTCCAGTCCAAGCCCGTGGAGCCGCAGACCTTGATTGCCAAGGTCAAGAAGCTCCTCGAGCAGTGAGAGGACGAGAGATGCCTGTCACACAGCAAGAGCAACTTCGTGCCGACGTCATCGCCCTCGTCGAGAAGCTCGGCCCGGGCAGAAGCTCTCTCATCCCGATCCTGCAGGATGTCAAGAGGCGCTTCCAGGAAGTCGACGCCGAGTCCATGCAGACCATCGCCGACGTCCTCGACATCCACCCCGTGGAGGTCTACAGCGTCGCCTCCTTCTACGCGTTTCTCCACGGCGCCCCCGAGGGCCGGTTCGTCATCCGTCTCTGCGGCACGCTCTCGTGCGACTTCGCCGGCAAGGCGGCGGTCGCCGACGCGCTCAGGGACGAGCTCGCGATCGACTTCGACCAGATCACCGACGACGGCCTGTTCACGCTCGAGTGGACGAGCTGCATCGGCATGTGCGACCAGGGTCCGGCCCTGCTCGTCAACGACCAGGTCCACACGCGCGTGACGGCGGAGAAGGCGCGCGAGATCGTCGCCGCCTGCCGCGCCGCGGCTGCGACCACGGAGGGCTGAGCAGTGACCGCAACCACCATCGAGACCCAGGGCAACGCCCTCACGTACGCGACCATCGAGCCCGAAGCGGGCCTCAAGGCCGCACTCGCGATTCCCCGTGCCGACGTCATCGACACGGTCCGCGACAGCGGCCTCAAGGGCCGCGGCGGCGCGGGCTTCCCGACCGGGCTCAAGTGGGATTTCTGCGCCGCGGAGAAGGCCGACCAGAAGTACATCATCTGCAACGCCGACGAGGGCGAGCCCGGCACCTTCAAGGACCGTGTCATCCTGACCCGGTTCGCCGACCTCGTCTTCGAAGGCATGACGATCGGCGGCCGTGCCATCGGCGCGACGCTCGGCATCGTCTACCTGCGCGCCGAGTACTCCTACCTGCGGCCGCACCTCAACGACGTCATCAAGCAGCGTCGTGAGAAGGGCCTGCTCGGCCACGACATCATGGGCATCGAAGGCTTCGACTTCGACATCATCACCGCCATGGGCGCCGGAGCGTACGTCTGCGGCGAGGAGACGGCCCTCATCGAGAGCCTCGAGGGCTTCCGCGGCGAGCCGCGCAACCGCCCGCCGTTCCCCGTCGTGGCGGGACTGCTCAACAACCCGACCGTGGTGAACAACGTCGAGACGCTCGCCTCCGTGGCCTGCATCTTCGCCAAGGGCACCGAGTGGTTCAAGGGCTTCGGCACCGACAGGTCGAGCGGCTACAAGCTGTTCAGCATCAGCGGCGACTGCGAGAAGCCGGGGGTCTACGAGTTCCCCTGGGGAATCACCGTCGCCGAACTGCTCAAGGAGGTCGGCGGCGAGGACGCCAAGGCCGTCCAGATCGGCGGCGCGAGCGGCGTTTGCGTGCCGGCCAAGGACTTCAGCCGCGCGCTGGCGTTCGAGGACATCCCGACCGGCGGCTCGGTCATGGTCATCGGCCCGCAGCGCGACATCCTCGACGTCGCCGAGAACTTCCTCGAGTTCTTCGTCGAGGAGAGTTGCGGCCAGTGCACGCCGTGCCGCCTCGGCAATCCCCAGATGCTCAAGGCCGTGCAGCTGCTCAAGCAGGGCGAGTGCCCGCCGGAGTTCCTGGCGAACGTCAAGGCTCTGGGCGAGACCATGAAGGTCGCCTCGAAGTGCGGCCTGGGACAGACGAGCCCCAGCGCCTTCCTCTCGATCCTCGAGGGCTTCGAAGACGAGATCAGCAACCGCGCCCCGAGCGCCTGACGAGAGCGAGGGAGTGAGCATGAGCAATCCCACGACCCCGATCCATCGCGCGCCGCTCTCGCAGCAGCACCGGCGCGTCATCACCACCACCAGCCCGGACGCCATCGGCGCCCAGGTCAGCGTCACCATCGACGGCGTCGAGACCAAGGTGCCGTTCGGCACCACCATCCTCGCCGCCGCGAAGACCGCCGGGGTCAAGATCCCGACCCTGTGCGACCACCCGGATCTCGACGTAGCCGGCGTCTGCCGCATGTGCGTCGTCGAAGTGGAGGGCCAGCGCACGCTGCAGCCGGCCTGCACGTTCCCGGTCGTCAACCAGATGAAGATCAACACCCACAGCCGCAAGGTGCGCATGGCGCGCAAGCACGTTCTCGAGCTGCTCCTCAGCGAGCACTACGGCGAGTGCTACAGCTGCGTGCGCAACGGCAACTGCGAGCTCCAGGCCCTGGCTGAGGAGTACGGCATCACCGAGTTCGCCTTCGGGCACCCGGAGGAGCCGCTGTTCGAGCAGGACTACTCGAGCTATTCCGTGATGCGGGACATGAACAAGTGCATCCGCTGCCGGCGCTGCATCCGGACCTGCATCGACGTGCAGGAAGTCGGCGTGCTCGAGGCCGTCGGACGCAGCAACAAGGTCACGATCGAGACCTTCGAGGACATGCCGCTCGGCTCCGTCGTGTGCATCAACTGCGGCCAGTGCGTCAACCGCTGCCCGGTCGGCGCCCTGTACGCCAGGGACGAGACCGACGAGGTGTGGGCGGCGATCGACGACCCCGACAAGCACGTCGTCATCCAGACCGCCCCGGCGCCGCGTTCGGCGATGGGCGAGCTCTTCGACCTCGAGCCCGGCACGCCGGTGACCTTCGAGATGAACACGGCGCTGCGACGCGCCGGTTTCGACGGCGTCTTCGACACCAACTTCAGCGCCGACCTCACCATCATCGAGGAGGGCACCGAGCTCATCCTGCGCCTGTACAAGGCGCTGGTGCAAGGCGAAAAGGACGTCGCGCTGCCGCAGTTCACGAGCTGCTCGCCGGGGTGGGTCAAGTACCTCGAGCACTTCTACCCCGAGTTCATCCCCAACGTCTCAAGCGCCAAGAGCCCGCAGCAGATGTTCGGCGCACTCATCAAGACGTACTACGCCGACAAGCTCGAGCTCGACCCCGCGAAGATCGTCAGCGTCGCGCTCATGCCCTGCTCGGCCAAGAAGTACGAGTGCAACCGGCCGGAGATGGTCGACTCCGGGTACCAGGACGTCGACTACGGGCTCACCACACGTGAGCTCGGCAAGATGTTCAAGGAGGCCGGGCTGCACGTGCCGAGCCTGCCGAAGAGCGACTTCGACGACCCGTTCGGCACCGCCACCGGCTCCGGCGTCATCTTCGGCGCCACCGGCGGCGTCATGGAGAGCGCCCTGCGCACGGTCATCGAACTGGTCACCGGCGAGAAGGTCGAGAGCATCTACGACCACGGCGACATCATCCCGGTGCGCGGGTTCGAGGGTGTCAAGTACGCCGAGCTCACCATCCCCAAGGTCGGCCCGGTGCCCGAGATCCTGGCGCATCTTGTGCCGGACTGGGAGTGGCTGAACGGCGCCACCCTCAAGGTGGCCATCGCCCACGGCACCGCCAACGCCAAGAAGGTCATGGAAGACATCAAGGCGGGTGGCAAGTTCAGCCAGTGCCACTTCATCGAGATCATGGCCTGCCCCGGCGGCTGCCTCGGCGGCGGCGGACAGCCGATCCCGACCAGTCCCGAGATCCGCGCGGCGCGCGCCCGCGCGATCTACGCCGAGGACCACGCCTACGACGTGCGCAAGTCCTACGAGAACCCGGCCGTCGCTCGTACCTACGCCGAGTTCCTCACCGACGGGCCGTGTGGCCACATCAGTCACAAGCTGCTGCACACGAGCTACACGTCCCGCGGCAAGCACATCCCGCAGGACGACTGACCGGCGGGGCGCCGGCACGCCGGTTCGGACGAACGACCCACGAGGCGCCATCGCTTCCGCGGTGGCGCCTCGTGCGGGCGTTGGGCCGGCCGGCTCACGCCCGGCCCGCCGTCGGCATCGGCTAGACTAGGAACAGACACGAGCGGTGCGCGGGGCCGGCATCCGGCCGGCCGGCGCCCGCAGGCAGGACCGGCCCATCTCGATCGACGAGGGTCAATGGGAACAGAGAAGAAACAGCCACAGTCCTCCGTCGCCTACGTCGATCCGTTCCGCGACGCGGGTGCTCTCCGACCCATCGGGCCGGAGGAGCGCACCCTCCTTCGCACGGTGAACCAGAAGATCGCGGCCAGGCCGTCCCTGCGGGCGATCGTCGACTACCTCTTCGACAACACGCAGCAGCTCATCCCCTGCGATCGCATGGGGCTCGCCTTCATCGACGAGAGAGGCGAGCTCGTCACCAGCTACTACAACCGCGCCTCCTACGAGCGCCTGCACATCGACCAGGGCTACCGGGAGGCGCTTCGCGGCAGCTCGCTCGGCGACGTCATGCAGAGCGGCCTGCCGCGCATCATCGGCGATCTCGAAGCATATCTGGAGGAGCATCCCCGCAGCCGCTCGACGCGGCTCCTGATCAAGGAGGGTGTGCGCTCCAGTCTCACCTGCCCGCTCAGCGTCGAAGGCCGGGTCGTGGGCTTCATCTTCCGCAGCTCACGCACACCGCACGCCTACGCGCCCACGCACATCGAGCTCCAGATGGCGATCACGGAACGGCTCAGCCAGGCGGTCGAGAAGGCGTGGCGCATCGAGCAGCTCCAGGAGGCCAACTACGCCTACACGCAGATGCTCGGGTTCGTGAGCCACGAGCTCAAGAGCCCGGTCGCGTCCATGGTGACCGACGCCCAGATCCTCGCGCAAGGCTACCTGGGCGACCTCACGCCCGAGCAACAGGCCAAGGTGGAGAGCATGGCCCGCAAGGGACAGTACCTTCTCAGCCTCGTGCGCGAGTACCTCGACCTGGCCCGGGTCGAAGGCGGCGAGCTCAAGCTGGACACGCGGTCCCGCGTGGACGTCACCACGGAGATCATCGCCGAGGCCGTGGATCTCGTGCGCCCCCAGCTCGACGCCCACGGCATGCAGCTCATGACGTGCCTGCCGCCGGATCCGGCGCCACTCGTGTGCTGCGATCCGACGCTCCTGCGCATCGTCCTGGTCAACCTGCTCGACAACGCCATCAAGTACGGCAACGAGGGGGGCGACATCCGGGTCACCGCGGAGATCGCGCGCCCGGGAAGTCCCGGCGGACGGCTCAAGATCACCGTGTGGAACACCGGACCCGGCTTCACCCAGTCGCAGCAGAACAAGCTCTTCCGCCGCTTCTCGCGGCTTGACGACCCCGCCCTCAAGAGCCGCCGCGGCACGGGTGTCGGACTCTACAATTCGTGGCGCATCGTCCAGTTGCACAAGGGCCGCATCACCGCCGACTCCAAGCACGGCGAATGGGCCGAGTTCAGTTTCGAGATCCCGGCGATGGCGGATTGTGCCGCGCCGGCAGCTGTCGACCGAGGGAGTAGCACATGACGGCCATACCGGAGACCGGCGCGTTCATCGACGAGCCCGCCATCGACGAGGCGATGCGCGCGGCCGCGACCAAGGATGCGGGTCGCGTCCGGGAGATCCTCGCCAAGGCGAGCGAGCTCCACGGACTCGCGATGGACGAGGTCGCCGTGCTCACCTCGATCAGCGACCCCCAGCTGCTGGGAGAGCTGTTCGAGACGGCGAAAGCCGCCAAGGAAGCCATCTACGGCACCCGCCTCGTCCTGTTCGCCCCGCTCTACGTCTCCAACCTGTGCACCAACGACTGCCTCTACTGCGCCTTCCGCGTCACGAACAAGGAGCTCAAGCGCCGCGCCCTCACCCAGGACGAGATCCGCCAGGAGGTCGAGATCCTCGTCGACCAGGGCCACAAGCGCGTGCTCCTCGTGGCCGGCGCGTCATACCCCAAGCAGGGCTTCCAGTACGTCCTCGACAGCGTCGCGACGATCTACAGCGTCAAGCGCGGCAACGGCGAGATCCGCCGCATCAACGTCAACGTGGCACCGCTCTCCGTCGACGAGTTCCGCAACCTCAAGGGCACCGGGATCGGCACCTACCAGCTGTTCCAGGAGACCTACCACAGGGAGACGTACCGGCGCATGCACGTCGGCGGCAAGAAGAGGGACTACGACTGGCGCGTGACCGCGATGCACCGCGCCATGGAGGCCGGCATCGACGACGTCGGCATCGGCGTCCTCTTCGGCCTCGCCGACTGGCGCTTCGAGATCCTCGCCCTGATGCAGCACATCCGCGAGCTCGAGCGCGCCTACGGCGTCGGCCCGCACACGATCAGCATGCCGCGCCTCGAGCCGGCCTCCGGCAGCGACATCGCCGAGGAGCCGCCGATGCCGGTGGACGATATCGACTTCCGCAAGATCGTCGCCATCCTGCGCCTTGCCGTGCCGTACACGGGCATGATCATGAGCACCCGCGAGACGCCCAACATCCGCCGCGAGACGTTCGCGCTCGGCGTCAGCCAGATCAGCGCCGGCAGCCGCACCAACCCCGGCGGCTACGCCGAGAACGAGAAGTTCGACACGGCGCAGTTCCAGCTCGGCGACCACCGCTCGCTCGACGAGGTGATCCGCGACGTCGCCGAGCTCGGGTACATCCCGAGCTTCTGCACCGCCTGCTACCGGCTCGGGCGCACCGGCATGGACTTCATGGACCTGGCCAAGCCCGGCGACATCAAGCACCACTGCGATCCCAACGCCCTCTCGACCTTCCAGGAGTACCTGCTGGATTACGGCAGCGCCGAGACGCGCGCCATCGGTGAGCCACTCATCGAGCGCACCGTCGCGGCGATGGACGACGTCCGCCGCGAACACACCCAGAAGATGCTCGACCAGGTGCGGACCGGCGGGCGGGACGTGCTCTGCTGAAGCGACGCCCGCCCCACGACACCCCGGCCACCATCAGACGAGAGGATCACGCATGACCGACGACCACATCATCCTCGGCATCCACGTCACCGACCGGCTGCAGCACGCCGTGGACGTGCAGAAGGTCTTCACCGACTACGGCTGCAACATCAAGACGCGCGTCGGCCTGCACGACGTGGACGACGACGTCTGCTCACCGAGCGGCATCGTCATCATCGAGTTCTTCGGCGCGGACGACGAGGCCTCGGCCATGATGGCCAAGCTGAACGCCGTCGACGGCGTCGACGTGCAGAAGATGGTGTTCGGGCACTGAGACGAGCGCGATGACCGACGACGTGCGCATCGAGCGCGACCCGCTCGGCGAGGTCGCCGTGCCGGCGGGCAGCCTGCACGGCGCGCACACCGAGCGGGCGCTCGAGAACTTCCCGCTCGCCGGCAGGCCCGTGCACACCGAGCTCGCCCGGGCCTACGGCACGGTCAAGCTCGCCTGCGCCCGCACCAACCGCGCACTCGGCGCCTGGGAGGGCGACGAGGCGAAGGCCGATGCCGTCGAGCGCGCCTGCCGCGAGCTCGCCGACGGTCTCCTGGACGAGCACATCGTCGTCGACCGCCTCCAGGGCGGCGCCGGGACGAGCACCAACATGAACGTCAACGAGGTGCTCGCGAACCGCGCCCTGCAGATCCTCGGCGAGACACCGGGCGACTACGCGCGGGTCTCGCCGCTGGACGACCTCAACCTCCACCAGAGCACGAACGACACCTACCCGACGGCTCTACGCCTGGCGGCCATCGAGCTGCTCCACCGGTTGGAAGAGCAGATCGTCACCCTCCAGGAGGCCTTCCAGGCCAGGGAGCAGGAGTTCGCCCACGTCGTCAAGGTGGGGCGCACGCAGTACCAGGACGCCGTGCTCACGACGCTCGGCCGCGAGATGGGCGCCTACGCCGAGGCGCTCAACCGCGACCGCTGGCGCATCTACAAGTGCGAGGAGCGGCTCCGGGTGGTGAATCTCGGCGGCACGGCCATCGGCACCGGGTTCGCCGCCCCGAGACAGTACATCTTCAGGGTCGTCGACACACTGCGCGAGCTCACCAGCATCGGGTTCGCCCGCGCCGAGAACCTCACCGAGGCGACCCAGAACGCGGACGTGTTCGTCGAGGTCTCCGGGATCCTCAAGGCGCACGCCATGACGCTGCTCAAGATCTCCGGCGACCTGCGCCTCATGAGCTCGGGCCCGGAGGCGGGACTGGGCGAGATCCGGCTGCCGCGGCGACAGGCCGGCTCGAGCATCATGCCGGGCAAGGTGAACCCCGTGGTCCCCGA
>Ga0172375_10005979_pt1 | contig 17261 bp, 16 predicted proteins | sample LakKiv1m_FD_114537 | JGI IMG/M metagenome (GOLD analysis project Ga0172375, IMG submission 114537) | Freshwater microbial communities from Kabuno Bay, South-Kivu, Congo - kab_092012_11.1m | ecosystem: Environmental > Aquatic > Freshwater > Lake | place: Democratic Republic of the Congo...
GTTGCGGAGCACCGTGATCCTGTCGCTGATTTCATACACCTGGTCAAGAAAATGGGTTATGAAGATGATCCCCACACCCCTCGATCTTAGCTCGCGCATGAGCTCGAAGAGCTTTCGCACCTCGTCTTCGTCAAGCGAGGAGGTAGGCTCGTCAAGGATGAGAATTTTGCAGTCCATATCGATCGCGCGGGCGATCGCTATCATCTGCTGGACTGCGAGCGAACAGCTCGAAAGCTGCTGGCGGGGCCTCGCCGGAATGCCGAGGGAGTCCAGCAGTTTCGTCGTCTTCGCGTTCATCCGCTTCCATTGAACAAAGGCGTATCGGCCGCGGCCGATAAACATATTCTCCGCGACGGTCAGATTGGGGCAAAGCGTTATTTCCTGGTAAACGGTGCCGATCCCGATGTTTTGCGCCTCCTGCGGCGACCTGAAGTGGACCGGCCTTCCTTCTATGGCAATCCGACCGGCGTCCTTTTCGTAGACTCCGGTCATGACCTTCACCAGCGTGGACTTGCCCGCTCCGTTTTCGCCCATAAGGGCGTGGATTTCACCCTTCCGGAGCGCGAAGTCCACGTTATGCAGGGCCCTGACCCCAGGAAAGTCCTTGCAGATACCCTGCATTTCAAGCACGTATTCCGGCAGCAACAAAAGCCCCCTTCGGGCACCATGCAAACTCATCGCGGCGCGGTGTGCCAGGTCAGCCCCGAACACCGCGCCGCGCGCAAAACCTGGCGATCGTGAAATCCGGCCAAGAGACAGTTACTTTGTGATCACGCCCTTTCCCGGATCGGCGTTGATCCCGAAGTTGGCGACGATGTCGTTGGTTATCGTGGCGGTGTCAACATAGATTTCTTTCTGATAGACAATTCCGCTCGGAAGCGCCGCGCCGGCCGCCTTCGCTTTGATCCAGCGGGAAATCTCGGCCGCCTGACGCGGACTGCACTGGATGTCGCAGTCCCAGTAGCCGGCCTGCACGTTCCGAAGCGCGAAACGGTTGAAGTCGAAACCAAGGATTTTGACCTTGCCGTTCTTGCCGTGGGTGATGCCTGCCGCTTCGAGCGCCTGAACAGCGCCTTGCGCCATACCGTCGTTCTCCGCGTAAATGACGTTGAAATTTTTGCCCGCGGCGATCGCGGCTTCAACCACTTTGCGGGCTTCCTCAAGGCTCCAACTGTCTCCGCCCGTTCCATCGGCCACAAGGTTGATCTTGCCGGCGTCGCGGGCGTTGAGCACTGCGGCGCTGCGGCCCAGTTCAGCCGCTGAACCCAACTGGCCACGGATGAGGATTACGTTGTACGTACCCAGCTTCTGGCTCAACACCCAATTCATCGCCGTGGCGCCCTCGGCCTTCATATCCGAGACAAGCGCCGCCTGGAAATTCGAGGTGTCCGTTTGGATGAGGCGGTCGAAGAGGAAAACCCTGACGCCCGCGGATTTGGCGGACTTTAGAACATTGTCCCAACCGGACGCGTTCGCGGCCGAGATCAGGAGATAGTCCACGCCATCTCGAATGTACCCCTGCGCCGCCGCAATCTGCTCGCTGTTGTCGCCGGTGTTGGTCTGCTTCGCGTCGTAGCCGTTCGCCTTTGAGAAAACACTGTTCATGTCCTCGACGTTGGCCTGTCGATAGCCGGATTCTTCCGGCGGCAAGTTCACGATGCCGACCTTGATCAGTCCGCCCGCTTGAGCGAATATGGCGGCCGGAGTCAGCATGAACGCTGCGAGACACAGGACGCCGATGATCGCAAACTGTTTCTTCATCTTTATCCCCCTCTTTCCACAAACTTTTGAGACGAAGGTCTCTAGCATTATTAAAGGGCGGGATTTGTCATAGCTCTACCTACATCCTTTGGCTCTTGGTACGATCTTTTATGGAAGGGGTTCGCGCGGGGAGCCATTCCTTCATTTTTTTATTGAAACACCCTATTTTTTTTCGATATCAGCATCTGCGCCATTTCGCGTTTACGATCGCGCATAGTCGTGGTAAAGTTGGCCTATTCGCCGATACACGTATTCCCTATGGAAAGAGCTGCTGGAATAGAGCCCGCTCCGCACAGGGTTACCGTAGCGAGGGGGACTTTGTATGGATAGACTGATCCGAGGAGCTCTTTTCATGCTTTGCGCCTTTGCGGCCTGCGGATGCGGCGCAGGCCGACGCGACGAGAGCGAAACGAAGGCGATAGTGCTGGGGTATTCCCAGCTCGGCGATGAGAGCACATGGAGGACGCAGAACAGCCGTTCGATCATCGAAGCCGCGGAAAAGGCGGGCATCAAGATCATGTTCGACGACGCGATGCAAATAACGGAAAACCAAATCAAGGCTATCCGCTCCTTCATCGCGTACAAAGTGGACGTCATCGCGTTCTCGCCGCTGGTGGAGACGGGCTGGGACACCGTGCTGGGCGAGGCCAAGGAGGCCGGCATCCCCGTGATCATCGTGGACCGGATGATAGATACGGCTGACGACAGTCTCTATGCCTGCGCGCTCTGCTCAGATTTCGATCTGGAGGGACGCCGCGCCGGAGAGTTCCTCGTCAATAAGTATCGGGATTCAAGCGGCCCGGTCAAGATAGTGGAGATCGGCGGCACCGCGGACTCCACCCCCGCCATCGGACGGTTCGAAGGATTCAGGGAGATCATCTCCAGCCATTCCAAATTCCAGGTGATCTTCAGCGAGGATGGCGATTTCATGCTCAGCAAGGGCAAGGAGATCATGCAGCAAGTCCTCAGGCGCTACGGTCCGAAGGACATCGATGTACTGTATTCCCACAACGACGACATGACATTCGGCGCCATCGAGGTGATGCAGGATGCCGGGATCGAGCCGGGCAAGGATATCGCCATAATCTCGGTGGACGCGACCCAACGGATCGTCGACTACCTCAAGCGAGGCGCCGTGAATTGCGTCGTCGAATGCAATCCCAACAGCGGCCCCCAGGTGATGGAGATCGCCAGGAAGATCGCGGCCAGGGAGAAGGTGCCGAAACGCATCTACATCGAGGAAACGGTGTTCGACGAACATTCCGACTCTTCCGCGATTGCGGACAGAGGATATTGACTCTCACGGTATCACGGGGGATGCATACGAACAAAGGGAATCGCACAAGAAGCCTGCGCACCAACAGCATACGAAAGACCTTGCAGGTGACGAATATCGTCATCATCCTCGCTACACTCGTGCCTTTCCTGATCAACACGCTGTACTACAATTTCACGCTGAACCAGTACGAGCGGATCATCGAAAACGTGTACAGCGCCAACAGCCTCTCCAGCCAGCTGCAAGACGAAATCTATATCACCATATGGAATGTCGTGGCGGGCAAGACCCGCTTCGAGGCCAATACGCAGTACGAGCTCATCGACAGGATCAGAGGCCGCCTGAACGAGCTGAAGAAGGACGCCAACAGCGCGGACGACAGCTATCTGATCCAGGTGGCGCGCAACACGCTGGAGACCATTGAGAGCTACGTCGACAAGATCGGCGACAATATCGCCCAAGGCAGGCCCGTCCATGACAACGAGGAGATCCTGGGAGAGATCAGCTCGGTGAGCGAACTGCTCTACGATGTCCTGCAGAAATTCGTGGCGGCGGAGACGGAGATAGCGCATATCCAGAATACCAGGATACAGCGATCACTGGACCTGATGACCTTTTTCCAGATATTGCTTTTCGCTTCGATACTCGCGTTCATCTTCCGGAACTTCAGAAAACTGAACCGCAGCATCAATATTCCGATTTACCGCTTGAAAACCATGGCGTCCAGGATCGCCCAGGGGGACTTGTCCTTCCGGGTGGACAAGCCCGAGATCAGCGAGCTCGACGAGCTGACCGACAGCCTCAATACCATGGCCGAGAAGCTGGGCGAGCTGATCGAGCAGAACATACAGAAGCAGCAGAATCTGCAGAAAGCAGAGATGAAGGCGTTGCAGGCGCAGATCGCCCCTCACTTCATGTACAATACCCTCGACACGATCCTGGCCCTGGCGGAGGATGGCCAGAATGAGAATGTGGTCACCACGACATTGGCGCTATCCAATTTCTTCCGCCTCTCTTTGAACAAAGGGCGCGATTGGGTCTCCGTGGCGAAGGAGATATCCCATGTGGAGAGCTACCTGGCCATACAAAAAATGCGATACGGCGCCATACTGGAATACGAGATCAATATCGCGGAGGACATCCTGCAGGAATCCATGCTCAAGATCCTGCTGCAACCCCTGGTCGAAAATTCGATCTATCACGGGATCAAAGAGACCCGCCGCGCCGGCCTGATCCGACTTGAGGGCAAATCGCAGGATAATTGTCTCGTTTTCACGGTGGAGGACAATGGTCTTGGGATGGACGAAACGGAGCTGAAAAAGCTGAGGGGAAATCTCTCCCGCTATGATGTGTCCAACCCCGAGATGGGATTTGGGCTGTACAATGTCTACAAACGCATCCAGCTCTACTACCAGATCGAGGACGGATTGATAGTGGAAAGCGAGTACAACAAAGGAAGCAAGGTCACCCTGCGGCTGCCCATGCTCAAGGACCCAAGCCCGGTGCAGGTGCCACCATTGGAAGGAGGGTGAGGCATGCATACGGTCTTTTTAGTAGAGGACGAGCCTCTGATTCGCCAGAACATACGCAATACCATCGCGAAGAGCGCCGAGCCTTACACGTGCATCGGTGAGGCGGGAGACGGAGAGCTGGCGCTCTCAATCATACAGGACCTGAAGCCCGATATCCTGATCACCGACATCAAGATGCCGTTTATGGACGGACTGACGCTCGCGCGCCATGCCAAGGCCATCAGCCCTTGGCTCAGAATCATCATCGTGAGCGGACACGACGAATTCGAGCTGGCCCGGCAGGCGATCTGCGTCGGCGTGGATAACTACCTCCTGAAGCCCGTGGGGGGGAAAGGATCTCTTCGAGGCCTTGCATAAGGCCAGCGAGCAGATCACGGAGCACAAACGACAGAGCGTCTCGTATCTGAAAAACGCTTCCGACGAGGAAACGGTGAAAAACGCCCTGGTGAGCACCCTATTGGAACAGCTCTGCGGCGGGGAGATCACCGCCGACGAGACGCTCCGTCGTTCGGGCGAATTGGGGATCGACATCCTGGGCAACCGGTACGTGGTGCTGGTATGTCTCTTCGAGGGAAAGGGAGGATACCCCAACCGCCAGACCATCATATCCAAGGTGAAGTTCATTCTGGTGGACGATCCCGATGTGCTGTACTTTCTGAGCGGGGTGGACAATGTGGTGCTGATCATCAAAGGAGCAGCGGACATTGAGGTCACCGAAAAAGCCTACCATACCGCCCAGACCCTCAAGCATGAGATAGAAGACGACGGCACGACCCTGCTGACGGTGAGCATCAGCAGCGTGACCCACCGGATCAGCAGCATCCGCGACGCCTTCCACGAGGCCTGCATCCTGTTGAAGACATTCGGGCAGGCCAAACGCGGCCGTATATTCTGCGCCGGGGATATCGGCCGGATCGAGGCCCCCGCTACGACCTTCGCCGACAACTTCTTCAATGTCAATATCGAAAACAAGCTCAAGTTCGCGATTCCGGAGGACGTGCCGGCGATCGTCGAGGAATTCACCAAAAACCTCGATGTCGACGAAATGCAGAGCGTGCTATATCGCTACTATATCCTCATGGATCTCACCAATACCGCCATGCGGATCATCCGTAATTTCAATCCCGATACGGAAAGCGCCGAGATCGCCAAGCACTTCGTGGATCTCAAGCAGGTATTTCAATCTGCCATATCAGCGGAGGAATTCACCGATCTCGCCACCCGGATCTGTCTGAAGACCATCGAGTTGCGAAACTGCGGCAACAGCAGTCATCATGTGAAGCTAGTTCGCCGCGCCTGCGAATATATCCAGGAAAACTACAACAGCCCCGATATCTCCCTGAATACCGTCGCCGCCCATGTGGCGCTGAGCCCGGCCCATTTCAGCACGATTTTTTCCCAGGAGATGTCGGAAACATTCATCGACTACCTTACCGATGTCCGAATGGAGAGGGTGAAGGAGATACTCTCGACTACCGACGAGAAGGTCATCAATATCGCCTTCGATGTGGGATACAACGAACCGAATTACCTGAGCTATTTGTTCAAGAAGCGGGTGGGGCTCACTCTCAAGGAATACAGGCTGCAGAAAAAGCCGCAAGAGGAAAGGCCGGAGGCGCGCAGAAGATCCGTTCCCTGATATATTGATGATTTTCGGCCTGTAGGTTTTGGTCTCTTACAGAGTCCCAATCACTTTAATCAGTACCTCGGCATGCCGAGCAACTGCGAGTATGGTCTCGGTTCGATGCTCGATGCCGACAATCCGCATCGCTCGATGACGCCCATCAAATTCCTTTTCACCGCCTCAACATCGATCGGCGCGTCTTCCTCGCACAAGGTCTCGACCTCGAGATATTCGCCGAGGCCATCTACCTGAACAAGCTCTGCGACGATTCCGCTTTCATCCCTCCATGCGGTGCCACTCTTTCTTTTTCTATAGATGAGCTTGGCCGACATTTTGTCCAGGAATTTGCGGAAGGCTTCCGCGTCAAGTATCCCGAATTCCACTTCTTTGTTGACTTCGATATTGTCGGTATAGGTCTTTTCCTTGAAGGTCACCGTAGCCTGGTCAGGTTCGAGTCTGAGCCTGAGATGAAATCCCACCGTCGGGATGAAGGAAGCGACGATTGGCAGTGACCAATACTCATCGTTCTTCTCTATAGGCCCTTGATAGGTCATAAAAACCCCAAGCAGCTTTTTCACCGTGGAACTGTCCTCAACCCTCGCTTTCAGCTCAATTTCAAGCATTGCTTCCCGGGGCTCCCCGCTCACGCTTTCATCGACAGGACGGAAGGGTCATAATCCGCAGGAGGGGCAAAACCAAGAAGCTCGATGCAGGTCGCCGTCAAGCTTGAAATGCCTCTTCCGTCAGCCAGCGCGTGATCATACTCACCGCGGCTTTCCGGATCGTAAATGACACAGGGAACGGGATTCAGCGAGTGGCTTGTCTTTGCCTTGGGGCTTCCGTCCTTGTCGAGCAGCACTTTCTTGGTCTTCTTGTCGTGCTCGTACATATCGTCGGAATTCCCATGATCGGCGGTGAGCAGCATTATACCGCCGGCTTTTCGGATCACGTCGGCGAGGCGTCCCAGCTGAATGTCCATCGCTTCCATGCCGCAGATGACCGATTGATAAACCCCGGTGTGTCCCACCATGTCGCCGTTGGGGAAATTGAGCCGTATGAAGCGATAATCTCCCGATTCTATGGCCTGGATCACCTTGTCGGCGATTTCGGCGCACTTCATCCACGGCCTCTGTTCGAAGGGGACGCGGTCGCTCGGCACCTCGACGTAGTCCTCCAGCGCCTCGGAAAACTTTCCCGTTCTGTTGCCATTGAAGAAATAGGTTACATGGCCGAATTTCTGCGTCTCGGAAATCGCCATTGTCCGTACGTTCGAGGCGACAAGGTATTCGCCCATCGTGCGGTCGATCGCCGGCGGCGTCACCAGGTAGTGGCGAGGAACGCCCAGGTCGCCGTCATACTGCATCATTCCGGCGTAGTAGACCTCGGGTTTCGGTCCGCGATCGAACTTGTCGAATTTCTCATCCTCGAAGGCCTTGGTGATTTCCATAGCCCTGTCGCCGCGGAAATTGAAGTAGATCACGCTGTCGCCATCGCGTATCGTCCCGATTGGGCCACTGGCATCAGCGATGACGAATTCATGCATGTCCTGGTCGATCAGCTGCGGATTTTCCGTCCTATAGGTTTCAATCGCCTCCTTAGCGTTGGCGAATCGCCTTCCGATGCCTTTAACGTGACAGTCCCAGCCCCGTTTCACCATATCCCAATTCGCCCCATAGCGGTCCATCGTGATGTATTGGCGCCCGCCTCCGGAACCTATCCTGTAATCGAAGCCCCTGTCATTGAATGCGGCGAGGAATTTCTCGAAAGGAAGAACGTAATCCAAGGCGCTTTGCGACCCGACATCCCTACCGTCCAAGAGGGTATGGATTCTGACACGTTGTACCCCTTCGAAGGCTGCCCTCTCCACCATGGCCTTCAAGTGGTCGATATGCGAGTGCACGTTCCCGTCGGAAAAAAGGCCAAGGAAATGAAGCGTGCCGTGGCGCTTCAAAACATTTGCGATAAGGTCCTTCCACACGGAGCCGGAAAACATGGCCTTTGTCTCTATCGATGAGCCTACGAGCTTTGCTCCCTGGGCGAACACCCTTCCGCAGCCGATCGCGTTGTGTCCGACCTCGGAATTGCCCATATCCTCATCCGAAGGGAGTCCCACGGCGGTACCGTGGGCTTTGAGCTTCGTGGCGGGTGATGTTGATTCCATAGCCCTGAAATGGCGCATATCGGCATTGGCGACCGCATCACCATCCTTGTATTCGCCATACCCGACCCCATCCATTATCACGAGGACCAGAGGGCCTCGCCTGCCCTTCCATCGCGGGTTTTTCTCGAGAGATGTCAGCATTGGAAGACTCCTTGTCTACTCTCCAAAATACTCAATTAACGTATCGATGGGGAGATTGGGGATCGTTTGTCGGTAGTTGAGAAAAGGAAGGCCGATTACGGAGAAAGCCCGCACGGGCTCGGCTCCGCAAGCGCGAATCATCTCGCATGTCGCGTTGATTGTCCCGCCTGTAGCGATGAGGTCGTCCACTATAAGGAATCTGCTTTCAGGCTTGATGTCGTCGATGTGCATTTCAAGGGTAGCAGTACCGTATTCAAGGGCGTAGGATCTCTCGATGGTTTTGCCGGGAAGCTTTCCTTTTTTGCGCACGAGGAGCAAGGGCAATCCCAGCTTGTGGCAGAAGGGGGCGGCAAACACAAAACCTCGGGATTCTATCGCGGCCACAGCGTCTATGTGTTCGTTCCTGTAAAGCTTTAGCATCGCATTGATGCAATAACTGAATGCGTTTGGATTCGCGAGAACGCTCGTAATATCATAGAAAAGAATTCCTGGCTTCGGAAAATCGGGAACTTTCCGGATGGCATCGTCGAGGTTGAACCCTTCCTCTTCGTTGATAATTTCGGCCATTGACCGCCCCACATTTTCAGGATGAACGACAAAGCAATAGTAGATATGCGAACGACTGATGTCAAGATTGACGGATTGCCGCCGGGCAAATCCGCGAGGCTATCGACCCCGAGCGCGGTGGTTTTCAACGCCGCTGAATGACCGCATCGATAATGCCAATGATGACTCCCATTCCTGCTGAGACGCCTAATCGCAGGAAGGTCTCGCTTGTGGATACAGCGGCCGAGTATTGCGTTTTAAAGGGCCAGGGAGCGTATTGCACGTCGAAGCTATGTGCCGCGAAACGGACCGAATCGAAGATGAAATTCGTATAGAACAGTGTAAAGGGAAAGCTTCCCACCCCAATGACGGCGATCCGCCATAGTTTTTTGTCAATACTATTCTTTGGCGGCAGGGTTGCTGTCGCCGAGTAGGTGATCGGTATGGGCGTAAAGGAGGCCCCCTCTAGTTCGGCCATCCGCACGTCAATCTCGCTGCCATCGCTGGGAGTTTGTTTATTTGTTTGGGCCTCGCAACGTCCAAGCCCTCCAAAAACAGAAACGAAAAATAAAAGCGCCAAGAGGCCGCGCACGCTGACTGCCCATGATGCCTTATTCCCTCTCCTGCCATATTTCATTGTCTGGCTCCGAATATCGCGGTTCCTATTCTCACGATCGTGGAGCCTTCTTCGATCGCTATTTCGAAGTCTCCGCTCATTCCCATGGAAAGTTGGCTGAATCCGGGCAAAACAAAACGTTTTTCGATCTCCTCTTTTGCCTTGAAAAGCTTCTGGAACGATGCTTGGATCTCTCGTCGATTCCCCGTGAATGGTGCCATCGTCATAAGTCCAACAAGCTGGACCAAAGCGCTTTTTTGCTCCGAGTCACCGCCCCGAGGCAGTCCAAGATAGAGTTCGACGGCTTTAAACAGCTCATCCATATCCGAAAAACCGGCTTTCGATTCTTCTCCGGTATGCAGCTCAAAAAAAAGATCCAGAGGTTTCCCGCTTTTTCCCGCTCGCGACACCACCGCATCGAGCGTATCGAGGGAGCCGATCGATTGAATGCAGTCAAATATTGTTAGCGCTTTGTTGATCTTGTTGCTTTGAAGCCTTCCAATCATATCAAGACGTATATCAGGCATTGTTTTGAGATTTTCGATCGAATACTTGCTTTCGGCTTCCTGCACCCGGTTTTCCCCGAACCGGCGAATACCAGCTTCGTATGCTTCGATTACCGCATCATGAGGTTGAAATTTGGTCACCGCGAGCAAGGCGATTTCGTTTGCATTTCTCCCGGATCGCATTGCTGCCGAATGTATCTTTTCTTGTATATCGAGAATATTGTCACGTATGGAAGTATGCTCAACCATGACCCATTGTACTCTTCACTCTCGCGTACACGCAATGCCAGCATTGGGACGAAGACTCATTGCGCATTGAATTGCCAGGTAAATCTCGCCTCGTTGCCGGCATAATCGTAGGCGAATACTTCCAAAGTATGTCTGCCGCTGGGCAGGAATTGCTTCCCCAATAGCAACCGTCCTTCATCATCCACGCTGCCGGATGATGGCGCCTGCATATCCAGGAAAGCCAAACCGCCTTCGGTAATGCGCGCTGAGTCCAGTTTCCTATCGGCGATGACTTGCCCATTGAGCACCGCCTTCAATCTGAAAAGGCCAGAAATTGATTCATTTCTATACAGTGGATCCACAATACTGACAGCAAGCAGATAATTGCCCTGCGGAATTACCTGCATCGCGTTTTTCCGGTTTTCTGCTATATAAGTTTCTTTTTCCCCCAACAAGGCGATTTGCTTTATTTTAGGCGGCACGCTGTCGTTGAAGCCCTGGATGAATAGGGCGGGATTTGCCCAAAGTCTCGATTTACCGTCGTAGAGACGAAACAGGTAGCTTGCGTTCCCCGATTCCGGAGCCTTTGCGGCCATTCCTATATGGTCGCCCTTCTTGATTTCGGTTTTGCTTGAGCTGCTGGGGATAAAACCTTTTGATGAATACAGGCTTACAAAGCCATCCCGATGCGCGATCGCCAGAAAATTCCCCGCGGCAAACGGCATTCCTCCATGAAACGCCGAAACATTCTGAACGAAAAGCAATTCCCCATCACCTGCCGCAGGAACGTTCACTCCTATTCCTTGGAGAGTTGCCCCGGTTTCGAGATATCTACTGCCGGCCGAATTTTTAAAACCTTCATATTTCCCTAGGCCCGCTGAATTTTCGATTCTTCTGCCGGCGATTGCCTCAGCGGCATTATTGAAAAGAAACACGGGGGATCCAAAGTTCACGATCGTCTCGCTGTCGGCCAGGCCGATGGGAGCCCCCTGATCCTGGGCCGACGTGTGGCCGCCTCCGAAAAGAAAAATAGCCAATGACAGCACAATGCCACATTTTGCTCTACGCCGAGCAAACGAATTCCATCGCTCCCTCGATTTTCCTTCCCGTTTCATCGTGCGCTCACCTTGTAGCGGTATTCCCAATCCTCGCTTGTCAGCAAAAAACCGCTCCCTTCAACCGAAAGGCTTGAAACAGCCCCATCCACAGGAAACAGAGCTTCGATCGCGCCATTTTGAATCAGTCCGGAAAAGCGCTCATCGCCTTTCGCGAGCAGGAAAGCAAATCCTTCCTTGCCGACCGGCCTGATCTGAAGTTCCGCTTCCCCGGCAAAATAACTGGGGTGGACAATTTTGCTTCTTTTCTTTGCGACATCGTAGAGCGCAAGGCCATCGGCGGTTCGTCCGATGATAAAGTCGCCGGCACCGGAAAAAACGAGCTCTTGCACACTCCTCACTTGTTTGTCGAGCTTTCTGGAACTCACCAGGCGATACCTATCGCCGCTTTTTGCGTAGCTCAAAAAATATTGAGGATTAATGCCATACAATGTGGCAACTGTCTCGCCGTTTGAAGAGACAGCTACGCCATAGACGCATCCATATTTTGAGGCAGCCTCCGATGCGGACGGATTCAACTCATTGAGGACTCGGCCTTCCTTATCCAGTATTTTTATGGATCCATCCAACAAGCCCCACGCGGAGAGCGAGGCGGAAATTGAGCTGGCTGTTATAGGAGTTCCGAATTCCAATGACCAGAGGAAGGTCCCGTCCCCGCTGATTTCGGTAACGCCTTGCTGGTCCGGCCGAAGGATAAAATACCGTCCATTCTCTATATAGGGATAGCCATAAATGGGAAGCACTCTTCTCCCATCCCGATCGTTCATCCAGAGCAGACCTTCGTTTTCATCCATTACGAAGCTGCGTTCTCCTTTCCTGGCAAAACCGTTCCCCGGTTGGGCCGATTGAACTGCGGCGTTTGTCTCCGAAACAGGCAGGGCGCTGATCAGTGATATCGGTTGCGTCTGTACGAGGGATCGCTGAGCCACAAGGATGTAGAGCATTGCCGCTATAGCGATAACCCATCCGATGTGGCTCCGCTTGCGGATTGAAAAGGCATTCACGCGAGTTCCCATAATTCGTTCATTGTTGTGTTCAAGACTTCAAATGGTATATAGTATTTATTCCAAGTGTCAACATAAGAAGGCGTACTATGGAGTTTGATGAAATGCTTTTTTCCGCTGCGCAGGAAGCCGCCCAAAAATCTTATTCGCCGTATTCGAAGTTTCGAGTGGGCGCGGCCATTCTTTGTGAGGATGGCTCGGTAGTCACCGGCACGAATGTGGAAAACAGATCATTCGGCCTGACAATTTGCGCGGAACGCAGCGCGGTCGTCGCGGCGATCGGCGCAGGGAAGCGGAATTTTAAGGCCATAGCCATCGCAACGCCGGACTCAACATATCCGGTAAGCCCCTGTGGAGCTTGCCGACAAGTACTTTCCGAGTTTTTTCCCGCGAATGCTTCCGTGCTGTTTGGGAATGGACCTGGGAACCAAGTGCGTTGTACGATCGGCTCACTTTTCCCCTTCGACGCCCTCCACGATTTGACCCATTGACGATACTTTGAGCAATTCGGCCGCATGCGCGAGCGAGGCGGCGCCTTCCTTGTCCCCCGCGAGCATCCTCGCGATTTCTTCTTCCCGGTGGCGGCCTTCAAGCAACTGAATGCGGGTCACCGTGCGTCCCGCTTCTATTATCTTGTCGACGCTGTAATGCATATCGGCTCGTGCCGCTATCGTGGCCAAGTGGGTCACGCAGAAAACCTGCTTGTATCTCGAAATATCCTTCAAATACGAGCCGACAGCCACCGCCACTTCGCCGCCTATGCCTGTATCTATTTCGTCGAATATCAATGTATCCACCGCGTCTTTGGACGACAAGACCGCCTTGATCGCAAGAGCCACTCTCGAGAGCTCTCCCCCCGAAGCGATCTTTATGAGAGGTTTGGATGATTCGCCTATGTTGGGTGCGATCAGGAACTCGACATCGTCCATGCCATCGTGGGTCAAAAGAATCTTTCCGCTTTCTGATTTCGTTTGACTCATCGATACCGGCATTCGGGCATGAGGCATTCCAAGGCGGGCAAGTATCGTTTCGACCTTGGCGGAAAATTCCGCAGCCGCTTTTTTTCTTTTTCCTGAAAGTCTTTCGGCTTTTTCCAGAGCTTCTTTTTTGAGGCCAGCTATCGTTTTTTCCAGCGCTATCCGATCATCCTGCCATGCGGCGAATGATTCGAGCGCCTCGGCATCGCGCTTTTCGCGCTCCATGACATCTGCCAAACTTGGTCCATATTTCTTCTTCAATCGCCTTAGTTCAGCGAGTCTGCTTTCGATTTCCTCGAGTCTGTTTGGATCGAATTTCAATCCTTCAAGATAGGCAGCTACGCTCTCCGCGATGTCTTCGATCTCGAAATAGGCACTATCGAGCCTCTCTGTCAATTCGGACAAGCCGGAATCAATTTCTTTTGCTGCGGCGAGCCCGGCCTTGGTCTTCCTGAGATCGCCCATGACTCCGTTTACCTCGCCTCCGCGGAGCGCAAGGCTTTCAGCGGCGCCTTTTACCGCATCAAAGAGCTTTTCGTGCTGGGAAAGGATCTTCTCCTCCCGCTCAAGCTCGTCGTCCTCGTTCGGCTTGATTTTAGCTGCCCTGATCTCGTTGGCGGCGAACGCCAAAAAATCACGCTCCCTCTCCCTCCGTGCGGCATCGGCGAGCTTCATCCTGTATTCGCGAAGCTTGACATTCCAGGCTTCGTAGCTGGCCTTGTACGATTCTTTCTCTTCATCCAAACTGGCGAAGCTGTCGAGAAGCGAAAGATGGCTTTCCTTATTGAGAAGACTTTGATGTTCATGTTGACCATGTATATCGGCAATGAGCGATGTAAAATCCGCTAAATCGGAGCGGCTTACCGCCCTGTTTTGAATGTAGGCATAGGAGCGGCCTCCGCCTTTAAGCCCCCTCCGCAATATCACGATTCCTTCATCATCGGGAATGTCCCGCGAAGATAGCCATTCCTTTGCCGATTTGTTGGCCTCGACGCCAAGCACCGCCGAGACCATGCATTCATCGCTGCCTTCGCGTATTATCCCCGAATCGGCCCTTCCGCCAAAAAGAAAGCCGATCGCGCCGACTATCAAGGATTTCCCCGCCCCTGTCTCTCCCGTAAAAAGAACGAGATTGCCTGAGAAGTCGACCTCGGCTTCATCAATAAGAGCGAAATCCTTGACGGACAGATGTTCAAGCATTCACGTCTCCGGACCAACCCAGCTTGGTCCTGAGTGAGCTGAAAAAGATGCTTTCCCTGGGAACGACGAGAAGAGCGTCTTTCGCCGCCCGGCAAAACCGGACGATATCGCCCTTTTCAAGGCTGCGCGTTTCCTGTCCATCCACGGTAAGCATTGCCCCGGAACGCCGCGTTTCATCGACCGTCACATCCACTTTATCGGAAGCCGGGAGGACGAGGGGGCGGGAAGCGAGCGTAAAAGGACAAATCGGATTTATCACCATGGCCGGCATTTCGGGATACAAGGCTGGCCCTCCCGCGGCCAGGTTGTATGCTGTGGATCCCGTTGGCGTGGCCACGATGAGGCCATCGGCTCTATAGGAACCAAAACGGTCTCCATTGACATTAAGGCAAAGCCGTATCATTTTCGAGATGCCCTGGGACGATACGACGCCATCGTTTAAGGCGGAATAAAGGCCAATGCGACTGCCTGCCCGGATTATGCAAATTTCAAGCATGATCCTCGCCGAGGCAAGGAGTTCGCCGAAGCGCCAGGCATCAAACGTGGAACGCCAAGAATCCTTGCGGTTCGCCGCGATGAAGCCAAGGGTTCCCAGATTCACGGGGAGGACAGGAATTCCGAGCGGAGCGGCCAGTCTTGCCACAAAGAGAAGCGTCCCATCGCCCCCAAGGCTTATTATTAGGTCGTAGCCATCGAACTTCGGAGCTCCGCTAGGGTCGCCTTCGAAGCTGAAACAGGTGGCGTCCCATCCCCTCGCTTCAAGTTCCTGGGCGGCGAGAATACTTTCCCCTGCCGCGTCATCCTTCAGCAAATTCGCGACAATCAGGGCTTTCCCGCCTGTCTCTCCGCAGCAAAAACCCATGATCCCTCCTTAAGGAAGCGTCGCCAAGACTTTAGCCAAAATCACCGCATCTTTTGCGCTGATCTTCTCATGCAAAGGAAAGAGAACGCATCGCATGGCCAGCGACCGGGCCCCAGGGCATTCGTCTTCAGGGAAACCCTCTCCAGAGATGATACTCTGCTCGAAGGCGGGAGCCGCCTCAATCCCATTCCTCTTGGCGTGGATGACGACATCTTTCATTCCGGATTCGAGCACTACAGGAAAGGCAAAACAGCCTCCCCTGCCTTCCTGTTCTTGCTTGAATGTCCTGTGCCTCGTGCGCGCCAATTCCATTTGGAACTTTTCTTCCAGTTCTCTGCGCTTCGCGAGGGAGTTGGGAAGATCTCTCAATTGAGCCAGGCCAAGCGCCGCGTTGTAATCGGTGAGTGCCACTTCTTTTGGCAACGCGTCAGCTATTCCTCTGATTACAGGAGCATCCCGCCTCGTCGCGGCAAAAAGCAGGGCCCCTCCTCCCGAGGTGACGAGCGATCCCTGTTCCATTCCGTATAGGGAAAAATTGCCCAGAGTCCCCGCTTTCGTTTCCCCTCTATATGCCCCCAATGATTGGGTCATATCTTCCACGATAGGCAATCCTAGCGCTTCCAGCTCAGGCTTTTCCGGCAGCATTCCGAAGACTTCGAAAAGGATGAGCGCGGAACAACCTTTCTCCTTGACTGTCTGCAAATCCGGCAAGCATGTCTCAGGGTTATGGTCAATGAATACAGGGGTAAATCTCATATCTTCAACGACGCTCAGATGGTAGATGGGAGCAAGAGGGCTAAGGGCGATTTTCGCGCCTTCCGGCAGCCCAAACTTTCTAAGAGCGGCAGCGAGGGCAAGATAAGGACTTCTCATCGCGGCCGAAGCTTCGTATCCAAAAGCTTCTCGCGCGTTTTTGAGAAATTTTTCGGTATATTCCCCAGGCCCTATGGAATCGGTGACGAGGCATCCAAGGACGGTATCCATGTCTTTTCGACGAATGAACGAACAATAAAGGGGTATCATTGGCGGGATTGTATCATTGGATCCCGTAAAGGGACAAGGTAAAGCGTCATTATTGATGGAATGGTTTTGGGAAAAAAAGCCTGGCAACGAATGAACGCCTGACGGCGTTCATTTTGCAGATTTGCCCGAATATGAATAGTGTTGATTTCAGCAAAGTCGTGGGCGGGCGAATCTGCCTCGTTTCTCTTAGACTCTATTTATTTTTTCAGCCCACTTCATGGGCAGAAAAAATAAAAAAGCCTGGCGACGACCTACTCTTCCACCATGCGGCAGTACCATCGGCGTTGAAGAGCTTAACTTCCGTGTTCGGAAAGGGAACGGGTGTGGCCTCTTCACCATAGTCACCAGGCATAATTACCTGAAAGAACGAGGGGAAGAACGCGAAAGGGCGTTCATTCAATCGGGAAGCAGTTGTAGCCGGAAAACACTCATGTTCGGTCGCGATAGTTTGCGCGACACGCGGTAAGGAAAACAAAAAAGCGATCATGATTCTTGAAAAGTGAAGGATAATATGGTCAAGCCTCACGGCAGATTAGTAGTGGTCGACTAGCACGCATTACTGCGCTTACATCTCCACCCTATCAACCAGGTAGTCTCCCTGGTGCCTTCAGAGGGATTGAATCCCTAGGGATGGTTCATCTCGAGGTGGGCTTCCCACTTAGATGCTTTCAGCGGTTATCCCTTCCGAA
>Ga0172375_10005982_pt1 | contig 17258 bp, 22 predicted proteins | sample LakKiv1m_FD_114537 | JGI IMG/M metagenome (GOLD analysis project Ga0172375, IMG submission 114537) | Freshwater microbial communities from Kabuno Bay, South-Kivu, Congo - kab_092012_11.1m | ecosystem: Environmental > Aquatic > Freshwater > Lake | place: Democratic Republic of the Congo...
AGAAGGAAGAGAATTATGGAAAGAAAGTTTTTTACAATTGCTTCAAAAAATAGTTATAATGAAGAAACAGTTCTTGTTGAGTGCGGTCATTCTTTTAATTTGGTTTCGAAAAGTAGTTTTCAAGAACATATTTCTTTCTCTCTTAAAAAATTTAAGACTGAAAAAGAAGCTCTAAATTATATAAAAGGAAGACCAAATCTTTTAAAGGATAAAAATATCAAAATATCTCCAGTTACAGAAACTGTGATATAGAAAGGAGAGAAATTATGGAAGACGAAATTATAAAAGCTATAGCTCAAAAAGCAGAAGCTGATGTTAAAAAAATAGAGTCGGAGATTAAAAAGTTAGAGAAGGAAATATCAAAAACTAACAAACAAGCGCTAATTGATATGAATATAATTGGTAAATATGTCTTTAAAGTATATCCCGGTTTTGGAAATAAAGCTGGTTCTTTGATTCTTATTGATAAAGTAGTGAATTCTGATACAACACTCATTATAAGCGGAAGACATATAGCACGATATGAAGATAAAAAAATGGTTATTAAAAGAAAAATAGAAGACTATTCTTTATATACAAGTTTCGATGATATTATTAGAGGAATTGATAAAACTGATCTCAGATATAACTATACAGAAATAAAAGAATTTAGCAATGATGCTGACGCAATTGACTATTTTCAAAGTAAGTTTGTATAAGAAGGAAGAGATATTGTGACAAGAAATGATTTTATAGAATCGCTAAAAATACCAATGCCTGGAGTTCCTTCTGGATGGAATTTAAGATTTAATATCATCCAAGAATCAGTTGCAAAAAATTTTGAATCTAAAAAGAGTTTTATTATCATGTCTCCAAGACAGACTGGTCGACTTCTCTCAATCATAACAAATCTCATGTATGAGCTGCATTTTAAGGACTGCAAGGATACGATTGTTATTGCTAGAAGCATAAACGACGCTAGACATTTTGGAAGAAGATTCTCTGAAATTCTGGCTTTAAATTCTCATATTTATAATATAAAAATTACGAGCAACAAAATCTTAAATGATATCGATCAAGTAGTATCCTTTAAAACTGCAAGTATGGTTCAGAAACTTTCTAAAAAGGAAAGACATGGAAAGAGACTGATTATTACTGATGCAGCATACATAGATGATAGTACTCCACTCTATAAACTAATAGATGGTTGGGATGTTGTCATCATGGAGACCATTCCAGCGCCATTAGATAAATTTAATTCAACTTTTTTCAAGGCATTAATTGATTTTAATGGACTGGCGCTTTTTAATATAATTAAGCATAACTATAAAGAGGTTGGACTTAATGATACCTGGATGGAAGAACAAAAGGAAGTATTCGGAAATACCGCCCTTTTTAGAAGAGAAATCCTTCTGGAGTGGATTTAATGAAACTTGCAGTCGTAGGTGGAAGAGATTTCACAAATTATTCTCTAATGAAAGAAGTCCTTGACCATATCCAAGATATCACAGTGATAGTTTCAGGCGGAGCTCTTGGGGCGGATAGCCTTGCGAGAAGATATGCTCAAGAAAGAAATTTACCAATCAAAGAATTTATTCCAGATTGGACTAAAGACGGAAAATTCGCTGGACTTAAAAGGAATATTCTGATAGTAAATGAATGTGACCAACTAATTGCATTCTGGGATACAAAATCAAAAGGTACTAAACACAGTATTGATTTAGCAGAAAAACAAAATAAATTTTATGGATTCATACAATATGATTCCACTAATGCACATGAATAGATAAAATAGAAAGGGAAGTGTTTATTATGGAAGAACGAATGTATCTCTCAATGACTTACGGACAAATTACTGAAAAAGAAGTATTTGATGTAATCGCTGAAAGAATTCGAGAAAACCCAGAAGGCACATACCGATTATTCGTAGGAACGGACAGTCAGGTATATCAGGTAGAAACAAAAGTAGTTCCAGTCATCGTCATGCACAAAGTAGGTAACGGCGGAATTTACTTTGCTAATGTAAACCGTGTCCCAAAATTTCATACATTGCGCGATAGAATGTATTATGAAGCAAGTCAGAGTATCGAATTGGGAAAGAGATTAATGGAATTCCTATTTGAACAAGAACTTGATTTTAAAATTACAATCGATATTGATATTGGAAAAAACGGGAAGACTTCTGAACTTATATCTGAATTAGTCGGATATGCTGTTGCAGAAGGTTTTGAAGTAAGAATTAAACCTGACAGTGTGGCCGCATCAACAGTCGCTGATAGATTGAGTAAATAAAGAGAGGAAACTCTCTTTCAAAAAATGGTGTCTGTAGCTCAATGGCAGAGCGCTAGATTGTGGCTCTAGAAACGAGGGTTCGATCCCCTTCAGACACCCCATTAAATGCGCCATTAGCTCAGTGGATCAGAGCACTGGTCTACGGAACCAAGTGTCGGGAGTTCGAATCTCTCATGGCGCGCCATTTAAACAAAATATTATGGCAGAGTAGCTCAGCGGTAGAGCGTCCGGTTCATACCCGGTTGGTCGTTGGTTCAAATCCGACCTCTGCTACCAATATGATTTCGCCAGATTGGAAAGCCGAAGCCACTGGTTCGAATCCAGTAGATGGCACCATACATGTTTTAGTAATCTCAACCTTCACTGGTTTGTAGATAGCGAGTCCTGCTTTAAAAAATCTCTCGATGAGATGTTAAGAGATTATCAAAAATATGGGTCAGATAATATCTGGTACCATCGTTTTTAGTAGCTAAACGCTACTTTATGGAGGATTACCCAAGAGGTTAAGGGGACGGATTGCTAATCCGTTAGGTCGAGTAATCGGCGCGTGGGTTCGAACCCCACATCCTCCGCCATAAAAGGGAGGTAAATTAGATGTATGATTATAAGGTCGGAGATTTAGTTTTATTATTCACTCATGGAGATGGCTTTTATCACGGAGATCCAGATTATAATGGTTTGGTTGGTATAGGTTTTCAGAACGGTTCAGTAGAAAAACCAAAAACAATTACAAGTATCGATAAATATAATGCTGGGCATATCATGGTAGATAATACTTTAGGATTGCATTCCAGTTTAATAAGAAAGGCTTGGCGTAGAGATGAAAATGACAATTACATTCTAATCTACAAAGAGACAATAACTAGAGAAATAACAATTAGAAAATATGAAGGATTTTAAAATGTGGAAAGGAGAAATTTATGGAAAATCAAAAGAATAACAACGGTCTTGCAATTGCATCATTAGTTCTTGGTATTATCGGTTTCTTTATTTTTGGATTTATTCTTGGCGGTTTAGCAATCATTTTTGGTGCTATCTCCTGGAATAAAGGTCTTGGTAAGACTGGTCTGATTATCGGTATCATTGATATTATCGGATTATTAATCATGCTAGGTTAGGAGGAAGATTATTATTAAAATTTATACTCGAAAAGGTGATGAGGGTCAGGCTCTTTCACCAGATGGTTTGAAAAATAAGGATGATATCATCTTTGAATTATTTGGAACAATTGATGAGGCACAAGCTCATATTGGTCTACTTTATGAATCTATTAATACTGAACCTTTAAAGAGATCAACTCTAGGTAAATTAGAAGTCATCATGATTCAATTATATAAAGTATCTGGATCAATTTTTACAAAGAAAGATTTAATTCTTCCTGGTTTAAGCCTCACAATAGAAAATTGGATAGATGAAATGGATATATCTCTAGAACCAATCACTGAATTTATCCTACCAAAAGGTTCAATTGCATCATCTCAAGCTCATGTTGCAAGAGCAGTTGTAAGAAGACTAGAAAGATTGTTTGTTCATTGGGATTCTGATTTTCAATATAAAGAAATTAGAATTTTCCTAAATAGACTTTCAGATTATCTATTTACTCTAGCGAGATATTTGTTAAAAGAAGAGGATTAACCTCTTCTTTATATAGGCTAAGTAGCCAAGTGGCAAGGCAACGGTCTGCAACACCGTGATCATGGGTTCGACTCCCATCTTAGCCTCCAAAAATATTAAGGAACAAAATTAGGAAACAATATATTATATGAAGCAAAAGGTAAACTCAGAGTAATCTAGGGGCGCAAAGTTATGGGTCCTTATGGGATCGCCAGACCGCCTTCTATTTTGAAAAAATAAAAGGAGAAGAACAAACATGAAAGAAAAAAGTGCATTTAAAAGAAAGTTAGTTTTAAGTTTTATCGTAATGTTATTTGCATTAGCAACGACTGTAACCGCCAACGCTTCAAGGAGGTATCGTATGCTTCAATCCGGACTCAAGAAAGTATTGACGGCGTTTGTGTTGTTTTTCGCCTTGTTCGTCATCGCGGGATGCAATCTCAAGCCGACTACCACGACGGGACAAAACGACAGCCCCGAATCCGTCGGCGGGTTCAACAACTACGACGAGATCAAAGAGTATCTCAAGCTGTTCTACGACGAGTCGAAAGGATCCTACGTCTCCCGCTTCGCGACCTTCGACTCGCTGGCGCCCAACGCCGAGAGCACGGCGACGGACGGCCCGACCGGATCGTCCTCGGGAAGAACCTATTCGACCACCAACAACCAAGTCGACGGCGTCATGGAGAGCGACACGTTCCTGACCGACGGGTATTTCCTCTACGTCACCACCGAACAGACGTTCCGGCTGATCGACGCCGACACCCTGGACATCCTCTTCACCTACGAGATCGAACAGGGCTATGTCCACGGCCTCTACCGTTTCGGAAACAAGATCGTCCTCATCGCCTACGAATACACGATCAAGAACGTCGAGGAACAGGGCGGAAGGGACTATTACTTCTGGAGTTATTACCTGTACAGCACGAAAGTCGTCGTATTCGACGCGACCGACAAGAACGACGTGACGGTCGAACGCGAACTTTCGTTTGCGAACACCTACCTCGTCCAAAGTCGGATGATCGGTTCGATGCTCTACCTCGTGCTCGATAACTACCAGATCAACTACGGTTTCGACGAAGAGAACTTCATCCCCGAATACAAGGACTCTGTATTGGGCGAGGATCTCCTCAAACTGCCGGCGGAAAACATCTATTTCATGCCCAACGGCAACCAGACGATCGGCTATCTGATGCTCGCGTCCCTCGACGTCGAGGAAAGCGACCCCGCCGACGTCAAGGCGTATCTTGGCTCTTCGTATCAGATCTACATGAGTTTGAACAACTTGTATTCGATCGTCTATCGTTACGATTACGACCAAGAAACCCAAGTATCGACGTATTCGACGATCGTCCTCCGCTTTAAAATCGACGCTCAGACCAAAGCGCTCTCCTTCGCGGCTTCGCAAAGAGTCGCCGGCAGTCCGCTCAATCAGTTCTCGATGGACGAATACGACGGTGTCTTCCGCATTGCGACAACGCATTGGGTTTGGGGATCCGTCGTGATTGGATCGACGCCCGTCGCCTCTTCGGAAACGGGAGACGACACGACGACAAGAACGACCATCGTCACCGAATGGCGCAGCCGCATCGAAAACCAGCTCTATCTCCTGGATGCGACCGCGGAAGGCGAAATGACCCAGATCGGCGTCATCGAAGGCATCGGCAAACCCGGCGAATCGATCTATGCCGTCCGCTACAACGGCCCGATCGCCTATGTCGTCACCTTCGTCCGTACCGATCCGATGTACAAGTTCGATCTCTCCGATCCCGCCAACCCCGTCGAACTCGGCGCGTACTATGAAGACGGCGTCTCGGACTATCTCCACATCATCAACGACAATCTGCTTCTCGGCGTCGGCCGCCAGGCGGAGGAAAAAGACGGATGGACCCGTTTCACCGGCGTGAAGATCGGACTCTACCAGACCGCGGGCGACACGCCGCTGCTTTCCGATCAGTATCTTGCCGAAGGCGAATACTCCTGGACTTCGGTCGGTTACGACCACAAGGCGTTCATCTACTATCCGCTGAGTGAAGAAGGCGTCGTCTACTTCGCGATCCCGGTGTTCGAATACAGCCGTTCGGGCCTGGATACCTACTATTGGAACTATTCGCAGAACCTGTTCTTGTTCAAGGTCACGATCGCGACCGAAGACCTCGAGTTCCTGGGCAAGATCTCCCATCTCGATCCGGTCGACGACGACCGTTGGTGGTACTGGTTCGATTCGATCGACCGCGCGGTGATGATCGAAGACCGCATCTACACCGTTTCGCGCCTGCAGATCCGCGTGCACACGTTCATGAACGGCATCGAAGAGGTCGATCATCTGATCCTCGACGAGCCGGCTTACAACTATTACCCGACCGCCGAAGACGGCGCGACGAAATGAATTTGGAAAAGACCGATGCGAATCGGTCTTTTTTGATTTTCGCAGGAAAAGATTCTTTAGAATCATGTAAGATTTCAGGTTATCTTAGTAGATTTTTCCACCAAACGGTGCTATAGTGAAGTTGAACCACAATGCGGTTTCTTTGCGCGACCGCAATACGATAAAGGAGGCATCGCCCGCATCGTCACCTTGCTTCGACTACAATCAATGTTAACGACACTGTGACGATTACAATCACAGTCACTTTGTCAGAACCAGTTGATCAAGCACAGTATGATGCTATCAAGAATCAAGATATTACATTTGACGTTCATTTCGTAGTAAGCCCAAACTAAACTGGAGTATAATTATGAAAATGATCGCCGCATGTATACTCCTATTTTTGGCGATGGCGACGTTTACTATCAAGCCGACATATGCTTTTTGGTCTAATACAAGTGGCCAGGTATCTTTAGCAACATCGACGAATATTACAATTGGCAATTGGCCGAGAGAACTAGACATTGATTATCAGTATGATGCCGGTGATGAGTTCATATTTGAAGATGAAGTTTGGACGGTTGTTGATCCCTCAGTGGTTGCAGGCGAAGGTGAAACAAGAATGCTTGTGGTAGTTCCGGGTGAAGGTTTAGTTCTAGTTGCCATAACACAAAATGGCAGTGGAAAGACAATTGTAAAATTTATTAATAATTAAAAAATTAAAAAACAGAGCCAGTAGGAAACTATTGGCTCCTTTACTATTTTTTAGGAGGAAAAACTATTATGAAAGCAAGAATCAGAATAAAAGAAAAAGGTAGAGAAGATATTGTAAAAGAAGTTGTTATTCCAGATAAAGCACATCTCGAGGCACAATTAAAATATCGTCATACCGTTGTTGAATCTAAGAAGCGTAAACTTCAAAGAAAAGAAAAACACAAGATTGATTATCGTCGTGAAACTGATGGTAGTCAATCTTAATTTTTTTTATAAAGATATATTATAATGGTAGGACTATCTAGAAATATATAGTTAAAATAAAGAGGAGAAATAGTATGAAATTAGAATTTAGCAAAGAAATAGATGAACGTTTGCTTCAATCTATCTATCAAGTTTTTGTTAATGAAGGAAAGAGTTTTAGATCTGAAACAACACCTGGGAATGTCATCAAGATTGATGGCATTGAATATAAGAGTGACCCCGTTATAAAATACTTTAGACGCTCTAAAAAACAGGCAGGTTTCGAGAGTTATAACTTTTCATCGATGTATATCGAAGATTATTCTCCAGTAAAAATTGTACTAGAGTATAGCGTTCATAGAAGTTGTGGAGAATATGATGATCACTGGGTAGATCTAGACCGTGCCATTAATCTTATTGGTAGCGAAGTATTTTTTACCAAAGAAGAAGCTGAAGCAAGGGTTAAGGAAATGAATGCTCAATTTGAAAAAGAATCACTTGAGGAAGTAATAACAAAAGAGCAGTATCAGCGTAATTATTAAACTGTCTCAAAGAATCAAAAAACTAAATAAAAACAGAAAAGTAGAGGTGATAATTTATGAAAATTACTCGTCTAAAATTGATCAACTTTATCGGTATCAAACATGGTATGGACAAAGATGAAATAGAAATCACTTTCAAAGATGGAAGAATCGTAATGCTAAATGGCGGAAACGGTTCTGGTAAATCAACCATTCTAAGTCAATTACACCCATTTAAAGATTCATATGATGAACGAAAGACCGTCATTATGGATGGAACAGATGGTATAAAAGAAATTGATATTAAGAATGGGAAAGACTTCTATGAAATCAAGCATATCTATGGCAAAGGTGCAAAAAGTTTTGTAAAGAAAAATGGTGTTGAAATGAATGAAAATGGCGGTGTAAAAACCTTCAATACGTTTATTGAGAACGAATTTGGACTTACTCCAGACTTTTTCAAAATCGGTAAGATTGGATCAAATACACAAAGTTTCATTCAATTTACAACTACAGAAAGAAAGACATATATTTCTAAGTTCCTGCCAGATATTGGCGACTATTTGGAAAAATTTGAAATCATTAAGAAGAAATTTAACACGTTAAGTGATAATATCAAAATGGTTTCAGCTGACTTAAGTAAGTTGGAAGATGAAGCAGCACTTAAAAAGAAGATTGAAGGATTTGAAAGTCTAATTCTAACATTAGATACTCAGATCGAGAAAACTTCAGGAGCAATTGCTGTTTTAAACTCTCAAATTGAAGAAAACAGAGTATTCACTCAAGCAGTGGATCTAGCAACATTGTTGTTAGAAAAAGCAGAAAAAGAAAAGAAGAAGCAAGAGATTATTCAAAATGGTCAGTTATTCGTAAATACCTATGGTAAAAAGGATACTGAAACATTAGAGAAATTTATTGCTGATAAGTCTGCTATAGTCAAAAAATTAGGCGAAGATATCGCCGTCACAATTAGTAGAAAGCAGTCAGTTGCAGCTCAAATAGTTTCATTGGAAAATGAAATTAAGAAACTTGAGTTCAACTTGACCGGATTAAATGCATCAGAAAGTCTAGAAGTATTAGAAGAAAAAGCTAAGAATTTAAAAACAGAATTGGAAGCGCTTAGAGTGGCAAATGCAGAAAATTTTGCAATCACTTTGAAAGCAAATCAAAAAGATATTCCAACTCAACTTTCTAAGTTCGAAACTCTAAAGAACTTCCTAATTAAACATTTCAACAATCTTAGAGAAAAAACAGTAAATCCTCAAAAAGCAAATATTGAAATGTTTCTAGATGAAAATTTTGATGCAATTCTAGACTTTCAAGTTGCGAATATGCGAACACTGATTGCTGGCAAACAAACAAATATCTCAAACAATAGTGGTCTATTGGCACAAAAGCGTGCAGACTATGAAAAGTTTAGTAAGATATATGGTGCTGGAATCTCAGGCTTTGAATTTGTTGAAGCTTGTAAAGCATGCCCATTAGCCAAAGATGCTATTGAATATCAAAAGCTTCCAGATGAAATAAAAGCATTAGAAGATAAAGTCGTCCAAATGCAAAAGGACTTGACTGAATTTGAATTGAAAGCTGAACATCTTGGTGAAACAAAAACGCTATACAAAAACTTCAAGACATATCTTGAACAGATGAATACGAGAACTAACCAAGTATTTTTACAATTTATCGAAATCAATGGTTCCCTATCTAAGAATATTCTTGGTAATATCACAGATTTTATAAAGGCAACTGATGAGATTGTCGAACTTGTAAACACGACTATTTTTAATATTCAGGAGATGCAAGACAAAGAAACTGACATTCAGAACTTGGAATACAAACTTAATCTAGTTAAAAATAATGAAAAGATTAGAAAACAACTAGAGACAAGTATCGAAGATAAAAAGAAGGAAGTCACAGATTTACAAGATAAAGAACTTCCCAATATCTCAAAAGAATTTCAGGAGAAGTCTGATTTATTAACTTCTGAAGACAAAATATTGAAAGACCATAATACTTTCCTAGAGGGAAAGAAGGATATCAATAGTTTAGCAACGCAAGTTTCTGAATTAAATCGCAAAGAGAAAGAATACAATGAGAAGTTGGATGCGATTAAAACAAAGGCAACAGAACTCACAAAAGAGAACGGTGTATTCACAGATCTAAAAAAACGAAGAGCTGATACAAATACAGAACTTCTAAGAGCAAAAACAATGTTAACAACTGTCGAAACTCTCAAAAAGAGAAAGACGGAACTTGATGCTGACTATAAGAATCAAAAATTAATCAAAGATGCTCTGGATCCGAACAGAGGTATTCCACTTTACTTCATTAAGTCTTACTTGGAAAAGACTAAAGATATAACGAACGAATTGCTGGATCTAGCATTCGAAGGTGGATTTGAAATTAATTTCTTTACTGACGCAAGCGACTTCTTTATCCAAGTAAGGGCTGGCGAAAATATTAAGAATGATATTAAGGAAGCATCTCAAGGTGAATTAGCCTTGACAACAATTTCAATCAGCTTAGCATTAATTGAACAATCAATCGGAGACTTCAATATCTTAGCACTTGATGAAATTGACGGCCCACTTGATGCCGGAAATCGAGAAAACTTTATCACTATCTTAAATAAACAAATTGAAAAACTTGGCATTGAACAAGTATTCGTGATTTCTCATAATGATGCATTTGATACTGAAGAGATGGATCTAATCCTTCTCAAAGGTAACAATGTAGCTCAAAAGGGCTCTGAATTCATGAGAAATAAACAAGTTATATTTGAGGCTTAAAAATCAAGAGAGAATACCTTCGGGTATTCTCTTTTTTATGAGGGAGGAAGAAAATGGAATTTGTACCAAAGGAATTGCGAAAATTTATAAACTGGTCTGATTTCTTCCAAGGAAGATCTGGCATAGCTGTTTCAGAATTAAAAGAATACTTGCAAGACATAGACAGAGGAGAACAGAGACATATTTTATCAACATTTATGTTTTCTCCAGAAGAATTTATTGAAATGTTTTCTATATTAACCGATTTGAGAATTATAGATATTGTTGTAGTTAGACAAGACTGGTTTACCAAAATCCCGCGAGATCTAGAGCTTTTCTTCAGACTTAATAATTATTTTCCAAGAGCAATACCTCTCATATTTTCTGATGATAGTATTAGAAAGAGAGAAATAGAGATTAACCCAAATAATGTCTTTAAAAAAGAGACATTTCTAAACAATCAATTTTCAATAGCACGTATCAGAGCAATATTTACTATTGATGATCATAGTAGATATTCTCTTACTCTTGAGATAGGAATGTACCATGACGGTACTTTTAATATTAGAGATGTTGATTTTTTAATATGTCTTACTTCAAGAGAGGGTGAAAGAAACTGGGCTTCTAATCCAGAAGATATTGATATTATTCTAAATAAGAGTGATGATTCTTTGAAAGATCTAATTATTGCCGGAATTAAAGCAACAGAATACAATTATGAAAAAACTTTTGAGGAAATAATTGAAGAAGGGTTGAAAGCAGAAGTAGTCAGTCTTTTTTCTAGGTCTCTCAACTATTCTAAAGAATTAAAACTATTTCTAGAAAAATTTCCAATTAAAACATCAAATGATGAAGCATGTAGTGGATAACAAGGAGTAATTAAAAATGCTAGATAAAATTAAAGACCTTCGTTTGAAGGCAATAAAAGAAAAAAACCAGGTTGCGAGATATGCCTATGAATCAGTAATTACTGAGTGCCAAACTACCCAAGGTAGAGGCATCGAATTAACCGAACAAAAAATCGTAAAAATTATTAAGGGTGAAATTTCAAAATATCAAGAAATGTTTGGAGATAAAAGCCAAGAAATCAAGTTGCTTTCAGTGTTACTTCCTGAAGAAAAGCCAGTACTTTCCGAACAAGAATTAGAAACAATTTTTACAGGTCAAGATCTAAGGAATCCGAAGTTAGCTATGGAATATCTTGATAATAATGGATATTCTGGAAGATATGACAAAGGATTAGTAGCTAAATTAGCTCTTAGAAAGAAATAACCTATGGCTGCGAAAAATAGAATAGACTTTTCTTTATATAATACTGGAAATAACCAACTTAGATATCTACATGATTTTGAGTATACTTTAGAAGAGCTGGTTGCAAATAACAGGAAAGTGGATTGGAAGGTAATATCCAGACATCTAAAAATTAAAAATATAGAGGATCTAGATAAAGTAATAGATTATATTAATATTTATGACTTTCTCTATCAGTCATTTTATATGCTGAAAATAGATCGAGTTATGCTCCAGATTTATATTGAGAATTTAATTAAAACTAAACCATATATTTTCAAAAAATTTGAAGGATCAATAAGCATGTATTACTTCACCTTAAAACTAATGTCTAAATCGGATGCTAGGTTTTACCCAAAATTTTTAGAACATTTTTCTGATACATGGGCATGCGATTGGGTATATATTTCATCAAAAAGGGTGATCCCATTTGAGGTAATTGAAAAATATAAACAAAAAATACAATGGAGGTTTTTCATTAGTTATAGGACTATAACTTCTGATTTTGTATTTGAAAATAGACACCTCATTAAGCCTAAAGTTCATAGTTTCTCAAATTTTCTTGAGAAATTTATTTTTACTGATGAACAACTAGAACAGTTAATAAAAGAGAATTCTATAAAATGGTCTTTTATATTTTCAAAATACGAGAAAGACAAAGAGTTCTTTATTCAGAATTTTACAAAGCTAATGGAAGAAAAAGGAACAAAAAACGCGTATACTGTCTTGAGATATGTTAAGCCTGAAACATTAGCAAAATTTATTGACCGGGATATCATGTTGCTATTAAAATTGTACTAACAAAATATATTATAAATAAAAGGAGGAATATTATGCAAAAATTCTTTACTTTCAGAGATTTCATGAGTATAAAGATAATTAATCTTCTAGGTTTACTGTCTTTATTTAGTAAAGAAAGGGAAATAAAATTCTTGGAATTATTTGACACATTTGATTTTCTAAAAAATGATTACGGTAATGAAGAAGTATATGGAAAAATCGTCATGTATTTCGATGAGAGTTTGACTAGTAGAGTTGCTGAATTTGAGTGTAGCAAGGGTCTAACAATCCAAGAAATGCAAAATATCTTCCTAGATTATTTATTCCCGGATGGAATTCCAACGAGCGTAAGAGTTCTTATCGATTTGAGATGATACTAATGGACAGAATAAACAAATTTGAAAGAACTAAAGAAGAATTTGAAAGAACTAATGATTTTAGAACAATAATTAAAATTCTTCGATTAAGAAAATTCAGTAGACAATTCCTGCTGAAGAATATTACAAAATTCACAATGCACGGTAATGAGAGGGAAAGAAGTGTTTTGATTTTTACTCTATTATCAACACAAAATACAACAGATTCTATATTAGAGCATCTCCAACCATATTTCAATTTATCTCAATGGAATTTCTGGAATTTTGTCTTTGGGAACTGCAACTATTCTGAGGAATACTTTTTTAAAAACCTAGAACATGTTCAACAAAGAGTAAATCTATATGGTAGTTATGACTCTCTTAATAAAAACTGGGCTGTTAAGTATTACTATGATGTTTATCAGGGCAATACCTGGTTTTACGATACAAAGAACAGAAGTAAAAGACTTACATTATTTCTGATGTTGGAGGGATAAAATGGAATTTAATAAATTTGATTATATTGTTGCACAGATTAAGTATATGAAAAAGCATACTGATAAAAAAGCGTCTTACAACATGTTTAAGTATCAGAATATTCGCGAGATGCTGGACTGTGAAACATTGGCAAAAATAGTTAAAATTGGATGGTCTATAAATTGGGAAGATGTTACAAGACAGAAATATCTTTCAGAAGACTTCATAAAAGAGCATCATTTTCATCTAGCACCAACTATAATTCTTGAAAACTATCCAGGGTTAAGTCCTGAAACAAAAGGCCTTTTTATACCTAGAATTGGATTGATTACAAAAATAAAATATGATTTAATTACAGAAGACGAGGCAATTCTGCAATATTCTAGGTTAAAAAGAGACCAGTCTCAAGCTAGAAAAATAAGAAGTTTAATCTTGGAAGAAAAGAAGAATTATAAAGCATTTACAGTCTATATAATGCTAAATTAAGGAGAGATTCTATGCACTATTCAGTTGGTGTAGTTGTTAGTAAAAACTACACAAAAGACAAACTAGAAGGAGCAGTATCATTGCTTCTTAAAAAATTTGATTCAAATAAACACACTATTCATTATTATCCTGATGGAACTAGAGCTGAGGTCTATAGTAGATACGGACAATGGGACTGGTATGAAATTGGCGGTAGATGGGACAGTCATATTATTCTTAAACCAAATACTACTCTCGAAGAAGCATTTAATGGTGGAAAATCTGCTTTATCAAAGCTTATTGATTCGGTAATACCGGGAGCATCAAAAATAGTTGAGCCAGAAGTAATCTCAGATGATCTCTCTCTTGTTAAGGTCAATGGCGCAATTATTAAAGATATTGACTTTGAATTAACTGCAAGACCAAATTATTTGCTAACAAAAGAATTATTTATCGAAAGAGTCAGATCAAAGGAGCATCATGCATTCTTTTATGAAGATCTTTTCAAAAAATATGGTCATCTGTCAGATTCCGAAATGGAAAAAGCATATCAAGAATTAGTTTATGCTGAGAAAAGCAGAAATGCATTTTACGCCATTGTTGTAGATGGTGAATGGCACGAAGTAGAAAACTCAGGAGAAGAGGCCGAATTATTAACTGGCCATGAAAGTGATTGGTTGGTTGTTGTAGACTGCCACAATTAGGAAGAAGGAATGTTTATGATACGTTTAGGCGTAATCGGAACAATCGGTGTGGGAAAGTCAACTTTCATTGAAAGACTTTCCCATGCTTTGTCCGATATTGATATCTTAAACAAGACGTTTGGAGAACCGTCTATTATTCACGGTAATTTAAATGAAATTTTAAGAAAGTTTTACCTTGATACCAAGCGATGGGCTTACCCATTACAACTTGGAATCACAGCTGCTCATGAAGCAATATATACAGAAATCGAAGAGATGGAATCAAAAGCAGATCAATGCCAAGTGGCTATTGTTGATGCACCATATTCATCATTCATTTACTGTAATATTCATGCTAAGGCCGGTAGATTAACCGAAGCCGAAAGAAAAGCAATTGATGACGCTTCAAGACCGTTTTACTTCGATTATATTATTTTACTCGAAGAGACTGCGGATGAGACAATTGTTCGTATCCGCAAAAGAAGTCGAAACGAAGAGAAATTGGATGATTTGTCGTACATGTATGAACATATCGAAGATTTCAAATTATTTAGAAAACAATATCTGGAAAAATATTTCCCAGATTCTGAATATATCCACCTCCAAGGAATGCCGAGTATTTATTCCAAGGATTACGAAGATATTATAAATGATATCGTTCGTAAAGTTTTACTACAATTGAATAAAGGTGAATAAAGATGGAAAAGACGTTACAGCAAAAAATTGCTCTCATTAATGAGTTCCGAACTACATTTTCAAGAGGCGCTTACGAAATTAATCCTAAACAATTATTAAAAACACTGTCAGTTGATGAGATCCTTCACCAGGATTTTGAAAATCAACTTGTTCCTGCCATTATCTCATATCGAGGTCTCGGAGGCGATTTAGGATTTATCGACGCTATGCAACAATCATATATGACAGACTATATGAAAGAATTACACAAAGAAGGAAAAGATAAAATTTATCAGAAACTAATTGATGCTATGAAAAGGTCAGGAGCTTCTGTAAATTCATATGACTTAAGAATGGTTGACTCTTACAGAGGTGACTTTCTAGTTAAGATTATAGATAATGAAGTTATCTCAAAATTTTATAATGACTCTAATAGAGTTTTTATAAAGGACTGTGCAGATCACATAATGTCATTCAGTAACCTGGCTGATATTAACAAAATCTATGATACACTAACAAAAGATCCAGTTTTCAAAGATCTGTATGTTGGATACCCATTAGTAATTATTAATAAGAATCTATCAAAAGAAGATAAAGTTAAAATTATTAAAAAGACATACATCCAAAAAGATCTCAATAAATATACAACATTTATTAGGGAAAATTTAACAGATTTTAATGACTTAGATGATTTTATTGAAGCAACGATTACACAAAATAATCGTGTCAAGGAAAAATCTCGCGGAATCGTAGATTTAATTAGAAGATTATTCTTTGGATTAAGAGGAGAATCATATTATAATATTCTCGAAAATCTTCCAAAGATTATTCATAAAGACGAATTCATGACAAAATATAGAGATTTATTAAACGAAGACATCGTTGAACAGTTTGGTGAATCTTCAGCATGGTCTCAAAGACAGAATCTCGTTAAATTCTTTAGATATATGTATAATAATCAACCTTTTAGATATAAAATGAAGATTGCTTTAGCGCATAGAGAACTTGGTGAAGGTCTATTTTCTATTGAAAATCCAATCCCACCAAAAGAAATTGAAGGAAACGTAGAAGATGAAAAGACTTTCTATACATTCTTTGTAAAGAATTATTCCTTACAAAGCATTTTATCGAGAATGCCTGATAGAGTTATGCCATATATAAATAAATATCCAGAATTATTCGTAGAATTATTTGCTAAGGAAATGGCTCTTGATAACTTCATGAATAGCTATAATTTTGGATCTTCTAACATGAAGGAAAAATTAGATAAAGCAGTCGACTTCTTATCTAAACTTGATGAAAAGAATCTGCCTCTTTTTAGAATCTTCTCAAATAATGAGTATTTTACTTCATTTGGATTTAGAAAGCCTTCTAGATCATATAACGAAGACGAAGATATTGCACAAAGTGGCGCAAACTTCTTTACAAGAATGCTCCCAACACTTGAAGAACTAATGACAAAATCAAAAGGCACTTTTATCAAAGAATTTATATTCGATAACTATTTAATACAGTTAGAAGATGATGATTTTGTGAATGACGTCGTAACAAACGTATCAATAGCACTAAATAACGGTAAGATTCTAAAGTATTTTATGAGAATTACTGGAACAACTTCTGTTATTGATGCAATTGCAAGATTAAATATCCTAGTAACATTTGTTGAGAAGAACTTCTCAGAGTACGATACAGATGTCGTCATCAAAAATATTATCAAAATCAAAAATGATTTATCAATTATTTGCTCTTTATAATTTTAAATTCGTCATAAACAATTCTTTATAATATAGAATGGGAGTTGTTAGTATGGATCAAAAAGAATTTGAGTTATATTTCAAAGAAATACTTGAAGAAATCGAAAAAGAATATGCAAAAACAGATCACTATGAAAAAGTAATTGAAGATGAAATAAAGAAATTTACAGAATATGTAAGTTCAAAAGGTGGGCAACACTATTTAATTCAGCACATTCAAAATGCTATTAGTCTACGTTCACAAAAACAATCTTTAATTAAAGATAAATTTGCAGTAAA